>Ga0265299_10006957_pt1 | contig 10218 bp, 7 predicted proteins | sample AusTroGonzalo_MG_4_FD_193485 | JGI IMG/M metagenome (GOLD analysis project Ga0265299, IMG submission 193485) | Bovine rumen microbial communities from tropical cattle in Woodstock, Queensland, Australia - Gonzalo_02 | ecosystem: Host-associated > Mammals > Digestive system > Stomach > Rumen ...
AAACAATAAAGTTAGAATCGAAAATGTCGCATTGTAAACTATCGTCCTGATTATAGGAATACTGGTCGCAAGTCCCGCATTAACCTTGTTTCGCGATAAATACAACATCTGTGCAGGCTCGCCACCTATTGGCAATGGCGTAACAGACTCATAATACTTGCCTAGAATTGCCACCTTGTAACTTAGTAATGGCCTAAACTCACCACTGGTATGCTTTATAAGGGCAGTCATAATTGCCGATTCACAGAATATCAACAATATCAAACACCCAACTACACCTATTAACCAAAATAACCTATTGCCCTGATTTGCCAAAACTTGACCTAAATCAAAATTTTCTGTAGAATTCAACAATCCTCTTGCAATAAAGAACACTAACACCAAGTTTAAAATCAAGAACAAGAAACTAAGCAATACATTCTGCTTCTTCTTCTCTGGCATTTCTCTAAGTTTAGCATTCTCAAGTCTTGTAAGGGCAACATCTGCATCAATCAAACTCGAATCTTTGACGCTATCTATTGTTTCCTGTGTTAATATTGGACTAATTTGCGTATTAATTTTATTGGCTGATATTAACTTTAATTTTTTATGCCTGATTTTTAGATAAGTTTTACGTTTAACTTTTGCTTCAAAAAGTTTATCAACTGTCGTGCGACGCACTTTTCTTTTAGACTGAATATGCGAACCCTGTTCGCCACTTTTACCTTTTGATTTCAAAACATGTCGCAAAAACTCGTTTTTCATACCCCCATTGTAAATGGTTTAAAAGATTATGTCAACCAAAAATAAAAAAATGGGAAGAAATTGTTGCTCTCCTTCCCATTTTTTGTGGTTTATTTCTATTATTTTGCACTAAATACTTCTTTGTATGTTGATTTATATTTTACAATTAACTTGTTCACTTCGTAATTTGCTCGAGTATTGGAAACAAATTTAGATAATTCTTCACTCTGCTTATCTGCCAGTAATGACTCATATATGTAATCATATACAGATTGCACTTTAGCACCTTCCACTCCACGGAATCCGCCAATAGTAGTAGCCTTCAAATCATCAATAGTTACATTTGCTCCCGTGCTAGATGCCTGAACTAGATAATAGTCACCACTAGTTGATTCATAATAATAGCCATCTGTACCACTATTGCCGATCACTCCAGTAAATACCACTATATGCACACCATTTGCAGTAATTGCTACTTTATACCCATCACCGGTATAACCATGAGCAGTTAAATATTCCTCACGAGCATCTTTTGCTGCAATTTTAAACTCTGCTTGAAAACTCATTTTCTCAAAGTTATCACTATCTGGGTTAGGTATGATATAACCCGCCTTGCCAGCCATCATGTCATCAGATTGCATCCCAGGATCCTGTCCATAGATAAACATCAATTGGTCAAAATAACTTAATTTTTGGTCATTAGTTAATGTGCCATCAGTCATTATGTTCTTTACCAATCCTTTTATTGTATCAACTGTGACGACTTTCTTCTCACCTACCAATACCAAAAGTGTAGCATCATCACCAGTCACATATCTATTATTTACCACATCATAATACTTGTCAAAGCCTTCTTCGTTCTCAAACTCCTCACCAGTTGTCAAATCTCTATATTTGGTCACAATGAGATTTGTGGCAAGTTCTGTTTTCTTATTCTGGTATGGCTCATTATACACAATATCTAATGAAGTATTGTAACCAGTCATCTCTTGCAACTCTTTTGTCTGCTCGTCAGTGAAACTAATCAGTATATGCTTTACAGTAAAGTAAGTTGCCTCTGGAACATACAACACCAAACCATCTATAGTAGAATTATTTAGTTCATTATTGAAAACATCATTATCAGCATATTTTTGCAATTGTGTGTTCAACAACTTGTTATATTCCGCTATCACTTCCGCATCAGAAACAGACACACCCGCTTTGATATATTCTTCGAATTTATCCGCATACATAGCATTCTCGTAACTATTATACAAATTATCTAAATATTCTGCAAATGCGGCATCTTTATCAGCATTCTTACCATTAGCCTTTGCAGTTTCGACTAATTTAGATAGTAGTTTATTAAAGCAAGTCAACCTATCTCCCTCAGTAGGTTTCACAAACTCGCTATTGATAGCGACATCAGTCTTGTAGTCAAATGTATCCTTATCATATGACACTCTAGCAGATTCAGTCCTTACATAGCCATAGCCCGTAGTTTCGCCACTATCACTTTCCGCATCATCCATATAGCCCTCTTCGACCATAATAGAATCAATTTCTTCATTTACCGCATCAAAAACCTGTTGCCAAATCTCATTCTTATCTTCATTTGACAACAATACAACTTTCTTTGCCTCGTTTATTAAAACTTTTTGATTTATAAGTTGTGACACGACAACATCAAATATAGTATCAGTATCAGTACTAGAACCATATTGATTGTAATATGAGTTAAATAAAGAAGATATCTCACGACGAGTGACGGTCTCATCACCCACTTTGACCATAACTTCTTCAGAGTATCTAGTAGCATTGAGGCTGGTCAACGAACAACCCGCAAACATAATACCCATAAACAATATTAGAACTAAAGTAAACAATCTCTTTTTCAAAGTAATTTCCTCCACGCTTTTACCCTATTATAAACACTTTAAATTAAAAACGCAAGTTTTTACACCAAATTTGTTGCAATAAATAAAAAGTCTTTTATGATATTCAAACTTTCTTCATTATTTTTGACCTTGGTATTGAATTTTACACAAGCATTTTCAGTCATATCTAACGTACACACATCTCTATACTTATAAACAGCATCCGCAAACCACGAATTTGCCAACATCGCAGTGTTCTTATCTAGTGTGAATACGATTTGACCACCCTTGCTCATTATCTCCACCACATCTATTTTCTTCGCTAACGCTCTAATAAGTGCCACATCTATTAAATGCTTCACCGGTTTTGGCAATTTGCCAAACGCGTCTTCCACTTCTCGAGACAATTTCTCGGCACTCTCTACGCCATCAATTCTGGATATATTCTTATATAACTTCATCCTAGATTCTGAACTTGTAATATAATCTTCTGGCACATATGCATCTAGATCAATCTTCACAACTACCGACTTCTCTTCTTCTATCTTCTTACCTTTTAGTTCGCTAATTGCTTCATTTAACAACTTGCAATACATATCATATCCTACTTTCTGCATATGTCCATGCTGTTCCGCGCCAAGCAAGTTGCCAGATCCTCGAATCTCTAAATCCCGCATGGCTACTTTAAATCCAGAACCAAACTCAGTAAATTCTGAAATCGCTTCCAACCTCTTGTACGCATCTTCGCTGAGAATTTTGTCGTAGTTATATGTAAAGTACGCATACGCTGAACGGTTCGACCTGCCCACGCGCCCACGTATCTGGTACAACTGTGACAAGCCAAATTTATCCGCATCATATACAATCAAAGTATTAGCATTTCCCACATCGATACCATTTTCTATTATTGTAGAGCAAACTAACACATCTGCCATCTTATTGTAAAACTTGTAAATAACATCCTCTAGTTCGTTGCCTGGCAACTGCCCATGCGCAACAATAAACCTAGCATCAGGCACAATTTTTCGCAATTTCTCGCAAAATGCGTATATATTCTCCACCCTATTGTACACGAAGAAAACTTGTCCACCCCGTTTTATCTCTCTTTCTATAGCATCCTTTACCATAGTTTCCGTATATTCGGTGACATACGTTTGCACGGGCAATCTATCGCTAGGTGGCGTCTGTATAACACTAATATCTCGTATACCAGAAAGCGACATATTCAATGTCCTTGGAATAGGTGTAGCAGACAATGTCAAAATGTCTACATTTTCTCTACCTATTTTTATTTTCTCTTTGTCCTCAACACCAAACTTTTGTTCCTCATCTAGTATGACAAGACCTAAATCTTTAAATTCCACATCCTTACTCAAAAGCCTGTGCGTTCCACAGATAATATCTATCTTACCTTCTTTGAGTCTATGTATAATATCTTTTTTCTCTTTATCCGTTTTAAATCTGTTTAGACAAGCAATGTTTACGCCGAAATCACCCATACGTGCAGTCACAGTATTAAAGTGCTGTTGCGACAAAATAGTTGTGGGGGCAATAAATGCAACTTGTTTGCCATCCATTATAGCCTTAAAAGCCACTCGCAATGCAACCTCCGTCTTACCAAAGCCCACATCACCGCAAAGCAATCTATCCATAACTTTGCCCGTTTCCATATCATGTTTAATTTCACTAAGACTGGTCAATTGGTCCTCAGTTTCGATATATGGAAAACTATTTTCAAATTCCTTTTGCGCTAGATTATCTTTCGAGTATACAAATCCCTTTTTGGCCTCACGTGCAGCATAGAGTTCCAATAGGTCTATTGCCATTTTCTTTACCGAGGATTTTACTTTGGCTTTGATATGACTAAATTCTACACCGCCGATTTTTGACAATTTTTTTGGCGCTTCTGCCCCACTAAATCTGTCAAGCAAATCCATTTGATCGATAGGAACATATAGTTTATCTCCACCGTAATACCCAACGACAATATAATCTTTTGTGCCAAAATTGCCAGTTAATTTGCTGACGCCTTCACACATGCCTATACCATGTATGCTGTGCACGACATAATCTCCTACCTTTGGTACAGAGAATACATCCTTCTTATCTGTTGTAAGAGTACGAGCCACCTGCTTTTTAGGGAATATATCATATGTGCCAAGCACCACCACTTTACGTGATGGAATAATAAATCCACTATTCAGTTCCATTGGCACTAGCGCAGAGGCATTTGATATCAAAGATGCGTGCGGATTTATATCTATATATATATCGTACGCAGAAAGACTCTTTGCCAGACTCTTACCCATCTTTTCATCCTTGCACATAATGAGAATTGTAAACTTCTGTGCTAAATATCCATTTAAGTCATCAGCCAGTACTTTTATGTTATTTATGTACCTAGATGTCGGCTCTGATTTAAAAGAAAATACCGCCTCGGGTTTAAAGAAATTATTAGATGTTGTAATCTTTTGATGAGCTACACGAGTAAATGTATTTATAGTGTCTAACACATGTTTTTTATCTAGATACCCTAAATTGCCAGATAGCATTTCTCCTTCATCTTCTAGCAATTTTCTTCGCATATTTATTTCTCCCGCGAATGCATTAAGCCCATCAAATACCATTTTACACTCGTCTATTATAAAAATTGCATCTTTATCTAAATAATCAAACAGCGTACTGAGTTTGTTTTGCACTAGCGGAAAAAGATAGTCAAGAGTAAAGTCAGACTCTCCCTTCTCCAGTCTTTCTATTATTTCCGCAATTACCTCTTGCCTGCTATACTTTGCGCAGATTTTTTCTAGCATCTTTATTAATCCGCAACGCTCCTCATTATTCAAAAAAATATCAGTAAATGGACAGATAAAGACTTCATCCACCGATTTTTTTGAACTTTGCGTTGATATATCTAACTCCTTGATGCTTTCGACCACAGTGTCAAAAAATTCAATTCTGACAGCCCCGCTCAAATTAATTGGGAAAATATCAAAAATATCACCACGAATAGAAAATTTTCCTGGTGCATCTACGAGTGCAGATTCCGTATAACCTGACTCAAACAAAACAGAACGCAAATTTTTAAAATCTATATCTGTTCCCTTGGATAGTTTCAAAATGTGGGAAGTAAAATCCTCTTTATTTGGAACATATGCAAATAAACTACTAATGGGACAAACTACCACACGAGTACTACCTTGAACAAGACCAAAAATTGTTTGCAATCTATCTAAATTGTTTTCATTAGACTGCACTCTCTTATATGTCAGCACATCTGCGCCAGGACTAAATATCTTAACCGTTCCCGGCACTAGTTGACAGAATATATCATATGCCCGTTTTGCACTTATTTCATCTGCTGTTACGTAACATATAGTCCTTCCAAAAGACAAACTTGATGCGACCTTCTCTGTTTGCGTCATACCAAAAATAGAGCAAGGAATCCTTGCCCCAACAGTGTCGTAGAGTTTTTTGTAATCTCCACCTAGTTTGGAAAAATCTAAAACTTTATCCAACATCGCTCACTTTTCCATTATATTTTTGCATTATGCTATCTAAAGACCTTTCAGTTATATAGTTTATCACCGCATCTGTGGCTTTGTCAATACCCATATTAACATCATCATTTGCACCAAATTTAGACAATACATAATCTGCTAAATCCCATTTTTCTGGTCTTGGTCCAATACCAATCTTGACACGTTTAAAGTCGCTCGAACCAGTGTGTGCAATTATACTTTTCAACCCGTTATGTGAGCCCGACGAACCTCTTTGTTTGATACGAATTTGCCCTTTGGGTGTGTCTATGTCATCCACTACCACCAGCATATCATCAATACTAACATCATATTTACTCATTACACTAACAACAGCCTCTCCACTATTGTTCATATATGTAAGCGGCTTCACTAAAACTATCTTTTCTCCACTATTATTAAAGACAACCAATTCGCTAGAACACTCTTTTTTGTTTATCTTCTTACCAAAATGCTCAGCAACTTTATCAAGCGTAAGAAAGCCTACATTATGAAATGTCGACTCATACTCTTTACCAAAATTCCCCAGTCCTACAACGACTAACACATTTTTCTCCTTACACGTTTTTTGTTACAACTTCAAAAGGCTTTATTTCAGCATTTTTGCTGATTGTAATACCACCAAGTATCTTACTACCAGCACCAATACTTGTCTCTTTGCCAATCACTGTCCTATAACCTTCCGACTTTGCAATCAACACATCTTCGGCTACTTTGACTTCATTTTCGATATTTGCACAATAAATATGAGTATTTGCACCAATATTTGCACCATCTCCAACGCTCGACGCACTTATGTATACATTGTCGGCAATACTGACATTTTCATCTACTTTGCTTTCCACAATTTGTGCGTTTTGCACCACCGTACCAACACCGATGACAGAATTCGTAACCACACTATTTAAGATAGATGCATCCGCATCCACTTTAGAATTATCTACGACAGAACCATGCCCTATTATGGCGTTTTTACCAATTTCACTCTTCCCACACAAGCGAGTGTTCGCCTCCACCTGTACACCCTTGTCAATTATTACATCACTCTCAATGTACGTCTCATCTGGGCTTGCAATATACACACCATTTTTCATATGAAAGGCGCAGATTCTGTTTTTCATTATCTCTTTTACTAGACCCAATGATGCAGTATCTACAACTGTTATAAAGTCCTCTTCTTCAAAGGTGTAATCCTGTGCCGAAAAAATCTCGCTTACCCGTTTAATATATTCAGTTTTAAAACAATATCCACGATTAAATTTACATACATTGATGCCCTTATAGTACACAAATTCAAGTATTTCTAGTATGGTTCTTTTAGTAATAAGTGGCGTATCGCTATACAATACAAGTGTGTACTCGCAATTGTTAAGATATGGTTTAATCTCTGCAAGCACATCCACCACCATCATTGTACTAAGCACCTTTGGCGAAAATGGGCAACTATTTATTACATAATCTACGAGACTCTTACCAAAGAGTCTAATATCTCCCACTTCCATCTCGTCAAAATTCTCATTTTTTGGATTCAAAATGATGATGTTTACTTTCCCTCGAATCTCTTGTTCAAAGGCTGTCTCAGTCAACACCTCTCCTGCATCCCCAAAGTTACTCGTTTCATCTTCTTCTGTCGGCATATCCACCGAAATTGTCTTTCCTAAAAAACCAAAATCACTCATATTTTTATAATAAAACAATTAAAAAAAGTTGTCAAATTTTTTCGCTTGTTTTTCTCCTTTTATTTTTAAAATATTTGCTCAAGATCTGCTTGGTTCTGCCCCCATCGTCAACTTCTCTTAATTCTACCTTGTGCATTTGATTATGCAAGAAGATATCTAACACAAATTTTTCATCACAATCCGAAGGCAATAGAACATAAACTTTCTTTATTCTGCTTTGTATAATGGCTCCAGCACACATTATACAAGGCGTGATTGAAACATACAATTCACAATCATCGAGTTTCCAACTACCCAGTTTTTTTGCAGCCCTTTTTATCGCTATTATCTCAGCGTGCCCCATAATATCATTACCCTGCTCCCTAATATTATGTGCACGAGCAATTATTTCTCCACCTCTACAAATAACCGCTCCGATTGGAACTTCGTCAACTTTCTCCGCCATCTTTGCCTGTTTTATTACTTCATTTACTATATTTTCTAACATAATTTCACACTCTCATTTATCATTTGATAGAAATTTTTAAATTTTTCATATATAACATCTAATCTACTTTCGCGTATTGGGTGACACTCACTGTCGGCTCCACACTCAAGAGTAAATGCAACCATATTTTGTTTTTCCACACACCAATCTTTTAACCCCGCACTAGATGACTGTTCATAATTTTTAATCGCATATCCTAGCCCCTGTGCAAAAACTTCAGCCACCCTTCTATCCCGCTCTTTATCTCTATTGTAATATTCAAAATATAATTCCTCACCTTTCGTATGAAAAGCAATACAAATGTCTGGTTTAAGCTTTCGAATAAATTTCACTATCGCCCGCGTCTCAGGTTCACTCTCCGGCATTTTTCCATAGTATCCTTGAGAAGCCGGCTTAGCCTTCCTATGCTCAAACTCCCTATGCCAACCAGCATCAAAATTATTGTTTATATCTACACCTCTAACATTTGCCTTCCACATAGAAAAATCTAAATTCCCAGCATTATATTTTGTCAGATTTTCTCGAAATGTTATTGGTACACTATTTATACCATATTTACACAAATTCACGCCGTCAGGGTTTAGCATCGGCACGACAAAAAAATTGGCACAAACACACCTATTCTGCCTCTCAAATATCCTCATTATTAGGTCCGCTGTTATATATTCGCGAGCGTGTAGTGCCCCAACTAGTAGCACTTTTTTATTGCCAATGTTGCCACCTCGTACACAATATATATTCCTACCTGTCACCGATTTTCCAATAATACTATACTTGTAATTTTTTCCTTTAATTGTCCGTTCCAACGTTTCATAATCCATCTACTTATGATATGTAGAATTATTCAAAATAGTAAATGCACGATATATCTGTTCAAGCGCCACCACGCGAAACAACGTATGTGGCAATGTAATATCGCCAAAGCTGATACTTGCGTCCGCCTCTAATAACAGTTTTTCACTCATCCCGTATGAACCACCGATACAAAAACTAATCTCACTCACACCATCTACCATCATTTGTTGTAACATTTTAGCAAATTGTTCACTATCTAACTTTTTGCCCCGCCTATCAAAGCATATACACTTGCCTCTTTTGACAGCGATTAAATTATCACTTTCAAGTTCAATTTGTTTTTCTACCGAGATAGATGCATTTTCTACCGCTTTAACTTCCACTATATTAATCTTACAAAAACGACCAAGACGCTTAACATATTCACTCTGCGCCTCAGTAAAAAATTTTTCTTTTAATCCACCAACACACAATAAATTGATAGTCAGCATTATGCACCAATCCCCTTTATAAATGCAAGTACCCAATCTACAATTAGCCATATACCAGACACCACTAGGCACGCTATTGCAAAACCATAAGATTTCTTAGGTCTTACTTCTATAATTGGCTGAGATAAAGGTATGGTAGCCACATCGCCAACTGGAGCAGGACTCTCCACTGCCGTTTCTTCTGGTACAACTTTCGTGGCTTCGGTATTTACATTTGCATTTTCTACAGGTGGTTTTGCATCTGCTTTTTTCTTCATAAAATGGCAAATTATATATATTAGAAATGCCGCTACTACTGCAATTGCTACTGCACTTAAAAATATTGGCACTAAATCACTGCTAGTTATTTCGCTAGATTCTACACTCGAAGTGTCCATTGTGTTTGTAATAAAACTTATCACTGTTACATAAAAGTTGTTTGTAAAATGTATAATCATTGGCACCCAAATACTTCCAGTGTTATAGAACGCAAGCCCTAGCACAATACCCAGCACAAATTGGAAAATAGTTTGATCCGGATTACCATGCATCAACATAAATAAACCCGCACTAAGTAGTATGGCTGGCCACTTGCCCAGTTTCCTCAATCCATTGAGTATCAAACCTCTAAACAACATCTCCTCACAAAAAGCCGGAACTATGCAAACA
>Ga0265299_10006961_pt1 | contig 10214 bp, 5 predicted proteins | sample AusTroGonzalo_MG_4_FD_193485 | JGI IMG/M metagenome (GOLD analysis project Ga0265299, IMG submission 193485) | Bovine rumen microbial communities from tropical cattle in Woodstock, Queensland, Australia - Gonzalo_02 | ecosystem: Host-associated > Mammals > Digestive system > Stomach > Rumen ...
CCGAGGTGGGGTGGAACGGCAATGCGAACGAACAGCCGCTCTGCAAGCGCGTCCTGCAGTACCTTGGACCTGGCAAGACAGGCCAGGAGATTCGCGACTATTTCTCGGCGGCTCCGTACGGCTGGACGAAGGACGCGATTGATGGCTCGCTCCAGATGCTCACGACGAGCGGGGACGTCGAGGCCAAGAATGCTTCCGGCAAAGTCATCGAGGCGACGAAGCTGGAGCGCAAGACGATTTCGGTGACGACCTTCCGCCCGCAGACCGTGGTGATCGGCGCAGTGCAGAAGATGAAGCTTCGCCAGCTATTCACGACCGTGCTCGTGCGACCGATCAAGAATGAGGATCTGCCCGCTGCGGCAGGAGAGTTCCTGGCGAAGATGCAGGAATGTGCAGAGAGCGCGGGCGGTGAGGCCCCTCTGCCGGAGATTCCTTCTCTCGACGACATAAACGAGCTGAAGTCCAAGAGCGGCAATGACCTTCTGATGGAGATATTCAACAAGTCGGGCGACCTCCTCACGAAACATGATGAATGGTGCAAGACCGCCAAGAAGATTTCTTCGAGAACGCCGAACTGGGAGCTATTGAGTTCGCTCGTCGGCTATGCTGACAAACTGCCGGAGAATGCGAAACCTAAGGCCGACGTGAAAGCCATTGTCGATAATCGGCTTCTGCTGGCCGATCCCGACCCGGTTGCACCTGTCCTGACTGAAGTTGCCGACATCCTCAGAAAGGCGCTCAATGACCTCAAGGGGAAGTACGACGCAGAGGCGGCAAAAGGCGAGTCTAAGCTGGTGGCCGATGAAAACTGGAAGAAGCTGAGTGACGAAGACAAGACGCGCATTCTGTTTGATGTCGGCCTTCTGAACGACGAACCGTCGGTCGCCACGGGCACGGCGGCGGAAATCGACAACACGCTCGAGTTCCTTTCGCTCTCCGCTTTCAGCGACAAGGTGAAGGCATTGGCTGGCAAGTTCAGTGAAGCGCTGATGGCGGCGGCGCAGGCGGCAATGCCGCAGCTGAAGTTTGTCCGCGTTCCAGAGCGCCAGTTCCAGCAGGGGGACGAGGCCGCCGTTGACGCGTGGCTCGCGGAAATCGGCAAGTTGGTAAAAGCCGAGCTGAAGGACGGGCCTGTCAGCGTGGGTTGATGCGTGACAGCACGCGAAACTGATTTCTGGCAGGAGGACGAGCTATGAGGAAGTTGACGCGCTTGAGCGAGCAATGGTTCTACGATCTCCTGGATCGTGGTGAATGCGACATTGTCGACTTCAAGGAACGCCTTGAGGACAGGCAGATGTTTGGCAAGTCGTTCAAAAACTTCGCGCCGAACTATGAGGATCTGGCGCGGGACGTAGTCGCATTCGCCAACGCCAAGGGGGGGTTCCTGTTCGTTGGCATCGTTGACGGCACCAAGGAGGTCAATGCCGAATTCGCATACGACCAGCAGAAGATATTTGCATTGATCAGCCAGATTCAAGACCGGACAACTCCCTCGATTACCTTGACGCCGCACAAGCTTTGTGTGCAGGGCGTCGATCTGCTCGTACTGGAGATTCCGTTCAGTAATCAGCTGCACCGCACGTCACGTGGTGAATTCCTGATTCGGAGCAACGACGGCAACCGTGCGATCGAACCATACGAGATGGCGACCATTCAGGCGGAAAAGGGGCTCATAGTATTTGATCAGAAGGTCTGGGACTGGACTCATGAGCCTATGGAAGGTGTTCCTTCCTGGATAGATATGCGACGCATCGCCGAATACAAGTCATTGATGGCGGCCGTCAATGCCAACAATCCGCGAATACAACAGGATTGGCCCGAGCTGTGCGACGGGCTTGGCTGGATGGAAGAGGTTGACGGGCGATTCTTGCCAACGACAGCAGGGTTGCTTTTCGCCGGCACAGACAAGGCATTGCGGATGCTGCCGTACAGCCAGGTCAAGTACATACGGTATTTTGAGGACGGCACCTATCGTCCATACGAATATTCCGGCAACATAGTCGAAATCGCCCAGCGCTGCTATGCGCAGCTAAAGAGCGAGATACAGCAAAGGGAGTTTCACTTTGATCTGCTGCATGAATACGCCGAGGACTATTCGGAGGTCGTGCTGCGCGAATTGCTGATCAATGCGCTGGCGCATCGCGACTACAGCCGCCAGCAGATTGTCGAGATTCGGAAATACCCGACCTATCTTGAGTTTGAAAGCCCGGGGCGGTTCCCTGAAGGGGTCACGGTAGACAATTATCTTGTGAAGACAAATGCGCGGAATCCGGCCATAATGGATTCGCTGCGTGAGATTCGATATGCCGAAAAGGCTGGAAGCGGATTTGACAAGATATTTACCGCTTTGTTGTCGAAGGGCAAGAATCTTCCACAGCCTGAAGAGACCGACAGCACGGTCATTTTCCGGGTTGAAGGAGCCGTGGTTTCCGAGAAACTTATGCAACTGGCTGCCCAATATCGCAAGCAAGTCGGGTATGATCCTACAGTTGATCAATTGTTGGTTCTTAGGCAGCTCGCAAACGGGAAGGCGGTAGCCTTTTCGGAGATCGAGAGTGCTCCGTTTGTCAGCAAATACCGGTTGCGGCAGACGCTTCAGGGGTTGTGCGACAGGGAATTCATTGAACCGACGGGGCGGACTTCCGGGTTGAAGTATATTCTGCATGTCGGGCTACGGAAGACCGTTTCGGAAAAGATCGAGTACGCCAAGGCGCGGAAACAAACCAAGGCCAAGAATATCGAATCAATTTTGCGGTATCTTGACTCCGTTCCAGACATCAACAACGCAGAGGCGCGCGAAATCTTGAGATTGCCGGAAAAGGCGATTGCAACCGTATCCAAACTTTTCTCTGAACTTTGCCAACGTGGGGAAATTGAAATGGTAGAGGCGACGGCGAGTACAAAAATGAGACGATATAGGAGGGTAAAGAAATGATTTTGCTTTCCGTTTTGCTTTCTGTTTGCTTTCTTTTGCTTTCCATTTGTGGCATTGGGAATTGCCTGGATCGGCTGTTTTCTTCGTTATATTTGCATTTTCATTCGTTGCAGAACAAATTTTCATTTCCATTCTCCAGATGACAGGGTTTTCACGCTATGATACGACAGGCACTAGAGAAGTCGCTGCGAAACGAGCTTGAGCGCACGGTCTCAAAGGCGCGCGTGATCGCGGAAAGCGCCGCGCGTGAGGCGATTGGGCAGCTCTGCGTGGCCGAGACTGCGCCGGGGGCGCACCTTGACCCGGCGGCGCGCGACCTTCGCAACAAGCTCCGCGCCCACGCCCGCGCGCTGGGCGACGAACATCTCGCCAAGCCGGAGAACGGATGCGACCAGAGGACGGAGGCGCTTGTCGAGGAGATTGCCTACGAACAATGGCATCGGATGATCTTCGCCCGCTTCCTTGCCGAGAACGACCTGTTGATGTTCGATGACGGCCCAGGCGCGCCGCTTGCGATTACGTTGGACGAGGCCGCAGAACTGGCCGAGGAACTTGGCGCTGGATCAAAGTGGGATCTCGCGTCTGAATGCGCGGCGAAAATGCTGCCGGGCGTGTTCCGTCCGGACACGCTGTCGTTCAAGGTCAAGTTCGCCTCAGACAAGGTGCGGGGGCTTGAGGAGCTTCTGGAGGGGCTCGCCACGGAGACGTTTGGCGCATCCGATTCGCTGGGCTGGATCTACCAGTTCTGGCAGAAGGAGCGAAAGGACGCCGTAAACGCCAGCGAGGTGAAGATCGGCGCAAAGGAACTCGCACCGGTCACGCAGCTCTTCACCGAGAACTACATGGTCTCGTTTCTTCTCGACAACACGCTTGGCGCGTGGTATGCCGCGCCAAAGCTGAAGGGCAGGCAATTCGCGACGGAACAGGAAGCCCGTGCAGCCGTCTCCACCGAAGAGATTCCGCTTGCCTACCTGCGACTGGTCCAGGACGGGACGGAATGGCGTCCTGCCTCCGGCTCGTTCGAGAAATGGCCGTCGTCGCTTTCGGAGTTTTCGATGCTCGATCCAGCGAACGGGTCGGGTCATTTCCTGGTGGCGACCTTGCTCATGCTCGTTCCCATGCGGATGGAGTTGGAGGGTCTCGACGCGCGGACGGCGATAGACAAGGTCCTTTCGGAAAACATCCACGGCCTTGAACTCGACCGCCGCTGCGTAGAACTTGCCGCGTTCGCCGTGGCGTTGGAAGCCTGGCGCTATCCGAACGCAGGAGGCTACCGCAAGCTGCCGCGTCTCCAGATCGCCTGCGACGGCATCGCGCCGCAGATGCCGAAGGCCGACTGGGTACGCCTTGCTCGCAAGGCCGCCCGCCGTCTGGAGGGCAAAGGAGAGGACTTCTTCGGCGAAGAGTTCGATAAGGACGCTTCGCTTTGGGAGGCAAAGCTCGCCCAGTCGATGGAAGAGCTGTGGGATGTATTCAAGAACGCGCCGACGCTCGGATCGCTCATCGAGCCGGACACCTTGTTGCCGCTCTTCTCGCAGGCCGGCTACGATGAGGTGGTCAAGGTTCTGCAGGAGTATGTCGCGGCAGATGATGCCGAGGCTCATGAAGCGACCGTTGCCGCACAGGGTATTGTCGCCGCGATGGATCTTTTGAAGCGCAAGTACACGCTCGTCATTACGAATGTGCCGTATTTAACAATGAAGCGCATGGATGCCTTTCTTCGATCCTTTTGTGTGCAAAAGTATTTCGAAGCAAAGGGAGATCTTGCAACAGTATTCCTAGAACGTTGCATGAAACTCACTGAAGCAAACTGTGAGTCCGCATTAGTCGTTCCGCAGAATTGGCTGTTTTTGCCGACATATAAGGCTTTCCGGAAAAAGCTGTTGAGGAAATATAGTTTTGATTTTATTGCGCGTCTTGGAGCCAGAGCTTTTGAAACAATATCTGGAGAAGTTGTAAAGGTAATTTTGATAGGTCTTTCCCGTCATGAAGCAAACAGTGCACATTCGTTTGTTGGCATTGATGTCTCAACTGAAAAGAATTATTGCGAGAAGCAAAAACAAATTGTTATTAATCCAATCACATATATAGATCAATCTAAGCAGTTAACGAATCCAGACCAACGTATTTCGCTCGATGAATATGTTGAGTGCGAACTAATGTCGAAATACGCAATCTCAATGCGGGGCATAGTTTCTGGTGACAATGATAAGTGGGAACGTAGGTTTTGGGAAATAGAGTCGGTCTCAGGAGGATGGCGTTTATTGCACACGGTTCCAGAACGGAAATTTTATTCTGGGAAAACATTGGTGATTGATTGGCGACGTCATGGGAAAGGTATGTTGCGCCCAGGAACAAAGAATGAAGCGTATGGGCGGCGCGGTATTTCGATGGGTTTAATGAACTCGTTGCCAGCGTCAACTTTTTGCGGTAATCTTTACGATAACAATACAGGAGTGTTGGTTCCGCATTGCGAGGCAGATCTGTTGCCATTATATTGTTATTGTGATTCATTGGAGTTTTCAACGGAGGTTCGAAAACTTGATCAGAAATTAAACACAACTAATGCAACCCTGTTGAAGGTTCCCTTCGATCTCGAACGATGGCAGAAGGTTGCGGCGGAGAAATATCCACACGGTCTTCCCGGCCCGTTCACAAATGACCCGACGCAGTGGATATTTCATGGTCACCCGTGTGCGAATGTGTATTGGGATGAGGGTGAGAAGGAATTGAAGATCGGTGGGCCTCGTTATGACGCGACGGTGCTGCATGTTGCGGTAGCGCGTCTGCTTGGGTACAAATGGCCAAGCGAACTAGACAGGGAGATGAACCTTGCGTTTGAGATGCGCAGGGTGATGCGTGAGAACTGCGAACTTGACGATCTTGTCGATGACGACGGCATTGTGTGCATCCCGTCGCTGAATCGCGAGCTGCCCGCTGCGGATCGCATCCTTGCTATGCTGGAGGCTGCGTACGGCGACGAGTGGACAGGCGACACGCTTGGGCGATTGATGGAGTCGTGTGGATGCGAGGGCATGACGCTTGAGCGCTGGCTGCGCGACAGGTTCTTTCTTTCGCATGCGAAGCTCTTTGGGAACCGTCCGTTCATCTGGCAGATTTGGGATGGTCTTCGCGACGGCTTCTCCGTGCTCGTCAACTATCACAAGTTTGGGCGCAAGGGGCTCGAGTCGCTCATCTACACCTACCTCGGCGACTGGGTCGAGCAGCAGAAGCGCGAACTGGCAGCCGGGACTGAAGGCGCGGAGGAGAAGCTTGACGCGGCGCTGGCGCTCAAGGGGAAGCTCGAGAAGATTCTGGAGGGCGAGAAGCCGTTTGACATCTTCGTCCGCTGGAAGAAGCTGTGTGACCAGCCGCTCGGGTGGGAGCCCGACGTCAACGACGGCGTTCGCCTGAACATCCGTCCGTTCTGCGAGGCGGGCGTGCTGCGTGAGAGCGCGAAGAAGCTCAACATCAAGTGGGAGAAGGATCGCGGCAAGGATGTTGATTCCGCGCCCTGGGCCAAGCTCTTCCACAACGAGCGCATCAACGATCATCACCTTTCACTGGCTGAAAAGAAAGCCGCAAGAGGAGTTTAAGGAGAACAAAAATGCACTTGAAGAAAATCAAACTCACAAACTTCCGTTGTTTTCGGGATCTGGAACTTTCATTTGATAGAAGGTTGACCGTATTCACGGGAAGTAACGGTTTTGGAAAGACAACGATACTTGATGCAATTAAGTTTGCACTCAATTACTATGTTCGTCGATTCCCAGGTGTTAAGCAAATGATCCCTTCGTCGGATAACATCACGACATTCTACCTTGCCGGGCGTGGAGATGAAGAGTTTCAGGAACGGTATTTCCAAATTGATACTACAGCTGAATTTGATGATGGCCTTGATGTAGAATGGAGCGTTTTCATTCCCAATCGTCGGTTGCCGGTCTCGGAACGCAAAGAGTTGGCAAAATTGCGTCCCGGCGGAAAGCGAATAAGCGAGATAATCGATAATTACGTGCATGATCGTTTTGAGGGAGGCAAAGGAATCCTTCCTGTTGTTGCGTTCTTTGACACGCAACGGGCTGTCGTTAAGCAAAAGATACAAAGGCGACGTGGATTCAGGAAAGTGCTCGAATATACTGCGGGATATGATGGTTGTCTTCACGAGGGGCTCGATTTTAAGGGGGTTCTCGAATGGTTGGAAATATTTGAGAAAAGAGAGTACGATGAATGTAGGCAACTTCATGATATTTCGCATAGATGCCTAGAAAATAAAACGATCCAGTACGCGTTAGACCGGCTTGTTCCCGGACTGAGGAACCTGCGGACGAAAACGAACCCCTATCGCATGATTGTGGATGCGGAAATTGATGGTCAGATTGTGCCGTGTAAGGTTGATGAGTATCTTAGCGACGGGTATCGGTGCATGTTGATGCTGATATTGAATTTGATTTCGCGTATTATCAAGTTGAATCCAAATGCATATACTGAACCTGAGCAGGTCTTGGCGTGTCCGGGTGTCGTCTTAATCGATGAGGTGGATTTACATTTGCATCCTGCCTGGCAGCAACGCGTTTTGCCTGATTTGATGAATGTGTTTTCACAAATTCAGTTTATCGTGACGACGCACAGTCCTCAAGTCGTATCTTCTGTTCCGACCGAGTGTGTTCGCAAGATTAAAAAAAGTAACTGCGGTGAAGAAAATGATGTGATTGTGGCACAAGATGTACAAGATGGAAAATGTGAACAGAAAGTCATAGGCCCTACAATCAATACGCAGGGTGCGAAGGCGGGGCAGATACTTTCTTCGTTTTTTGATACAAGTGAGCGCGCGCCAAACACCGATTTGACCAGAGACATTCCTATGTATCGCGACATGCTTGCAAATGGCAGCTGGAATTCAGAAGAGGGCGAGGCGCTGTGGGAGAAGCTCAGTGCGGCAATGCAGACCGATCCCGAGTTGGCGTCGCTGAGGGTGGAACGCATGTTCAAGGCGTATGATCGGGAGAAGGGTCATGAAGCGAATCCGCAAGCGTAACATCCCGCCGTCGGCGCTGTCCGACTACATCCGCGACAATCCCGAAACGTCAGACGCGCATACATGGGATGCGTTCCGGGAGGGACGGACCCGTTTGCGGGAGGTCCAGAAGGCGCTTTCGGAAGACCAAGGCGGCCTGTGTGCTTATTGCGAACTTGTATTGGTCCCGAAGTTCGACTTTCGTGTCTCGCATTTCCATCCAAAGCGAGTGGCGGGGCAGGAAGACGATCATTCCTGGGAGCTCCGTTGGGACAACATGCATGGTGCATGTAATGGTGGAACAGTGTATGATTTTCAGCATCCAGATAGATTCGTCGAAGATAATGCAGAAGCGAACAAGCACTGCGATGTGGTGATCGGGAATGAGGTCTTAGATAACAAGATACTCAATCCATTGAACGTTCCGGCATTTCCGCGCCTTTTCAGATATTCGGAAGTGGCATTGTCCGCAGGACGGTGCGGCTTGAAAATTGAAGTTGATGACCGTAATTGTTCAAATGCCAAGTACCTTGATGAACAAGGGTGCGTAACGCGGGCGCAGGAGACAATCGATCGTTTGCACCTGAATAGTGAGAATCTTCGGTTGATGCGTCAGGCGACATACGAAGAGATTAAGAATAAAATTGCGGAGCTTACCGACAGCGGAATTGACCTTGAAGAGGCAATGCGTCAAGTGGCCGACGTTGCGTTCTCAAATTCTTCGAAATGGCCTGAATTCTTTACGGTCTGGCGTTTCGCTTTGAGAGACAAGGCCGAAGAAAAGCTCAAGAGCATCAACTTCAGTGGTTAGAGGAGCATTGCAACGATGACGACAATTCTTGAGAGACTTATCACGGCGATCCGCAAGGCGGCGGAATACAATTCCGCAGTCGAAGTTGCGCCGTCCTGCATTCTCTGGACAGACAAGGAGAAGCAGTTCGAGGGCGCGATCTCGGCACTGCAGAAGAACATGCCGGAACTGCTCGTGTGGGGCAAGTACGACTCCGCGCGTCGGCGCGGTCCGACGGCCTGGATTCGCTGTGCCCTGTCGGGAAAGGTGCAGGGCTATGACCCGCAGGGACATGTCCCCGTCGTGTATCTTCCTGACGTGTCGCGTGCCGATCTCAGGATTGTCCAGGACCTCAAGCCGGAAATCAAGACGATTGCATATCTGGCGTTTCGTGGCGCGTTCTTCATCCAGAAGAACAGCAAGGACTGGACGCTTTTGTCCTTCATGGTCTCCAAGGACTGCGGCGGGCTTGGACTCGACGTCGCTTCAGACACGGCGACAAAGATGGCCCTGCAGACGGTCTTCCCGATGATGCTGGAACGGAACGTGGAGGAGTTCAAGGGGCATCGGCTCGAGCAGATCGATTTCAACGGCATCCTCGCCGGTGACGATCCCACGCGGAACATCCTCCGCTGGCTGAACGACGGCGATGCCTGGCGGCAGGCATGCAAGGCGAACGAATGGACAGCGTTTGTCAGCGTCTGCAAGGCAGGCTATGCCTTTGATCCGGAGAAGGACGGACAAGGCGAAGGTCTGAGGCGGTTCGCCGAACGCAAAGGCGCGTGGCGGCCCGTCTTCGAGCGGTATTCCGAGGGATACACGAGCTATCCGAAGATCGCCAGGAATCTCGAAGCGCCGCCGCCGCCCGTATTTGACTTCTTCGAGAGCGTCGACACGGCGGGCGGCTGGCCGCAGTGGAACGAGCAGCAGGAAGCGCAACTTGCCGGAAACATCAGGTCGATTTCGGCCGGGCCGGTCTCGCAGGCGCTGGGCAGCCTAAGGGCGTTGGAGGCGACGCATGGTCCCCGCCGAGCGCTTGTGTGGGCTAAACTGAAAAAGTCCCCGCTCGCGGAGGCGCTGCCGCATCTGGTACAACTGGCGGAGACAGCGCTCGTATCGACGCCGCAGTTCAGCTCCCTGACTGAGATATCCACCTGGTATCAGAACGACGGCTGGAAGACGGACGCTGCGGCGCGAATGGCTGTCGCCGTCGCGGGCAAGGGCAAGGAAGGCCTGCTTGCCGTCAAGGGCGTGGTGGATGTGCTGTACCGCAACTGGCTCGAGACGCTTGCGAACACATTCCAGAAACTGGTCGAGAAGGATGGGTATGTGTGCTCGGCACCTGGCAAGAAGTGTTCGGCGGGCGAGGTGTGCATCTTCGCAGACGGACTTCGCCTTGATGTCGCCAAGGAGCTTGCCGCGAACTTGTCCGAGAATGGCTACACGTGCAGAGAGTCCTATCGCTGGGCCCCCAT
>Ga0265299_10006962_pt1 | contig 10213 bp, 4 predicted proteins | sample AusTroGonzalo_MG_4_FD_193485 | JGI IMG/M metagenome (GOLD analysis project Ga0265299, IMG submission 193485) | Bovine rumen microbial communities from tropical cattle in Woodstock, Queensland, Australia - Gonzalo_02 | ecosystem: Host-associated > Mammals > Digestive system > Stomach > Rumen ...
GGCCTACCTAAACCCATAGAGAACCATCACATTGCCCTCTACTACATGCTGTCAACCTCTGACAACCTCTGACAACCTCAAACAGGTTGCAAACCCTTTGCTGTAGGGCATTTTGACAACCTGACAACCTCAAACACAAAAGTTCATGTATACAACTTGCTACGTCACCCATAACACCATCTACAAAAATAGAAGCACTTTGTTTATCGAGGATCCGAGAGATTTGGGTGAATATAGCACACTACCCTCGGGAATATAGCATCGTTATTTACTCCGCTTATGCATCACACGCTCCTCGATGTTCTGGAAAATGACAAAGAGCACGGGAACGATGAACAACAGGGCGATGGTGCCGATGAGCATACCCCCGATGGCCCCCACGCCGAGCGAACGGTTGCCGTTGGCACCTACACCCGTGGCCAAAGCCAGCGGCAGCAGGCCGAAAACCATTGTCATGGAGGTCATAAGGATGGGGCGCAGTCGTACGGAGGCGGCATCGAGGGCAGCCTCGACGATGCCCATGCCCTGACGGCGACGCGCTGAGGCATACTCCGTGAGCAGGATGGCCGTCTTCGAGAGCAGACCTATGAGCATGATGAGTCCCGTCTGCATGTAGATGTTGTTCTCCAAGCCCCACAACCAGGCAAAGATGAACGAGCCCGCCAGTCCGAAAGGCACGCTCAGGATGACGGCCAGGGGAATAAAGAGACTCTCGTAGAGGGCACAGAGGATGAGGTAGATGAAGACGATGCAGATGACGAAGACCAAGGCGGTCGTGTTCTGTGCCGAAGCTTCCTCACGCGACATACCGCCAAACTCATAACCATAACCCTCGGGCAACACCTCGGCGGCCGTCTCTCGGATGGCCTGGATGGCCTGGCCGCTGCTATAGCCTTCGGCAGCAGTGCCACCCACCTGGATCGACGGGAAGAGGTTGAAACGCGAAAGGGTCTCAGAGCCGTAGATGCGCGTCAGTTTCAGGTACTGTCCGATGGGCGACATCTCGCCACTGCTGGTCCTGACGAAGATATTGTTCAGCGACTCAGTATCCAAGCGGTACTCAGGCGAGGCCTGCACCATGACACGGTAGAGTTTGGTGAAGCGCACGAAGTTGGAGGCGTATGAGCCGCCGATATAGCCACTGAGGGCAGCGAGCACATCGCTGGGCGACACGCCCCGCCGCTTGCAGAGGGCGGCATCCACCTCGATGCGGTATTGCGGATACTTCAATGAGAAGTTGGTGAAGGCACGGCTGATCTCAGGCCGCTCATTGAGGGCTGCGATGAGACGGTTGGTATAGCTGAGCAACTCGTCGATGGTACCGCCGTGCTTGTCCTGGATGTGGAGTTCGAAGCCGTTGATGCGTCCGAAGCCTGGCAGCATGTTCTGCGTGTTCACCTGTATCTTCGCATTGGCAATGTCGGCCGTGCGACGATAGATCTCCTCAACGATACTCTGCACATCGTCGCCCTTGCCCTTACGTTCGCCCCACTTCTTCAGCTTCAGCGTAAAGTTGCCGTTCGACGACGACTGCTCGAAGTTGTTGCTGTTGCCCGCAATGAGCGAGTAGATACGCAGCTGCGGCAGGTCCTTGATGCGCTCTTCTACCTCCTTTAATATGTGGTAGGTCTGTTGCAGGCTGCTGCCTGGCGATGCCTGTACATTGATAAATACGGTACCCATGTCTTCGTTGGGCACAAGTCCTGTCTTCGTTGTCTTCATCATCCACCCCAAGCCGACAATAGCCACCACGATGAGCGCAACAGTCAGCCAACGACGAGGCACCATAAAGGCCACCGCCCCTCTGTAACGATTGAGGAGGGCATTGAACCCCGCATTGAACTGTGCCTTGAAACCTTTTTCCTTTTCCCTTGCATTGGGTCTCATGATGAGGGCGCAGAGGGCTGGCGAGAGCGTGAGGGCATTGAAAAGCGAGATACCCACGGCGATGGCCATCGTGAGGCCGAACTGCGTGTAGAACGTGCCTGTGACGCCACCGATGAAACAGACGGGCACGAAGACGGCCATAAAGACCAATGTCGTAGTGATCAGTGCCGACGTGATGCCATGCATGGCCTCCTCTGTGAGTGAAGAATGAAAAGTCTCTTCATTATCAAGTCTCGCCTGGACGGCTTCGACAACGACGATGGCATCATCGACCACGGTACCGATGACCAGCACCAAGGCAAAGAGCGTCAGCATGTTGAGTGAGAAGCCGATGGCATAGATAACGGCCAGTGTAGCGATGAGTGACACCAGGATGGCAATGGCGGGGATGATGGTGGCACGCCAGCTCTGCAGGAAAAGGAACACCACAAGGATGACCAGCACGAGGGCTTCGAGCAGCGTCTCCAACACACTGGTGATGGAGGCATCGAGGAAGTCCTTCTTCGACTCCAAGTCCTCGATGACGATGCCTGGCGGCAACGACTGTCGGATATCCTCCACCTCGCGGTCAATCTGCTTGATGATCTCATTGGCGTTAGAACCTGCTACCTGGTTAATGGAGATGTTCACACCTGGCCTGCCGTTGGTCTCACCGATGATGTTGTAGTTCTGCGAGCCGAGTTCCACACGGGCGATGTCGCCGATGCGCAGCACGTCGCCATCAGGCAGAGAACGGACAACAAGATTCTTGTAGCCCTGCTCGTCCTCATAGCGGCCACGGTATTTCAGCACATACTGGAAAGTATTGTCGCTCTCGGCACCCAAGGTACCAGTGGCCACCTCGACGTTCTGCTCGTTGAGCACCTGGGTGATGTCGGATGGTGTCAGACCGTAACGGGCCATCTTCAACGGGTCGAGCCAGATACGCATGGAGTAGTCGGCACCCATCACGTTCACCTCGCCCACGCCTGGAATACGGCTCAATCGCGGCTCGATGTTAATCTTTGTATAGTTGGCTAAGAAAGCACGGTCGAAGGTACTGTCAGGACTATAGACGGCAATCTGCTTGATGTTCGATGTCTGACGTTTGCGAACTGTGATTCCGCTCTTCACCACATCGCTGGGCAGACGGCCCTGAACAGTGGCGGCACGATTCTGCACGTTCACCATCGCCATGTCGGGGTCGGTGCCCTGACGGAAGAAGATTCCGATGGAGGCAGTACCGTTGTTCGAGGCAGATGAGGTCATGTACATCATGCCCTCGACACCGTTGATGGCTTCTTCGAGGGGTACGACAACGCTCTTCTGCACCGTCTCGGCATTGGCACCTGTGTAGCTGGCCATGATGCGAACGGTGGGAGGGGCAATCTCAGGGAACTGCTCAAGGGCGAGCTGGCTCAGTCCGATGATGCCAACAAGCACCATCAGCACCGAAATTACGCCCGACAGTATCGGCCTGTCTATGAATGTCCGTACGTTCACTTTCTCACTTTCTCACCTTTCACTTCTACGCCTTCTTTCAGCAGTCCGGCACCCTCGGCAATGATGACATCGCCCTCGCTGAGCCCCGATTCAACAATATACTCCTTGCCATTGTTCAGTCGGAACACCTCAACAGGCGTGGCTTTCGTCTTGCCGTCGATGACGCGATAGACGAACACGCGGTTCTGCAGTTCGTAAGTAGCCTCCTGAGGGATGACAATACAATCCTTACGATGGGTTGACACCACGACACTGCCACTACCGCCATTGTGCAACAAGTGGTTGGCATTGGGGAAGGTGGCACGCAGGCTCACGGCACCTGTCGAGGCATCCACCGTACCACTGACGGCGTTGATGCGGCCTTTCTGTGGATAGCTGGTGCCGTTGCTCAGCCGCAGTTCCACTTCAGGCGCCTGCCTGATGAACTGTTCGATGCTGCCATACTGCTGGATGAGGTTGATTGTCTGGTTCTCGGTGACGGAGAAGTAGGCATACATCTCGTGGTCGTCGGCCACCGTGACCAACGGCTCGCTGATGCTGCTGCTGACCAAGGCCCCCACGTGGTAGGGTATCATCGATGCCGAGCCGCTGACAGGACTCTTCACCACCGTATAGCCCAGGTTGTTGCGGGCATTCAACTCCTGTGCCTTGGCCTGTGCCAATGCAGCCTTCGCCTCGTTCAGGGTGTTCAGCATGGTCCGTACGGTGTAGTCGCTGACCACTTGTTCGGTTTTGAGCGTCTGACTGCTCTCATACTCCATCCGTGCCGTCTCCATCTTGGCCTGGGCGGTAGCCACGCTGGCCTTGGCCGCCTCCAAGGCAGCCTGATAAGGAACCTGATCGATGATGAACAGCGTCTGCCCCTTCGTCACCTGCTGACCTTCGTTGATGCAGATGCGGGTGATGTTGCCCGACACCTGTGGACGTATCTCCACAATCTGTCGGCCTGTCAATCGTGCCGTATATTCCGATGTCAGTATCTGGTCGCTGCGCCCGATGGTCAGCGTCCTGTACTGGGCCTGGCTGCCCTGCTCCCGCTTCCCCTTCTCAGAGTTGCAGGCAGCCAAAAGCAGGCAGGCCAGCGGCACGATTGAGATAAGTCCTTTAGTTTTCATGTCAGAAGCCTTACTTGAAAGGCAGGTACCAGTTCTTCTCGTCGAGGAGCGACACCGTAGGATGCTTGTAGGCGAGCTTCTGGGCCAGCCAGCGGTTGCCGAAGTCGGAGCCATAGAGTCCGGCACGGTTCTTGTGGCGGGCCATACGGGTGAGATCGCCGAAGCGGTTGCCCTCGAAGGCCAGCTCAAGGGCCATCTCGTCGCAAAGGATATCCTCCACGGCGTTGATGGTGTCGTTGAGCGTTCCCGTAGGCTGAATGCCGTGCAGCTTCTGCAGCTCTTCGAGCTTACGGCCTACGATGGTGTTGTACTGATAGGGCGAGAAGGCACCCATCGTGTAATACGTGCCACGTCCGTGGACTGGCCAGTTCTCCTCGAACTTCTGGATATGGGCAGCCGAGAGGAAGGGGATTGTGGTGGTGAGCATCGTCGCCGTCTCTGGCGTGATGTAGCGACCCATCTCTATGTCGGTGCTGTCGCCCTGCAAGACGTATGTGAGCAGGTCCTCATTGATACCGTCCTTGAGGATGGCGAAAGCAGCATCGGGATGCCCCATGCGGTTGAAGGCCTCAGCCAGACGGAGATAGACGGTCGATGTGCGGTAGATGGGGATGTTGGCGCTGGTGAACTTGATCATCACGGAGAACGTCGAGTCGCTCTTCGTCACCTGACGCATGCAGACCAGGCGGCGCAGGTCACCCATGCTGGCCGTACGCACCACGGTAGAACCACCTGAGGGAGCCGTCGGCGTGTAGTAGTAGTCCTGGGCATTCGACAGGGCAATATAGCTGTCCGAGGCATCGATCTGACGCTCCAGCAGATAACGTGCGTTCGACGATGCCGAGCCACCGGTAGTGCTGTAGAAGTCGTAGCCGAAGTAACGTGGCAGCTCCGTCACCTCACCGCGCAGCGTGTTGGCAGCCAGAGGGATATAGGTGATGATATCGTTGGTATTGGCCACACCGAAGATGCTCGGCCACGAGAATCCGCTGAAAGTCATCGCCATCGTAGAGGGCATCGTCTCCCTGAGCTGCTGCCTGAGATAGCTCTCCGTCGGGTCGATATAGGCCTGGCTGATGTCCCAGTCGTTGGCTTGCAGGAAATTGAAGTAGTACCTGGCGGCCTGCTCATACTGATGGGTCTCGAGGAAGAGGTCGCCGAGGATGACATCGACGGGAATCATGGCCCGTGCCGACTGCACATATTTCTCCTCAGGATTCTCCGAGCTGCTGCTGTTGAGCACACCAGCCGAGATCTCACCATAGTCGGGCACGGGGGTGCCGCTGTAGCGGATCAGCTCAGGTGCGAGGGCATCGCAGATACCCTGCAAGTCCTTCGTGGTCTGCTGGCTGTTGGCATCGCCGATGCTGACCAGCGGGTCGGTATAGAAGGGCACCTCGCCATAGTTCTTGGCCAACTGCAGGTAAGCCCAGGCCCTGACGGCCAGTGCCTCGGCATACTCTGGAATGGCTACCAGTCGGCTACCGGTACGCAGAGTGGTGTCGCGGTGGGCAATATAGTAGTTGCAGTTGTTGATGATGCGATAGTAGATGTAGGCCGAGTCGAACTTGTTGGTGGCGTCAGCCGAGAAGTCGGCCAGCCGTCGCAGGTCGGTCTCTGTGTACTGGTTAGTCGCCACCAGGTCGCCACGCATCTCACCCGTCATTACATACTGATCAGCCACCTGTTGCAGCCCCTTCAATATGCCAAGGGTATAGAACATGGAGTCGGTCTTCTGGTCGAGGGCCGGATCGAATATCTGGCGGTTGCTGTCAGTCTCCAGCATATCCTCACAAGAGGTGAGAGCCCACCCAAGCCCTCCCAAAGGGAGGGATGTTAACATACATAAGAGCCACTTACGAGCCTTTCCCATTATATTTCCGTGTATCATATTCCTATTATGATGTTGTATTAATGAATGTTTTATTTCTGTGCAAAGTCTCATCCAACATCCCTCCCCTCGGGAGGGCCTGGGTGGGCCTTACAGGTTGATTCTCAATCCGAGGGTGAAGGTGCGTCCCAGCGCCACATTACCCGTATCGATGCCCTGGTAGAGCACAGCGTTAGAGGCGCTGCTCTCAGGATCGTTGCCCAAGTAACGGGTCAGCGTGAGCAGGTTGTTGGCCTCGGCCCAGACGCTGAATCCCTGCAGCCACGACAGGTTGACGGGGAACTTGTAGGTGAGGCTGACAGTCTTCAGTCGCAGGTAGGATCCGTCTTCTATCCATCGGTCGCTGAAGCGGGAGTTACCCATGGGGTCATCGTAGCAAATGCGAGGAATGTCAGTCTGCTGACCTTCAGTACGCCAGCGGTTGGTCATGGCCGTCGACTGGTTGTAGAAGTTGAATCCGCCCTCGATGATGCTACGCTGGTAGTTGAAGATGTCGTTACCCAACGAGTAGTTGAGTCCTAAGTGCAGCGTCAGGTGCTTCCAGTTGAGGGTTGCGAAGATGTTACCGTAGAAGTCGGGGTTGGGGTCGCCGATGATGGTCTTGTCAGCCGCGCTGATCTCGCCATCGCCGTTGAGGTCAACGAAGTGCATGTCACCAGCCCTGTAGTCCTGACGGGCACCTGTGGCATCGGTCATATAGAGATAGGTGCCCTTGCCGGCAGCGGCGGCCTCGGCATCGGTGGCGAACACACCACTGGTCTTGTAGCCGTAGAACACACCTGCGGGCTGGCCCACGATGGTGGCGATGTTGTCGGTGCCGTAGATCGACGAGGTGAAGCCCTGTGCCGACAGCTGGCCGTCAACATAGATGCGGCTGTCGTTAGGCAACTCCTTCACCTTGTTCTTATAGTGTCCGGCACTGATGCCCATCTCCAACGTCAAGTCGCGTGCCACGATGGGCTTGGCAGTAAGGGTAACCTCGAAACCGCGGTTGTCGAGCGAACCGCCGTTGCTCCAGTAATTATTGATACCTGCCACGGGATTGTCAAAACTCTTCAGCGTCAGCAGGTTGCTGGTGTGGTGCATATAGTAGTCAAAGTCGATGCCTAACCTGTTTCCTAACAGCCAAGCCTTCAGGCCTACGTTGGCCTTGCCCGTCTGCTCCCAGCTGATGCTCTCGTTACCGATGTTGTCGAGTACGGCTGCCGTCGAGCGGTAGAGGTACTTGGTGACGCCGAACGATGTGCGGGCAGCATAATTGCTGATGTCGTCGTTACCGCTGATGTCATAGCCAGCCTTCAGCAACAGGTAGTTCACCACGCTGTTCCTCGGGAACCAACGCTCATTGCTGATGGCCCAGCCGAGCTGGAGACTCGGGAACATACCCCAACGTACACCACCGAGCTTGACGCCGCTGGACTCCTTACCGAAGCGGCTGCTGCTCTCGAAGGCAAACGACAGCTGGGCCAGGAAGCGCTGCTGGTAGTTATAGTCGATGTTGGCATACCAAGTCAGGCTGCGCCAGGCATCGTCGGCACCAGTGGCATCCACAAAGTCCATGTTGGTCGAGATGTTCGGCGTCTTGTCGTTACCTGCTGAGGCATACTGTCCCTGCGGCTCGTTGTCGTCGAAGGCAAACGATGTGAAGCGCACGCCGGCATAGACATCAAAGAAATGGTCGCGCAGCCCCTTGGTCCACTGCAGACGGGTATCGCTCACCACGCTGGTCTCCTTCGAGAACATCGACATAGCCATGTTCTGCACACGTCCGATGCCCTCGATGAGGAAGGTGGGCACGCCACCTACCGGGCGGTAGTAGCGCTGCGACACACGGTCGAGGGTATAGCTGAACGTCTCAGTCAGCGAGAGTGCCTTGCTGAACTCAAAACGGGGCGCGATGACGGCATTGAAATGGGTCGTCTCCACGCGGTTCTTATTGATACCCCTACCATTGGCCAGCAGAGCCGTCGGGTTCGCCAGTGTCAGATCCTGGTCGAGCATCGTCAGATAGTCGTCAGCATCGGCCAGTGTCGATGAGAGCTGGTGGGTCACATTATTATATGTATAGGGGTTGAGGAACGGCGACTTGATCAGCGCCAGGAAAGTCGGCGATGTCACGGTTCCCGTGGTCAGACTCTCAGGTGCCCCATTGTCGAACACATCGCGGTTGAGTTTCGTGTACGACATATCGAAACGGGTCGTGAGGCGGTTGATCACCTTGATATCGGTGTTAAAGCGCACGTTCAGACGGTTGAAGCCGTTGTCACGTGCCGTGCTCTGTCCGTCGGTATAGCCTAACGACAGATTGTACATACCCACGTCGTCACCACCCTGCACGCTGATGTTGTAGTTCTGGTTGAGCGCCGTGTGCCATACCTCATCCTTCCAGTCGGTATCGTTATGATACTTGGAGTAGTAGTACTTCTCAGGATCGTCGATCAGGAACTTGAAGGTAGCCGGATCGGTGAAGTCGCTGATGTCAGGCCATGTGCCCAGCATCTCCGAGGCATAGATCCTGTATTGTGCGGCATTCATCACGTCAGGCGTCCGAGGCACAAGCGAAACACCCACGCCGATGTTGGCATCGATGCGGGTGGCCATCGAGTGGCCGCGCTTCGTCTCGATCAGAATCACGCCGTTGCCGCCCTTGGCACCATAGAGGGCCGTACCGTTCTTCAGCACCGTCACGCGCTCGATGTCCTCAGGGTTGATGTTCAGCAACAGGTTGGTGTAGTCGCCATAGTGCAGGGCGCTACGTGTCTGCTGCAGATCCTGCACGACGCCGTCAATCACAAAGAGCGGCTGGGCATTGGCCGTCAGCGAGTTGAGTCCTCTGATGAACATCGCCGCTCCGTAGCCAGGGCCTCCAGAACGGGTGATGCTACGCACGTCGGCACCCAGCTGGTCGCCGATGTTCGTCTCTACGGTCTGTTGGGTGGTGTTGAGAATCTGTGCCTCGGCAGCCGCACCGATGGGTGTGGTCTTGCCGTACATAGGACGGAACGTGTCGCCCAACATCTGTATCGTCAGGGCACTGCCGTCGCCAAGTCCAACGTGCTGTGCCAGGTACTCCGGACCATAGACGTAGAGCGCAGTAGCAAATACGGGCACCTTAATTGTGAACGCACCGTTCTCGTCAGTCATGGCCGTATAGTTCTCGTTGCCCAGCGCCTGTATCATGATACCCGCCAGCGGCTTCTTCGTCGCAGCATCCAAGCAGGTACCACTCACTTCCTTGGTGGGGTACGTCGGCAGTTTCTCTACCACCTTCCTTCGGGCAGTGACAGTTGAATCGACCTCGTCCGTCTCATCCTGCGCCATCGCATTGAAGCTGAACAATAAACAACAACTAACAAATAACAAATTTATCAGCAGTCTTTTCCTTATTATTGTATTCATAATTATCAATTGTCAATTTTCAATTATCAATTAATAAATTCCTCTGTCGTACTGATATTCCGGATGCTCCTTCAGATAGTCATCCAGTTCCTTCGGACGGAGGATGATACAGTCGATGCGCAGATTACGGTCGTAAAGCGTACGCTCCCTCGACGTCACGGCACTGTTCACACGGAGATAGGGATAGTAGGGACCTGTTCCCACGTATGCCACAGGGAAGGTGAAGTCACCCAGATAGACGGTGTCTATCTTCGTCGAGTCGTTAGAGAAATAGTTATCCACCAGCCAGCTGCGGTCGCGGTCCTCGTTCTTACCAGTGGCTGTCGCATAGCCCATCGACGCATTGAAGCGGTAGGGCTTGTTCTCGATGTTGTCACTCACGATGTTGCCAGGCACCATCACGATATACACGCTGTAGGTCGTCGACCTCACATTGGGC
>Ga0265299_10006963_pt1 | contig 10208 bp, 1 predicted proteins | sample AusTroGonzalo_MG_4_FD_193485 | JGI IMG/M metagenome (GOLD analysis project Ga0265299, IMG submission 193485) | Bovine rumen microbial communities from tropical cattle in Woodstock, Queensland, Australia - Gonzalo_02 | ecosystem: Host-associated > Mammals > Digestive system > Stomach > Rumen ...
TGACAAAGCTGATTCACCAGCGTCAAACACTGCTGAAACCTGGAATACATAACCATCCATGTTGTATGGAAGATCTTCAACTGCATATTCTGTAGTTGTAACGAGTGATTCGTTGATCTTCACACCATCCTGATAGACGTTGTAACCCTTGAATGAACGTTCTGGTGCTGTCCATGTGAGCATTGCTGCATCGCCTGGGTAAAGTGCTGGGTTTGTAACGATCACTTCATCAACAGCGTTGATAGGTGTTGTGAAAGCAATGATTTCACCCATTGTTGTACCGGCAGCGTTACGCTCGTTAACCTGCATGAAGTATGACTGGTTAGGCTCGAGGTCCAAAATGAATGCTGACTCAACGAGATAGTCTGTCCAGTCGATCAATGCTGTTTGTGGAGGATACTGTGTTCCTAACAAAACCTGCATCTCTTCTGTGTAGTTACCGAGGACCCACTCAGCGAGATATGGAGTGGTAATGTTTGTCATTCCATCGTATGGAGAAATGATGTATGCCTGCTCAGGAGCTGGAACTTCAGGTGTCATCATGTTAACATTGAAGTTATCTGTTGTTGAAGCAGCGACTACATAGTATGTACCTGCTGGGACATACATATCTTCAATATTGTTGCCAACAACATCACGGCTGTTGTTATTAGCAATCTGTGCTTTAGCAACGTCCATCACGTTACCTTCTGCCTCAGCGACTTCGCTGACAACGCCATTACCTTTCTTAACTTCCATCTTGGCGAGATCCATTGTAGCTGTACGGCCTGTAGGAAGCTCGAGCATATGGCAGTAAATCACAGGAGTGTAATTTGTGTTACTAGTCCATTGTGGTGTTGTTGCGTTAGGATTGCATGTCCAAATCTTACCATTGGCTGTATTAACTGGATATCTGCCGCAGTATGCTGCGTATGGACTGTCTGAATAGAAGATAACCCAAATGTCAGCGTTGCCAGTGATATAAGCAGGGATACTAAGGTTGATATCGAAGAAATAAAGTGCCGTTGGGTTTTCAATGGTACCCATGCCAATCAAATTACCTTCGAATGGATCTGCACCGCCTTCGATGATAAAGCAGTGGTATGGATAAGCCTCACGTGCTGCTGCCTCAACTGTTGTGATTGTAAGACCTGCAAGATTTTCAGCTGCGATCACATCAGTTGAAATCTTATAACCGAAGTAAAAGCCGCCACCTGCTGAGGTACCGTACCATGTGTTGCTGCCAGTGTAAGCGTAGTTGAACCACAAGCTTGTTGGGCCTGGGTTAACTGTTGGGCCTGTGTATTCGTAGTTGTTGAATGACATAGGACCACCTTCGCCTTCGAAGTCTTCTGTGTAGATAGCAACTGAAGCATCTTCACCATCTGTACCTGCGCTGAAGAGGACATCATTGTCGAATGTCACTTTGTAAACAGCGTCAGCACCTTCTGTCTCTGTTGGGAGCTCATAGTTCTTATAGATACCATCAGGAGCTGTGCCAGCGTATGGGAATTCTGTAACTTCAATAGCATTCTCATAAACATCACCGTCAACTGGGTCGTAGGCAATAGCTGTCATAGGAATCATTGCAGCTTCTCTGCTATCGCTATAGAGGACAACGAGGTTGCCTTCCTGTAAACCAGATTCACCTGTTGTTGTTGTAACTTCAACTTCAGCTGTAGTAAACTTGTTCAATGTGAAAGGAACTTCAGCGTTAACTGAGTAGAAACCGTTCTGAGCACCAACTGCTGAAACTTCAACTGATTCAGGCATGTTGTAACCAAGTGTCACAACGTATGGAGCCATCCATGCGCCATTAGGACGATAACCTAAGTCAATCGGATCAGGTAAATATGTAATCTCTGGGTCTGTCGGTCCACCACCAGTCATGATGCTGAGTCTGATAACGTTCTTCTTTGCAAGAAGAGTACCAGTAACACCAACATTTGATGGGTCATAAACAGTACCGTCACGATAAGCGTAGAGCGCTTGGTTGCCAGCAGCATCCATAACAACACCGCCCAAACCGCTGCTCCATGAACCTGTAACATCCTGGAAGCAAATCGCCAGGTTGTTAGTACCTGAGTACACGAAAGGATTGTCGAGAGGAAGTGCAACCTCAATAGGGGTAGAATTTTCATTTGGCATGGTGAATGATACGACCATGTCAGCTGCTGTAAAGCTCTCCCAAGCGGTGTTACTTGCGAATGCAGTCGCCTCAACTTCCTTCATGTAAACATTGATGTTACGAGCGTATGAAGAAGAATTCTTCAGCCACATGGTGAGGGTGTTGATTGTACCGGCCACACCGATTTCGTCAGCAGTGTAAATCTGCTGTGAAATAGCATAGTCATACAAAGTGTATCCTGGAAGATATGAATTGGTTGTTGTTGAAGTAGGATCACCAATTGTAACTTCAACGAGTTCACCAGGAGTAGGTTCTTCTAATGTCACTGTGATGTCATCAACGAACAGATAGAACTGGTCGTTTGATGTGCAAGCGATAGAAACATATTTTACACCAGCTGGCAAGTCATAGCTGACTTCGTCGTATCCTGTTGAGTAAATAGTTGTGCAAGTCACTTCGTCATACCAAGTGAATTCGCTTGGGTCATTTGTGGTAAATGAATAACCGACTTTGTATGTCTCAGGATAGCTGCCACTATACCTTGCGGCATAGAAAGTGATATTACCTCCACCGTTTTCTTCAAACTCAGGTGAAATGAGGTACTGAGGATAATTAGTTGTGTAATAGAATCTGAACACTTTTGAACCACTGTGAGCCGTATAAGCGCTACTCACACCTGATGAGGAATGGCAATGGTTCAATGTCCAGTCGCCCAAGCCATCTTCGAAACCTTGTTCGATTACCTGGTCGGCGCGATTTTGCTGGACGTTAGCTCTCGTCACGCCTGTGAAAGCGAACAAGAACATCGTTAAAAATAGAAAAACTTTTTTCATATTAGAAAAATTTAGTTAATAATTATGTTAATTTCTCAATTTTTCATTTTAACTCCAATAAGGAGCGTCACTTTTTAGGGTGACGTTCCTTATTATTAATAGGTGTCTATTACTTGACAACTGTCACGCGTTTGACGCTTGAACCGTTTTCAGTAAAGATATTGACCATGTAAACGCCAGCTTCGAACTTAGCCATGTCGATCACAGCTTCGTTGCCGCTAACATTCTGTTCGTAGACAACCTGACCCATTGTGTTGACAATGCTGATGCGTGTCATGTTCATAGCGTTGATGTAGAGGTCACCGCTTGTTGGGTTAGGATAGATTGAATTCACAACTTCGTTCTCGATCACACCGAGGGAAACCTGATAATCGATTGACATTGGGCATGATACGCCGTAGTTAGCGTCGACAAAGTACACAGTGTATGTGTGGACTTCTGTGTCAGGAGCTTCGAGTGTGAATGTCTCGCTTGCTGTTGCACCAACGAGTTCGCCATCGAGTTCGATGTTGTACTTGTTAGGAACGATGCTGCCTGGTACTGGAGCTGGACCACCAGCTTCTGTGTAGATACGGAGGTTCCAGTTACCAACGATAGAGCCGCCTGATGCTGCTGAGATAGTGTTGTACCATGTTGAGCCGTCTGTTGAGATGCATGATGCGTTAGCTGCGCCACCTGCCGATTCATCGATAGCTGCGACATACTGACCATTGTTGTTATGCATCACTAACCAGAGGTTCTGAGCGTTGTCAATTGTGACAGCCTCATCAAGTTCGATCTCGATGTACTGTGATGTACCGCTCACGCTGTAAGCCTGAGTGTAGAGCAATGTACCAGGAGCTGCATCACCACCATTGTAGATCATGAAGCTACCTGTGTGAGCTGTATAGTCGTAGTAAGCGATCTTTGAAACCACTGTGCCTTCATATGTGTTAGCTGGGAACATGATACCCCAGTAGAAGCCACCACCTGATGTCAAACCGATAGCGTCATCGTTGTTACCAGTGTCATAGTAGTTCCAGTCACGTGTCATGTTAGTTGCTGATGGACCGAAGCCAACGCCAGCGTTAACAAAGTTATTGTTGTATTCTCTAACAATACCATCGCTTGCTAATGGACCTTCGCTACCAACACCCATAGGAGCTGTAATCTCGGTGACTTCACCCTTGTTAGATGTTGCTACGTAAGCCTTAATCATCCAGCTGTAACCTGACAAACCTGCTGCTGCAAGATCCATCCAGCTTGAACCATCGAGAGAGACCCAACGTGCGTTAGGATCGCCTGCGTCGGTGCATGCTGCTGCTGGATATGATGTGCTTGTCTCATTGTAGAAGATAATCCAGAGGTTCTTTGAAGGATCGATTGCGATTGGCTGTGCAAACTCGAACTCTGCCCACTGGTCTGTTGTACCTGCCACTGAAACTGGCATTGTACCGACTGCTGTTGCAGGAGCTGCTGTACCATCGTTGTAGATAGTAACATTACCTGAGAATGGATAGCCGCTCATTTCATATGTAGCTGCCTTTGTGACAACGTTGCCCTGGTATGAACCTGCTGGGAACATAACACCCCAGTAGAATGCACCACTTGCACCAACGCCTGTTGCGACTACGTCTGTACCATACTGATACCACTGACCATCACCTGGTGTTGGAGGTGTTGGCTGTCCACCGTTCCATGCAAGTGTAACGTTCATGTCTTCATTTGCTGCTTCAAGATCTGTAACCTGCTGAGCAACGCCTTCGCAGCCGAGGTATGTGAAGCCCTTTGTTACGTATGCACTCATACCTGTTGAGTAAACAACAGCTACACCAAGTACGTAATCTTCGCCGATTTCGAGCAAATCTTCATCAAGCTGGAGGTAGTTATTTACAGTCTCGCCGTAGTAAACACCGTCCAATGTAATGAAGTATTTCTCTGCGTATCTGTCAACAGGAACGATTGGAGTCCACATTGCATAACCTGTCACTGACACTGTAACATTTTCAACTGGTTTGAAGATCTCTGACATGTAAGCTGTGAGTTCTGTTTCGCCCCAGATGCTGACTTCTTCGTCGATCATGCTTGATTCATAACCTGGGAGGTCAACTGTCACGATGTAGTTACCTTTACGGAACTCATCGAACACGACTGTACCTGTCTCATCGAATGTTGCTGTGTAAGCGAGGTTCTCGAATGTGTTAGTCATGATGACTGTAGCGCCTTCTGCTGTACCATCAGCCACGATTGCGTTAACTGTAACGACTGTTTCCATGTTCTTTGGAAGGACATTTGACCATGTGATAGGTGTCACAGGATCGTCATTGCCGCCACCGCCGCCTGCTTCATATAAGAATGTGGTCTTAGGGATGAAGTTGCGCTGTGTTGCAGGAGCGCTTGCTGGGTTGCTGCCGTTTGAACCTGCAATAGAGGCGCCTGAAACTTCCTGGCCATAGAAGTAGATAAACTTATAACCTGCATCTGAGTTGTTTTCGCAACCGACGAGGAGGTTACCACCATTATATGTATAAGGTGTATCGAATGTGATTGTAATCATACCACCTGCACCTTCTGCAACGAAGTCGCCTGTACCTGAGTAAACAACCTGGCAGCTCTCTTTTGCTTCATAAGCTGAAATAGTTGTGTAGTCAACTTCTTTCATGTAGAAGTCAAATGGAGATACTGTTGTGTAAGGAATGTTGCTGCTTGTTGTGTAGAACTTCAGAGCGTTGATTGTGCTACCAGCCATATCGGCGAGTGAAGTTGCAGGGATCACATACTGTGATTTTGCCCAGTCATCGAAGTAAGCAACATACATTGGAACATAGTAACTTGTTGTTGTGCCATCATAGACTGTGAGTTCATCGTCGCGGTTAACTCTGTCTGTAATAGGTGAAGGATAGATAGCTGAAACGCCATACTGATAGAGACCTGGTTCACGGTTGTTCCAATCGAAGTCAGCATAGAGTGTATCGGTTGTTGTGCCGAAGAACACTGAGTCAGCTGGTGTAACTTCAGTTTCTTTCAAGATAGCTTTTCTATAGACTGCATATTCCTGAACTGAGCGGTCTTTGCTGCCGTTTGAAAGTTCGATATCGTCAACTGTCATGATGTACTGGTCGTTGCAGTTGAAGTGACGGATAGCGATGTACTTCTGGCCAGCGTATGAGCTGAGGTCAACGCTGTAGTTGTACCATGTGCCGAGTCTGTCGCCCTTGCCGTTACGTGATGCAACACCACCGTTAGCAGCGCCTTCTTTAGCTGTCAAAGTCCATTCCTGAACTGATGTCCATGTTTCTGCGTCGTCAGAAACAAACACACCGAAGTGGTCAGCTGGATAGCTGGCGTCTGTTGCTGCTGCCCAGAATGAGAATGTTGAGCCGTTAGCGAGGTTCACCTGTGGTGTCACGAGGTACTCGTTAGGTGTGATAGCACCAACACCATTAATATATGAACCGCTGCAGATAGCGTTTGTACCTGTACGATACCAGTCAAGTGTCATACCTGCATAGTATGTCCAAACTGATGGGATTTCGCTTACAGTTGTCCATGTGTAACCGTCGTTGTTACCGTCGATTCTTGTCCAATCTGCTGGGAAACCACCTTCGAAACCTTCAGTGAATGTTGTTGCTGAGCCACCTGTACCACCACCTGAGATATGTGTAGTGAGTGACCACTGAACCTTTGATAAGGTTGTGTCAATTTCTGATGCGTAAACGCTCAAAACTGGTTTGTATTCTTCGTGGATAACGAAGTTAACTGTTTCTGTAGTATTGTATGCGAGCTCAACTGGATCTGAAACGCGTGGTTCCATACCTTCGAGTGTAGCAGTACCTCTATAGTTACCAGCCTTTACATTATTAATAGTATAGATACCGTTTGAGTTGGTTGTGCCTTCGAATGACACTGTGTTGTTGAATTCGTCTTTACCGTTGAATTTAACGTTGACGCCAGCAACTGGTGCGCCGCTGATGAGTTCAGTGACTTGACCTGTGAATGTGCCGTAGCCAGAAACCTTAACAACAACTGGTGTTGACAATGTTGATTCACCTTCATCATAAACAGCTGTAACGCTTACGTCATGACCTGGTTCAACATTGTATGGAAGGTTACCGAGTAAGTACTGTCTCTCTGTGATAAGTTCTGTGTTAGCTTTCACATCACCGTAGTACACATTGTAGCCGATGAATGAACGTGTAGCTTCAGTACCTCTACCATCTTTGTTGATGATGATCTGGTTCTTGAAGTTTCTCACTGTACCTGAGCCGCTTGGTGTGATTGCACTGTAAGGAGCTGAATCCTGGTAGACGTTGATAGCCTGAGCTGTTGCATCAAATACATAGTAAGAAATTGAAGATGTCCATGTGCCTGTGTGGTCTGTCACAGCGAGGATGAGGTTAGAACCGTCGAACTCGAATGGTTCATCGAGTGGGATTGTCACCCATGTGTTAGCAACCATATTAACGTTGCCTTCGTAAACGAGGTTGTCTTCTGTCATTGCAACCCAGTCAGTACCGCTTGTGAAGCTGGTCTTGTCTGTGTTAGCCATGTAAACCTTGAGGTTACGTGTGATTGCGCCAACAGGATAGAATGAAATGCTGTTGATGATACCAGCGCCACCGATTTCTTCCTCTGTGTAGATCTGCTCTGACAATGAGTAGTTGTAGAGGTTGTATGTTGGGAGGTAGCTGTTTGTGCTTGTACCTGAACCAATCTGTGTCTCTGGGAGTTCGCTAATTGTACCTGAGTTGTGTTTCCATTTAATTAATGTTGTACCGTCAACGAAGATTTCCTCTTCTGAAGCTGTAACATTGTAAGGAACTGTCAAAGTTGTTGTGAAACCTTGTCTTTCTGTCTCGACTGTGCCATTTGAGTTCTTAGCTTTGATCTGCCAGAAATACTGAGTATTTGACTGAACGTTAGCAACGGTGTATGAACCGTAGTTTTCGTCGATCACTGTCCAATCCAAAACGACGTCCATGTTAACTGGAGATGTTCCAAAGAGAACCTGATACTGTGCAGCATTATCGCCGCCTTCCCATACGAGTGTCACAGGAGATTCAACTTCTGTAGCGCCGTCAGCTGGTGACACAGCGATAAGGTCTGTTGGAGCAGGAAGCTGTTCAACTGTACCTTCGATTGTTGTGATGTTGTCACCTGCAACGATCATGTAGTACTGACCAGCGATGAGGATTTCGTCTGTCAAAGTGCCATCATAAGTCATAGCGACTGGCATGATAGCTGCTGTTGGATGGAAATCAAGAACCTTGTTGTAGATACCGATGAATGTACCACCGTTCACAGAGACTTTAGCGTCTTTTACAAGATTTAATTGGTAGACAGCGTCCAATGCTGTATTCTGGTTGTAACCAAAGTAGTTAGCGTGGAGGTTAGCTGGTGTTTCTGAGAAGTTAGCGACACCGCTTGTGTATGACAATGGCAATGTCTTAGCTGTCTCAACGATATCAGCTTCACCTGCTGTGTAGAATGTTGCAGTTACAGGGATTGTTGTGATGTCTCTGTCATAAACTGAGAACAATGTGAATTCTTCTGCATATTCACCTGCAGGAGCTGCATGGTTGATGTCGATAGTGAAATCGAGTTCAGCGTCTGTATCGAGGACGTAGCTGTCGATTTCCTGGCTCATTGCGAAAGCGTTGACACCAGCTGTGTTGCTCATAGATGCTGTGATAGTCACAGGAGCTGCATCGTTATAGATTCTCACTGCCAATGGCTCCATCCAACCATTAACTGGTCTGTAACCCATTTCGAATGGATTAGGAGTGATTGAGAGTTCACCCGGTGTTGGAGGGACTGGAGGTAATGAACCTTCGATAGTAAGTCTCACAACGCTCTTGTTTGTTGTAAGTGTACCTGACACACCTGGAGTGGTTGGGTCATACAAAGATGCGTCGCGATAAGCATAGATAGCTTGATTTCCGTTGCCAACCATAACAACGCTGGCAGCGCCGCTGCTCCATGAACCGGTAACATCCTGGAAGCAAATAACCAGGTTACCATCGCCACTGTAGTTGAATGGAGTGCTGAGTGTGAATGTTGTAGCGACAGGTTCTGTAATACCATTGGCCAAAGTACCAGTGGCGACCAGGTCGCTGGCTGTCATGCTCACCCATGCTGTACCGTCAGCAAATGTAGCTTCGCTCACTTCCTTCATGTAGACATTGAGGTTACGAGCGTAGCTTGAGCTGTTTTTCAGCCACAACGTGACATCATTGATGGTACCGCTCATTCCGATTTCGTCAGCAGTGTAAATCTGCTGTGTGAATGAGTAGTTGTACAACGAATACGTTGGCAAGTAACTATTGGTTACCGTTGATGTAGGATCACCAATTGTTACCTCATCTGCTCTCAAGAAGCTTGTGCTTCCAAACAAGAGCACCATCAAAAAGAGAATAAGTTTTTTACTCATAATTTAATGATTTTGTTAATAAAATTGTTAATTGTCTATTTTTAAGTTCTAATTTCAAACCTAATTTTTCACTATTTTAACTCGCAAATATACGCACTTTTTTAATACGCGTGCGCATTTTTTTCATTTTTTTATCAACAGACCTGCATTTTTTTTATCCGACATGGATATTTGCTTTCACGAGTTTCATGATTTTTTCCTCATCATTTCCGAGCTCAGCGCGCAGATTTGCATCGTTGAAATTTCTCAGATATTTGATGAGATAGTCGATGATATTGTCAGAAAATACGCCCTTTGCGGTGTAAATAGCGCGGTCTTTTTCGAGCTCTTCGGCTGCTTTCACACATGAGTCAGGGAGCTGCTCGAGTGCTTCGGCAACAGCTTTGTTCTTGTCGTCATGGATGTTGACGCCGAGACCCACGTAGGTCTTCTCAGCTATCTTAAGAGCGTCAGGATGTTCCATGCCGTAGCGTGCTGCTGCGCACAATGCTGCCATAAGCAGATAGAGGTCGGCGCAACCGTCTGAAGCGCGCCATTCGAAGGTCTGCTTGTCGCTGAAATCGCGGTTTGAAGGTTTTTCAACAGGGTTGGCGTCGGCGAGCATGTCTTTGCCATTGTTGATCCAGCCGAGAGGAACACGCACCAAGGCGCTGCGGTTCGAGAATGACCAGCAGAGCGATGTAGGAGCCTCCTGATGTGGCACTAATCTCAAGAATGACAACGGGTTAGGATTGCCGAATGCTGGCAAAGAGGTACCTGCCATCATATAACCTGCAATGGCTTTCTTTGCATAGTCGGTGAGTTCGCCGTTTTTCACCATGACAGACTTGCCGTTCTTAGTGAATTTACAGTGTACGTG
>Ga0265299_10006964_pt1 | contig 10205 bp, 8 predicted proteins | sample AusTroGonzalo_MG_4_FD_193485 | JGI IMG/M metagenome (GOLD analysis project Ga0265299, IMG submission 193485) | Bovine rumen microbial communities from tropical cattle in Woodstock, Queensland, Australia - Gonzalo_02 | ecosystem: Host-associated > Mammals > Digestive system > Stomach > Rumen ...
TAAGATAAAATAATTCACACCCGAAAGACTCTTCAACGGATTCGTTATAAGCATGGACTTCCTTGTAAATCTCCTTGATTTCTTCTTCCGTTTTTCCCACGATCTCATCTCCTGAAGGATATTCACGGTAAGAAAGAAGCGGGATAGCTTTTTCTCTCAAGTAAACTGATGTATATTCACTCATATCTTTTATTGTTTAAGTAGTTTCGTCAAAAGTAAATCAATTTCGCATATTTTCAAAATATTCTTCCGCTTTGTGTATTATAATTTGTAAAAATACCATACCTTTGCAGATGTTAATACACAAAGCGTATGGATCTAAAAAGGATCGAAAGACGAGTTTTCCTTTCTGACATCAATGCCAAGATGACCGAAAAAAATATTACCCAGAAAGAATTAGGTCATTATCTTGGAATCCGGAAAAGTCAGCTTTCTCTATGGCTTAATGGGAGCACCCGAATGAACATCGACTCCTTCATCAGAATCAAAAATGCCGTTGAGAACTGGGATACAAATAATACGTGTGAATTACATGAACCAACGCATCATTACGGAGAACCTACCCCGAGTCTAGGGTTTCTTATCAAGAAGCATCTCAAACAACAAGACATCACTCAAAAGAGTCTTGCAGACCGCGTCGGTACCAGTCAATCAAGAATTAGTGAATACATTCGAGGGGCCGTAGTTCCTTCTCTCGGGGTCGCTTCTCGTATCTGCAAAGAACTAAAGATTGATCCAAAGCGTTTTATTGATTCATGTAGCAGGCTATAACGTCAGACTTCGTTGGAAAAAGAGCTTGAGAGGCGGGCGCGTTTGGGCCGTCTTTTGCGCCCGGCCTGGTGAAATCAGGCCATGTTGTGGCCGGGGTCAATGGCTGTTCGGGGCGTAGCCATAGCGGTTCCGGTAGGCGAAGATCATGGTGAGGGAGAGGATGAGGCAGCAGACTTCCGCCGCATCGACGGCGAACCAGATGCCTTCGGGGCCCCACAGGGCCGGCAGCAGGAATACGAAGCCCAGTTCCAGGACCAGATTGCGGACAAAGGAGAGGATCGCCGATATTTTGCCGTTGCCCAGGCCGGTGAACCAGGCCGATGCGAAAAGATCGATGCCGACGAACATGAAACTGGCCATCGAGATCCGGAGGGCGTGCTTCGTCAGCGCCGTCAGCTCCGGGTCGTACCCCACGAACAGACGGGCCGCCGGACCGGCAGACAGCTCCGCCAGCAGCGTGATGATGAAACCCAAGACCAGCAGGAGGATCAGCGAATGCCGCAGCAGGCTCCGCAATTCCCCTTTGTTTTCCGCCCCATAATTGTATCCGATGACCGGCGTGACCATGAGATTGTAGCCGAAAAAGATGGCGGCGAAAATATAACTGTAATACAGGATCACCGAATAGGCCGCCACGCCGTTTTCACCAAGCATCCTGAGCAGCTGCAGGTTGTAACAGATAGCCAGCACGTTGAACGAGATGTTGCCCACGAACTCCGACAGGCCGTTGCTGCAGGCATGCAGCAAGGGATGCCGCTCGAACTTCGCATACACAAGCTTGAGCGAACTGCTGTTCCAGCGGCTCGAAAAATACCAGAGCGGATAGAAACCGCCCACGCAGCAGGCGATCATCGAAGCGGCCGCTGCTCCCGCCAGCCCCCAGCCGAAGACCACGATGAAGAGCGCATCGAGCGACATGTTGATCACCCCGCAGACCAGCGACATGATCGTACCCAGCTGCGGCTTCTCGGCCGTCATGTAAAACGACTGGAACATCATCTGCAACATGAATCCCGGCAGTCCGACCGCACAGATCCGGCCGTAGACCACACATTGCTGCAGCATCTCCCCTTCCGCACCCAGCAGCCGGGCCAGGGGTTCCATCAGGAAGAAAAGCGGAACCAGGAACACGACGGAGAGCACGAAAGTGAACTGGACCATCATCGTGAACATGGCCTGTGCCCTGTCGCGACGTCCTTCCCCCATCGTCTTGGCGACAAGCGCAGAACCGCCCGTGCCGACCATCAGGCCCAGCGCACCGATGAGCATGATGGCGGGCCAGATGACGTTGAGGGCGGCAAAAGCCGTGGTTCCGACGTAGTTGGATACGAACAGACCGTCCACCACACTGTAGATGCTGATCACGACCATCATCAGGATGCTCGGAATGGCGGAAAACATCAATCGCCGGTAGCCGTAATGTCCGTGGAGCGCTATTTGCATGGGGACACAAAGATATTAAAAATATAATGTTAGCTTTGCAGGGTTATGAAAAAGATTTTCTTCAGTATTGCAGCCACATTCACTTTTCTGGTGACGGCATGGGCACAGACGCCGGAAGAGATTCTGGCCAAAATGGATAAAGCCATGGAAGCGGCTGAAACAGCCGGTCTCTCCATGGTCATGGACCTCAAGATTCCTATCCTCGGCACGACGACAGCCACCATGTACATGCTGGGCGACAAAGTACGCACGGAGACCTCCTTGCTTGGGCACAAGCTGATCACGTTCTCGGACGGCGTCACGGAATGGGAGTACGAGTCCAAGTCCAATGAACTGACGATCAAGAAGGCTCCCGCGGATGATTCCTCCCCTGAAGCGGAGATGTTCGAAGGAATCACGGACGGTTACGATGTCACCCTTAAAAATGAAACGGCTGATGCCTGGTACCTGGTCTGCAAGAAATCCAAGGACAATATCGACAAGGATGATCCTTCCAAGATGGACCTAGTGGTTTCCAAGAAGACATACCTTCCGATCAGCCTGAGTACCAAGATGCAAGGCGTACGGCTGACGCTCCGCGACGTCGTCGTCGGTGTCGATGAAAAGCTGCTTGATTTCCGGGTTGAAGACTATCCCGACGCCAAGATCATCGACCAGCGTTAACCCAGCGGGCCGAACCAGCGGACAAAGCCGTTGCGGATTTTCCGGAAGATGCTCCAGTGCCTGACTTCCTCGAGCGTGATTTCCTGGCAGTGTTCTTCGATATCCTCCTCGAAAATCTCACTGGCATGCCGCGTGAATTCCTCATCAAAGATGAGGGTCTGCACTTCGTAGTTCAAGAAGAAACTCAGGTTGTCCATATTGGCTGAACCGATGCAGCTCAGGTAGTCGTCGACCATGAACTGCTTGACATGCAGCACCGGTCCCTGATACTCATAAATGCGCACGCCCGCTTTCAGCAGGTCCTTGTACATCGACTCCCCCATCCATTTCTCCGGCTTCACGTCGTTGTTGGCCGGTACGATCCAGCGGACGTCAACGCCCCGGGCAACAGCAGCCTTCAAAGCTTTTATCATTTGGGCCGGCGGCGGCGTGTAGGGATTGTAGAACCAGAAATACTTACGGGCATGATCGATGGACCACTGGAAGGCGTTGCGGATGGGCAGGCGGCGGTCGGTGGGCGAATCGGGGATCACCTGCATCGTCTTGTCGTAGAACTGTGTGAACCCCGGGACACTGTCGTGCGCAGCAGCGGACCGAAGTTCTTCCTCCGGTTTCGTCAGGACCGGTTCCCGGTCCGGCGCAACCCGGAACTGGTTTTCATTGAAGGCAGCGATCAGGTCGTTGACCACCGGGCCGGTGACGCGGATGTCGGCGTCGCGCCAGGTCTCGAAATAGCGGTCCTGGATGTTCCGGCCACCGGTATAGGCCGTCGTACCGTCGAGGACCACGATCTTCCGGTGGTCGCGATGCGTACTTTGCGGCAGGGAAAGATAGTCCAACAGCATGACAGGCTTGCGAAAATAGTACAAGTCCACCTGGCTGTCGATCAACGGCGCGTGACCCGCCATGTACTCCTTGTTGTGGGCACCTCGGTCGATGATGATCCGCATGTCTTTTCCGTCAGCGGCTTTTTCGATCATCTGGTCGGAAATCTGAGACCCGCAGGAATCATAGCAGAAACGATAGTGGTCGATGTACACGCTCTCCTCGGCTTTCTTCACGTCATCCAGCAGCAGGTCGAACTTCTGGTGCTGGTCGGTGATCAGGCCGACGGTATTGCCGGTCGTCGGCTCCATGCCCGTGTCTTTCGTCATCAGAGCGGCCAGTTCCTGGTAATCGCTGCGCACGCCGTCATAATATGACTCCTCCGTTACTTCCGGAATATCGGAAGCATGCAGCGGGGCGCGATAACCGCATCCCTGGAACAGCCCGGCTGTGGCCATCAACGCGGCCATCCCAACGATTCGAAAGGCACTCATACAGTTTTTGCGACAGATTTCCGGCGGGATTTCACGAGCGTCCAGACCGCCCATGCGACCGTCAGCACGACGGCCATCGGGACGCCGACGGTGAGGATGTCATGCCAGGAGAAGGTGGTGAGTTCGCGGTTGATGGCATGATCGACCACCAGCATCAGGGAACCGCCCCAGAGCATTTTCTCGAGCGTCGGGATTTCGCGCAGCAGCGGATGTGCGTTTTCCCCGTGGATTTTCTTTTCATTGCCCTTGCGGACGGCACTCACGACAATGGCCTCCGCCAATGGAACCAAAAAACAGGACATATTCGGTATTTTTAAATGTTTTTAATTGTCAGGTACTTCTATTTCTTTGATTTCCACCTCGTTGCCACGAAGCAGAAAAGTATGTTCGCTGCCGCAGTACGGGCAGGTACGGCCATGCCGGACCGTCGCGTATTCTTGCCTGCACCCTTCGCAGAAGGTGACGGCCGGGATGGTGTTGACCTTGAGCTCGCATCCTTCGAGCAGCGGCTCTTTGTCGGCGGCCCAGCGCCAGCAGTCCTTAAGGTATTCCGGAACGATGGTCGAGACTTCGCCGATGTTCATGACCACGCCGGACACATGTCCGACATGGTTTTCTTCGGCCGCCGCCTTGACGTCCCGGATGATATAGAATACGATGCCCAGTTCGTGCATTATTTCTTCTTGAACAAAATCTTACCCGTGCGTTTGATCATGTACGGCAGGATCGCACTGAACTTGTCTTCCGAGACCACCATGTTGCTGGCTTCGGGATGGACGCGATGCAGGTGGATGGCGTCGAAACCGCACTTGGTCGTACAGATGCCGCAGCCGATGCAGCGGTTTTCGTCCACCACTGAGGCGCCGCACTTAAGGCAGCGGGCCGTTTCCTTGCGCACCTGCTCCTCCGTGAGGGTAAGATGATACTCGCGGAACGGACCGCCGGTCTCGTCAACGCCCTCTACCTGGCGGGAAGCGCTGTCATAGCTTTCCACGACGATGTCGGACTTGTCGAGCTCGATGAAATCGCGGCGGTTGCGGCCGATGGTCATGTGGCCGTGCTGCACGAAGCGGTGCAGGCTCTCGGCGGCCTCCTTGCCGGCTGCGATGGCATCGATGGCGAACTTCGGACCAGTAAACACATCGCCGCCCACGAAGATGTCGGGCTCCGCGGTCTGGTAGGTCAGCTTGTCGGCCAGCGGATAAACGCCGCGGAAGAATTCCACTTTCGTATCCTTCAGCAGCTCCTTGAGGACGACCGTCTGGCCAATGGCGAAGACCACGAGGTCAGCATCGAGGGTGAGCAGCTCATTTTCATCATACTTAGGGGCAAAGACCAGCTTCTCGTCAAAGACCGACGTGCATTTCTTGAAGACAATGCCCGTGACCTTGCCGTCTCCCAGCACTTCTTTCGGGCCCCAGCCCGGCTTCAGGACCACGCCGTCTTCGCGGGCCTCGGCACGCTCTTCCTTGGAGGCGGGCATAATATCCTCTGTTTCAAGCGAAAGCATGGTAACTTCGGAAGCACCGCTTCGCTTGGCAACACGGGCCGCATCAATGGCCACGTTGCCGCCGCCGACCACCACGACCTTGCCGGAAACCTTCACCTGCCCGCAGTTGGCGTCGTGCAGGAAATCGATGGCCGTCGTCGTCCCGGGCAGTTTATCTCCCGGGATGCCGGGCAGGCGTCCGCCCTGGCAGCCGATGGCCACATAGAAGCCCTTGTAGCCCTCCTTGCGGAGGCCTTCGATCGTCACGTCCTTCCCTACCTCGACGCCCGTCCGGATCTCGACACCGATTTCACGCATGATGTCGATCTCGGCCTTGATGACGTCTTTCTCCAGTTTATAGGATGGAATGCCGTAGCGGAGCATGCCGCCCGGTTCCGCATTCTTCTCGAAGACCGTGGGCTTGTAGCCCATCGTGGCCAGGTAGTAGGCACAACTCAGGCCGGCCGGGCCGCCACCGATGATGGCGATCTTCTCTTCCCAGCGGTCCTGGACGTTCGAGCAGATGTTCACCTCGGGGACGAAGCGTGTTTCTGCCTTCAGGTCCTGCTCCGCGATGAATTTCTTGACGGCATCGATGGCGATAGCCCGGTCGATGGTTCCGCGGGTGCAGGCATCCTCGCAGCGGCGGTTGCAGATGCGGCCGCAGACGGCCGGGAACGGATTCTCGCGCTTGATCAGCTCCAGCGCTTCGGTGTACTTGCCCTCTGCTGCCTTCTTGAGGTAGCCCTGGACGGCGATATGCGCGGGGCAGGCCGTCTTGCAGGGAGAGGTGCCGGTATCGTAGCAGTTGATGCGGTTGCGGTCGCGGTAATCTTCGTTCCATTTATGCTTGCCCCATTTCGCGGCGTCGGGCAGTTCCTGTTTCGGATAGACCACGGGGCCGGCCTTCGTGCAGAGTTTCTGGCCGAGCTTCACGGCACCAGCCGGGCAGTATTCCACGCAACGGCCGCAGGCCACGCAGTTGTCCGCCTGTACCTTCGCTACATAGGCACTGCGGGAAAGGTTGGGCGTATTGAAAAGCTGCGAGGTACGCAATGCATTGCAGATCTTGACATTGCAGTTGCAGATGGCGAAGATTTTTCCCTCGCCGTCGATGTTCGTGACCTGGTGGACGAAGCCGTGGTCCTCGGCCTTCTTGAGAATGGCCATAGCCTCATCGTAGGTGATATAATGGCCGCGGCCCGTCTCGGCGCAGTAGTCGGCCATGTCGCCCACGCCAATGCACCAGTCGCGATAGTCGTCGGCGCAGCCCTCGTCCATTTTCTTGCGGCCGTAGCGGCAGGAACAGATGCCCACGCCCAGATGGCCCTCATAGCGCTTGAGCCAGTACGAAAGATGCTCGATGTCCATGGTCTGGTTTTCCATCGAGATGGCTTTCTCGACCGGAATGACATGCATGCCGATGCCGGCGCCGCCCATCGGGATCATGGGCGTGATCTTCTCGAGCGGCAGGAAGGTCATGCGCTCGAAGAACATGGCCAGTTCGGGATGGCGGTCCATCAGGTCCGTGTTCATGTTCGTATATTCGGCGGAACCCGGGACAAAGAGCGGCACCCAGTACACGCGGTCCTTCGGTTCGTAGGTCGTTCCGGGGATGGGTCCGTCCTTCGTGTATTTGTCGCCATAGTCGTATTCCACCATGCCGAAATACGAGAGCTTGTCGAGCAGTTCGTCGAAAGACTGGTCGTCGGGTGTATAGTGCTTTTCGGCATTCCACTGGTGGAGCAGCGCGTAGGGCCTGCGTTCGCGGACCTTCAGGGCTTTTTTCGGCAGCATGTCCAGCAGCAGGTCGAGCGACGCTTCGCGGGTGGTTGCATCCATCTCGTCCTCGAAGATGCAGGCCAGGCCCCAGTATTCCGGGGCGTCGGTGGTCATCTTGATCTTGCCGGGGACACGGTCGGTGACGTGGCGGACGAATTTGAGGAGCTTGGGATTCGGATTCTTGTCCCCTTTGTGCTTCGGGACAAATTTGGTTGACATCTCAGGCATAGGATCGGGTATTTATTGTTTTTTCCAATTGTTCACTTCCTGCAGGAGCCAGTCGGCGAAGACATCCACGCCCTCCCCTGTCCTGGCACAGATCGGGATGACCTGTGCGCGGGGATTGCGCATGTGGATATATTCTTTGCATTTCTCCATGTCGAAATCAAAATACGGCAGGACGTCCATCTTGTTGATGACCACCACGTCGCAGACCGAGAACATGAGCGGGTATTTCAGCGGCTTGTCGTGGCCTTCGGGGACCGAGAGGATCATGGCGTTGCGGCAGCTGCCCGTGTCGAACTCGGCCGGGCACACCAGGTTGCCCACATTCTCCAGGATTACCAGGTCGGCTTCGCCGAGGGCTAGGTTGTCGAGCCCCTGGCGCGTCATCTCCGCGTCGAGATGGCACATGCCGCCCGTGTGCAGCTGGATGGAGGGAATGCCGGTGGCTTCCTTGATCTTGACGGCATCCACGTCCCCGTCGATATCGGCTTCCATCACGGCGATGCGTATCTTGTCCTTGAGCCGGTTGATGGTCTGGATGAGTGTCGTGGTCTTGCCGCTTCCGGGCGACGACATGACGTTCAGGAGATAGACGCCTTTCTGCTTGAGTTCGCAGCGGAGCGCGTCAGCATCCCTGCCGTTATCGGCGAAGACGCTTTTCTTGATTTCAATGACTTTTACTGGGTCCATAATTCCTGCAATTTAAGAAAAATTTGCGACATTTTTTGTAGTTTTGCGACAATTTTCTAGTGCAGCCATGATTATCGTCAATGCAAGGGTAATTTTTCCCGGAGAAATTCGCGATGGCCTGGCCATCGTCTGTGAAAACGGAATCATCAAGGATATCCTGCCCGCTGCCCAGCTCGGTGAAAACGTAGCGACAGTCGACGCAGGCGGATTGTATCTCTCGCCTGGCTTCGTGGACATCCATGTCCACGGCGGCGGCGGATACGGCTTCATGGACGGCACGCCCGAATCCATTGCAGGCGCGGCCCGTTTCCATCTGGCCCACGGCACCACCTCCATCGTGCCCACCACCCTCACCAGCCCGGACGAAGACCTCTATCAAGTGTTCGAGGCCTTTCGCCAGGTCAAGGAAAGCCACCCGGCGTTCTGCTTGCTGGGGCTTCATCTGGAAGGACCTTTTCTCAACCCGGTCAAATGCGGCGGACAGGATCCGGCTTTCCTGGCCCTGCCCGACTGCCAGCGCGCCGAAGAAATCCTGCGCCACAGTGATGACGTCATCCGCTGGAGCGTAGCGCCGGAACTGGAGGGTGCCCTCGCATTGGGCAAGATGCTCGCCCACCGCGGCATCGTGGTATCCGTGGCTCACACGGCCGCTTCGTTCGACCAGGTGGAGGCGGCCATGTTCGCCGGCTACTCGATGATGACGCATTTCTACTCGGCCATGTCTGCCTGCTACAAAGTGGGTTGCTACCGCGTGCCCGGCGCCGTGGAAGCCGGCTATCTGCTCGACGGCCTGTCGGTCGAAATGATCGCCGACGGCAAGCATCTCCCGAAAGAGATCCTTCGCATGGTATGGAAGTTCAAAGGCTCTGACCGCGTGGCGCTCTGCACCGACGCCCTGGCGCCCGCCGGCATGCCGGAAGGCACTGTCTTCTACAACGGCCGTCCGCCGCACGGTGCCAAATCCGTGATTCACGATGGTGTCGGCAAGCTCATCGACCACTCGGCCCTGGCGGGCAGCATCGCCACCGCCGACCGGCTGGTCCGCGTGATGTACAAGGAAGCGGCCGTTCCGCTTCCGGATGCCGTGGAGATGATGTCGCTCTCCCCTGCCAAGATGGTCCGTGCGCACCGCAAGGGCTCGATCCGTCTGGGCAAAGACGCCGACTTCGTCCTCTTCGACGACGACATCAACGTCAAGGCCGTCTACACCGCCGGCAAGAAAGTCGAATTGTAAACGTTATCTGGATCTGATCGAGCCGCTGCGGTAGGCGTCGAGAAGCTGATAGAGGTCGTCGATCTGTTCGCGGAGTTCGGCGCCCTGGTCGGTGTCGCGGACGTAGCGGCGGTTTTCTTCGAATTCCAGAACTTTCGTCTCAGACAGGATGTCGAGACCTTCCTTGACGGCGCGCTCGCGCGAGGTGAAGGGCTCGTGCTGGACTAGTTTCAGGCTTTGGGAATTGTAGATCAGCGTGTAGCCCGCGATGCCGGTTTCCGGCTGGTAGGCTTTCGAATAGCCACCGTCGATCATCAGCAGGCGACCCTCCGCGCGGATGGGGCTCTCCCCCTTGAGGGTCTTGACGGGGATGTGTCCGTTGATGATATGGGCGTGATGCAACTCCTTGACCCCGAATTCCTTCAGGATCTTCTCGCAAATGTCGGCGCGCTCTTTCAGCTGCTTGTAGGCACCGCTGTTCTCCGTCCAGGTTTCTTTGTCGGCGATGAAATAGCGCTCGAACGTAGCCATCTTGTCTTTGTCGTAGGTCGGCGCCACGGGACCGCACCACAGATACCACAGGAAATCCTGCCCCGCCTGGCGGCGCGGC
>Ga0265299_10006970_pt1 | contig 10200 bp, 5 predicted proteins | sample AusTroGonzalo_MG_4_FD_193485 | JGI IMG/M metagenome (GOLD analysis project Ga0265299, IMG submission 193485) | Bovine rumen microbial communities from tropical cattle in Woodstock, Queensland, Australia - Gonzalo_02 | ecosystem: Host-associated > Mammals > Digestive system > Stomach > Rumen ...
TGGTTTCGTGCAGCAGTTTGGTGGTATCTGGATGTACAAAGAATGTACCACCTGCACCAATCATGATGCTATACGAGTTAGGATATGGCTTAACGGCAGATATCGTCTGGGATATCCACTCCATCGACACATCAACTGACAGTGTGCCAACATACGTACCTTTTTCATCTTTTATCGGTCTGCAATACGAGGCAATAACCTCTGTAGCATAAATCTCCTCTGGATTATAATCGGCAAAAGGCTCTATCCAGCACGGACGGTCAAGGAGTTTAGGCAACTGATACCAGTCCATATAGAAGTACTCATATTGGTCGTTACCCTCCTGAGTAGTCTCTATGGTTCCTTGATTGTTATAGCTGAAAGCTGAGAAATACTTACCCTTATCCTTATAGTAATATGGTTCGAAAGCTATTGAGCAACCATTAATATCGGGATTGCTCATAAGAAGGTGCTTAGAATAAGTAAACATTGAGTCGGGCTTATTCAAATTGCGCCCAGGAAGCCATACAAAATTGTCGGAAGCTATAACCACACGATCCAGCAAACCGTTTACACGCAGCACAGTGTTATCGAGCACCTTTGTGGCACGATTGATAGCCTCCTGACGAACTGCCTTACGCGACTCTACAAACACAAATCCCAGGGCAGCCACAAAGATGATGGTGGCTATAAGCACTATTATGATGCTTAATCTCCTTGAGAGCGACTTGCGTATATAGAGTAACGGATTCTTCATAGTGATTTGATTGACATACATAATAATGTTAGATCGTCGTTGGGCTCAGCTCCATCACGATGATTGATAACAGCAGCTTTGAGCTTGTTGATTACCTCCTCAGAACAGAGATGAGTAGAATCCTGCATCAACTCCAATAGGCGGTCATCGCCAAGACGGTCTTGCTGCTTATTCTCAGCCTCGTTAAGACCATCTGTATAAAGCAGCAACTGCTTGTCGCGGATATCTTCGATTACCTCGCCCACAAATGCCTTGCTATCCCAAAGGCCAAGCGGCTGGTTGGTATCCTTGGATTCAAGGAACTTGCCATCGAGTATCGGTGCATTATGGCCACAATTACAGAACTCCATCAGACCCTTACGCAGGTCGATCATACCAATAAACATAGTAACGAACATGCTCTGCTCGTTATCCTTGGTTAGGAATGCATTTATCTGAGTAGCCACCTCCCATGGGGCACGATTCTGCTGGGCGATGATACGGAACAGGTTGCGGGTGATGGCCATAAACATAGAAGCCGGGATACCCTTACCTGACACATCGCCAATGCAGAAATACAATCGCTCATTCTGCAGGAAGTAATCATACAAGTCGCCTCCAACCTCCTTGGCAGGCATCATCGTTGCATAGAGGTCGATATCCTGACGATCGGGGAACGGAGGGAACACTCTTGGTATCATACCCATCTGGATATCGCTTGCCACCTTAAGCTCACTCTCGATAGAGGCCTTCATGGCAGTGGTATTCTTCACTTCCTCGATATAGTTTACCAGCGAGTGCTGCATGTTGCTGAACGTATGGTTAAGCGAGCCTATCTCATCGATACGATTGTCTTCTGGCAGAGTTTTGTCGAACTGCCCTGAGGCTATCGTCTCGGCTTGGAGGGCTAACGTGTGCAGAGGTTTAAGTTCGTGGCCAATGATGTGACTGAACACGAACAGCATGACTATCAATCCAAGTATTACGATGGCGATGACGATACGGTACAATCGATTGTAGCCACCAAAGATGTCGCTCTCTGGACAAACGATAGCAACACTCCATCCTGTAGAACCAAGTGCCTTATAGAAAACATAACAGTCCTGTCCCTCGAACATCAACTGTCGCATACCCGTTTCGCCACGCTGCATGGCATGACCAAGGGCTGTAAGAGCTGTATCTGGTTTTTCTAACGTGGGAGTAAAAATTGTCTCGTTGAAGAGTTTGGTTGAATCAGGATGTACAAAGTATGTTCCACCTGCACCAATCATAATACTATACGAGTGTGGATAGGGCTTAACCTCAGAGATTGTCTTCGACAACCATTCAAGCGAGATATCTGTAGATATCGTACCTATATACTTTCCATCTTTATCCTTAAGTGGTTTGCAATACGATGCGATAACCTCCTGGGTATAGACGGCTTCAGGGTTGTAGTCAACAAACGGTTCTGTCCACACTGGGTAGTCAAGCAATTTAGCCAACTGATACCAGTCGAAATAGAAGTACTCGTATTGTTCGTTACCTTCCTGCTCTGTTTCTATATTTCCGTGATTATTGTAGCTGTAGGCAGAGAAATAGCGGCCCTTTTCTTTAAACAAATCGGGCTCGAATGATATCGAACAACCATTAAGGTCAGGGTTGCACTCCAGTATTCGCGCTGAATATGCGAACATCGAATCTGGCATGTTAAGATGACGGGCAGGCAGCCACTCGAAGTTATCTGTAGCGATAACCACACGATCGAGCAAGCTGTTTACACGCAGCACGGTGTTGTCGAGTGTCTCAGTAGCACTACTGATAGCCTCCTGACGAACTGCTTTACGCGATTCTACGAACATAAATCCCAATGCAGCCACAAAGATTATTGTAGCAATAAGCACTATCAAAAGACTAAGCCTCTTGGATAGCGAATGGCGGATGTAATAGCTCATTGGGATTCTCATACTCCTAATCAGCTATCAGTTGATTGTAAGTTACTTCATTCTTCAGCAACTGGCACTCCTTCATCAGCTTGCTGGCAGACTTCACCATATCTGGACGAAGGCGAAACTCGCGCTTTTTCGACTTTTGGTCTATCTGCAGTCGCAGCACTTCCTTCAACATCAGTCGCTGTAGCACACGATTTGTGGTGATATGGTTCTCGTGTACATACTTCATTACTATGTCGAGTGTCTCCTCTGGATGCTCTGCAGCCCACTCCCAACCCTTCTTGCTGGCTTGGGCAAACTTGCGGGCCTGATCCTTATGAGCCTCGTAATAGTCGCGACGCATATACACTCCATCCTCCTGGATATTGTAGCCATGATCGCAGAATCGATAGACGTTGTTGTCAGTAAACGTAAAGCCCATCTGCATCAGTTGGTAGTACTCGTTGTAGCTCATGGCCAGTGTGGCGTCGATAGCTCCCTTAAGAAACAGGTCGACATTCGACGTGAAACGTATCCACTTGTAGTTAAGTTTCTCCTTGATACTCATACAGATGGGAATCTGACTGAACCCTGCGTGCCACATACCAACACGGGCTCCACGCTGGGTGAGTGGATCCTTATCGCGACGCGACACGATAACCGTACCATTATTCATCGATGTCTGTAGGATGTTTACCAAGGGGATTCCATTATCAATAAGCTCCATGGCCTGACATAGCTGAAGCGTAGTGGCCTGACTCTCGCGATTCTGAAGACGGTTCATAGCAGTCTGCGATACAGAGGGATGTACTATATCTACATCTATACCTGCCTGCTTATAAAACCCTTTCTCCTTGGCCACGTAGTAGCCTGCAAACTGGGCATGGGCCGTCCACTGCGGCGTAAACACAAACTTATTGCTTGTCTGCTGTGCCGCTATGGGCAAACATGCCGTTAGTAGTAATGTTAGTATTAGTAGTTTTTCCTTCATCTCTATTTATTCTTCGTATTCTGTTGGATCATCAATTCCTGCTGCGGCCAGGGCTTCTTTGCGCTCTACACAGGTGCCGCACTTGCCGCAATGCTTGTCTCCACCTCGATAGCACGACCAGGTTTCTGCATAGTCGATACCCAGTTCCTTACCTCGCGCAGCAATCTGGCCTTTAGTCATATTGCAGTAGGGCGAGAGCAGTCGCACACCGTTATATGTTCCTGCATGAGCAGCATTATCGAAAGCCTCAACAAACTCTGGACGACAGTCAGGATAGATGGTGTGGTCGCCTCCGTGATTGGCCATCATAACATACTGCAGATTGTTTGACTCTGCCATTCCTGTGGCTACAGCCAGCATGATGCCATTGCGGAAGGGAACAACAGTAGACTTCATGTTCTCATCAGCATAATGCCCCTCTGGGATAGCGTCATCGCCAGAAAGAAGAGAGCTGCGGAAATACTGTCCCATAAACTCGAGTGGGATAACCAGATGCTTGATGCCCAATCGCTCGCAATGCATGCGGGCAAAGGGTATCTCCTTGGCATTATGATTGCTGCCATAATCAAACGAAATGGCAAGAGCAATGCGGTCCTTATAGTCGTAAAGCAAGGTGGTTGAGTCTAGTCCACCGCTCAGAATCAATATACAGTCTTTCATCATATTTCTGTCTTTGGGTGCAAAGATAATAAAAAAAGCCATGAATTAAGACAAATACGCAAAAAAAAATGTATCTTTGCAGCATGAAACTAAAAACAATTACAATAACCGTTTATTTGCTGCTTTGTTCGATGGTGAGCTTGGCGCAAGTTTGGCAGTATGTTGATCCACGTATTGGCAGCGAGGGTGTGGGACGAACTTTCCCAGGACCATCTATGCCTTTCGGAATGTGTAAACCAGGGCCTGACTGTACCGTTAAACCTAATGCAGGCTGGGCAAAGATGCCAGAAGTGGTTACTGGTTTTTCACAGACTCACGTAAGCGGAACTGGTGGCGGACAGAAGTATGGTAATATTCTGATACAACCAGGATGCACAGAACAGAAACGTGTTAACGAGGAGTTTTCATTAGGCTATTATGCTACTACATTCGAGAGTGGCATTTGTACAGAGATAACTACCTCTGATTGTTGTGCCTTCTATCGCATACATTATCCTAAGAGCGGTTCATTGCTTATCGATGCCACACACTACTTAGGCAAGAACCCTGTTCCTGATCTTCGCGAACAGCAACAGTTTATTGGCAGCGAGGTTGAGATGGTGAGCAACCATGAGATTCGTGGCTATTCTCGCATTCGTGGTGGATGGAACAATGGCGATGCATATACGGTGTATTTCTGTTTGATAAGCGACAAGCCATTCAAAAAGAAGAACGAAAACACCGTTGAGTTTGCTGACACCTTACTTAATATAAAGGTGGGAATATCGTATGTCAGCGAGCAACAGGCTAAGCGCAACATCCCTACTTGCGATTTCGACACACAGCTGCAAAAGCTCAGAACCAGTTGGGAGGCTCTTTTGAGTCGTATCCAGATAAAAGGCACAGAGGCTGATAAGCGCATGTTCTACACAGCTCTTTATCACACCATGATAATGCCTATGGATAAAACAGGCGAGAATCCCAAGTGGACAGAGCGCCCATACTACGACGACTACTATGCCATCTGGGACACCTATCGCTCAAGTTCGCCACTTATCACGCTTATCGACCCTAAGCGCGAGGCAGAGATAGTAAACTCGCTGCTAAACATCTATAAACGAGAGGGTTACATGCCTGATGCACGTAGTGGCGACTGCAACGGACGAACTCAAGGTGGCTCGAATGCAGAGGTGGTAATAGCTGATGCCTTTGCCAAAGGCGTTGAGGGCATCGACTACGATTTTGCACTCGAAGCTATGCTGAAGGATGCAGAGGTTGACCCAGGTGCCGACCATGAGAAACATGGACGAGGCGGACTGCACGAATACCTGAAGTACGGCTACCTGCCATACGGCATCGACAGAGCAGGAACCCGAACCATCGAGTATGCTTATAACGACTACTGTATCGCCTTGGTAGCCAAAGGATTAGGCCGTATGGACATCTACGATCGCTACCTGCGTCAATCGCAAAACTGGAAGAATCTGTGGCGTGCAGACTACGAGTGGGACGATGTGAAAGGCTACATCATGCCAAAAGATGCTCAAGGTCGTTGGCTGGACTCTGTGCCCTGGGGCAAGTCGAAGGTTTATCATCCGCTTATCCCCTACACTCCTATCACAAAGGTTGCGCCTTGGTATCTTCCTTGGTGGAGCACATTCTTCTACGAGGCATTATCAGCAGAATACTCGCTGAGCATTCCTCACGATGTGTCAGGACTGATTGAGGCTTGTGGCGGAGCTGAGACCTTCCGCAAGCGACTGGATATGTTCTTCGATCGCAAGCGCTACAACGTGGGCAACGAACCATCGTTCCTCACCCCATGTCTGTATCACTGGATTGGTCGACCTGACCTTACTTCCGATCGTGTACGAAAGATTATCTGCGAGAATTATAACGACAAACCTGATGGACTGCCAGGAAACGATGATAGCGGAGCTATGTCGTCGTGGTTGGCCTTCCACATGATGGGACTATATCCGAATGCTGGTCAGAGCTACTATCTGATGCATGCACCACTGATTCCAGAGTGGACAATGCAGCTTGCCAATGGAAAATCGCTGCATGGAACAGTAAAGGGCAAAGGTACTCACTTTGAGAAAGTGATGCTGAATGGCAAGCTTCTTAATGACGCTCGCCTTGAACACGCTGACTTGATGAAAGGCGGAGAGTTGGTGTTCTATGTTTCAAACAAGAGTATCAAAGAGGGAAACAATCTGTTTCCTACGAAGAAACAAACAGTTTCTGCCAAGGAAACTACTAGTTTCTCGGTAGGAAACTACTCGAAAGCTACCCCTTCGCTCAAAGCGGCCATCAGCTTTACGCTCAACAAGCAGTTCCGCACTTGGCCTTTAAGCTATGCTTGGCAAGGCGACACTATGATAGTAACCTGCAAGGAGGCTACCTACAGTATACCTCGCGCCATCGTAGAGAATGGAAAAATGTTCTGTTGGGAGATGCCATCTGCTGATGGTGCTATCTACGATGCCAAAGGCACTTTCGCCTTTATCTCTTATAAGGCATTCAGAGAGTTGGAGCAGAATGGCGTGACCATCTATGATGATATCACATGGAGATTGGTTGACAGATCGGATGTAACCCTGCATGTGATGGCTGATATCGATCGAACAGAGATGTGGATAAAGTGCGACGACTATCTGCCATTGGTATTGGAGATGCGCCACAACCCACTTGGTATTGATTGGACAATAGACGAATAAGGATATGAAGAAACTACTGCTAGCTACTTTATTATTTGTATGCACCCAGGCTTTTGCACAGAAATCGCCAGAGCAGATGGGTGGCGTGTATTATGCCTATCCCATAGAAACAGGCACAGATAAGCCTCAACTGCAGTCGGCTCCTGCTGGTTACGAGCCGTTCTACATTTCGCACTATGGTCGACATGGTTCGCGATGGCTCACTAACGATGCCAGATACCAATGGGTGAACAAGCATTTTGATGACGACAAGAATCTTACCAAACTTGGCAAAAGCGTAAAGAAACGCTTGGCCAAGGTGTGGAAAAACGCCAAAGGCAATGGTGGACAGCTTACTGCTCTTGGTGCTCGTCAGCATCGCGGCATAGCACGCAGAATGTATCAGAACTTCCCCCAGCTGTTTACCAAGGACGCCCATCTTACAGCGCACAGCAGTACCGTGAACAGATGCAAGGTAAGTATGGAGAATTTTGTGGATGAATTGAAACAATTATCCAACATCCAACACCTAACACCCATCACCCGCGAAGAAGACATGGTCTGGATTGCCTACACTTCGCCTGAGGAGAAGGCTCACGAGAATCGTACCAATGTACCACTAAAGATATCGCCAGACAGATTTATCAAAGCGCTTTTCCTGGATCCTTCGAAAGTAGCAGAACCCACCAAACTACTCACAGAGATGCATACCATCGCATCGGATATGCAGGATGTAGAGCTGAATGTTTCGCTCTACGACATCTTTACGCCAGAGGAGCTGGAGGCTGTTTACAACAAGAACAATCGCAGCATGACGATAGTTCATGGCGACCTGATAGAAAACGAAGGCATTCCTGCGCGTAGTGCCATCTCGCTGTGGCAACGTATTGAGACTGAGGCAGATACAGCTATCGCTCATGGAGGCATAGGGGCAGATCTTCGCTTTGGGCATGACTCCAATCTCTATCGTCTGTTCACATTGATGGGCATCAAACTTCGAGGTGAAGATTATAACTATATGGACGAGATTCTGCCAATGGCAGCTAATCTGCAGATAATATTCTATCGCAATAAACAAGGCGATGTGATGGTGCAACTGCTGCACAACGAGAAGTCGATAGGCTTTAAGCATTGGAAAGAACTCAAGCAACAAGTAAACGATCGCATCCACTACTTTGAGCATCTTCGCCAACTCTGTGCCCTGAATACAATGGTTGGTACAGCCCCTGCCAATACCAGAACGGCAGGGCTTTTTGGTAAGGGCTCTGAGGAGCATGGACAGACTCTGCCAGCTGTACTTGTGCCCAATGGTCAGAACTTTTGGACTCCACAGACTCAGGATACAGAAAAGAAGTGCATAGCACCTTATTACTATACCGACTCGCTGTTTCAGGGCATCCGAAACAGCCATTGGATAGTTGGTGGATGCACACAGGATTATGGGTCGTTCACCCTTGCTGCACTTGGTGGCAAACTGCGCAAATCGCCAATGGAGCGAGCTACACCCTTCTCGCATTGGCAAGAAGTTTCTCATCCTCACTACTATGCAGTCCGTCTGCCAAATGAACGACTGAAGCTTGAGGTTACAGGTTCTAGTCATTCTGCCATCTTCCGCATCACTCCAGAGGTGGATGGTCCTGTACATATCGTATTGAATCACAATAGCGATTACAAGGAAGGCTATCTGGAGATAGACAATCAGGCCAAGACCATCTATGGCTATAACCCTGTGCATCGCATCTATCAGGGATGGGGCGAACAGGCTGGTTTCGAGGGCCATTATTTATTGCAGGCCTACGATGAAATCAAGGATTATGGCATCGACAGCCTTTGCGCTTGGTTCACCTTCGATGGTAAGGCCAATCAGCCTATCATCCTGAAAGCAGCCTCATCGTTCACATCTAAAAAGGGAGCCTATGACAACTTTGCCTTCGAGGCAGAAGGACATGACTTCGAGACGATGATGGCCCAGACTGCTAAGCAATGGATAGACCGCCTGCATACTATCGATATAGAGGATTCTGATATCGCTAAAGTGAATCAGTTCTATGGCGCACTCTATCGCTGCTCATTCCTCCCCAGAGAGATGAGCGATGTGGATGGCAGCTATCCTTCCTTTTCCTGCGGCAATATTGCCGCAGGAAAAGGAAGAAAGTACTACGGCGACTTCTCGATGTGGGACACCTATCGCGCTCTGCACCCACTCTATACGCTGATTGCCCCTAAAGAGTCAGCCGATATGATGCAATCGCTGGTAACCATGTACGAGCAAGGTGGCTGGCTGCCTATCTTCCCCTGTTGGAACTCGTACACAGCAGCTATGATTGGCGATCATTGTAGCGCTGTTCTGGCTGATGCATATATTAAAGGTATAAGGGATTTCGACTACGAAAAGGCCTACGAGGCTATGCGCAAGAATGCTTTCGAGACTCCAACCAATTTCGAGGATTATAAGAACGGTATGGGTCGCAGAGCACTCACTTCGTATCTGAAGTATGGCTATATCCCCTTGGAGGATGGCGTGAAAGAGGCCTTCCACCAGGATGAGCAGACATCTCGCACCTTGGAATATGCCTTCGACGACTTTGCTGTGGCCCAACTGGCCAAAGCCTTAGGAAAGGAAAAAGACTACAAAGAACTTATGCGTCGCTCAGAGAATTGGCGCAACGTTATCAATCCAAAGACAGGCTATTGCGATGGTCGTCATAAGAACGGAAAGTTTGAAGGTAACACAGACTTTATCAATCGCAAGTCGTACATCACAGAGGGCGCCACATGTCACTACACATGGTATGTGCCACAGAATGTAGAAGGCTTAGTTGAGGTTCTTGGAGGCAAGGAAAAGTTCGAGGCCAAGCTCGACTCGCTATTCTCAGAAGGTCGCTATTGGCATGGCAATGAGCCCTGTCACCAGATAGCATATCTCTACGACTTTATTGGGAAACGCGAAAAGACCATCGAGCGAGTAGCACATATCCTCGACACAGAATACAACGACACTCCAGGTGGATTATCAGGCAATGATGATGCAGGACAGATGTCAGCTTGGTATGTGTTCTCGTCGATGGGATTCTATCCTGTTTGTCCTGCAACTGATCGCTACACGCTCTCAGCTCCACGCTTCCATAAGGTTACGTTAAACCTGCAAGACGGCAAGAAGTTTACTATCACCCCAAGCTCATTACCAAAGGACAGACACTATATCACCCAAAGTGAAATCATAAGATAAAAAATGCAAATTATTAT
>Ga0265299_10006973_pt1 | contig 10199 bp, 7 predicted proteins | sample AusTroGonzalo_MG_4_FD_193485 | JGI IMG/M metagenome (GOLD analysis project Ga0265299, IMG submission 193485) | Bovine rumen microbial communities from tropical cattle in Woodstock, Queensland, Australia - Gonzalo_02 | ecosystem: Host-associated > Mammals > Digestive system > Stomach > Rumen ...
CGAATCGATGAACTGAAGGCGCAGAACGATTGTATCGGCAATCCCTACAATGAGTCGCCGAAGCATTGGATAGGCATCAACCCGCATTCCGCGCCTGACGATTTGCTGCGCGACCTGACGCACAACTCATACGAGATCGTCAAAGCCAAATATAGCAAGAAGAAATAATATGACACGCAAGCATATATATTTAGCAGGAGGATGCTTCTGGGGTACAGAGCATTTCTTCAAACAGATAGCCGGAGTCGTTGAGACCGAAGTGGGCTTTGCCAATGGTCAAACGGATAATCCAACATATAAGCAAGTCTATACAGACAAGACCGGCTATGCCGAGACTGTGCATGTGGTATATGATCCGGATAAGGTGAATCTGGAGTTTCTGCTGCGTATGTTCTTTGTGTCTATCGATCCGACAAGCCTGAACAAACAAGGTCATGACGAAGGCACTCGTTACCGCACAGGTATCTATTATACGGATGCCGTTGATCTACCGACTATAGCCCAAGTCTATGCTGAGGAACAGAACAAGTATACGCAGCCGTTAGTTGTGGAGAAACTGCCTTTGCAGAATTTCTATCCGGCAGACGAGTACCATCAGGACTACTTGGACAAGCACCCCGACGGCTACTGCCACTTGCCCAAAGCCTTGTTTGACTTCGCACGAAAAGCAAATAATAATTAATAGAATATGAGAAAATTCATCACCCTTGCATTGCAAAAACGCTGACAATAATGCAGACAAAAGAAAAAATCCCACATGTATTTGGATATGTGGGATTTTTTTTGTACCTTTGCGCCCGATTTTCAAACGGGTATATAAAAGAATGAGAAAAATTATACGGGTATTAGTCTTGGCGCTACTTTGCGTTGTGCCGTTATGGGCGCAAGATGAGTATGACGCGCACTTGGTCGGACACGTGCTGGATGAGAAAACGGGAGAGCATTTGCCGTACGTGAATGTACAGGTCAAAGGTACGAATATAGGCACCGTTACAGACGAGTCCGGTCACTATTTTCTGAAGAATCTGCCGATAGGTAGGCAGACCATTGTTTTTTCCTACGTAGGATACGAAACGGAGGAATTGCCGGTGAGCATAACGGAGCGCACCACAACGGAGTTGAAGGCGGTGATCCGTGAGGTATCGCAGCAACTCAATAGTGTCGTGGTGACGGCTAACCGCTATGCGACCAAACGGCAAGAGGCGGCGACGATTGTCAATGTGCTGTCGCCTACGATGTTTGAAACAACGGCGGTCACTTGTGCCGCAGATGTCCTTAGTTTTCAGCCTGGCTTGCGGGTAGAGAACACGTGTTCGAACTGCGGCAAGACAGAGTTGCGGATCAACGGTCTGCAAGGTCAGTACACCCAGATCCTGATGGACAGCCGTCCTGTCTTCTCGTCGATGGCTGCCGTCTATGGCCTCGAGCAAGTGCCTTCGGCGATGATTGACCGTATTGAGGTCGTCCGCGGCGGTGGTTCGGCGATGTACGGCGCGAATGCGATCGCCGGCGTGGTGAATGTGATTACTAAGGAACCGGTTCGTAACTTCGTGAACCTCTCCAACACCAGCCATGTCAACGAGCATGCCGGCTATGATATCCATACCGACCTGAACGCATCGGTGATGAGTGAGAACCGCAAGATAGGTGCTTATTTATTCGCTACCCATCGCACACGGAGCGAGTACGACCGGGATAATGACGGTTTCAGCGAACTACCCAAACTGCGTGCCACGACAGCCGGCGCGCGGGCGTTTTTCAAGACCGGCGCGTACAGCAAGATAACACTCGAATACCATCACACCACGGATTTCCGCCGCGGAGGAAACCGGTTGGATCTCGAACCGCATCAAGCGGATATAGCCGAACAACTGCGCCATAACATCGATGCCGGTTCGTTGGCCTTCGATTGGTTCTCGCCGGATAACAAGCATTTCGTTTCAGCCTATTCAGCCATCCAGCATATCGGACGCGAGAGTTATTTCGGTACCGGCAAAGACACCGCTGCATATGGTCGCAGTACGGATTTGACGTCAATCACCGGTTTGCAATATCGTTTCTCCTATCCCTGCGGACGAGCCAAAGGCGATCTGAGTGTCGGTGCGGAATATAACTACAATGGTCTGCACGACAGGATGTTAGGTTATCATAGGGACCTGAAACAAGATGTACATGTGGTAGGCGCTTATGCGCAGAACGAATGGAAAGGCGAGCAATGGAGTGTGTTGGTCGGAGCGCGACTGGAGAAGCATAATTTCCTGACCAAACCGATTTGTACACCTCGTGCTACCTTCCGCTACACACCGGTTGACGGCTTGGTGTTCCGTGCCGGTTACAGCAGCGGATACCGCGCTCCGCAGGCGTATGACGAGGATCTGCATGTAGCCGCTGTCGGAGGACAAGTGTCGCTTATCACGCTCGATCCGAACCTGCGTCCCGAGTACTCGCATAGCGCTACGCTGAGTACCGACTGGTATCGTCAATTTGGCAAATGGGAAGTGAACCTGACCGCAGAAGGATTCTATACCTACCTGCAAGATATCTTTATGCTTCGCGAGAACGGCAGAGATGCGGAAGGTAATCTGCTCTTTGTCCGCACGAACGCGAAAGCGGCATGGGTCGGAGGACTGAATATAGAAGGCAAAGTAAATTTCGGCACACTCTTCTCCTTCCAAATAGGTTACACCTACCAGCAGAGCCGTTATACGGAACCCCAACAATGGAGTTCTGACGTGCCGGCAAACACGCGTATGTTACGTACACCCGACCACTACGGCTATGTGCTAATCGATGTAAAGCCGATTAAAGACTTTACTATTTCCGTCAACGGCAAAGCCACAGGTTCGATGCTCGTGCCACACCTCGCAGGGTATATTCCCCGGGACGAAGAAACGCTGACTCCGAGTTTTTGGGATCTTGGTATTCGTTTGGCATACGATGTGCACCTCTACAAACATTATTGTCTGGAGATCAGTTGCGGTGTGAAGAACGTCCTCGACCAATACCAACGCGATATCGACAAAGGGGAATTTCGCGATGCCAGTTACATCTACGGTCCCTCTATGCCTCGCACCTATTTTGTCGGTTTGACTCTGAAGATTTAATGTCGCATATATTCAGCAATTTGCGAGCGTATTTTGATTTTTCGATTTGACGGCAATTTTATTTATGTTTATTGCTGATTATTGTTTTTATCTCGAAGAGATGGGAGATTTGTAGGGCTGACTTATGTCAAATTTATTTGAAAATAAGGCAGTTCTACAAAGATCCCATGGTGCGTAGCACATAAAACCAATAATCAGTGTTTATTTGGGTTTATTTTCTTAAAGTTATCGCATCGGTACTATTTGTCTTTCGACTATTCTTCCAATTTCGTCCCAAATAACCGGATTTCGTCACAGCGAGGGGGCAATGCGTAAATCCGAAGGGTACTTTGCGTAAAAATTTTGCCCGAAATGGGTACTTTGCGTAAAAATCTGCGCGTACGTGTTGCATATATGAATTTTTTTTGTAACTTTGTGCGATTTTTTGAACTAATCAAACTAAACATATGTTTAACTAAAAAATCTAGTATTTATGAGAAAAAAGTTTTTTACATTTCTTCTCGCCCTCGCTGCAAGCGTGGGGTTGATGAATGCTGCTGTGGATGGTAAACTGCCGGGTGCGTTCTCGGTAAGCAGTACAAAAGTGGTGTATTTCTCGCAAGGTAACTTGCAGGCTACCACCAGTGACCAAGGTGCAACTTGGACTTGGGGCTTTGCTGAAAACCAATGGGATTATGTTGGTAATGCCGCTGCTAACACCTCTTTTGATTATTGGGGAGGGAAAGGTAATGGTAGTTATGATTTGTTTGGCTGGATAGGTGAATCATCGGCTTTAGACGATTACAGGCAATACGGTATAGGAAGTAATTATGACTTTACTGATTGCGGTAATACTCCTGGTGAGAATCTTAAAGTTGAATGGGGTAGCCTTATGGGTTCTGATTGGCGTACATTGACCTACGATGAGTGGCAATACTTGATCAAGAGCCGCAACAATGCAGCAAATCTTCTCGCGTATGCTACCGTTAATGGCAAGACCGGTCTTATCCTTTTGCCGGATAGTTGGGCTTCATCGAGTGTGGCGCTGACCATAACTACAGCTAATTACACCACCAATATTATTAGCGCTTCCGATTGGAGCACTTTGGAAGAGCAAGGTTGTGTATTCCTGCCTGCTGCCGGTAGTCGTGAAGATTCATCGGTTAGTGGTGTAGGTGCAGGAGGCGATTATTGGTCTTCTTCGTCTCCTTCAGGAAAGCAATATGACGAAGGTAGCGCATACTGTTTCTTCTTTGATACAGACTTTTCTAAACAGGCGGATGGTATGCATTTCAACAAACGTGGTCGTGGTTATGGTCTCTCCGTTCGTCTTGTTTCCGAAACGGCTCCGAGCGGTGGTTCGACTCCGGAACCGAGCGAAACTACTGTTACCTGGGATTTGTCTGACATGGCGTCAATGGGAACCCAGGGCGGATACTTTAAAGCGAAGGGTGTAACCCTCATGTCTTATGGCGTGGATAACGGTATGAGCGGTTACGGCAGTCATGAAGGCGCATTTTTTGGAGGCCCCTTCGTCTTTACTACCAGCTTAGGTAAGTTCACAAAGATTGAGGTAACGAACTCGTACCTCTATGAACAGCCTGCTTTCAGCGGCGACGACTGGACACTGGACGGAACGAATGCGGTATGGGAGGGTACTCCTGCGGCGCTCGTATCGTTGGTATCGAATTTTGGAGGTATAACGCAGATTAAGTTTACGATCGACCCGAATACCTCCACTCCGGCTAATTCGTGTGGTGACGGTCTGACATGGGCTGTTAACGACGGCGTGCTGACGATCTCGTACGACGGCGAAGGTACCGGCTCTATGGACAACTATGAAGATTATCTCTCTATGCCGTGGCGCAATGAGACCTTTAGTTCGGTAGTGCTGCCGGAAGGCTTGATCAGTATCGGTCAAAATGCATTTGCAGTTATCAATACGTTCTCTCAGATCACTCTCCCGAGCACGCTGCAATATATATTAATGAATGCTTTCACAGGTTCCGGTCTGACGAGCGTTACTATTCCTGCAAACGTGAAGGGTATCGGTGCGAGTGCATTTATCAGCAGCCAGTCCTTGGCTACGGTAACGTTTGAGCCTACCACTCCTCCGCGAGTAGGTGGAAATGCTTTCGAGAATTGTCACAGCGACCTCATCATCTATTACCCCTGCGAATCCAGAGCACAGTACTACAAGGATATGCAAGCTGATATTGCTTATTATCATGATAAGATGAACAATTGTCCGGCACCGCCGAGCAATCTTCACGTAACTGAACTTGAACCTCCTGCTTCGTGGAGTGGTAAATCGACTACTTACCTTGCGGTTGCTGATATGCCGGGCTTTGAGGAAACAGACGCCGAGCTCGCAGAAACATGGGAAGCTCCCACAGACTGCAACTCGATTCTGATATATCATGTAACTGAGCAAGATGGGGATTATAGAATGTATTACCATTATTTCTATTCTGGAAATTTCGTAGAAAGCCAAGATGGGTGGTTCCCACTGGGTACTGTTTACTCGAATTACAATAATGGACTTAAGACTTTCTATACAAGCTCCGGCGGCGGTTCGACTCCGGCAGTAGATCCGGCGGTTCAGAATGTCATTGATTTGATCAACGCGATCCCGAATCCGGTTGTTTATAACCAAGAGTGTTACAACGCCCTTGACGCAGTATATGAAGCATACCGTGTATTGAGCTCGGAACAAAAAAGCCAAGTAACCAACTACAATGACTACTTAGCGGCAGAAGAGAGGTATTATATGCTGGCTGATGTTAACTATGTCATTGAAAAGATTAACGAGATCGGTAACGTTGAGTTCACATCCGCATGCAAGAATAGGATTAATAATGCACGCAACTCATACAAATATCTCAACTCTGAAGCGAAAGCTCTCGTAACCAACTACAACACGCTGCTTTCAGCCGAGGCTGCATATGCCGCATTGATTCCGTATGCCAGCAAATTAGTATGGAATGAGTCTATTTTGGAGACTATAGATGTAGATGATTGGGGTGTAGCGGAATTCACCAATGGCGGTGTTACCCTTACGGCTATTGATGGTCATGCATACTATACGGCAGATCATTTCCTCTTGGACGGTGATGACAGTGAGCTAGCATTCACATTCTCTACTATATACACAGACATTGTTCGTGTTGAGATTACGGTATCCGAGAAAATAGCTAACACCGAATTAAATGACGGTTGGGTAGAGACGGCAAATGGCTATCGTTGGATTGGTGAGGATTACAGCGTTAACCTCGGCAACTCGATCCCCAAAGTTACCGAAATCACATTCTATTTAGGCGAACCCGCACCGGCTGGTCCGACACCTGCACAAGAGGGTGACAAGTTGCCGGGCGCATTTAGTGTGGATGACGGCAAAGTGGTTTATTTCTCGAAAAGTAACTTGCGGTTTGTAGGTACATGGCAGTTCACAGAGCACCAATGGGATATTGTCGGTAATGCTCAGGCAAACAAAAACCGCGACCTCTTCTGTTGGGGTACCGGTGATAATCCTAACAAGACAAGACATACTGCTGATTATTCCACCTATACGGAATGGGGTAATAACATTGAAGGCAATTGGCGTACGATGACGAAGGACGAGTGGATTTACTTGTTCAGTACCCGTACCGATGCTTCCAGTAAATATGGTACGGCAAAGGTTGCCGGTATAAATGGTATAATTGTTTTGCCCGATGCCTATGATGGACCAGCCATCAATACCAATCGTGAAGAATGGGAAAACAATACCATCAGCAGCTCGGAATGGGCAGCATACGAAGCAGCCGGCGCAGTCTTTTTGCCTGCTGCTGGCACAAGCGATGCCTATGGTGTATACGCAACGAACGAGGATGGTAACTATTGGTCGTCTACGAAGGACGAACTCACTTATAATTCGCACTACGCCTTCTTCGGTTTCGGCTTCGAAGGTTGGTTCTTCGATAAGGATGCCGAATTCCACCCACAAACCGGTAAGGCCGTTCGTCTTGTTTCCGAAACTGCTCCGAGCGGTGGTTCGGATCCTGAACCGGAAACACATGACGTAGATACCAATGAGGATCCGGAGAATCCGGGCGTATATCACTACTCGACCTTTTTCCACAGCACGCAGAACTACAAGCTCACCAACGATGGTACGCAAGCCTTCATCGCTGACCTGAGCGGCAGCGACCTCGTACTGACCAAGATCGCTGAGGGCACGCAAGTCATTCCGGCTAACACAGCTGTCATCCTCCGCAAGACCGGTTCGAATGAACCTGTTGCTCTTGCTCCGACCTCCGAGCCGGGCGTAAGCTTCAGCGCAACCAACGATCTGTTAGGCTCTGATGAGGCCATGGCAGCTCCGAGTAACTGTTACGTGCTGAGCGGACAATCTTCCGATGCTCAAGTTGTTGGCGTTGGTTTCTATCAATTCACAGGAACGCTCGCTGCCCACAAGGCATATGTCATCTACAGCGCTCAAAGCCCCGCACCGCGCAGAATGCGCTTTGTATTTGACAGCGAGCAGGTCGCTACAAGCGTGGACAACGCTGAGGCAACTATCAGCATCGAGAAACGCATCGAGAACGGACAACTGATCATTATCCGCAACGGTGAGAAGTTCAACGCACAGGGTATGATTGTTAAATAATTAATTGGAGGACACAACTATGACAAAGAAGATTTATAATCAACCTCAAGTGCTTGTAGCACAGCTCGCATCGATGCCGGTAATGCAGGCTGCAAGCCCTGCTCCCGCTGATTCCATGGGGCTTAACCTTGGCATTGGCACCACCACACAATGGTAAAACGTTGAACGGTTACCGGTTATCGGTTACCGGTTATAGAAAAAACGCATCTTCGGGTGCGTTTTTTTACATTTATGTGGAAAAATTGACACCCTTAAGGGTAGTTTGCGTAAAAAAATGACATAAAAAGGGTATTTTGCGTAAAAAATGCGCGCGCGTGTTGCATATATGAAAATTTTTTTGTAACTTTGCACCGTAAATGACGCAAACAGAGCGATATGAAAAAACTAATCACCCTTGCATTGGCTGCGACGCTATTCGCGGCATGCAGTAATCAAACCAAAGTTATGGAAAACGAAGCTATTCAAAACATCATGACGCGCGTGTCGGTGCGTGCGTTCACCGGCGAGAAGATCAGCGAGGCGCAGTTGGACACGCTGTTGCGTGCCGCAATGGCCGCTCCTTCCGCTATTAACAAACAGCCATGGGCATTTATCGTAGTTACGGATGAAGCAAAAATTGCAGCATTGGGTGAAGCGCTACCCTACTCCCGTTGCAGCAACAAACCTGCCGTAGCCATCATACCGTGCGGTGACATAAGCAAAGCTATTGAAGGTGAAATGGGGGCTTTCTGGATCAATGATGTGTCGGCTGCGACAGAGAACATATTATTAGCAGCTCACGCGATGGGGCTTGGGGCTGTATGGACCGGTCTGCACCCGGATATGAGCCGTGCGAAGATGGTACAAGAGATGTTGGGGTTGCCCGAACATATCATTCCGCTGTGCGTTGTACCCGTCGGCGTACCGGCAGAGCAACCGGAGATTAAAGACAAATTCAAACCTGAGAATATTCATTACAACGGTTGGGAATAATGCGGATGAAAGTTCTGCTAATCATATCAGGTGGTATCTTACTGCTTGTTGGAGCAGGATTGGCTGTTTTGTCGCACCCGGCTTTTGGCTTGTGGCGACAAGTATCGAAAGAGCGTCTGCACGCTTCGCCGAACTACAGAGACGGACAGTTCCAAAACCAAGAACCGACACCGCAGTTCACGGGCGATACAGCGAGTACGACCGGTACACTGTGGCGCTTCCTGACCGGAAAAGACACGCTACGCGTACCGCAACAACCGATACCTGCCATCAAAACCGACCTCACAAGTCTGCCGACCGATAGCGATTGGCTCGTGTGGTTCGGGCACTCATCGTATTTGTTCTGTTTGGACGGTAAGCGATACCTGGTGGATCCGTTGCTCCAACCCGAATGGCCGGCGTCGATGATGCTGAGAGCCTTCCCGGGCACGGATATCTACCGACCGGACGACCTGCCGGACATCGATGTGCTCATCATCACGCACGAGCATTGGGATCATATGGATTACGCAACCCTGCGCGATATCCGCAACCGCGTACAACACGTTATCTGTCCCCTCGGCATCGCCGATTACCTGCGCTATTGGGGGTATAAGGAGGAGCAAATCACGGAACTCGATTGGTTCGAACGTCTAACAGGCGCAGCCGGTCTGACGATTACTTGTCTGCCAAGCAGACATTTCAGTAATCGTCTACTCGGCAAGCGTAATCAGACACTCTGGGCATCGTTCATGGCCGAAGCCGATGACCGTAAGGTGTATATCGGAGGCGACGGAGGCTATGACAAGCGCTTCGCTGAGATTTACGAGCGCTTCGGAGCGGTTGACCTCGCACTATTGGAGAACGGTCAGTACAATGCCAATTGGCGATATGTCCACACCACGCCCGAAGACCTCGAAAAAGTTATCCTCGATCTCCAAGCGGAGCAGGTCTTCACCGTTCACCACGACAAGTTCGCTCTTTCCGTTCATCCGTGGCACGAGCCGGATAGCGTAGCACAACACATCGCAACGAAACACAACATCAACCTATTGGACGCGCCGATAGGTGCAATAGTAAGATTTTAATGTATGATAACCATGCTTGAAGACTATATCTTTGATGACCACCTGCGTTACGAGGGGCACAAACTCATCTATACATTCTCCGAACCGACAGATGAGCCTCTCGTGATTGGCGGTATACTTGGTGCCGCAATCCTTTGTGTGCGGCTCATCAATACCGACGAACAACACTCCCGCGAGATCGTCCTGGACGAACAGTTGCAATACGAGCCGTTCTTTATACGCTACGAGCAGGAGGTGATCGCTGACGATTGGGGCTATATCGCGGCTGAACTGGAGCAACTCGATCTCGCTTACATGGAGCTCTATTCCCAAGATCAGGTAAACATCAATACGCTCTGCCCGAACATCCGCCAACTAAACATTGCTATAGATCTCGTGCAGACCTACATGCATCGCATAGCCGTCGAGCAATACGGAGAGCATATATAT
>Ga0265299_10006976_pt1 | contig 10194 bp, 10 predicted proteins | sample AusTroGonzalo_MG_4_FD_193485 | JGI IMG/M metagenome (GOLD analysis project Ga0265299, IMG submission 193485) | Bovine rumen microbial communities from tropical cattle in Woodstock, Queensland, Australia - Gonzalo_02 | ecosystem: Host-associated > Mammals > Digestive system > Stomach > Rumen ...
GACAACGATTACGACAGAGAGATATTATCAAAGCGACTGGCTTCATTTACTGGCGGTGTCGCCATTTTGAAGATTGGTAGCAATACCGAAATTGAAATGCGCGAGAAAAAACTTCGCGTAGAAGATGCTTTGTCTGCCACACGTTCTGCAACCGAAGAAGGAATTGTAGTTGGCGGTGGCAGCGTTTATGCAAAGATCATTCCATATCTAAGAAGTGAAATTCAAAACTTAGATGGTGATGAAAAAACTGGTGCAAGTATAGTACTAACAGCATTAGAAGCACCTATAAGGCAAATTGCGCAAAATGCTGGTATAGATGGTGGCGTGGTACTAAATAATGTAATAATGCAAGCATCTGAATCATTCGGCTATGATGCACTGCACAACAGATACGTAGATATGTTCAAAGCCGGTATAATAGATCCTGCCAAGGTATCTAGATGTGCCATAGAAAACGCTATTAGTATAGCAAGCACTTTGCTCACTACCGACTGTGCTATCGTTGACGAGCCAGCAATTACAAATAGTGAAAATTAAAATTATTGTTTGTAAAATTAATTGAGTATAATTTCCATTTCGCATGAAATATGGCGAAGTTGTGTTCTTTTTCTCCCCGAGAGGCAGATAATTTCTGCCTCATTTTTATACAAAAAAAATTGACAAGGTTTACTTGTCAATTTGTTCATTTTATTTATGTCTCTAGCCGAGCAAATCTTTTAGGATTGCATCAAGTGTATCCTCTGGATTAAGTGCTTCTTCTAGCGAAAACTCTGTATCATCGGCAGTCTCTTCTGCAGACTTTACTATAGCCTCTTGCTTTCTCTTGGCCTTCACGCGTGCTAATAATGCATTGAACCTCTCATTTATAGCACTTTCATTTGCTTCACCAGTATACACACTAGAATAAGGTTTAGATATAGCATCAGTTTCAATAATAAGTCTATCTACTATATCAGTTTCAGTAATGCCATACTTCTTCACCAATTCGTCAAATTTTTCTGCCCAATTGCTCGCAAACTCTTTTACATTAAGCAATTGCTTTGCACAGCGCCTCTTTGTATTTGCTTCGAGTTGTTCACCGATTTTCTGTTCCTTTTCGTTTGCCTTGTCCTGACGTTTCTTTGATGCCAATCTCCTAGTCAAAGATTCATTTTCTTTTTTTAGTTCTAGTATGCGCTCACGCTGTTCCATCAGCGTGCTTTCCGTGTTTGACATAAGCCCGGTAACATAATCATCTACTTCTTTTTTGGTATAATACTTCTTAGATTTTAAAAAGTTAGACACTTTTTACCTCCTCGACAGTCTCCTTATCTTTTTCCTTCTTGCGTGATATGATTTCACGTATTAATATCACAGTCAAAGTTACAAAACCAATCACAAATAATAGTCCTGCCACAACCTTACTTATAGGAAGATCTCCCCATTTAAGCACAAATTCCTGCACACGCAAATCCTCTAGGAAGAATCGAACTCCGCCATAGAACATTAAATAAGAACAAGTAATGACTCCACGCTTTTTAACCGTAGCAAGCAATGTAAATAGTAAAATAGCCCCCACAATATCAAACACAAACTCATAAAAGAAAAGCGCTTGGTACCATTGTCCACCAATTTCTACGCCGTATGGGAACCACTGCAGGTTCGCATCAGTAATTATTTCGCCATAAATTTCTTGGTTAAAGAAATTACCCCATCTACCAATCGCTTGGCTCAAAATAAGGTATGGCGCAATAAAGTCAGCCATATCAAAGAAATTCTTTTTCTTAAAAGCACAAAATAGTAGTATGCCAATCACACCACCGAAAATGGCGCCGATGATACTCATACCACCAGAGCGGAAATAAAAATAATCAGACAACTGCAATCCGTCATCAAACATAACTGAAAAAAGTCTTGCAGACAATATCGCCAATGGCAAAACACAGATAGCCAAATCAAAAAGTTCATCCGTACGACGACCACGTTTCTTCAATGTAATAAACATAGAGATAAAAGCAATCAAAATACTCGCCGTAATTATCAACCCGTACCAATATATATCAACACCGAATAGCGTAAATGCTACTCTGTTCACTAACAATTTTTCCATACAATAATTATATAACTAAGTATTCTTTCTGTCAAATGAATTTTAACTGTAAAGCACATAAAACGCTCAAAATCAGAGTAAAAAGCCCCCAAAAAAGCCAATGGCAATTCACACATTAAAAAATCCGCCTGCAAACGCAAGCGGAATAATGATTATCTCTTACTGAATTGTGGAGCCTTACGAGCCTTCTTTAAGCCATATTTCTTTCTTTCCTTCATACGAGGATCACGTGTAAGATATCCAGCCTCTTTCAATGCTGCCTTATATTTCTCATCATATGCTACCAATGCACGAGCCACACCATGACGTATAGCGCCAGCTTGTCCAGAGTCACCACCGCCCTGAACATTTACAAAGATATCAAAATCCTTCTCAGTGCCAGTTACAGCGAGTGCCTGACGAGCAATAGTCTTAAGAGTATCAAATCTAAAATATTCATCAATTGGCTCTTTGTTAATTACAAAGTTACCTTTACCATTTGGAAGAAGACGAACTCGAGCAACTGAAGTCTTTCTTCTACCAGTGCCTAAAAATTGAACTAGTTTAGTTGCAGATTTCTTAGTTGTTGCCATAATTATCTCTTACCCTCCAATTTAATTTCTACAGGTTGTTGTGCTTGATGTTCGTGTTCAGCACCAGCGTATACCTTCAATCTCTTAATCATCTTACGACCGATACGATTCTTTGGAAGCATACCTTTTACTGCGAGCATAATAGCCTTCTCTGGAGTCTCACGCAAGATTTTATCATAGCCGACTTCTTTAAGACCGCCGATATATCCTGTGTGATACTGATAAAATTTTTGTTCCACTTTACGACCGGTAAGCACGATATTCTTTGCATTTACGACGATTACAGAATCGCCAAGGTCGATAGCTGGATTATATGTAGTCTTATTCTTTCCGCGAAGAATATAAGCCACCTGAGATGCCAATCTGCCAAGAGGCATATTAGTAGCATCTACGAGGTACCAAGTTCTCTTAACTTCAGCGGGTTTGATATTAGTTGTTTTCATAAATTCCCTTTTCCTTATACAGATATTGTTTTCGCATTTAGGTCAGTAAAACGGGGACACCGAACCAAATGCTTATATATTTTAAACTACTTTTGACATAATGTCAATAATTTCCCGTAATATTTTTATATTTTTAGAAAAATTTTCCGCGCTTGTAAAATGAATCAATCAACTGTCTTATTTGATAAATTGACCATCCGTACCATTTGTGTACTAAAAAGACACCTTAGCAACCCGCCGAGGTGTCTTAAATTCTTATCTACTTTCCTGCTTGTTCTTCTTGCATTGCTTTCTCAAAATCCTCTATCTCCTGTGGAGTTAACCAATTTATATTAACTGTATCAACAGAATCCTCCTCAGGCGGCAAACCACGCTCAGCTCTCAATTTTTTACTGGCAGCATCAAAATTCCTCATAATTTCATCTGTTGCCCTGTCCACTTCTGCATACCATTTTTCTTTTTTTACATCATTTGGATTAACTGGTTCTACTGACATAACCTCTCTTCTCCTCATTAATTTTATTAAAATCCTCTAGTGGCTTCATCCACGCTACTCGTATAAGCATTACGGCTGGCATTTGCTGCTTTTGTCGCAGCGGCAGCAGCAGCTTTATCTCGTGCATCCTCTCGACCAATATTTCTTGAAAATGCCCCTGCTACATCTAGCAACTCACGCGCACTTATTTCTCTACCACTACCTGGATCAAAGAACTTTGCTTCAGGCTTCAACCCTTGCTCCTTCATTCCTGCTCCGAATGCAGTCACACACGCTTTTTTAGTTTTTGCATCAATTAAAGCTTCCTTCGGCAAAGTAAGGAACAACTCTGGATTATTCTTGATCAAACTCGCAATGTAATCACGATTTGATACCTCTTTATAAATCGTTTTACCATTTACATCCGTTTTAACTTTTCCTTTGTCGTCCCTCTCAGGAATTTTAATCTTACCATCAGGATTCAATATTTTATTTTTGTAAAAATTGTCGGATAAATTTCTCCCTGCGTATCCGCCACTTTTCGCATTTTCAACCGCATTTGCAGCATCTCTGCTGGCCAATATTCTATTATCATTTCGCTCTTGTGCATACTTCTCAAATCCAATCTTTCTACCCTTGCTATCTACTCGCGTTAAATCATCATAACTCTTACGTGCATCAGCAGCTAGATCACGTGCATTCTGATATGCTGCAAATGCTTTATCTGCCTTTCTCTGCCTAGCCCTACGGAATAAAATAGCCCTATCTGCTTTAGCCTGCAATGTAGTCCAATTTTGCTTTGCTGCATTCTCAGCATTTGTTAATTTATTCAAGACTTTCTTTTCTTTGCCAGTTTTTCTTAGATAAGAAATTCCATCCCACATATCTAACCATAACTCTTTAGCTTTGTCTTTCAACTTTTCAAATGCCATATCTATTCCCATCCCATTTTGTAGTTTCTACGATTATATTCTATTATTTTTCCATTATAATGTCAAACGATTTTGCACCTAAAACATGATTTTTAAAAAAAGATGCCTTCAGACATCTTTTTATACTACTTGTTATTTTTCTCAGTACTTTTTTTATCCACAGATGATTTTGTGGCCTTTTCCACTTTGGACCTAGATTCTGACTTCTTGCTCTCATTTTTTACATCTGTAGATGGCTGTAATTCACCTTCCTTTTTAGCTGCATCATCTTTTTTCTCTTGTTGTTTAACCTCTTTAAAACTACCGCCCAATATTGCCAGCAATGTGAAAAACGTCGCCACAACCAATATCAAAATTCCAACCAGATACTTTAATATTCTCATACCTTACCACCTGTTATTTTCTTTCGTATTCCACACTCTTTAAGTATAAACCATATGGCGGAACTGTCCTACCTGCTAACATACGGGCTTTACCTTGGAATATCTTCTCTATATCAGCCTTTTTCAATTTTCCTTCACCGACTTTAAGTAATGTACCCATTATTATACGAACCATATTATACAAAAAGCCATTACCACATATTTGGAGTTCGTATTCGTCTTTTGCTATTTCCGTTATCTTACAACTATACACCGTCCTCACAAAATCCGTTTTTCCACTTTTTTTAGAACAAAATGATTTAAAATCTTTTGTTCCTACAAAGCACTCACACGCATCCATCATTTTAGACACATCTAGGCCGGTATTGACTCTCAATGCCCGATTGAGATACAATGGCCTTTCGTTCGGCGAAATATAAAACTTATATATATAAGTCTTACGCTTCGCATCAAACCTAGCATGAAAATCTCCATCCACTTTGCGAATCTCCCGCACACAAATATCTGACGGCAAAAATGAATTGAGCGATCGAAGCAAACTAAATTCATCTTTTTTATAATCTGCATCAAAGTGTGCCACTTGCCCTATGGCATGCACACCACTATCAGTTCTTCCACTAGCAACAAGTATAGTAGGCACACCAAATATGCGTGACATAGCACTCTCAATCTCGCTCTGGACCGTACGTTTTCCCTCTTGCGTCTGCAACCCAGAAAACCCTGTCCCATCATATTCAAATACCATTACATATCTTTGCATATCTACTCCACTCAACTATTTCTTTCTCCCGCCTTAGCCTTGATAATTTCCGGATTTTCATCAAATTGTGTTATAGCATTTCGGATCTCTGTGGTGATGTACCTTAGCCCTGATCTCTCATTCTCGAACGAACTACTAAGCCCATCATCATTTTCAGATCTCTCTTGTGATCGCTCCAATATATCATTAATAACAAATGTTGACACCCTAGATGGCTCTTTGTTCTTTTTCCGTTTTTTAGCACTAAAGAACTCCCTCAACAAATCCATTAAATCTGCAAAATTATCTCTTATAGAAACAGCCACTTCATTAGTGCCCTTCTTTACCATATGTTTCAATTCAGGTAAAACTCCCGTAGTCTGTCCACTTTTTTGCCATCTCAAATCGGCCAATTTACTATCATAATCTGCAAGTATTCCCCTTAGGTCTACGATTGAATCAGACATATCCATATAGTATACGCTTTCTGCACTTTTTACAATGCCTTTTATCTTGCTCAAGATACTTTTTAACTCTCTCTGCTTATTCTTATCGTATGGCAATGCCTCGACATCTATGTTTTCAAGTTGGTCAACATATCGTGCGAGACTTAATTGAGGATCTCCCCCTATAATCGTTTCATAGAGCAGATCTATATCCGCTTTCTTACTTGGATACTTCTTGATTAGAGCCATACGATCGTGCTTCAATTCCCACAGTGTTTTCTTATCCCCATGTTTAGTGTAAGTATATGCGCAACTTGGAAAGTCTTCTCTATATGATAATGGTAACTTACCATTATTATATCTCACGAATCTCTCTATTATAGCCGATGCCTTGTATTCAGCCCGCACACGCATATTGTTTGGATTATTTGCACTATTAAACCCTACACTGTCATATAAGTTAATTTTTTTCCAGAGTTCCTCACTTGTTCTATCAGCTTCGCGACTAACTCCATTCAAAATCCTCTTTATTTCTTGGCGTTTATCAGAAGACTTATCACTGGATCTTCTCAAAACTCTAGACGCAATATGTTTTATCGCTTCCATTGCATACAAGCCACCGAACAAATCCGCTTGTAATTCAAACAAGAATTCGTCATGGTTATTGGTATATATATCTTGTTCGCCTAGCCCTGTCACCTTATTACTTATATGCTTAGCGAATCCCAACTTGTCCATTACAAATATTTCCGCAGGCATAATATCCGTATTATTTATATGCTTGTTTGTTTCATCTTGTTGCCATGCGTGGGTTGCCTCATGATATATCACGCACACCTCTTGCCAAAACCTTCTCATCCTGTCTTGCGGACTTTTAGCAGTTCTAGCATAATTAGAATACAACATACCTTTAATAGCCTCTTCACCGAATGAATTTGCCATATAAAACTGCACATAATTTTTCTCACGAACACCCATACGATCTGTTGTACTACACACAAATTCTGCATATGCACTCTTAGGGGCCGCCGCATTGCTATAGATAATGTCAACCTTCCCCAAAAGGTCATAGTGTGCTAGTGCGAGTTCTGCAAAGTACATATGCGCTACAGCATACTCTGCACCTGGCACATCTTCACCACTTGCTATTTTTTTCATTATATCATATACGACTTCTTCACATTGGGATTTATAGGGTTCCTTGATAAGAGTAATATTGCAATCAATCAAAAAATTTAGCATTTCAGAGCATGATTGAGCCTTACCATAACACAATTTCTTTTCTTTTTCAAAATTGTCCAACGTTATTTCTCTTATTTTATCAAAAATATTTACATGACTAGTTGTATTTATATTATTCATCTTCCGCTCCCACGAATATCTTACTACATCAAAAGTGTTTTGTCAAACATTTGTAAAATGTATGTTTATTGTGTATATTCCTTTGACTTAAATATTTCAATTGGTTATACTTATGTTAATAAGTATTTGGGGGGATTTTATGAAAAAGAGATTATTAGTTGATGGCAATACTGCAGTATCTAGAATAGCGTATAGGCTGAGCGATATGGCAGTTATATACCCTATCACTCCTAGTTCACCAATGGCTGAAAATATTGATGAAATGAGTGCACACGGCGAGAAAAACATCTGGGGTTCCAAAGTGCAAGTAACCGAGATGCAATCTGAAGCTGGTGCTGCTGGTGCTTTACATGGTGCGTTGTCGACTGGGAGCCTTGCCACCACCTTTACGAGTTCGCAAGGGCTTCTGCTCATGATACCAAATATGTATAAAATTGCTGGAGAGAATCTCCCATGCGTTATACATGTAGCAGCACGCACGGTGGCAACGCACGCACTGTCCATTTTTGGTGACCATAGCGACGTTATGGCTGTTAGACAAACTGGTTTTAGTATGCTCTCCTCCGCATCTGTTCAGGAAGCCGAAGATATGGCACTTGCGAGTCATTTAGCGACGCTTGAGAGTCGTATACCTTTCGTGCACTTTTTTGATGGATTTAGAACCTCACACGAGATTAATACAATCGAAGACATTGAAACTTCCGACATTAAAAAAATTATAAACGAAGATGCCGTGGCATACCAAAGATCTACCGGGCTATCTCCTCTACATCCTACAGAGCGCGGTACCGCTCAAAATGGTGATGTATTCTTTCAAAATCGCGAGGCATCAAACACGCTTTATCAAAATGTACCTAAGGTTGTAAAGAGTGTATTTAATCGTATTGCAAAGATTACCGGACGTAGATACAATCTGTTTGATTATGTAGGCAGTCCTAACGCAACAAAAGTCATTGTTGCAATGGGTTCGAGCCTTGAAACAATTGAAGAAACTATAATGAAATTAAACGCATCTGGTGAAAATGTTGGACTTGTAAAAGTCCGATTATATCGTCCATTTAGCGTTCGCGACTTTGTCAGTGTATTGCCAAACGCAGTACGTACAATTACAGTTCTAGATCGAACAAAAGAGCCAGGATCCATAGGCGAACCTCTACTTCTAGATGTCATTGCCGCACTAAATGATGCTGGAATTAAAAACATAAAAGTCATTGGTGGTAGATATGGTCTATCTGGTAAAGAATTTAATCCAGATATGGTGGCTGCAGTTGTTACAAATATGTCTTCCAGCGAGCCGAAGAACCACTTTACTGTTGGCATAAATGATGACATTACCCACTTATCTCTCAAGACTCCACACATAAAAGCATTGGAAACAACAGACAATTTCGAGTGCAAATTTATTGGTTTAGGTTCAGATGGCACAGTAAGTGCAAATAAGAACAGCGTTAAAATTATAGGTGAAAACTCTACTCTTTACTCGCAAGCATTCTTTGCCTATGATAGTAAGAAAGCTGGTTCAGTAACCGTATCACATCTACGTTTTTCAAAAACACCTATTCAATCCACATATCTCTGCCAACACATAGATTTCCTCGGTATACATAATAAGAGTTTTATAACGAAGTTCAATGTTCTCAAAGGACTAAAAAAAGGTGGCGTAGTATTACTCAACTCCCCTTGGTCGCTAGATGAAATGGAAAAGAATTTGCCTGTATATTTCAAAAAATACATAGCAAAGAATAACATTTCTCTTTATAATATTGATGCTAATAAAATTGCTGAAAATGTAGGACTCGGAAGAAAAATAAACCTCGTAATGCAAGCATGCTTCTTCAAACTAACGGGTATTATAGACTGGCAGAAAAGTAAAAGTCTAATGAAAGCTTTTGCTGAAAAAAGTTACATAAAGAAAGGTCAAGATGTGGTTGAAAAGAACTGGAATGCCATAGATCAGGCAGAATCCAACCTTTCGCGTGTAAATTATCCAAAAGATTGGCAAAATGCCGAAAATGGTGCAAATTTAGACTCATATGATAAAGATGAATATTTCGAACGAAACATACTGCCAGCTATTGTCCGTGAAGGAGATGACATGCCAGTATCTAGTTTCAACCCTAATGGAGAAGTACATACCGGCACTACCAGATTTGAGAAACGAAATATAGCCGAGCAAATACCAGTATGGATACCAGAAAACTGTATCGAGTGTAATATGTGTAGTATGGTGTGCCCTCATGCCTGCATTCGTCCATATTTGGTAGACTCGGGAAGCAAAGCATCTAAAGTTTTAAATGCCAAGACCGCCCTCGGAGTAGCGGGCAAAGATTTTGCCATACAAGTCAGTCCAAGGGACTGCACCGGTTGCGAAAATTGCAAAAATATCTGCCCCGCAAAAGACAAGGCACTGAAAATGGTGCCTATAGAATCTGTACAAATAGCAGAAGAAAAGAAATACAACGTTGTCAAAGACATTGAAAATCCAGCGACCACTTTCCCACTAAACACAATAAAAGGTAGTCAGTTTAAGAAGCCTTTATTTGAATTTTCTGGTGCATGTGCTGGCTGTGGCGAAACTCCATACGTAAAACTTGCCACACAATTATTTGGTGAAAAGATGGTTATTGCCAATGCCACAGGATGTTCAAGTATATATGGTGGCTCACATCCTACTTGCCCATATACCAAGACTAAGGAAGGCAAAGGCCCAGCATGGAGCAATAGTTTATTTGAGGACAATGCCGAATTTGGTC
>Ga0265299_10006982_pt1 | contig 10189 bp, 7 predicted proteins | sample AusTroGonzalo_MG_4_FD_193485 | JGI IMG/M metagenome (GOLD analysis project Ga0265299, IMG submission 193485) | Bovine rumen microbial communities from tropical cattle in Woodstock, Queensland, Australia - Gonzalo_02 | ecosystem: Host-associated > Mammals > Digestive system > Stomach > Rumen ...
ATTGTTGACGATGCCGCCAGCAGCGAGATGTACGATGCAACCAGTTTGAGATTGCGATAAGATGAACATCATCGAGTTTCGTGATACTTGTGTTATCACTCGCGATAACGGCGGTAAGGATGAATGGGATAACGAGGTTGGTCCTCAGGAAATCTATTCCGGTCCCTGTAATTATCAGGAAGGCGGAACAGGATACTCCAGAGGTGCCATCATCACCAGGAATCCTGCCGTGTTCATCCCCGGCGTAACTGTCGAGGTTAGAATAAACGATAAAGTGGTGATAACAACAGAATTTGGCCGCGAGGTCCAGGCTATTGCCGAGATCGTCAGGGATATCAATCTTCCATGGCAGGCCAATATCAAGTGCACGAGAATCGAGTTGAAGCAAGCACAAGGAGAATAAGCGATGCCAAGGCGGTTTTTAGGCAGAGGACCTGCGTCCAGAGTTTCCTACCGGAACGCTTACAAGCGTGCCGCTGTTGAGGACGCTCGTGCCCTTATTACCGCTCAGACAGAAGGCTCCGTGCTCCAGATTAAAGCCGAGGTCGAAAGACAGTGTGGTGATTTTGTGAGGTACTACGGTACAGAACAGATCTTCCCGAAGAAAACCGGGAACCTGCTGGATAGTTTCGGCGTTGGTGTTTATAAAGGAGGCGCCCTGATGAAACTGTACGCGAACGACCCGATCGCTACGAAGCCGGTCCGTACCGGATTCATGGGATTGGATCCCGTTGACCAGGTTGAGTCAAGGAACGGAAATGTTTGGGACCTGATAAGCGGAGCGAACGAACTCGCCGCCATGTCTGCGAATCCTACCATCAGTGCTACTAAGTTAAACGCTCACATCAAGACCACTAATACCTTGATGGCCATCATGTTCATCGCGGCGCCATACGCCCGCGCTGTTCACGAGAAGGGATATGGTTTTAATGCCGGTCCCATCAACAAGTATTATGAGGTTCTTGAGTACAATTTTGAGCATACTCTTGTCGCTGGACTCCAGGATTTGTATCCGAACTACTCTCTCAAGGGACGCACCAAATATCGTCAGATTAACAACATGCCAGGTTCTTCAATAATGTAAGTCATGTCTATAAAGCCTTCATCCATACAGCCGGAACGGGCCCTCAGGGATTTTCTGAGCGGCAAGGTTGTTGTTGGCAAGTCTGGCGGCGGTACTGAGCCAGTCGCGGTCTATTGTGACCGGGACAAGCCCACGAACGGCCTCCCTGCGGACTTCATTTCCGTCCTCCTTAACGGACCAGCAATGGGCATTGGGCGGAAAGTCAACTACGCATCCGGCTATATCATGTTGATGCTTTATTGCAAGATGAACAACAACGGTTCTGCAAAATCGAACCGTATTGAGAAGATTCTGGAGCAATTTGATACTCTGATTGATGGTGCGAAGTGCGGAGACTATATCTTTCGTCTCGAAATGGGGAATCTGATTATGCCCACGACACTCGACCAGGATACAGGTTATTCGCGGACCATCCTTAACGTTGGTTGGCATACGACCAAAAACTTCAATGCCGAGCAATCCTCCGGATCTGGTTCCGGAGGTGCGCAAGGCGCTTAAGTAAAAACATTTAACACGCAATAAACTATGTCTATCAAGAATCTTGGAAGTGCGCAGCAGTTGCTCGCCGGACAGGGCGACATCATCATCTTTAGCGCACCTACTGGTGGCTACACCTCTGCCACCACCATCGCTCAGTGCATGACCAATGCGGCCAGCCTTGGCCAGGTCGTGCAGGATTCTACCTCGTGGGACGGTGAGGAAGTGTCTTTCGACGCTCTCCTCGACGAGCAGGGTGATGTGATCACCTCCACCGCCAACAACGGTACCCACGAATTCTCCTTCGACCTCGCCGACCTGGAGCCCGACTTCCTGAAAGTCTTCCTGGGCGCCGAGGAAATCACCGCATCCGAAAGCGGCGTAAGCGCTGTGTTCGGCGACGGCACTGTCAAGGTGTTTGGCTTCGGCCACAAACTCCCTGTCAAGACCCGTCCTATCATGATCACCAACGATGAGGGTGACAAGGCCCTGTTCTTCCCGAAGGCGAAGATGGCCGGTTCCCTGGCCTGGGCTGACAAACTCTGGCGCATCCACGTGGTCGTGACCGCCGAGTTCATGGACACCGCCACCCTCAAGACCGTCATGCCGCTGTTCTCCACCAAGGAGGCATCCTACACTGACGGCTCTGTGACCGCCGAAGACCTCGACGGCAATGGCAGCGGCTCCGGTGCTGGTGCTTAATCTCGGGTACGAGAACCTATTCCGAGGGGTGGAGGGTTGAACAGATCCCCACCCCTTTCTTAATTAAATGACTATCAATATGGCAAAGAACAACAAAGGCAAGGGTGGTAAAAAGCCCACCACAGAACTTGAGAAAATTGATGCCGCTAAGGTGGCATCTGTCTCCGTAGTTGATGAAAAAGATATTCCGGAAGGTGCTGATGTCAAGGATGAGGGTGTCGAGATTGTCGGTGACGAGGCTGAGGTCGCACGTGTGATGCGTGAGGCCGAGGCTGCGGTGAAGGATGACACCATCTACGTGGTAATCCCCTACTTCGCTGCTGGCGCCCAGGGCAGAGAACTTGAATATGCCGTCTGCGGATGGCGCAAGCACTTCAAGGAAAAGTTCCACATCGTCGTGGTTGGTGACTACCATCCTATCGTTGATACCGGCGATGATATCTCTTTCATTGAGTGTCCTCGCATCGGCGAAGTACCGGCCAGCGAATATCGCCCTCATCTCGACATGGTGAACAAGTTCTGCAAGTTCATGGAGGCGTATCCGGACGTGGAAGGCTTCATCTACGCCTGCGATGACATGTACGCAGTGAACGACTTCGACATCATTGATGTCAAGGTCCTTAAGCAGCACAAGGCATATATTCCGTCCGAACTCTCTGACGGTAACGCTTGGAAGCGCGACAACGCACGCACGAAGATTGCCCTTGAGAAGGAGGGGCTTCCTTGCCGCGACTTCATCTGCCACCTTCCTGTGTACTACGAGGTAGAAAAACTCAAGGCGATCTATGACAAGTACGATTGCTACCATACATCCTACGTGGTTGAGCAGTTGTACTTCAATACCTACTTCGGCACACGAATACCGCTCCAACTCCACATCGAGCACGACAACTATAAGTGCGGCGTGTATCGCCAGAATCCTCGCATGTGGATGATTGAGGACGCCTTCAAGCAGAAGGTGTGGATCACGAATTCTCCGGAAGGATGGATTCCAGAACTCGACAAGATGCTGGCTAAGCACTATGGAGTATGAACAAAACCGATAGATTCTTAGCCGGTGAACACCAAGTTGTACAACAGGCCCCTTGCGTCATCGTTGCAGGGGGCCGACGGTACAAGGTCCGCCAGGTGGCCCAAGCCGTCAAGGAGCGCATCGCCCTTCTGGAGCAAGAGGCTCAAATACTGGAGAAGAAGGGCAAAGAGGGAGTGGTTGATCCGAAAGTCGCGAAAAAGATAACCAAGAAACTCTTCTCGCTACATTCAAAGAAAGCCGCATATTATCTGCTCGGGAATTGGGCGATTTTCCTTCCGTTCCTGTGGTGGATTAAATGGCACATCCTGCAACTACGTGGCAATGAGGTGACATTCAAGATTATCGGAGCAGGAGCCGTGAGTGAAGACGTGGGTTTTTTCAAAGCCAACTGGCAGGTCTCAAGGCAGGAACGCGAACTGTTTATGAAGCCGGTTGGCGAAGTCGCAAAGAACGCGCAAGAGCGTCTGGAGAGCGTGATAAATATGTTGGAGATGGACGCTTTGGGGATAAAAAAGGAAGACAAATAAATTCCGCTTTTGAGGCTTCGACCCACAACGAAAGGATCAAGGCTGTTTACGGGAACTACAATTTCTGGGCCTGGTTCCGGTACTGGTATCTCGACTCGGCTAATTTGGTCTCAATGATTCTCATTGACAAGGGATACTACGACTATGATTTTGAAAAGGTGAAGAAACTTGCCCTGGTTTCCAATACTCGTAAATCTAAGGCGGAAGTTAACCAAATTCTTCGTAACTTTGGGCTGCCGGTTGAAGAAGAGGCCGAGGAGAGCGAAGATGATGCAATGCAACAATTTATAATCAAGGAGGAACAAAAAAATGGCAGGTGAAAACGGCGTTTTTATTCCGATCATCATAGATGTCGAGGGGGCATTTGAGGATGCCGCTCAGAGGGTAGATAAGGCCATAGAGCCGCTTATGGCCAAGATGAGCAAGCATGCCCTGAATCTTAAATTCAACATTGACGAGAACAGCAAACGCAGCGTGAAGACGCTTTTGACGGATTCTGCTCTGTCTGCCGAACAACTCGAAAAGGCTCTTGCATCTATCCGTGACCGCATCATGGAGATGAAAGCGAAGGGCGGATTTAATATGGCCGAGGGGCTTAAGGAGGATGAGCGTGAACTTATTCAGGTGTTCTCAATCGTCGCTCAGAAGTATCAGGGCACCGGCCTTCTGCTCAAGAGCCTCATGGATGACGCTGAGCGATTTGCAAAGGTGAACGCCGAATCCGCCCGCGAGGTTACTGAATATTGGAGCAAGATAGACAGCATCATCAACAGCACTGGCAACTCCATTACGGAACTTAGCATGAAACTCAAGGCCGGTATGGAGAAGTTGCAGATTACGCCTGCAAAACTCGATGATGGCTCCTCCAATCCGGCCTACGATGAACTTCTTACCAAGATTAAGGAGTGGCAGAAGGCTCTGTATCAGTACCGACTCACCCTTAAGGATGCTGTCAGCGGCGAGCGTGAGCGCATCGAGGTTCTGGAGGAGGAAGAGCAGTCGATGCGAATCCTTAACATGCAGATGTCCGAGTGGCGTAAAATACTGGAGAACGCTCCTGTCGGCGGAGAGGAGTTTGCTGAGGCCGCTCGCAATATTCAGGCCCTTGCGAATGAAATTGCTGATGCCAACTATCAGTTCAAGATGCTGTCCACGAATGAGGGGTCCATCAAGCGTGTCTCTGCTGAGATCGCGGAACTGAACCGCAAGTGGGCGGAGGCATCTCAGGACCGGAAGTTCAATTCTGACGGAACACTCACTTCTTGGGCCGAGAAGCAGGTAACTGAGATGAAGAACTTGACGGAATACTCCGAAAAGTACGGCATGTCGCTTGAGCAGATTATTGCCAAGCGCAAGGAACTCAAGGCTCACGAGGACGCCCTTCACAACATAGGCACCAGCATGACAACGCTGAACCAGAATCTCGCCGCCTGGCGAAAGGAACTGGATTCTGCTCAGATTGATTCACCGCAGTGGGAGACTGCGGCGAAGATGGTGGCCATGCTTTCCCAGAAGATCAAGGAGGCCGGTGATCGCATCCAGGAACTCGGTCTCAAGTCAGGATCTATCGAGGCGCTGAACGCTAAGGTCCAGAGCCTCGTCAATCAGTGGAATCAGTTGAGCAATCGCTTCGGCGCTGACGGAAGGATGACTTCTGAGGCTCGCGCTATCTACAACGAGTTCGTTAAGGCCAACAAGGAACTCCAGAAGGAGGGTCAGAACATGGCCGCTATCCTCCAGAAGCAGGAGGCTCTTACACAGAAACTTCGCGAGCAGGACCGTGTTCGTCGGCGCAATCAGTTGGTGCTCTCTTCCGAGGCTAACACAATCGACCGAATCCGCGAGAAGATCCAACTCCTTACCGAGCGACTTGGCAAGGTGAAGATTGGCTCCGGCCAGTTCACAAAGATAACAGCAGAGATTGATGTGCTGAACAAGAAACTGGCCGATGCGCAGGGGAAGACCAAGGAACTGAACGCAGAATCTACTAAGACGAACACTCTTCTCGGGAATCTGCTTCGCAAGAGCCTGTATCTCTTTGGCCTCCACACGATAACCAGGTTCATACAGAACATCAGGCAGGTTACTGCTGAGTTTGAATTGCAACAGGTTGCCCTCGGTGCCATTATCCAGGACACCGAGAAGGCCGCCGAACTGTTCAAGAAAATCAAGGCCGCTGCCGTACAATCTCCGTTCGAGATCAAAGACCTCGTTTCGTACACAAAGCAGTTGGCCGCATATCAGATCGAGAGCGACAAACTCTTTGACACAATGATGAAACTGGCAGACATATCTGCTGGTTTGGGTGTTGATATGCAGCGCCTTATTCTGGCTTACGGCCAGGTTCGTGCGGCATCCGTACTCCGTGGTCAGGAGTTGCGTCAGTTCACCGAGGCCGGTATCCCTCTGGTCGAGAAACTTGCAGAAAAGTTCACCGAACTTCGCGGAGAGGCTGTTACAACCGGCGAGGTGTTCCAACTTATTTCCGAGCGAGCCGTTTCTTTCGAGATGGTTGCCGAAATATTTGATGATATGACAGAGGCTGGCGGCATCTTCTACAAGATGCAAGAAAAGCAGGCTCTCACGCTGGCTGGTCAGTGGGCCAACTTAAAGGACTCCATCTCCATCATGTACGACGAGATGGGCCGCACCGGTCCCGTCCATGACGCCATGATTGCTCTTATCAATGTAGCGAAATCCGTGACTTCAAACTGGAAGAAATGGTGGGCAGAGATAAAGGGCGTGACCATGGCAATCGTAGCGTATAAGGTTGCGGCGAACGCTGCCATTGTAGTTACGAATCTCAACAAAAAGATTACCGCCCTTGCTTCTGCCGAGGAGTCGAAGCGAGAGGGTGGAATCCGTCGCACTATTACTGCAATCATCGGAAAGACCGCTGCCGAGAAGATCTCCACGAAGGCGACTTCTCTCCATACTGCTGCAATGGCACGTGCAGCCGCAGCGACGAACGGGCTCTCCGCCGCCTTCTGGCGTCTTACTGCCGCTATGGCAAGCAATCCTTTTGGAATGATTGCTGTTGCCGTGTCTCTTCTGATTGGCCTCTTCTTCAAACTTTCTACGGAGACGGAAAATCTTGAGGATAGAATTAACGCGGACGCAAAGGCCGTTGAGCAATTCAAGAAGACCACCGGTGAAACCAAGAAGATGATTGATAGGTACGATGAGTTGCAAAAGCAGACAGAGAAGACGTCCGATGAACAGAGAGAGTTAGCATCCACATCTCAGCGTTTGGCAAAAATATTTCCTCAGGCCGCGAGGGGCGTCGATGAGGAGACTGGCGCCGTAACCCTTCTTGTCGATAAGATGCGTGAACTCAACGAGGAGGAGGAGAAGGCTGAACGTCGAGGACTGCAATCCGCTCTTAAGAACCGACAGAAAGAACTTGACAATATTACGAAGCAGTATGATGCGATTGTCAAGAAACTCGAAGAAGGTAAAGAGACGTACACAATGGTTTCGCCTGGAGGGGCAATTCCTGTCAGGGCCAATCTTACTGACAAGCGTGCGGAAGCGCTCTTGAATCAGATGAATGAACTGCACGATAAGAAGGAGCAGTTGATTAAAGATATCAAGGAAATCCAGGACGCGCTCAATGGTGTCGTAGAAGAAACTCCAACGAACGACACGCAACTTACGAAGTGGCAGGAGAAATTGATATCCTTCAAGAAGGAACTCACCGAGGGGCCCGGAAAGGGTTCTCGCGTGCAGATTTTCGGCGAGGATCAGGTGAAGCAGTTCTCTCGTCTCTCCGACGCCCTCGAAGAGGCCGCGAAGGAATATAAGAAATACGACACGCAGGTCAAAGAACTTGAGCCCGCCGTAGAGAAATTGACAGGCAAGGAGAAGGAGGAGATTCAGGCACAACTCGATAGGGCCACGACCGCTCGCGACCTTGCAAAGGCAATTCTTGAGTATTACGGTGCCCTGTTCTTGCTTGATAAGAAGACAACAACCGGCTACACGCAGGATCCGTTCATCAAGCAGATGCAGGACCGTATGAAGTTCATGCAGGACTTCAAGAAGGGTTATGACAACTTGAGTAAGTACATAAACAAGTCTGGTGCTCTTGGTCAGGAGGCCGGTAATATGCTCAATCGTGGCCTTTCTCTCGGCATTGACCCGGCTCAGCAGAAGCGGGCCGCAGAGGACCTTTCCAAGTGGTACCAGGATGCCATGGACGAGGTGTTCAAGCAGGCACAGAAGAAGGGCGCCGGTAACGACATGACGGCCTTCCTCAGCAAGCAGATTACTGGCAACTCGAACAAGGCCAAGGCGCTCCGCGACTTCCAGCAGTTACTCCAGTCTCTCTGGGACGCCAAGACAGACTTCGATACGACTCAGATGACCAAGAACTTCGACAACGCCTTCAAGAAAATGAAGGACGAGTTGAAGCAGTCTGAGACGGTCAAGAAGTTCTACGATGACATCCTTAGCATGACCGGCGATTCCGACCTGGCTACTACCCTCACCGTGTCTGTTTATGGTAACATCGGCCAGGACTTCAAGGAGCGCATGCAATCCCAGTTGAACGAGGCTTTCGCCTCTCTTGGTGATGACGCTAAGACTCCAGACATGAAGAGCGCCATTGAGAATCAGGACTTCGGCTACATCTTGGACAACCTGGAGAAGTTCCCAGAGGAATGGCGGGACATCTTGAAGGATATGGCCAAGGATAGCCAAAAGCACTATGCCGACATGATGATGGACATCGTGAAGGCGTATGAGAAGGCGAAGGATTACGACGAGCGTCGCTCTGATGTTGCCCAGCGCGAGGCTCAGCGTCGTGTCGAAATCGAAGAGTGGTACAACAAGGAACTCGAACGCATCCGTAAGGCCGAGGAGAAGGGTGAAATTACCGCCGAGGAGGCCACAACTCAGCGCACCAAGGCAAAGACTACCAGGGACACCTACACGGAGGCTTCCAAGACCCAGGAGGCAAAGGATACCGCCGCCATCGACGTGGAGCAGTTGAAGAATACCTATGAGTGGACAAAGGCTTTCGAGGACCTGGACCGCGTTGGCAACAAGACGCTGGCTGACCTTGCCGTCAAGATTCAGGAGATCATTGACAAGGAGGGGAACCTTCTCACTCCGGAGCAGTTGAAGGCCATGGCCGAAGCGCTCGAAAAGGTTAAGGAGACTCAGGCTTCTCGCGACCCGATTCAGGCTATGAGCACCGGCATGCAGGGTGCACAGGTGGCGAAGCAGGGAATGGCCGCTATCGCATCCGGAGACCCCGCCGCTATCCAGAAGGCCAAGAAGGCCATCGACGCCTTCAATAAGTCGGCGAAGGGCGTCATGAAACTTGACTTCGATCACCTTGAAGACGGATTCCGCGATGCGAACAAGCAGATCGAGAAGGGTATCGAGGGCATGGGTGACTACATAAACGCCTGGTCTCAGTTGGCAGGCGGTCTCCAGACTATCCGTGACTACATGGGCGAGGTATTCGACATTGAGGAAATTCCTATTGTCGATGAGGTGTTGAACGGCGTCACAGATTCTCTGTCATTCATCGCTGGTATCATGCCGGTGCTTATCACCCTGAACGCCGTCTTGAATGGAACGCTCATGATGAACCCGTTCATCGCCATGGCCGCAGCCATCATCGCGACCATCGGTGCTGTCGTTGGTCTCATCAAGGGTATCATCAACGCTAAGGTTGAGAAGATCAACAACAAGATTGAGGAGCAGGACCGGATTATCAAGAACCTTGAGAAGGACTATGAGGCTCTGGACCGGGCTATCGCGAAGGCGTTTGGCTCCGACTACATCAGCACATACAACCAGCAGTTGAAGGTCCTTGAGGCCGAGGCTGCCGCCTATCGCGAGCAAGCACGTCTGGAGCGCTCGAAGGGTAAGAAGGCCGACGAGGAGGCCGCTCAGGGATACGAGGAGGAAGCCGAGAAGATGGAGCAGAAGATAGAGGAGATGCGCTCACAGGTGTCCGAGTTCATGACAGACTCTGATGTGACCAGCGCAGCAAAGTCCTTTGCCGAGTCCTGGATTGACGCCTACAAGCAGTTTGCCTTTACTGCCAGTTCCATCAAGGAGAACTTCAAGGAGATGATTGACTCCATGGTTGTGAACTCTCTGGCCGCAAAGATTATCCAGGGCATCTTGCAACCGATCTTCGACGATATCGACAGGCTGGCCCAGGAGGGCGAGGAACTTTCCGAGCAAGACATAGCAAAGATTGCGGCTGAGACGGAGGTGGCCACAGAGAAGATTGACAGCGCCATGCAGTCACTGATGCAGAGGCTTGCTGCCGCTGGTATCAACATGCGTGCTTCCGGCTCTGACCTCTCCGGTATTGCCAAGGACATCGCCGGTGCTTCTGAACAG
>Ga0265299_10006983_pt1 | contig 10188 bp, 6 predicted proteins | sample AusTroGonzalo_MG_4_FD_193485 | JGI IMG/M metagenome (GOLD analysis project Ga0265299, IMG submission 193485) | Bovine rumen microbial communities from tropical cattle in Woodstock, Queensland, Australia - Gonzalo_02 | ecosystem: Host-associated > Mammals > Digestive system > Stomach > Rumen ...
TTCGTCCGGGGTTTCAATGCCTTCGGCAAGAACCGGCATGCCCAGACCCCGGCCAAGGCCGAGCACCGCCTTGACGATGGCGGCGGCCTGTTCGTTCTTGTCGACCGATTTGATGAAGGAGCGGTCAATCTTGATCATGTCAAACGGGAAGGCGCGGACGTTCGACAGCGAGGAATAGCCCGTACCGAAATCGTCCATCGCGATACGCACGCCGAGTGTCTTCAACTGGCGCAACGTGGTCAGGGCGCGGTTGGTATCCTTTATAAGTGCGGTTTCGGTGATCTCGAGCTCAAGCCGGTGTGCCGGCAGGCCCGTGTGCAGCAAGGCGCTGTGCACGCGCTGGGTGAAATCGTGGCTGTAAAGCTGCACGGCCGAGACATTGACGGCAACAGACAGGGGCTTGTCCCAGCTGGCCGCTTCGCGGCAGGCTTCCCGCAACGCCCATTCGCCAAGCTGCAAAATGATACCGCTCTCTTCGGCGATGGGGATAAACACCGTAGGCGAAATATCGCCCTGGCGCGGATTGTGCCAGCGCATCAGAGCTTCGAAGCCGGTGATCGCGCCTGTGTCCATCCGGATCTGCGGCTGATAGACCAGCCGCAGCTCATTGCGCTGCAGGGCATTGCGCAGGTCGTGCTCTATCAGGCGCCGCTCCCTGGCCTGGGCCCCCATTTTTGCTTCAAAGAAACGATAGGTGTTCCGGCCTTCCGCCTTGGCCTGGTAAAGGGCCGTGTCGGCCTGGTTCAGCAAGGTTTCGCGATCGGTCGCGTCGACAGGAAAGATGGCAATACCGATGCTGGTTGAAATCAGGAAGCCGATTGGGGAGTTCGAATTCTCCGACTGCAGTGCTTCGAGGATTCTGTCAGCCAGGCGGCAGGCCGCCGTCGGTGTGACGAGCCCGGGGACGAGAACGGCAAATTCATCGCCGCCAAGGCGCGCCAGCATGTCGTCCTTGCCGAGCAGCCGCGTGATGGCCGCTGAAACCCGCTGCAATATATCGTCGCCGGCCGCGTGGCCGAACAGGTCGTTGACCTCCTTGAACCGGTCAAGGTCGAGGCAGAACAATGCGAGATAGGTTTCTTCGCCGCTTGCCGCAGTTGCAATCAACTGGTCGAGACGGGCATTGAAATTGCGGCGGTTGGGCAGCCCGGTGAGCGCGTCATGGTGCGCGAGATAGCTGATGTGCGCCTCCGCTTCCTTGCGCGAACGCAGGTCGCGGACCGCAAGAGCGCGATGCCATTTGCCATTGAAGTCGATCGTGTGGGCGATGAGTTCCACAGGGACGAGTTGGCCATCGCCGCCCACAAGATCGGCCTCGATCAGTTCATTCTGATCACTCAGCAATTTGGAGCGCAGGCGCGTATCGGGCAGGAAGGTTGCCAGCGAGGTGCCTTCAAGGGAGGCGCTCTCCATGGTTGCCAATGTCAGGAAACTTTCATTGACGGTTACAATGATGTCTCCGTCGCAGATGACCAATCCTTCCACTGCTGCGTTGACCAGCTTGTGCATGCGCTGCAGTTCAAGCTTGTTTCTGCGGTTATGAACGTCGACCGTGAATGCAATCGAACTGGCGACGAGAATAAGGGTGCTCACCAGCGCCACGGTTATGGCAATAAGGCTGGCGGGTAATGCATTTGCCGGAACGGAGATGGACGAATCCGGAATGATCGCGACAGCACCCATGGCAATGAAATGGTGGCTGCAAATCGCCAGGGTCAGCATACCGGCTGCCGCATGACGGGTTTTGTTCTCCGCTTTGGCCAGCGCCAGGCGGACGGCGAAAGCGCCAAGGACAATGCCTGTACCAATCGACACCGCGACAAGAGTGGGGTCCCAGGTAATTCTGCCTTCAACCTCAAAGGCAGCCATGCCGGTAAAATGCATGGCGGCGATGCCGGCGCCGATAATGGCACCGCCGGCAAGATCCGCATTCTGCCATCTGGCGGTGATTGCGGTATGCGCACCAAGGCCTGTGACGAGCACGGCTATGACGAGGGATAGTATGGTGAGAAGGCCATTATAGCCGTTGGGGAGGCCGGGTGAAAACGCCATCATCGCAATGAAATGCGTGGCCCAGATGCCGAAGCCGCAGGAAACCGCGGAAACGCTCAGCCAAACGGCCTGATGTGCCGAGTTGCGGGCGTGGCGAAGAAGATCAACAGCTGTCAGGCAAGAAAAGATACAGATGGCGGCGGCAAGAAAGACAAGCCTGATATCGTGCTGATTGACGATACAATTGTATACTGTCAACATACGTTTGTTCCCTGCTATGAATTCTTTTCTTGGATAACTCTATTGTTTGTCATCTTAAGTCTAACTTAAGAGGAGAGTTATTTGCCGTTTTGAACAGGTTTGAAATGGTCAGAGTGATATTTAAGTAAACAAATATAAAATGAGCGTACGAAGTATTTACGCAAATGAATGGATGGGATTATCCAAAGTATAAAATTTTAATAAAACATGCAGCCTGCTAGCGATGACTCCATTCGAATAGACGCTGCTTGAGCCTTGTCTCGACAATAAGAAGCCCCCGGACTGAAAGGCCGGGGGCTGTATTGTTGCAGTCAGGGATATCGATCAGTCGATGTCGAAGGAAACACCCTGGGCCAAAGGCAATGCCTTGGAGTAATTGACGGTGTTTGTGGCGCGGCGCATATAGGCCTTCCAGGCATCCGAGCCGGATTCGCGGCCGCCGCCCGTTTCCTTTTCGCCGCCGAACGCGCCGCCGATTTCAGCGCCTGAGGTGCCGATGTTGACATTGGCAATACCGCAGTCCGATCCATCCGCGCTGAGGAAGCGTTCGGCTTCCTGCAGGTCGAGGGTGAAGATGGACGACGACAGGCCGGCGCCAACCGCGTTGTGATCGGCAATCGCCTTGTCGAAATCGCTGTATTTCATCACGTAGAGGATTGGAGCAAAGGTCTCCTCCGTCACCGGCCCGGCCTGCTTCGGCATTTCGATAAGGGCAGGACGGACGTAGTAGGCATTCGGATGCGATGTATCCACGCGGGCGCCGCCGGTAACCTTGCCGCCGTGGGCGACGGCTTCCTGCACTGCCTTCTGCATGTTGTCGAAAGCGGCTTTGTCGATCAACGGGCCGACGAGGGCCGATGTCTCGATCGGGCTGCCGACGGAAACGCTCTCGTAGGCCTTCCTCAGGCGTGGGACGAGCGTGTCGTAGACGCTTTCGTGCACGAAGAGGCGACGCAGGGTGGTGCAGCGCTGACCAGCCGTTCCCATGGCGCCGAAGGCGATGGCGCGCAGCGCCATGTCGAGATCGGCTGACGGGCAGACGATACCGGCATTGTTGCCGCCGAGTTCAAGGATCGAACGGGCAAAACGCTTGGCCAGACGCGGGCCGACTTCGCGGCCCATGCGGGTCGAGCCGGTTGCCGAGACGAGCGCAACCTTGGGATGATCGACCAGGGCTTCGCCGATGGTCCGGTCGCCCATCAATGTCTTGGTCAGGCCAGCCGGTACGTCGCCGAAGCGCGCGACCGCGCGGTCGAAGATGGCCTGGCAGGCGAGGGCGGTGAGCGGTGTCTTTTCCGATGGCTTCCAGACAACGGCGTTACCGCAGACGAGGGCAAGCGCCGTATTCCACGACCAGACGGCAACCGGGAAGTTGAAGGCGGAAATGACGCCGACAACGCCGAGGGGATGCCAGGTTTCCATCATGCGATGCCCCGGACGTTCCGTTGCAATGGTCAGGCCGTAGAGCTGGCGGGAAAGCCCGACCGCGAAATCGCAGATGTCGATCATTTCCTGCACTTCGCCGAGCCCTTCGGATGGGATTTTTCCCGCTTCAATCGAGACGAGGCGTCCGAGTTCCGTCTTCTGTGCCCGCAGCTCTTCGCCAAAGAGGCGAACAAGTTCACCGCGCTTGGGTGCCGGAACAAGGCGCCATTCGCGGAAGGCCGCATCGGCCTGTTCAATGGCCTTGGCTGTATCGGCCGCCGAATGAATGGCAATATCGGCAATCTTCTCGCCGGTGACCGGGCTGTAGGAAGCCATTGTTCCACCGGTATAGGCGGCTTCGGCCACGCCAAGCTTTGCGAGGAGTGTTTTTACATCTTGAGCAATCGTCATTTTGCCTTCCCTTTACATATCTTTTGTCTGACCGTGCGGTGAGCGCCGGACTTTTGCCGGAGAGGCCGCAATAAGGTCAAATGAGTGTTCAACTTGCAAGTGCCGCAGGGCGCAGTATTTGCAGGCATTGTTGGATGGAGGCCTGTTCGAGCCCGGCATAATGGGCAAATTCGTCGAGGACCGCCGTACCGAGATCAGCCTCGAATTCGCGCTGGCTGGGGCTGGCGACAAATTTCTGGCTGGCTTCGTCACCAAGATTGGACTGGAAAATACCCGCTGCGCTGACGGGGAGAAAATCCTCGTAGACGATAGGGTCGAACCGCACGGCACCGCGTGCGATCAAGGTCTCGATATCCCCGGCCTCGCGCGTGGTCACGCGGCCCGCAAAGCTCTCGACGACCGAATAGCGGAAGTAGCCGAGACCGTCGCGGCGAATGTCCGCCCAATTGTCGGGAAATGCTTTGAACGTGTCCGACAGGGCGGCGATATAAGCTTTCGCGTTGGAGCCATCAGCCGCCGGACGAATGATCTTGCGCGTGTCATTCAGCAGCCTGTCATAGAGGGCCCGGCCCTTCGGTGTCAGTGCAATGCCGCGCTGCTCGATTTCGCCAAAGCGTGCGGTATGCGAGCCCGTTTCCCATGTGCCGTCGGGGTTTTGAAACGATACATTCTCTTCCAGCGCCTTGAACGATGTCTGGCGCAAGAGGATGGGGCAGGTGCGCGTGGGCGGGCCTTCAATAACGGCTTTGGGAGAAATGCCGTGTTCCGGCATCAGCTCCTGCACCGCATCGATGTCGAGGGTGCGCGGCGTCAGGTGATTGATGTGCGGTCCCTTGAACGAGACGACATCGGCAATGAGCCGGTGGGCATCGTGCAGGCGCTGGTAAAGCGTGCCGCTGACGCTCGCCCGGTCGTGCCAGCGAAATGTCTCGAGAATCTCGCTCACGAACATTGCCGCGTCGTCAGAACCAAGGCCGCCCTCAGCTTCAGCCTTTTCAACGAGCGCGATGGCCTTGTCGGTAAAAATCTGCCGCGCGTCCAGAATGGCGCGCGCCTTTTTTCGCAAGCCGGCATCGCCGATCAGGTTGAGGCGCAGCAGCGACGTGAACGCCCGAAACGGATTGATCTTCAGCGCGGCATCATCGACCGGACGGAAAGCCGTGGAATGGACGGGAACGCCTGCCTCGCTCAAATCGTAATAGCCGACGGGATACATGCCCATAACAGCGAAGACGCGGCGCAGCATGGACAGCTCTTCCGGCGTGCCGACGCGGATCGCGCCATGGCGCTCTTCCGATATGCGGTCGAGCGTATCGGTTTCCTGCAGCTGGTCTTTCAATTCCGGTGAAGCTGCCAGTGTCTTGCTGTTCACCTCGGCAACCAGGGACATGAGTGTGCCGTAGGCAGGAACCTCTGTCCGGTACATGGATGACATGGCGGCCGAAAAGGACGCCCTGATCACGTCGGATGACGTAAACGTGCCTGATTTCATCGTGTTCTGTTCCGCTTTGTTGCTGCAACAGCATAAACTATCGCTGTCATGCTCAAACTGGATTATAGAGTGATGATATCGCCAAAGATTGCGATGAATTGAACTGGGTTGATGCGAGATAAGAATGAAGTTGAGCCGCCGTCTGATTCCTGACATCGATATCCTGCAAACCTTCGAGTGTGCGGCGCGCCATGGCAGCTTCACGCAAGCGGCAAAGGAGCTGAACCTTACCCAGAGTGCCGTCAGCCGCCAGATGAGCGAGCTGGAAAGCCAGATCGGCGTCCTGCTTTTCGAGCGTATCCGGCAACGGGTGGTTCTGTCCGACGCCGGGCAGAAATTCCTGCCCGAAGTGCGCCGCCTGCTTGGGCTGACCGAGGAAACCATGCTGCGGGCCATGGCGGCATCGCAATCGGCGTCATCCCTGAGCATTGCAACATTGCCGACCTTCGGCAGCCGCTGGCTGATGCCGCGCCTGCCGGATTTTCTGCGGCTCTATCCAGATATGGCCTTGAGCGTTGCATCGCGCTCGCAACCCTTTGATTTCGAGGAAGAGCCCTTTGATCTGGCAATCCATTACGGTCAACCGGTCTGGGCTCATGCCACCTGCACATATCTTTGCAGTGAAATGATTGTTCCCGTCGGCAGCCCGGAACTGCTGGCCGCCAATCCCGTCGTCACCCCGGCCGAGCTTGCCGGCTCGGCACCGCTGCTGCACCTTTCGACGCGGCCGAAAGCCTGGGCCGACTGGTTTGAATCGGTACAGGCGGAGGTTGTCAGTCCCTATAAGGGCCATCGTTTCGAGCATTTTTCCATGGTGATCGAAGCTGCGCTGGCAGGACTCGGTTTTGCCCTGGTGCCGCGTTATCTCATCGAGCACGAATTGGCGTCCGGCCGCTTGCAGGTGTTGTTCGATCAGCCACTGACGACAGAGAACAGCTATTATCTCGTCGTGCCGGACCACAAGAAGGAAAATCCCATGGCCCAGAGCTTTTTTGCATGGATCGCCGATCAGGTCAGCAAACGTCCCTAGGGTCCAGACCTTGTGGGTCATTCGCCCACCGCATCACCTCTTCAACGAATTTCACTTTCGTTGCCGAAAACGCGGCTTATAAGCAGAATGGACGATGAGTCTGTGCAAGATTGCCGGCAAAGGCCGGACCGACCTGACGGTGACCCCATGCTGAATGATGAACGCTCCCACGGCCTCTGGGAAAAGACCGCGCCGCCGGCGCCCGCAACACAGAAGCTGGCGGGCAATATTTCCGTTGATGTCGCCGTCATCGGCGCCGGTTTTACCGGATTGTCCGCAGCCCTGCATCTGGCTGAAACAGGCGCAAGCGTTGCCGTTCTCGATGCCGTCGACATCGGCTATGGCGGATCAGGCCGCAATGTCGGTCTGGTCAATGCCGGCATGTGGGTGATGCCCAATGACCTGCCGCAGGTTCTGGGGCAGGTGCATGGCGAACGTTTGCTGGAACTGCTCGGCAATGCACCGCAATCCGTTTTCAACCTTGTCGACAAGCACAAGATCGCCTGCGAACTCGAGCGCAAGGGTACCTTGCACTGCGCCGTCGGCAAGAGCGGCGTCAAACAGCTGGAACAGCGGGCTGAGCAGTGGCTGGCACGTGGCGCAGCCGTCCGGTTGCTGGGCGCGGAGGAAACCGCAGAGAAGGTCGGCTCGACCGCCTATGCCGCTTCGCTGCTGGACAATCGCGCCGGCACGATCCAGCCGCTGGCCTATGTACGCGGCCTTGCAACCGCTGCCATTGCCGCCGGCGTTGCCGTCCATACGGGAACCCCGGTGACATCCACGACCCGCTCAGGCGACCGCTGGATCGTCAATACGCCGTCAGGAACCGTGTCGGCTGAGTGGGTCGTCGTGGCAACCAACGCCTATACGACGTCACCCTGGCCGGAACTGCGGGCCGAACTCCTGCATCTGCCCTATTTCAATTTTGCCACGACGCCGCTGCCGGAAGACGTGCGCAACACGGTTCTGCCCGAGCGCCAGGGCGGCTGGGACACCAAGGAGATACTGAGTTCGTTCCGGATGGATCAGCGCGGCCGCCTCGTGTTCGGCAGTGTGGGTGCGCTGCGTGGCACGGGGATGGCCGTCCACAAGGCGTGGGCTGCCCGGTCGATCCGCAAACTGTTCCCGCAGATCAGGGATGTGACGTTTGAGGCGGGCTGGTACGGCCAGATCGGCATGACCAACGACAACCTGCCGCGATTCCATACCCTCGCGCCGAAGATCATCAGTTTCAGCGGTTACAACGGACGCGGCATCGCTCCGGGCACAGTCTTCGGCCGGATCCTGGCTGAACACGTCGCCGGCAGGATATCCGATGCCGACCTGCCTTTGCCGGTGACGAAACCCCGGGAAGAAGGCCTGCGCACCCTGCGCGAGGGATACTACGAAGTGGGTGCCCAGCTGGCGCATTTCGTTGGCAACCGGGTTTAGACCAAATCTGCAGCTGTTTTCGAGCGTTATTTCGCGAGCGCTGGTTTCTGCGATACCGGTGGAATGGGCAATCCGTGATCGGTTGCGGCTTCGAGCCATGCCGTTATGGCATCGTGCGCGTTGCGCACCGCTTCCTCGGGCGTGTTCCCGTCGCTCATGCAGCCGGGTAGATCTGGAACATAGGCAATGAAACCGCCACCGTCTGCATGGGGTAGCGGGGAAACAATCACCGAATAATCATAGTAGGTCATGGTGCACTTTTCACCGCTTCAATGAACTCAATGAGATTGCGTATATATACAGGTTTGATGGGTCTATTAAAAGGCACGGTCAAAATTGCGCGCTGCGACGGATGCGAGATTTTATAGTGGGAACTGCCGGAACGAGGTTTTTCGCACCGCAGTTCAAACTCCATGCAAATCGCTGCAACATCTTCAATCCGCCAATCGGCATTCGGATTGCGTTGCATTTGCTCAAACCGTTTGCTCATAGCTTGATGTCAGTTGCTTTAGTCAGAACTATGTATCAGCAGATTATTCTGGGTGAAATTGGTCCTTCGTAGCAGTGACGAAAGGAGCAATCGCTATCTTGGCGGCGCGCCCACTTCATTTGCTTGCCATTCGCGCGAACCCGACATATCTCTTATGCATGGACAGCAAGAAGCCAATGCGGCACACAAGACCCAGTGTCTCAGCCAGCATCCTCGCGGCGGTCAAGAACCGCAACAAGCGCCCGACTGGCGTGACCAAGGTCGTGCGGAACGATACCGTCATTGCGTCCTACAATGTCCATAAGTGCGTCGGCATCGACAAGAAGTTCGATCCGGATCGCATTGCCCATGTCATCGGTGAACTTGGCGCAGACGTTGTCGCTGTGCAGGAGGCGGACAAACGCTTCGGCGAACGGTCTGGCCTGCTCGATCTTGCCCGGCTGGAACGCGAGAACAATCTTGTGCCCGTGCGTGTGGCATCGCTCTACCCCAAGGGACACGGCTGGCACGGCAATCTGCTGCTTTTCCGTGAAGGTGTCGTGCGGCGGGTGCAGCAGCTGAGACTGCCTGGGCTTGAGCCGCGCGGCGCTCTGGTGGTCGACCTCGATCTCGAAGCGGGTCCTCTGCGCATCATCGCCGCGCATCTTGGCCTGCTGCGGCATTCCCGCATGCAGCAATCCGAGGCGATCCTCGACGCAGTTCATGCGGATCCATCACGCCCGACGCTTCTGCTCGGCGACCTGAATGAATGGCGTGTCGGCAGGGGATCGTCATTGCATTTCCTGCATCCGGTCTTCGATCCGATGAAGAATGCAGTGCCCAGTTTCCCCTCGCGTTTTCCGGTTCTGGCGCTGGATCGCGTGCTCGGCCATCCGCACAGTCTGGTCACCGGCATCGAGGTGCATGACACGCCGCTTGCCCGCGTGGCATCGGATCACCTGCCGATCAAGGCCTATGTCGACCTGAAGGGGGCCTTGGCCGAAACGGCGGAAATCAGAGATAGGGCGAGCCTAGCCAGATAATCCGGTCGAGCAGCCGCACCCAGAATGAACGGGCGCGCAGGCTTTGCAACAGGACCGGCTTTGCGGTTTCAATGGCCGTCTCGATGAGCCCTTCCACTTTTTCTGCAAATGCCGCGTCTATGATCTCCAGATCAACTTCGAAGTTGAGGCGCAATGACCGCGGATCAAGATTCGACGACCCGACATAGGCCCACTGTCCGTCAATGGCCAGAAGTTTGGAATGGTTGAAATTGCCGCTGGCGCGCCAGATGCGGCAATGGCTCTTGAGAATCTGGTCGAATTGCGCGGTCATCGCGCGATCAACGAGTTTCAGATTGTTGACCGCCGGCACGACGATATCGACCTCGACGCCCCGCCGCGCTGCGGTCACCAAAGCGCTGATCAGTTCGCGATCCGGCAGGAAATAGGGCGACATGATCCGGATATGGTTTCGCGCCACGGAAAACGCCCCCATCAGCATGCGATGATTGGCTTCCACGCTCTTGTCCGGCCCGGCCGGGACAGCCCGGATAAAGACGGGATCGCCCGCCGGCGTGTCCGGTGAAGCGATCAGCCAGGGATCGCCAGCCAGCTGTTCGCCGGTGGTGAAGCGCCAGTCTTCCGACGCGATATGGAAGAGGTCGGTGACAATCGG
>Ga0265299_10006990_pt1 | contig 10179 bp, 10 predicted proteins | sample AusTroGonzalo_MG_4_FD_193485 | JGI IMG/M metagenome (GOLD analysis project Ga0265299, IMG submission 193485) | Bovine rumen microbial communities from tropical cattle in Woodstock, Queensland, Australia - Gonzalo_02 | ecosystem: Host-associated > Mammals > Digestive system > Stomach > Rumen ...
TTTAGTTAACATTTTTACGGCTTCGGCATACGCTTTGTCCAACCAAGATTTAATTTCGGCATCAACAATTTCCGCCGTTTTTTCGGACGCGGATTCCAATGGAACACGATTACCAAACGATTGAACTTGATTTATCGCAACCAAACCAACCTTGTCCGACAAGCCCGCCATAGTGATTGAACGACGCGCCAATCTTGTTGCCATTTCAATATCGCTTTCCGCACCCGTTGTGATTTTATCACGACCAAAGAAAACCTCCTCGGCGGCACGTCCAGCCAGCGCAATTATTAAATTAGCACGAACTTCGGTGATGGACATTGATACCTTGTCATCAATTGGCAAATGTTGAACCATACCAAGTGCACGTCCACGCGGAACAATTGTTGCCTTGTGAATTGGATCGGTAATACCCGCAAAAGAATTACTTGTGAACGCATGCCCCGCTTCGTGATATGCGGTAAGTTTTATATCTTCGGGACGCATTTTGCGAACCTTGCGCGGCCCCATAATAACCTTGTCACGCGCTTCTTCGATATCATCTTGGGCAACAAGTTTATGCCCCGCACGCACCGCATGCAACGCCGATTCATTTAACAGATTTTCCAAATCAGCACCGGAAAATCCGGTCGTTCCACGTGCCAAATCCATTAAATTGACACTTTCATCCATTTTGATTTTTTTCGCATGCAATTCCAAAATTTCCTTGCGCCCGGTTAAATCGGGTAAATCAATATAAACCTGGCGGTCAAAACGTCCCGGTCTTAATAACGCTTGGTCCAACATATCCGGACGATTCGTTGCACCGATAACAATGATACCCGTTTCATTGGAAAAGCCGTCCATTTCTATTAATAATTGATTTAATGTCTGTTCACGGTCTTGGTCGTTAAATGAATTTTGACTGCGTCTTTGACCAATGGCATCTATTTCATCAATAAATAACAAACACGGTGCATTACGTTTCGCCATTTCAAAAATTTCCTTAATCTTTGCAACACCAAGCCCAACGATGATTCCGGAAAAATCACTTCCCGATGCGGCAAAAAACGGAACATTTGCTTCACCCGCAATTGCACGCGCCAACAAAGTTTTACCGGTACCAGGTTCACCCGAAAGCAACACACCACGCGGAACACGTGCACCAACCGCACGGAACTTTGCTTGGTTTTTAAGGAAATCGACAACTTCCATTAATTCTTGTTTTTCCGAATCTATACCCGCAACATCTTTGAAAGTTGTTTTTGGTTTGCCGGTCACAATTTTTGTCGGATTTTGCCCCATAAGTGTTTTGCTTATTCCACCAGCACCACCACGCATTCCACGGAAAATCCACCAAATAAAGAATACACCCATCAAAATAGGTACCCATGTCCCAAGGTAATCAACCCATCCCTTGGACGTATCAAGTGAAACGGCGGTTCCATTTTTAGAAAACTTTTCCAACAAATCCGGATTATACGTGATTATGGCATTATATTTTGTTCCATCTTTTAATACACCCGTTGCGACATTTTCACGAATATTCATTGTTTTGATTTCATTGGAACGACGCAACACATCGGAAAAAGACAATTCCACCGGTTTTGTAACAACGGTGGCACCATCCGGTGTAACAGCAACAGTGTTATTTTTATTGGAAAAATAAGTATGTGCAATAATTGCCGCGAACAACGCCGCAAAAACAATCAAGAAAATTGATGATATATCACGTTTTTTATTTATTTTGTTCATTATGTTTTCTTTTTTCATGTCTTTTCCTAAAAGTTGTTTTTGCGCCTTCGGGGACGATTAAAATCTTTTCGCCCAAACGACGCACAGTACAATGTCCCAAAGTAAACTTGCAATCAGACATCAACCTATCTAGTGCGCCAATCAAAGAATTCAAGCGCGGTTGATACCGATCCCCCCCGATTGTTTGAATAACCTTGCCGATAAACTTTAACCTAACATCGGGTCCCAGGTCAAATAGAAAAGAATCACTAAACAATGCGTAATCTTTATAAACGACACTTGCCACCGCATCATCAACATATTTTTCAACCGCGTCACGAACACGACCAAGATTTTCAATTGCCAACAAAATTCTGTCATCGCTGATTCCAAGCGCATCTTGGACCATGTGGCGATTTTGACGAATTTTTACACGCGTGTAATGTGCATCAAAATTCATTTCATCGGTAAAATATTTAATCCCATTTTTATCACAAAAATCTTGTAATTCATGACGAAAAACGTTCAATAAAGGTCGCAAAATCCGCACGCCATTTATTTCGGTTTCACTGCGCATGGCCGCCAAACCGTAAACCCCACTGCCCCGACCAAGATTCATTAAAAATGTTTCAATTTGATCGTCGGCCTGGTGTGCGGTGATAATTGCGGGAATATTATTCGTATGACAAAAATCGGTCATAAGTTTATATCGTGCCAAACGCGCCGCATCTTCCAACCCGCTTGTTGGTTTTTCACCGTCCCAATGAAAAATATGACAAGGAACATGCAGTTTTTCACACAAATCACGCACATAGTTCATTTCCGTATCGGCGGCGACACGCAATCCGTGATTTACGTGCAAACAAACAATATCCAATCCCAATGCCACCAACCAATACAGCAACGCGACCGAATCGACACCACCACTGACCGCGACAGCCACTTTTTGGTTACGATATTTTTCCATAAAATCCGTAAAATTCTTGTTCATAATACGGCTATTCTATGCTATAATTCCAAAAAATAAAGGAAAAAAGATGACTGAAAAATTAAAATCTTTGGCGGTATATTGCGGACATGAATTTGGAACCGACCCACAATTTGAACGCGATGCATCACGCGTTGGTGAATTATTGGCGCGAAACAAAATAAGAATGATTTTTGGTGGTGGTGATGTCGGCCTTATGGGGGCAACGGCAACCGCGGCAATTCGTAATGGGGGTGTTGTAATGGGTGTATCAACCCACAATGTTGTCGCAAAACAGGAACCTGTTCACGAGGAAATAAAAATAGAACTTGTAGATGGTGTCAACGAACGCAAACAAAAAATGTATGAAATGTCGGATGGTTTTATAATTTTACCCGGGGGAATCGGAACATTAAATGAATTTACCGACATCATGACAATGCAACAAATTGGCGAATCGCATAAACCATTATTTTTTATGAACACGGCGAATTTTTGGGGCGCATTTTCACAACTGTTTTTATCCATGCAATCAAATGGATTTATTGAAAATGTTGATGATTACCACATGCACGTTGCAAACACACCGGATGAATTGTTCAAACAAATATTAAACTACGGGGACTAGTTTTCCGGAAATTCTACTATTTTTGTCCGCGAAGTATCACCGCGGACAATTTTTATTTGTGTTTTTGGCACGCCAAAGTGTTCCGCCAACATTTTTATTACCGCGGTATTCGCCGCCCCATCAACAGGTGCGGCGGTTATATGTATGCGCAAAGTTCCATCGGATTCGGTGGTAATTTTATTTTGTTTTGCACGTGGAATAACACGCAAAGTTATTCGTCGCATAATAAACACCGTACCATTTTTTCACATTCCGGTGTCGTTTTACCGGCAATTAAATGTAAATGGAAATGAAACACACTTTGCTTGAAAAGTGGTGCGGACAATCCAGCATTTGCCATAACATTAAATTCCGCATCTATGCCCAGCGCATCAGCGGTTTTAACGAAACAATCCCAAAAACCCGCTTGTTCCGCAGTTGATGCACGACGTGCGAAATCTAAAATATTTTCATATTCACCACGTGGCACAACCAAAACATGTTTTTCACACATTGGGTTCACATCATAAAAAGAAATCGCGTAATCATTTTCCACAATACGTTTTGACGGGATTTCGCCACGAATAATTTTCGCGAAAATATTGTTTTTATCATACATATCATATCCTTTTTTGGGCATAATATCATAAACAAAATGGGATAACAAGTGGGAAGTGGTTAGTGGTAGTGGTTGGTGTTAGTGGTTTGCCACAACCCCAGAGTAAAAAAAAACGGGCGCAATGCGCCCGCACTAATCACTGGCCACTATCACTAAACACTAGTGTGGGGAACAAACACTTGACAAAAACACAAATATGGGTTAAAATAAAAAAGAACTTTAACAAAAGGATATTGCCATGAAAATTAAACAAAATTATAATATCAGCAAAGCAAAAAGTATTGTATTGGGTATGTTGGCCGGACTTTTCGCATTGGCGGCTTCATGCGAACGCGACGATCCAATGCCACAACCAACACCAGGACCAGAACCAACACCAGTTGTTCCAACCAAAGAGGTTACACTGGATTGGGATTGGGGTTCTTTTGATAACGACATAGCCACAAAAATTAGCAAAGATACAATAAAAAAATATGCCGATATGGAAGATGTTAAATTTGTTTTCTTGAACATTTTAAACGAAGATGGTGGTAGTTTAAGCTCTACTTTTAGAACTATTGGTTTCCATAACGCGCGTGATACATTGCAGACACGTTTTGATATTTCCGATAAGGTTCGTGGTTCCGGCATAATCTATGTTAATGGAACTAAAGGCGCCCAAGTCCCTGATGATGTTAACGCCACTGGCATGCACATAAGCGATAGTGCATGGTATGCCGAAAAGGATTATACGATTAAACGTTATGACCCATCTTCACAAAAATCTAGATAGTGGGTAGTGTTAGTGGTTTGTGATTAGTGGGTGGCACCGTTTGGTGCCACTTTTTTTGCACCGGTGGCTAGTGAATTTTTTCCAAACAAACACAAACCACTAACACTACCCACTACTTCACTATCACTAACCACTAACACTAATCACTAATACTTGACAACCGTTTAATATAAAAATACAATACGCTCAAAGAAAGGTTCGGTGGTTATTTCAACACCACGGGGGGAAATGGATGCGTTTTATTTTTGTGACATTAACATTGCTTGCTTTTATTCCATCGTCGTGGGCGGAAATTACCGCATGCTGGAATACGGCGCCAACGTGTTCTAGTACTGCTTGCAACTGCCCAGCAGGATGTAAACCCGCACCATCTAATGTGACTAATCCTGCACCACCTGGAGCACAAACAAGTGCTTTTAGCAATCAAACCGTGTTTTGCACACCATGTCCAAATGGAAAATATGGTGAAAATTGTAACGAAACCTGCCCTAGGGTAAATCCTAGCAATGCAACACCCACTTGGCTCTCGCATCAATACTGGGATTCGACACATGACAACCCCATCCGTGGGGCGCGGACAATATATGAATGTTATCAAAATATTGATGGTGGATGTTCAATCATTCACGCCACATCCCCTCACAATGCCACTGGGACTCAAGGAAATTGTCGCAAATATTACCGCGATGACGGCTTTTTTGTAAGTTGTTCATCGGAAACACAGAATTCCGATTGGAATCACAATCCCGACACCAATGCCGATACAGGCGCCCCCCTTAACACCGAACAAGATCTAACCGATGAACAACTCACAACCCATTATCACATGGATAGTGACGATCAATGTCGCCAAAACAAATATTCATGCAAACAAATGGGGTTCAAAAACACAAATTCTGTCTATTACGATTGGTGTATACGTGAAGATTTTGCATACTGGAGAACCAGAACTGGTGGTGGTTGGGACGTAGCTGGTTGCGGTTACAAACCTACTTACAATTATTCAAGTGCCAGTTACCCGTATCAAGATGAAAATCGAAATGTGGTTTCAACGTTCAGAGACAACCCAGTCCATGCGCCATATTTAGGAACGGTTAACGGCACGGAAGTCAATTGTTATGCCACAGTAGAAGTACATCTTGCCGCTAAAATTGCCGATGACAATACTTCATTACCCGATAATGACGTTTTATCAAACCGTTTTGAATATTCTGGGGATAACAGTACTCTTGAGCTTTTTCGCGGTAACAATTTTGAACGTATCTACCTTGATAAGGCGGGCCAAAGACCCGGTTATATCAAAAGATACTATTGCCTTGGATGCAAATCCGGATATGTTCCAGCGGATTATCCGCCTGGCTTTGATGATTACAAATCGAGTCCAAGCGAAACTTTTGGAAGTTGCAAGAAAGCAGATAACGGGTATTATAGCACGGGATGTTCACGTGCGAACCGTGCCATGTTATTAAATGGCGGTATGGGGAATAGTACATCCAATCCGAGCTGCAGGTGGTGGTGTAGCAGTTTCTTTGATAATGGAACGAACTGCGAAACAGAGGTGGATGATACCTACTATCATGGCATCCCATGTTTTGCCGGAATGACAAGTCCCGCGGGTTCCACCAGTAAAACACAATGTCGTTATACCAATGAAACACAATTTTGTGATGCGTACGGCTGTTTTAAATTTGACGAACTGCAACAAACAAGCCCCTATAACAAATATCATTCTGGTGATTTAACATGGACATTCTCACATTCGTATAGGTAGTGGTTAGTGTAAGTAATTAGTGGTTAGTGTGGGCGCAGATGCGCCCGTTTTCTTTGTGTTAGTAGCTAGTGGTTAGTGAATTTTTTTCCAAACAACCACAAATCACCATCACAACCCCTAACCACCAATCCCCACTTGAAACAAAAAATTATTATACTATATTATCCGTATCGGCAGTTTATGCCATCTAATTAAAAAGGATTTATTATGTTCAAACCTTTGAATAATTATGTTTTAATGCAAAGAATCGAAGAAGAAAATAAAACCGCCGGCGGTATCATTATTCCCGACAATGCACGTGAAAAACCATCACGTGGTCGCGTCATTGCCGTTGGAAGCGGTGTGTTTGAAAACGGGAATCGTATTCCCATGACCGTTAAAGTTGGCGATATTGTGTTATTTGCCAAATGGGCGGCATCCGCCAACGAAGTCAAATTAAACGGTGAAGATTATGTTCTTATCAAGGAATCAGATATTCTTGGTATTATGGATTAAGGGGTTAAATTATGGCAAAAGATATTAGTTTTGATACGGATAAATTAGCGGCGGGTGTTGATAAACTTGCCAACGCGGTAAAAATTACCATGGGGCCCAAGGGTCGTACGGTGGTTATTGATAAATCGTATGGTGCACCCGTTGCAACCAAGGACGGTGTGACCGTTGCCAAGGCGGTATCACTGCCCGATCCGGCGGAAAATATTGGCGCACGCATGATTCAAGAAGTTGCAAAAAAAGCCGGTGATGATGCTGGTGACGGAACAACCACCGCAACAGTATTAGCACAAAAAATCGTCCGCGAAGGTCGTCGTGTTATCGCCGCGGGAATGAACCCAATGGATATCAAACGCGGTATAGATATTGCCGTGGATGCGGTCGTTGCCGATATTGAATCACATGCCCGTCCAGTTCATGACAGTTCCGAAATCGCCCAGGTCGCCACAATTTCCGCCAATGGCGATTCCGACATTGGTGAAAAAATTGCGAACGCCATGGAACGTGTTGGCCAAGAAGGTGTTATCACCGTTGAAGAAGCCAAGGGATTGGAAACGGAAATTGATGTTGTCGAAGGTATGCAATTTGACCAAGGTTTTATGTCCCCCTATTTCGTAAACAACAGCGAAAAAATGTTGGCGGAATTGGATAATGCGCAAATACTTGTTTCCGAAAAGAAAATTACCGGCCTGCAAGCATTATTACCTATTTTGGAACCAATCGCTCAACAAGGTCGTCAATTACTTATAATTGCCGAAGATGTTGAATCCGAAGCATTGGCAACATTGGTATTAAATCGTTTACGTGGCGGATTGAAAGTTTGTGCAGTTAAAGCCCCTGGATTTGGCGACCGTCGCAAAGAAATGTTGCGCGACATTGCCATTGTCACCGGTGCAACCGTAATTTCCGATGATATGGGTATGACTTTTGATAATATTACCCCCGCTGTGCTTGGTTCCGCAAAACGTGTTGTTGTGGCAAAAGATTCCACACTTATTGTGAACGGTGCTGGCGACAAAGACGCCATCAAAGCACGTGCCGATGAAATTCGTAAACAATTATCAACAAGCACAAGCGAATACGACCGCGAAAAATTGGCGGAACGTTTGGCAAAACTTGTTGGTGGTGTCGCCGTTATCAAGGTTGGTGGTATGACCGAAGTCGAAGTCAAAGAGAAAAAAGACCGCGTAGATGACGCATTGGCGGCCACACGCGCAGCCGTTGCCGATGGTATTGTTGCGGGTGGCGGTGTCGCCTTGATTCGTTCCGTGAACGCACTTGCAAAATTACAAGGTGCAAATACCGACCAAAATGTTGGTATTGATATTGTTCGTCGCGCATTAAGTGCCCCTTGCAGTCAAATTGCCGAAAACGCCGGTGTATCGGGCGAAATTGTTGTTGGCAAGGTAAGCGAAGCAACCGATTATAACATTGGTTATAACGCACAAACTGGCGAATATGTTGATATGATGAAAGCCGGTATCATCGATCCAGCCAAGGTTGTAAAAACCGCCATCATGGCGGCGGCAAGCACCGCGGGCGTTTTGTTAACAACTGGCGCGGTAATGTCCGAAATTCCCGAAGAAAAAAGTTCGGCACCACAAATGCCGGCGGGTATGCCAGGAATGATGTAGACAAACAAAAAAATATATGATATAATGCGCCCCGCTTTGGGGCGTTTTTGTTTTAAGGCAAAAAGTATTTTTCACACCAATACTTGACAAACGGGTGTTTTGTGATTATATTTTTGTCGTCAAAAAAACAAAATAAAAAAGGAAATAAAAATGAAAATTTTAAAAATGATTTGTAAATATGCGCCTTTTGCCGCGGGTGCCTTGCTTAGTGCTTGCAAAGGCGAAGATGTAAAACCAACAAACCACAAACAACAAGAATACAATTATATTTATATGGATATAAGAAATCCGGAATCTTTCCAAGATCAAGTTCGCCAAGCAACTTTTGATCGTAATAGAAACGGCAGAGTATATTGCAAATATACCCAGGATAGTAAAGACATCATCTTAAATGAAACAACCGTCGCAGAATGGGACTCTATACTTGATGAAATCCAAGCAATGGAAGTTTTGGTTACAAAACACGATGGGGTATTTAAATTCGATGATACACTTTATGTAAATCGTGATAACTTTAATGTATATCAAAAAGATTCTGTGGGTGTTGCCGGTGAATCCAATGGTTTGGGAACACAATTGCAACGTTTACGCCACACAGGCACAAAAGTTATACCTTTGAACAACGAAAAAGTTCGTTAATTTTTTGACAAGGATATAAAAAAATGAAATTTTTGTATAATATCAAACAAAAATTCTATGAAATTTTGACCCCATTGGCGATAACGGCTTCGGGATTGGTTGCTTGTGAACCAGTTGACCAAAACCAATTCGTCACCAACCAAGAACACCATGTTTATGTCACGCTTGATTTGGATAAACTTTATATCAACACTTACGACAACCTTAGTGCCGCATTTTTAGAATTAGAAAATGATATAGATAGAACACTCCAAGAACACGATGTATCACGCGTTGTAATAAAGGTCGCAAATAAAGATATTGCGAAACATCTTACCGCTGATGATTGGAAGTTTCGCGTCCGCGAACCATTATTAAGATTAGAAACAAAATACGATACATTGTCCGACCCTGTTCATATATATGGGAATGATACTTTACCCATATTGCTTCGTGCCAAAAATCTTAAGAAACACGAAGTTGGTATCACGGACGAAGACGCACGTGCGTTGCACAGAGTCGGTTTTGTTTTTGATGAAATAAAACAACAAACAACTCAGCGCTCTTCCGGTAATCAACAAACACAAGCAACAAGATAACATGCAACAACCAAAATATATTTTAGGAAATCTTAAACATAAACTTGGGACAAAATTGTCATTGGTTATGATTGGCGCCGCATCACTTTTTCAAAATTGTGATGAATTTAATCCAACAATGTCGTTCGTTATAAATTATGATCCGGCAGCAGATTTTTATCCTATTGCTGACAGTATTTACAAATGCGAACAATATGCGGACAAAGTAAACATAAAAATTTATATGGTACCAGATACAGCCACACGCAATTTTTCATGTGAAAAATTTTTCGGTGTTGCAAAAAACGTTCAAAATGCGTTTTATTCCAAAAATAAAAGCACATGGGTGACATTATCCGGCGAAATAATTATACATGAAAGTGGGTGCAAGGAACGCACATGCGAAGTTCC
>Ga0265299_10006991_pt1 | contig 10178 bp, 5 predicted proteins | sample AusTroGonzalo_MG_4_FD_193485 | JGI IMG/M metagenome (GOLD analysis project Ga0265299, IMG submission 193485) | Bovine rumen microbial communities from tropical cattle in Woodstock, Queensland, Australia - Gonzalo_02 | ecosystem: Host-associated > Mammals > Digestive system > Stomach > Rumen ...
AGGGTTGGGGCACTAACGAGGCATGGGGCGACAAGGCCGATGGTTGGTATGCATTCGGTATCGTTCCTGTTATCAAGTCTAAGTTGCACGCCAAGGCTCGCTACAATGTCTACCGTCGCTCTGCCGACTGGGAGTCTGCAAAGACCATGTACGAGGTTGGTGCCAACTACTTCTTCAACAAGAGACTGCAGTTGAATGTTGAGTATGCACGTGTCAACGACCGCACAGCTGCTAAGCACAACTACAACTTCGTTGATGCTGAATTAGACTTCCGCTTCTAAAATCCTAGTTTAAACTAGTATAACTAGTAAAACTAGTCTCACTAGTACTAGTAAATATGACCTCAAAGATACTATTGATTTACACCGGTGGTACCATCGGTATGAACCACAACCCACAGACAGGTGCTCTGGAGCCATTTGACTTCGAGCACCTGCTTAGTAGGGTGCCAGAACTGGCACAGTTTCAGACCGAGATAGCCACCTATCAGTTCAACCCGCCCATCGACTCCAGCGATATGTCGCCAAAACTTTGGACGGAACTGGCACATATCATTGCCGATCACTACGAGAACTACGATGGTTTTGTGATTCTGCATGGCACAGATACGATGGCTTATACAGCCTCAGCTCTGTCATTCATGCTCGAAAACCTCACCAAGCCCGTTATCCTCACCGGTTCACAGCTGCCTATCGGCCAGTTGCGTACCGATGGCAAGGAGAATCTCATTACCAGTATCGAGATTGCTGCCGCCCGTCGTCAGGACGGCACGGCAATGGTGCCCGAAGTAGGCATCTATTTCAATGGCCACTTGATGCGCGGCAATCGCACCACCAAACAGAGTGCTGATGAGTTCGATGCCTTCGAATCATTCAACTATCCCCATCTGGCAGATGCAGGCGTAGAGATAACCTACCACGATGAATTCATCCTCAAACCTCCGCTCGGCCGAAGGACGCTTGCTACCAACGGGACGCAAGAAACCTCCAACCTCAAACCTCAGTTCCGTCTGGACAACAACGTGATTATCTTCTCACTGTTCCCAGGCATCCGTGAGGATTTGATTCGCCATATCATTGCCACGCCCAATCTACGTGCCATTGTGATGCGCACCTTCGGCTCTGGCAACGCGCCTCAGAATCCATGGTTGCTCAGAGCTCTACGTGAAGGCACCCGCAGAGGCAAAGTCATCATCAATATCAGTCAATGTCTGCAAGGTTGTGTGGAGATGGGGCGCTACGACACAGGCTACCAACTTCAGGAAGCCGGTGTCATCAGCGGCTACGACGGCACCGTAGAGGCAGCTGTCACCAAACTGATGTACCTGCAGGGCAAATACGACGACCCAGAGCAGGTAAGAGAGTTCATGAAACAGAGTATACGCGGCGAAATAACAATATAAAAAAATTTTTTCTTCTTCAAAACTCCCTTCAGCAGCAAGTTAACTTTCTGATACTATGCCTGTTGTACTGAAGGGAGTTTTTTGAGGGAGTGAGCCAAGTGTGTCGTTGCCAGAGAGCGATGTCGAGCCACTGAATGAATCGTTTCTCTGGAGCAAGTCAGGAGGATTTACGCAAAAAGCTGTCCTTTCAGCCTATCACACAGATAGCCAATATATTGCGACGCTTCTGAAAGATGATTTGATTCTGCAAAAAAAGTAGCTTATTTTAGTTATTTATTCAAGCTACTTATTTTTTTATTCAAGTTACTTTTGATGATGTTTCAAGCTACTTTTGATAACTGGAGTGACTGGAGTTCTGACAAATCAGTGATTTTGACATCAGAAATTAGTGACTTTGAGGTCGCAACTCAGTGGTTTAGACATCGGAAATCAGCGGTTTACGAGTCCAAATCCTCTGTTTTCCAAGCCTTAAATCAGTGGTTTTCCTATAACAGATGGTTTCATCCCGGACACTGGACACTATACACTAAAAACTGCAAATTTTAAAAAGTTATCGCGTACGTATATGCGCATGTGTACGCGAAGTTTTTTTGAAAAACGTGTTTTTTAGTGTATAGTGTCCACCTCGCCGTCGTCAACCATTGTTCCCCTCGATATTTAGCCAGACAGTAAAGAAGTTACTTATGATTTAATTTAAGTTACTTATGGTCTTATTTAAACTACTTATCAAAAAGAACCATATTAACGGGTGCAAAGTGGCATACTTAGCAATCACAAACACCATACTTTTGAATGTATAATCCAAAAGAAGAAAAGCCCGAAAAACCAACAACTATTGAAAGCCGACGTCATCAATGGTTACGACAAATGTTTTTAGACTCATTTTATATTGCATATTAAACAAAATTCTTCAAAAGAGGTGAAAATTACGAAATGAGAAAAAAATGCGCAAAAACCTTTCAGAATGATACACACAAGAAGCAAAAATGTGCAAAATCAATAACAAATTGACATAAATTGTACGTTTTTGAAACTTTTTTGGCAATTTATTTGTATATTTAATAATTCTTACGTATTTTTGCACGTTGTAAGCAATATGTGCAAAGAAAAAGCATAAAAATTACAGAAAATTATGACATAGAAACTAATATGTAGACATAACTATAAAATATAATAAGTACACGCGAACAAATATATAATAATATAATTTTAACATTATTTTTTAACTTAAAAAACGAGAGAGATTTATGGAAAAAAGACTAATGACAATGTTAGTGGGCTTATTCCTTCTGGTAGGAGGAGTATTTGCTCAGACAAAAGTCAGTGGTACCGTTGTGTCTCAAGAAGACAATCAGCCAGTAGTTGGTGCGTCCGTTCTTGTTGTAGGTACAAACGTCGGTACTGTAACGAACGCGAGTGGACAGTTTGCACTAACTGTACCAGAAGGCAAGAAGACTCTGCGCATCACCTATATTGGTATGCAGACTCAGGAAGCAAGTGTCCGTCCAAACATGCGCATTGTATTAGCCAATGACGAGACTGCTCTTGGCGAGGTTGTTATTACCGGTTATGGTGTAACACGTAAAGCAGCATTTACCGGTGCCGCATCAACACTGAATGCTGACAAGATTTCAAACAAAACCGACGCTAACCCAATCAAAGCACTTGAAGGTGCTGTAACGGGTTTGCAGCTCACAACTGAGTCTGGTCAGCCTGGTGCTCCCGCTACGATTTTTATTCGTGGTCGAAACTCATTGAACTCAGGCACACAGCCTCTTTACGTTGTTGACGGTGTAGCCTATAGCTCAGATGTTGTTGGTATTCGTTCCGACGAAGGTCAGGAGATTTCTCCTCTTGCAAACCTGAATGCCAATGATATCGAGTCTATCACTGTATTGAAAGATGCTACTGCAACTTCTATCTATGGTGCTCGTGCAGCCAATGGTGTTATCGTTATTACCACAAAGAAGGGTAAGGCAGGTAAGACCAAGGTTAACTTCAATGCCAAGATTGGTTGGGAAATGATGCCAGCCTATAAGCATTTCAACTACTCACCCGTTAATGCCGACCAGTACAAGGAACTGTGGCAAGAGGCTTTGGCTAACGAGCACGAACTCTACGGGGATGATAGTGATGACGCATACTACAACTGGAGATACTTTGGTGATGCTTTTGACTTGACAAATGGTGATGATCGTTGGGAACTCTTCAAAGCCCTTAATGGTTTCACAGAAGGTAGAACTGCCAACTGGCTTGATGAGGTTACTCGTAACGGTTTGACCCAGAACTACTCTATCGACATCCAGGGTGGTGGTATGAGTGCAAATTCTCCTTCATACTATCTGAGTTTGGACTACTTGAAGGATGAGGCCATCGTTATTGGTAAGGATATGGAGCGCTACTCTTTCCGTTTCAATTTTGACCACGCTCCCTCAAATGTTGTAAAATACGGTTTCAACACCAACCTTGTATACTCAGAGACCAACATGGGTTCTGGTGGTGGTTACTACTCTGACCCCATCACTCAGGCATACATGCAGAGCCCTATCACCACTCCGAAGAACGAAGATGGGACATGGAACTTTGACACTGTAAATGGTTACAACCCCGTAGCACAACGCAGTGCAGAAGGTGACCAGAGTCTTGCAAAGCAGTATCGCGTGCTGATTTCTCCATGGATGCAGATTAACTTTACTCCGGAGATCTTCTTCCTGTCACGCGCAAGTGCCGATATTCATTTGGTTGACGAGTTTGGCCTTTGGTCATTCATGCAGCCTCAGGGTGCAGACATGAATGGTATGGGTGAAAACTCAAACAACACCAATGTACACCTCCAGATTACAAATACCGTTAACTGGATTAAGACTTTCAACAATGTTCACAACCTGAACCTCATGGTGGGTCAGGAAGCACAGAAAACATGGTTGAAGCAGGCTTATCTCGCAGCATCAAACTATCCTGTTGCTGACATGCCTCAGGTAGCAAACGCAGCTACTCCAAGTTCTGCATCTACCTCAATTGACCGTATGACTTTGGCCTCTTTCTTCGGAAATGCCGAATACGACTATCAGAATAAATACTACTTGTCTGCAAGTCTCCGTGCTGACGGTTCTTCACGTTTCATGAGCAACAAGCGTTGGGGTGTATTTGGTTCTGTAGGTGCCAAGTATCGTCTCACAGCTGAGAAATTCATGGCTGGTACATCAAACTGGCTCGACAACTTGACCCTGCGTGCTTCTTATGGTACATCTGGTAACTCTGAGGTTGGTGGTTCTTGGTATGCAGCCAAAGACCTGTTTGGATTTGGTTACAACTACAACGGACAGCCAGGTATGGCTTACGAGCAGATGGGTAACGAAGATCTGAAATGGGAACGTACATCGAAGTTCAATATTGGTTTTGACATGACCATCCTGAAGAGATTCAACATTGAGTTTGACTACTATCTTCACAACACCACAGACATGGTATTCGCAGTACCCGCTTCTTATGCCATGGGTCTGACTTCATTCTACAAGAATATTGGTGAGCTGCAGAACCAAGGTATTGAGTTTACCATCGGTGCAAACATCATCAAGAACAAGGATTGGAACTGGAATGTTTCATTCTCTGGTTCACACAACAAGAACGAGGTTAAGAAGCTGTCTACCGACATGCCTATCGAAGGAACCTATCAGACAACAGAAGTTGGCTATCCCATCTACCAGTACAAGATGAAGGAATATGCAGGTGTTGATCCCGAAACAGGTAATCCTCTCTGGTACTTGAACGAGACTGGTAATGAGACTACCGACAATTACAACAAGGCTGCCAAGCGTTATCTTGGTGATGCTAACCCCTCTTTCTACGGTGCATTTACCAACAACCTCAATTGGAAGGGATTTGACTTCTCATTCCAGCTGAACTACTCTTTCGGTCGTAAGATTTATGGTAACCACCTGCGTTATGACGAGCATATTGGAGGTTCTTACGGTGAGAACTTCACAGAGTATGTATACAAGAACCGTTGGCAGCAGCCTGGTGACATTACAGACGTTCCTCGTCTTGTAGCATTCGGTGATGCTGGTAAGCACAGCAGTCAGTTCCTGATGAACGGAAACTACGTCAAACTGCGTAATATCACATTGGGTTACACTCTGCCCTCTGAGTTGACCGAGAAATTCTATGTAAGCCGTCTTCGCATCTATGCACAGGCCGATAATCTCTACACATGGGGTGCTAGCAACTACCGCGGTTTCGATCCTGCCAGTGTTGGAGCCAACGGTGTACAATGGTGGAACTTCCCCAACCCCCGCAACATTGTGTTCGGTGCTAACGTAAGTTTTTAACGATTAATTAAAAAATAGACATTTCGTATGAAAAATATTAAGATATTTGCAATCGGAACTGTTCTGGCCTTGGGCTTGTCATCATGCGGTGATAACTTCTTTGATCTCGACATGGAGCAGAACAAGACTTCACAGACTTCATTCAATACAGCAAAGGATGTGAAGAATGGAATGATTGGAGCCTACTATTCATTAGGAAACTACCGTTTCTACGGCCGTAATGTCGTAGCATTGGGTGATATGGCATCCGATTTGGCTATTGCAGACGCATCATCTGGTCATTTCGTAGCTATTAACACCTACCAGATTACTGACACCAATGAAGAGTTGGATGACATCTGGAATTATGGCTACAAAGTCATCGACCGTTGCGTTCGTACCATCAATGGTGCAGAAAAAGTTAAAGCAGGAGGTGTAACTGATGAGGAGGAGGAAGCAATCAACTCTTACCTGTCACAGTGCTATGCCCTTCGTGCATTGGCAACATTTACACTGACCAATATCTATGGTCTTCCCTATCAGCCTAATCAGGCAAACGATCAGTTGGGTATTATCCTTGTCAAGGACAAACCATACACAACTAACGATAAAGTACATCGTTCAAGTGTGGAAGACTGCTATGCACTCGTTCTGGAAGATATCAAGAAAGCAAAAGAGCTTTATACCGACGAGTCTGAAATGAATGGAGCACCACAATTCTACTTCAACTTGGCAGCTATCTATGCCTTGGAGGCTCGTGTAAACCTGTTTATGGGAAATTACACTGATGCGAAGACTGCTGCCGAAAATGCTATTGCAGAGCGCAACTCAGTAGGAGCTACAGCTGCTAACTATGCTTCAATGTGGGCTACTAATGCCATCTCAGACGAAGATATCTTCACCATCAATAAGACTAGCGACGATAACTTGTCTGCAAACGCTCTGAATACTCTTTACGGAAGCTATGGTGGCCAAGTTTCAGCAGCCGTTTCTGGTCTCTTTGCTGCAACTGACTGCCGTGCTAAGGTCCTCGACTACACTCAGTATAAATACTGCGGTCTTGCAGGTGACAAGGCTGTTAGCAACATTCCCGTATTCCGTCTCTCAGAGATGTACCTGATTATCGCAGAATGCGAGGCACGCGACAACAACATTACAGAAGCACAGAACGCATTGCTGTTCACTGCTAAGCGTAATAGTGCCATCACAACCGCTGCTGATTTGCCTGCAACAAAGGATGATCTGCTCACCTTTATCAATAATGAGCGTGTACGTGAGTTGTATCTGGAGGGTTTCCGTTGGTTTGACGCTCGTCGTCAGGGACTGAAGATTACGGTTGCTACAACTATTGCCAACTTTGATATTGCTAAATTTGTCTATCCTATTCCTGCTGACGAAATCAATGCAGGATTCGGTACAGAGCAGAATGAAGGTTGGGAGAACAACCTGCCCGAATAATTAAATTCGCTATAAAAAAAAAGAGATGCCCGTTCAACCACGGGCATCTTTTTTGTTGTTTATGAAAAATAAACACATTTCATTTTTTTATTCGAAAACTTATTCGTATCTTTGTCGCTGAGAGAAAAACTAACCCAATTATTCACTAAACAAAACTTACAGAAATGAAAGATTTGAAAGGAACAAAGACAGAGAAAAACCTGCAGGAAGCTTTTGCAGGTGAGAGTCAGGCACGCAACAAATACACCTACTATGCTTCAAAAGCAAAGAAGGATGGTTTTGTACAGATTAGTAATATCTTCCTGGAGACAGCTGCCAACGAGAAGGAGCACGCTGAGATTTGGTTCAAATACCTGCATGGTGGCAAGATTGAAGACACCATGACTAACCTTGAGGATGCAGCCAATGGTGAGAACTACGAGTGGACAGATATGTATGCTCGCATGGCCGAGGAGGCTGATGAAGAGGGATTCAAGGAGATTGCAGCCAAGTTCAGAATGGTGGCAAAGATTGAGAAAGAGCACGAGGAGCGCTATCGCAAGTTGCTGGACAACGTCAAGAAAGAGTGCGTATTCTCAAAGGACAATGACGTCATCTGGCAGTGCAGCAATTGCGGACACATCATCATCGGCAAGAAAGCTCCTGAGATTTGTCCCGTCTGCGACCACCCCAAGGCATACTTCCAGGTAAAGGCAGAAAACTATTAAAAAAAAGAAACGGTTAGGCTTCATGTCTAACCGTTTTATTTTTCTCATAAAATCAACTGAGATTTCTGTTACACTATCAACCCAATAAGATCTGAACGATGCGTTCTGCCGTGCGACCATCCCACCGCTCAGGCAGTGCACATTTCTTCCATTGTCCGGCTTCTATGCGCTGTATTTCCTCTTTCAATCGCTGAGGATCCTCGCCTACCAACACATTACTGCCCACACTGACAGTCTCCTGATGCTCCGTATAGCTGTTCAGCGTGATACAAGGCACGCCGTTGAACGTGGCCTCTTCGGCCACATTACCACTATCAGTGATAATCCCCTTGGCATGAGCCGTGAGCCAACCGAACTCAAGATAATTCATAGAGGTGAGAGGTTGGAGGTTAGAGGAGAGAGGTTTCAAACGTGATACTACCTCATAGGCCATTCCTCGCAGAGGGGCGATGATGGGGGTATCGCCTGCAGCCTCACACATAGCCCCAAGCATCAGCTTCAACTTCACCTCGTCAGCCAAGAGGGCCTTTCTATTTAGTGTAAACACAAAATAGTTTTGAGACTTGAGATTGGGTATCTGAGGTTTGATTAGTCGCTGATGGTTGAAACGAAGGGTATCCATCAGGATATTGCCTACCATATATGTATTGTTGCTGTCTGCCTGTTCGCGTGCTGCCACACTATTGCTACGCGTGCCGGCTGTGAAAAGGTAGTCACTGAGGGCATCAATGACCAAACGGTTCACCTCCTTGGGCATGTTCATATCAAAAGAACGGGTACCTGCAACGAGATGTGCCAGTTTGATGCCACGCTTCTTGGTGACGATAGCAGCTGCCATCGTAGAGGCAAGATCATCGACCACAATAACTACATCGGCAGGATTAGCATCCAGATAGGCATCGAAATGTGCCATCACCCTACTGGTTATCTCATTCAGGCTGGTGCTGTCAACACCAAAGAAAACAGACGGACGGGGCATCTGCAAATCATCAAAGAGCGAAGACTCCAATGTTGGGTCATCCTCTCTACCGGTATATACCAGTTCATACTCGGCACCCTCGGCCTTCTCAATAGCACGAATCAATGGTGCCACTTTCACGAAATTAGGGCGTGCGCCCGCAACAATACAAATATTTTTCATAGCGATAGCAATTTTTTCACTTTTCCTTTAACAGTCTGTCGATCTCGTCAAACTGCTTACCCATATTCAGATTCAGGTAAATACGATAGAGCACAGGAGCCACTTAGCCTTCTCCTTGGGCATCAGTTTGCGATAGTGTTCCATGAACGGACAGGCTTTCTGATAAGCCTGGCGCATCTGTTTCTTGTCACGACTGCCGCCTTGACGTTCTGCAATATTTACATAAGCCGTACCAGCATTAAAATATGGTTCGGCCAGATTTGGATTCAATTCTATGAGGCGCTCACTATACTTGATACTCTCCGCATAGCGCTCCATACGCAATAGCGTGGTGGACTTTGCAAAGAGAAACAGTTCGCTGGAGGGATTGACAGCCAGCGCACTATCGGCCAGCGCCAACGCCTTCTCATGCTGTCCCATGTTGATATAGGCATCCATGAGACGGGGGAAGAAATAATGGAACTGCGGATAACGGCGGAAGCCCTCCTCAAGGGTCTGCACATAGAGCTCATCATCCTTGAGCCATCGGCGAGCCTCTGCAATAAACTGCAGGGTGAAATCGGCCTTGGCCGTGTCCTGGAGCGCACGCTTACTATAACGGAGCGTCAGCACAGGGTCTTGCTGCTTATAGCCACAATAGGTGGCCCAATAGGCCGCATCAGACATACGTGTATCGAGGGAGTCGTAATGATAAGCCTGAAACAGAGGCTGACGGGCGCAGTCCAGATAGGCCTCATAATAGCGATAGGCATCGGCCCATTTATTCTTCCTCAACAAGAAAGAGCCGCCATTGAATATATTGGGGCGAAGGGCATTCAGCTGACTTGAATGACTCTTGCGGTTATCCGTTGTGAGACTGTCGAGCGTCTCAGCGATAGTCAGCATCTGAAGAGCCTTTGCAAAGAAAGATGCCGTATCGTATTGTTGTTTGAGATATAACTTCTCGTTGCCCTGCTCATACTGCCCGAGCACGGCATCGTAGTATGCCAACCAGATACGCTTATTTGTACGGTTGGCAGAATCTTTCAGCAGAGCAGTCAATGTTTTCTCTGCATCTGCGTATTTGCCACTCTTGATAGACGACCGTGCCTGACTAAGCTCTTTCTTTTGAGCCATCAAGCACGGTGTCGTCATCAATAAGAGAAGCGTAACTGCAATGAGTT
>Ga0265299_10006993_pt1 | contig 10173 bp, 8 predicted proteins | sample AusTroGonzalo_MG_4_FD_193485 | JGI IMG/M metagenome (GOLD analysis project Ga0265299, IMG submission 193485) | Bovine rumen microbial communities from tropical cattle in Woodstock, Queensland, Australia - Gonzalo_02 | ecosystem: Host-associated > Mammals > Digestive system > Stomach > Rumen ...
GCCTATGCCCTGAACCAAGGAGGAAGCATCTTCGAGAGCGAGATGTTCATCCCCGCCACCGATACGTATGTCAAGCTGACGGTCAGCAAGATTCCGGAACAGCACATCCTCTTCGGCATCATGAAGGACGTGACCGGCATCGTCAATTACAACCAGCAGCTCGATGCCGTGCGCCAGAACACCATCCGCACCGCCGACGAGGTGATCACCAAGCAGATGCGCGTGGCGCAGGAGATCGCTTCCCTGCTCGGCGAGACGACGGCGGAGACCAAGGTCGCGCTGGTCAACCTGAAAAAGATCCTGGAAGAAGACAAAAAGGAAGAGTAAGCGATGGATCTCTGTCTCGAATACGGTTGCTCTTCCCTCAACAAATATGGCGAGGAGCTGTGCGGCGATCAGGTGGAGCTCTGCCAGAACGACGAATGGACGACGCTTGTCCTGGCCGACGGGCTCGGCAGCGGCGTGAAGGCGAGCATCCTGTCTACGCTGACGTCGAAGCTGCTCTGCAAGATGATTGCGAACGACATCGACATCATCGACTGCATCGAGACCATTATCCAGACTTTGCCGGTCTGCAAGGTGCGCCGGCTCGCCTACTCGACCTTCTCGGTCATCCATGTCAACCGGCAGGGCGAAGGCTGCCTCTTCGAATTCGACAACCCGCAGGCCATCTGGTACCACGACGGCCACAGCATGGACTTTGCACGCGAAGAGATGCTCATTCGCGGAAAGAAAGTCTACAAGAGCAACCTGCAGCTCCAGAAGAACGACCTGGTGATCGTCATGAGCGACGGCACCATCCATGCCGGCGTGGGCAAGATCCTCAATTTCGGCTGGACGCGCCCGCAGATCATGGAGCACCTCGACCGGACCATCCGGCCCGGGATGTCCGCCCGCGCCGTCGCCTGCATGCTGGCATCCGCCTGCAACGACCTCTATCTCGACAAGCCCGGCGATGACACCACCGTCGCCGCCATCCGCATCCGCGAACCTCTGCAGGTCAACATCATGGTCGGCCCGCCTGTCGACCGCGACAGCGACAACTACTACGTCACCAGCTTCATGCACGAAGAAGGCAAGAAAATCGTCTGCGGCGGCACCACGTCCCAGATTGTCGCGCGCCAAATCGGCAAGCCCCTCGAAACCAGTTTCGACTTCCCCGACAAGGACGTCCCGCCGATCGGCTTCATCGAAGGCATCGACCTGGTCACGGAAGGCGTCCTGACGATGCGCCGCCTGCTGGAGCTCTCGGACCGCTACCTCTCGATCAGCGACCTGACGCCCAAGACCTTCCACCGGAAGGACGGCGCGTCCAAACTGGCCAGCATCCTCTTCGAGGAAGCGACGAGCGTCCTGTTCTACATCGGCCAGAGCGTCAACAAGGCCCACCAGGGACTGGAGATCGACACCACCATGAAACTCAAGCTCGTGGAGCATCTGGCCGCCAACCTCCGCGCCATGGGCAAAACAGTCACCCTATACTACGATTAACCGCTAACACCCTTCTCATGAGCGTTACCAACAAGATATTCGATACCAACGTCCAACTTGTCAAATACAAGGTTCTCAAGGAAGTCATCAAGCATGCTTTCGCCGGAGACCTCGAATCTGCCCGCATCGACATCGCCAAGGAAATCGCCGCCGGCAACAAGGGCATGCACTGCTGCATCTATAAGGAGCGTGCCATCTCCGAAGAACGCGTATGGATGGCGATGGGTGGCGACCGGACCAACGAGAATCCCATCGCCGTCATCGACATCGCCTGCGACGAATGCCCCATCGACGGCATGCTCGTTACTTCGGCCTGCCGCGGATGCCTGATGCACGCCTGCAAGGATGCCTGCCCCCGCGACGCCATCTCAATCGTCGACAAGCACGCCGTCATCGACAAGGACAAATGCATCGAATGTGGCAAATGCAGCCAGGTGTGCCCTTATGAAGCCATCATCACGCGCCACCGGCCCTGCATCAAGAGCTGCAAGGTGAAGGCCATCTCTATGGACGCAGACCGCAAGGCCATGATCGACTACAGCAAATGCATCGCCTGTGGTGCCTGCGTATATCGCTGTCCTTTCGGCGCCATCACCGACAAGTCGTTCGTGACCGATATCATCGACATGCTCAAGAACTCGGAAGGCGGACAACGCTACCGGGTCTATGCCGTCATCGCCCCCGCTATCGTGAGCCAGTTCCACTTCGGCCGCGTGACGCAGGTGGTGACCGCCATCAAGAAAATCGGCTTCCACCAGGTCGTAGAGGCCGCACTCGGCGCCGACATCACGCTCTACCACGAAGTGAACGAGTGGAAAGAGAAGCGGATGCTGACGACTTCGTGCTGCCCTTCTTTCGTGGCATTCATCGAAAAGAATTTCCCGGAACTGACGAAATACGTCTCCTCTTCCGTCTCCCCGATGGTGGAGGCGGCCCAGCTCATCAAACATTCGGACCCGACGGCCAAGGTCGTTTTCATCGGGCCCTGCAGTTCCAAGAAGATGGAATTCCGCCTGCCGAAGACGGGCGGTGCCATCGACAGCGTTCTTTCTTTCGAAGAGCTGCAAGCCTTCTTCGACGCACTGGACATTGATACGACCGCCTTGGAAGACAGCAGCCTCGACAACGCATCGTTCTACGGGCGCATCTTCGCCAAGTCGGGCGGCGTGGCCCGCGGCGTCGCCGACGTAGCTGCCTCTTACGGCGTGGAAGGCGTCGAGCCGGTCGTAATGAGCGGCATCGACGAGTGCCGGGCCAACCTGCTGCGGCTCAAGATGGGCAAGACCACGGCCAACTTCTTCGAAGGCATGGCCTGCGACGGCGGCTGCATCAACGGTGCGCTTTGCCTCACCCACAGCCCCAAGAACATCGCCGATGTCGAAGGCTATGGCAATGAAGCCAAAGAGAAAACCATTGAGAACTCCGTCAAGCTCTACAAACTGACCCAGAACTTGAAATAAGCACGCTAGGGACGCGGACGCTGCGAACGTATCTGACGTACGACAGCCGTACCGACAATCCCGATCACAGCGAGATACAGGAGGATGATGAAGCAGATGGCCAAGCGGTCACCTTTCTTGACGCTGTCGGGGTCGAAAACAAAAGAGATATAGTGCTTGCCGGCCGGAACAAACATCGCCCGAAGCGCATAGTTCGCCCGGAAATACTCCGCATCCTTCTCGTCAATGGTCACTTTCCAACCGTAAGGATAATAGATCTCTGAAAAGACGACGTACTCCGGATTGTGGGAGAAAAAGCTGTATTCCCTCGAATCCGGCGTATGGTCAATCAAGCGGACGTAGCGCTCCGGATCGGGCTCGCGAAGGGCCGTAGCGGCGCTCGAAGTGGCGAAACGGGCTGCTTCCCCGCTAACCACCGCCTTGGTCTTCAGGTCGATCGCATCCAGGGCAAACAGCTCCATCTCCTCGTCGGGCATCGCCGAAATCTCGTCGACAAACCAGGCGTTGCCCATCGCATCGGGGTTGAAGCTGGCCTGCGGCACACCCTTCTCGTCGTTCATCACGAAGTACTGCGCATTGAGCATGTTGATCACCGACATATGACCCTGCAGCATATGCTCATCAATCAGATCCTGATAGCGACGGAGCTTGGCGGCGCTGTAGCCTCCGATGGAGTGAAGCCGAAGGGACGTACGGGCCTCGGTATAAGCCTGCCCCGTAGAAAGGTTCAGCACGCGGAAAAAGCCGGGCATCTGCAGGATTTCCGTTTCCCAGGGCTGCTCCTTGTACGCATCGTCGTTATTGATGCTCGTCCGGAAATTGCGCTCGTTGAAAAAGCGCCGGTCCACCGGCCACATGTCCAGCACGACCAGCAGGCCCAGGCCGGCGATTACCAGTCCCCGCTTCAGTTTGCCTTTCTCATACAGAAAGAGGACGACGGATCCAGCCAGGATGAAAAGGGCCGAACGAAGACTGTCGTGGACCAGCAGCCACTTGCGCTGCGCAATCACCGCCTTGTACATCCAATCATACTTGTCCGCATCCCAACTGGCATCACCTTCGGACATGAAAGACAGCAGCGAAGGGCCCAGCAGCGCGAAGAAAAGGCAGATGCCAGCCGTAACGCCGGCGGCGATCCAGATGCTCCGCAGGGCTTTCTGCCTGTCGACGCTCCCGTCCAGCAGGCGCTGGACCCCCATGAAACCCAGTAGCGGCATGGTAATCTCCGCTACCACGAGGATGGAAGCGACGGCCCTGAACTTGGAATAGAACGGGAAATACGTGAAAAAGAAACGCGAGAGCGGCATAAAGTGATCACCCAGGGCCAGCAGCAAGGAAAAAGCCGTGGCCGCCAGCAAGCACCATTTGGCCGGACCCCGGACCAGCAGCAGGCCCAGCAGAAACAGGAAACAGACCAGCGCGCCCACATACACATTGCCTTCCGTAAAGGTCTGGCTGCCCCAATATAGCGGAACATCCTCAGAGAGTTGGCGGGCGTCTTTCGCGCTCGCGCCGCTGGCGACGACCTCCTTGTAGAAGCGGGATTTCACGTCCACGACCCCATGAGACTGGCCGCCCACCACACCCGGAATGAGCAGGGAAAAGGACTCCAGCGGGCTGTAGTTGAAGTTAGTGAGGAAGGTGGTCGTCTCCACGTCGTTGCGGGATCCGCGGTTGGTTTCTTCCACGAATTCCATGTTGGCAAAGACGCTGGAGGCGTTTGCCAGGGTCCCCACCCCGATGCAAGCAGCGAAGATGGCCGTCGCGACCACGAAATCCTTCATCTTTTTCTGCCGGATATGTGCCACCAGCTGGCCAATCCACAGGACCCCGATTAGCAGGATGATGTAGTAGGACATCTGGGGATGCGTGGTGATGCCCGCGGCGGCACAGACCAGGCACGCCACGGCGCCAAGTCCGTATTTCTTGCGGAAGATCAGCCAGAATCCTGCGAGCACGACGCTCATGAGGGCAATCGTCGTAGCCTTGGTGTTGTGCCCGGCCGCGACGATAATCACAAAGTAAGACGACAGCGTGATGGCGAAGGCCCCCACGATGCTCAGCCATTTGTCCGTTCCGAACGAACGGACCAGCACGAAAAAGCAGAAGAAATAGAGAATAAAAAATCCGGCCACATGGCGACGCCCTGCATGCTGCAGTGATTTCACGGGCGCCAGCCACCGGTCGGCTTTATATTGACCTGACTTCACCTGGTAGACGGGCATGCCTGAAAACATGTTGTCCGTCCACCAGGTCACTTTCCCCGTTTCCTGCTGGTAGCTGTAAGCCTCGCTGGCCGCACACCGGGCATTGACGTTGTCCGAAGCATAAAGAACTTTGCCTTGCAGTGCGGGAAAACAGAGGATGACGGAGGCTCCGACAAAGAGGAGCGCCGCCACGAGGTAAGCCCCGTATCGCTGGAGAAAGCGCTGAAAAGTCATGTCAAAGAACTACCAGGCAAGGGCGCTGGCGCCGAGGATGGCGGCGTCAGAATCCTTGAGCGAGGAATAAAGCACCTTGATGCGGCCCTTCCAGATCTGGAGCTGGTTTTCTTCCATGGCAGCTACCAGGTCGTCGTGGAAATACTTCTTGGCCTTGGCCAGGCCGCCGAAAAGCACGATGGCCTCGGGTGCACTGAATTTCACGAAGTCCGCCAGCGAACGGCCCAGGATCTGGCCCGTCGTCTTGAAGATTTCGATAGCGATCTCATCGCCCTGCTCGGCGGCGTCGTACACGTCCTTCGAGCTGATCTTCTCCGGATCCAGGTCACGGAGCGGGCTCTTGGTATCGGGGCTGGTGAAGAGCAGTTTCTGCGCGGTGCGGCGGACGCCCATGGCGCTGCAGTAGGTCTCCAGGCAGCCCTTCAGGCCGCAGTTGCACTGGCGGCCGTCGCGGATGGCTATGGTATGGCCCAGCTCGCCGGCGAAGCCGTCGTGTCCGTAGACCACTTCCCCGTTGACCACAATGCCGCTGCCGACACCGGTGCCGAGGGTGATCATGATGAAATTCTTCATGCCGCGCGCCACACCGTAGGCCATTTCACCCATGGCAGCCGCGTTTGCGTCGTTGGTGACGGTCACGGGCAGGCTGGTGAAGCTCTTGACCAGGGCGGCCAGGTCGACGACCGTGGGTTTGCCCTCGGCGTCGTAGCTCCACTTGAGGTTCGGGGCATATTCCACCGTACCCTTGTAGTAGTTGCCGTTCGGGGCGCCGATGCCGATACCCTTGATCTTGCCGACCTTGCTGGTCTCGGCGATCAAGCCCTTGATGGCCTTGGTCAGTTCGTTGATATAGTCGATGAGCTCTTCCTGCAGCGATGAGATGACAGTCTGGGCAATGATCTCACCCTCCTCATTGACGACGCCGAGTTTGGTGCTTTGTCCACCGACGTCGATACCCATTACGAGTTCCTTATCCATAAGTCAGCTTTTATACGGGGATGTCCTTGTTCACGTTCTTCGAGCCGGCGACGGCATAGTAAATCAGGTAGGCCAGGCAGATGACCAGCAGCCAGTAGCTCTGGATGGAGCCCACCTTGTCGGCGATGGCATTCTGGACGAACGGGATGATACCGCCGCCGCAGACCAGCGTCATGAAGATGCCGGATGCCTGTGCCGTATACTTGCCCAGTCCTTCAGCCGAGAGGTTGAAGATGCAACCCCACATGATGGAGGTGCACAGGCCGCAGAGGGTCAGGAAGCCCAGGCTCCACGGAACGGTATACTTGGCAATGGTGATGGTGGACGTCTCCGGAATGAACATAGCCAGGAGGATGAACAAGATGGCCGCCGATGCCGTGAAAAGCAGCATCTTCTTGCTGGATACCTTACCGCCGATGACACCGCCGATCAGACGGCCGATCAGCATGCAGAACCAGTAGGCGCCGATGAAGGTGCCGGCGATGGCCGGACCCACGTTGGCCAGACCGGAGAAGTGAATGTTGGCCGTGTTCGGAATACCGACCTCGATACCCACGTAGAAGAAGATGGCGACAGCGCCAAGCACAAAGTGACGGAAGCTGAGCGGGCTGTGCGGGTCTTTCTTCGCACCGCCGGCCAGACGGGCCGCCTTCTCTTCGGGCGTCTCCATATGCGGTTCAGGAATCTTGGTGAGCAGGATCACGAGGAAGGCGATGGCGAAAATCACCATGGCGATGACCATCACGGGAGCCGCCTTGGCCACGGTAGCGTTCTCAATGGAACCACCCACGAGCCAGCCGACGAGGACCGGAGCGAGCGTGCCGCCGATAGAGTTGCAGGAGCCGCCCCACTGGATGAGCTGGTTGCCCTTGTTGCCGCCGCCACCCAGGGTGTTCAGCATCGGGTTGACCACGATGTTGAGCATACACATGGAGAAGCCGGCCACGAAGGCACCGAGGACATAGACAAAGAAGCTCTCGGCATAGCCGGAGAGGAACTGGATGCCCACGCCCACCAGGCCGATGATGACAGCCATAAGGGCCGTGAATTTATAGCCTTTGCGGCGCAGGATCAGACCTGCGGGGATACCCATGCAGGCATAGGCGATGAAGTTGGCGAGGGTACCCAGCTGGCTGAGGGCCTTGCTGGCGCCGAACTGGTTCGTCACGACCACGCCCATGGAACCGGCGAGGTTGGTGACGAAAGCAATCATGAAGAAAAGGGCGAACATCACGATAATGGGAATCGTGAAGTTCTGCTGTTTAGTAGGGGTTTTAGCCATATTGTTGATGTTTGATTGTTGACGGGTTATCGGTTGCCTCCCAGCACTTTGCCCAGGATGCCGCCCAACAGGCCGCCGCCGAGGGAGCCCGTGGAGGAGGTTTTTCCTGCGCCGCCTTTCAAGGTGATGAGGATGTCGTTGAAATCGACGTCTCCGTCGCCGTCCTGGTCTTTCAGGATGCCGGAAAGTTTGCTCATCACAACGGGAATCAGGCCCGAGAGCGCGGTGTTGAGCGTGCTGCCCAGATTGAGCTTCTTCAGGACGTTGGCGTTGAAGATCTGGCCGGCCAGCGCCGTGATGGGGCTGGACGATGCCGACGTGGATCCGGTCAGGAGCGACTTGAGCTGCTCAATGCCGCCTGCCTTCATCGCGGTCTGCGAGAGGCTGCTGAAAATAGAATCGGTCAATCCGTTGAGCACGGTATTTTTGGCGTTGGCGGGGATTTCAACGCCGCCGGCCTGTGCTGAAACCTGCTGTTTGATGAGGTCCAGAATAGAAGATGCCATAATGTATAGTTGTATAGGTTTGTTGGCTTTTGCTGCTGCTAAGTTAGCAAAAAAATGTCTATCTTTGTCCATTCAAAGAAAAAATCAGAATGGCTATACTTACCGGACACATTTCCCAAATCATCGGACCCGTGGTCGATGTTCATTTCACGATCCCCGAAGACCAGCAGACCCGGCTTCCTTCCATCCACGAAGCCCTGCAGGTGTCCCGCCCCGACGGCAGCACCCTGACCATCGAAGTGCAGCAGCACATCGGCGAGGAGACGGTCCGGACGGTAGCCATGGACTCGACCGACGGCCTGCGCCGCGGCATGGAGGTCCGCTGCACCGGCGACACCATCACCATGCCCGTGGGCGCCCAGATCCGTGGACGCGTGATGAATGTGGTCGGCAATGTCATCGACGGCATGGACTCGCTCGACCGCAGCGGTTCCCTCCCCATCCACCGCGAGCCGCCCAAGTTCGAAGACCTGACCACCTCGCAGGAGGTGCTCTTCACCGGCATCAAGGTGATCGACCTGCTGGAGCCCTATCTCAAGGGCGGCAAGATCGGCCTCTTCGGCGGCGCCGGCGTGGGCAAGACCGTGCTCATCAAGGAGCTGATCAACAACATCGCCAAGAAGCACAACGGCTTCTCGGTCTTCGCCGGCGTGGGCGAGCGTACCCGCGAGGGCAACGACCTGCTGCGCGAGATGATCGAATCGGGCGTGATCCGCTACGGCAAGGAATTCGACAAGAGCATGGAAGAGGGCCATTGGGACCTCTCCAAGGTCGACCAGGAGGAGCTCAAGAAATCGCAGGTGGCGATGGTTTTCGGCCAGATGAACGAACCGCCGGGAGCCCGCTCGTCCGTGGCCCTCTCGGGCCTGACCCTCGCCGAGTCGTTCCGCGATAGCGGCAAGGCCGACGATCCGAAGGACATCCTGTTGTTTATCGACAATATCTTCCGTTTCACGCAGGCCGGCAGTGAGGTGTCCGCCTTGCTGGGCCGCATGCCTTCAGCCGTGGGCTACCAGCCTACCCTGGCCACGGAGATGGGCCGCATGCAGGAGCGCATCACATCCACCAAGAACGGTTCCATCACTTCGGTCCAGGCCGTATACGTGCCGGCCGACGACTTGACGGACCCCGCCCCGGCCACCACCTTCTCACACCTCGATGCCACGACGGTGCTGAGCCGCAAGATCGCCGAGCTGGGTATCTACCCCGCCGTCGACCCGCTGGATTCCACCTCCCGCATCCTCGACCCGAACATCGTGGGCGAGGCACACTACCAGACAGCCCAGCGCGTGAAACAGGTGCTGCAGCGCAACAAGGAGCTTCAGGACATCATCAACATCCTGGGCATGGATGAACTCTCCGACGAAGACAAGCTGACCGTCAACCGCGCCCGCCGCATCCAGCGCTTCCTTTCGCAACCCTTCCACGTGGCCGAGCAGTTCACGGGCGTTCCGGGCGTGATGGTCTCGATCGAAGACACCATCAAGGGCTTCAACATGATCATGGACGGCGAGGTGGACCACCTCCCCGAACAGGCCTTCCTCAACGTGGGCACCATCGAAGAAGCCATCGAAAAAGGCGAGAAACTCCTTGCACAAGCCGGTAAGTGATGATCCGCCTGAAAATCATATCGCCCCAGAAAGAGATCCTTTCGGTCGACACCGAGCTGGTGGAAATCCCCGGCACGCTCGGCCGCTTCGAGGTGCTCAAGGGGCATGCACCCCTGATCTCCTCCACGACGGCGGGTATCATCCGCTACGTGCAAGCGGGGCAAAGCCATGAAATCGAATGCCAGGCGGGCTTCGTGGAAGTCCGCGACAACGTAGTAACCGTATGCATCGGATAAAGACGATCCTTCTCCTGTTGGCGCTGCTGCTGGCGCCCCTGACGGCTTTCGCCGCCGGGCATGAGGCGTCGAAGCCGGGCGAACTCGACATGGAGAGCTACATCTTCGGCCATATCAGCGACGCATACGAATGGCACATCACCACCATCAACGGGCATCATATCTCGAT
>Ga0265299_10006995_pt1 | contig 10173 bp, 7 predicted proteins | sample AusTroGonzalo_MG_4_FD_193485 | JGI IMG/M metagenome (GOLD analysis project Ga0265299, IMG submission 193485) | Bovine rumen microbial communities from tropical cattle in Woodstock, Queensland, Australia - Gonzalo_02 | ecosystem: Host-associated > Mammals > Digestive system > Stomach > Rumen ...
GGTAATGTGGTAGACATCGTTCCGGCGGGTAAAGGTCTCTTCCGTTCCCACTTGCAGCTGGCCTTTCCAGATGGGATAGGACAGGACGGCCTTGGCGGCGTACATGCGGGCGTCGTTGTAGCTGTTGGAGTGGATGGAGGCATCGTACGTCATCTCGCTGGTCTCGGTGGAAGTGGTCTTGGAGGCATCCTGGTTTCCATAGTAGTCCAGGTTGATGTCAATGCCCAGCTTGCCGCCCACGAGGCCGTTGTAATAGAGGTTGGCACCCAGGTTATAGGGAATCTTGACGTCCATCTCATCCACGGAGGTGCTCTCAATCTTGTCTACCAGTGTGCCGTTGTCAAAGACGTTGTCGTGAAATACCGTCTTGCTGTCAGTAGTCAGGGTACGGCCCCATTCTACCTTACCGCCCAGGAAGTGGTTGTCGGCCATTTGCCAGTTGATACCGGCGTTTCCGTAGAGGGTGGAGGAAATGCCCTCGGCCAGGAGGTCTCCGTTGTTTTCAATGTGGTGCCCCACGCCGTAGGTGTTCTTGACCAGGTCACTGATCTGTTGGGCCGAGCTCCTTCTGTAGTTGGCGCCGGCAAAGACGTCCACGCCGCCGGTGCGGTAGTTCACATTGAGGGAACCCTGGGGATCATTACCCTTCTTCCAGGTAAAGGACTGTTCGTCGGAGGCATTGAGGTTGAAACCAAAGCCATCACCCTGGCGACGGATGGTGCGGATTCGCACCACGGCACGCACGGTAGCGTCGTACTGGGCGCCGGGGTTGGTGATGACTTCGATGCTCTGGATTTCGTTACTCTGCAGGCGGTCCAACTCGGAGGCGTCGGTGACCTTTCGGCCATTTATATACACCAGCGGGGAACCCTTGCCAATAACTTCCAGACCGTTCTGTCCCTTGATAACACCGGGGGTCTTGGAGAGTACATCGTTTGCGGTACCGGCATTCTCCAGGACGGAGCCTCGGATGCTGGTCTGCAGGCCTTCGCCGGTGAGTTTGGTCTTGGGCATGATAGCCGTTGCCACGGCGCTCTGCAGCAGGGAGACGTCGTCCATCAAGGTAATGACGGCGCCATCTACTGGAGCCATATAAACGGTCTTGTAACCCAGCATGGCTACCATCATGATACCGTCGGTCTCGGACGTTGCTATATTAAAGGTTCCGTCCTCCTCCGTCACTACGCCGCATACAACGGTAGAATCGGCCTTTGAAAGTACTGCCACGTTGGCATAGGCCACAGGCTCTCCCTTCTCGTCCACAACCTTTCCTTTCCAGTCGTTCTTACCTTTTGCACCGGCCGCAAGAGCGGTCAGCAAAATCATCGTAACAGTCAAAATTCGTTTCATAGTTCGTGTGTATTAGTAAAATAGTACACTGCAAAGGTACGACGATTTTTGAAACTTCCAAATACTTTTTTAATTTTTTTGCAGGATTACAAAAATTGGCTTACTTTTGTACCCCGTATTCAAAACACTTCTAACAATGAAATACGGGTTCGATAACGACAAATACCTCAAGATTCAGTCAGAGCACATTAAGGAGCGTATCGCTAAATTCGGCGATAAACTGTACATGGAATTCGGCGGCAAACTTTTTGACGATTACCACGCCAGCCGCGTTCTCCCCGGCTTCCATCCGGACAGTAAAATGCAGATGCTCCTCCAACTGAAGGACGACGTAGAGATTGTCATTGTTATCAGTGCCGTAGACATTCAGAAAAACAAGGTTAGAAGTGACCTGGGTATCACCTACGATATGGACGTTCTCCGTCTGAGGGACGAGTTCCTGGAGCGCAATCTGAGCGTAAACAGCGTGGTTATCACCCACTTCAACGGCCAGGCCAGCGCAGAAGCCTATCGCAAGCGCCTTGAGAATATGGGTATCAAGGTCTATTATCACCATACCATTGAAGGCTATCCCCAGAATGTGGCCCTTATCGATTCCGACGAAGGCTTTGGTAAGAACGATTATGTGGAAACCACCAAGCCCCTCGTGGTTATTACGGCTCCCGGTCCCGGCAGCGGCAAGATGGCGGTTTGCCTGAGCCAGCTGTACCAGGAGAACAAGCGCGGTATCAAGGCCGGTTACGCCAAGTTCGAGACCTTCCCGGTTTGGAACATGCCCCTCGCCCACCCCGTTAATATGGCTTACGAAGCCGCTACGGCAGACCTGGACGATGTTAACATGATTGACCCCTTCCATCTGGAAGCCTACGGGGAAACTACCGTTAACTACAACCGCGATATCGAGATTTTCCCGGTGATGAACGCCCTCTTCGAGGATATCTACGGCAGTTCCCCTTACAAGTCCCCCACCGACATGGGTGTGAACATGATTGGCTACTGCATCAGCGACGACGACGTCTGCCGCGAGGCCTCCCTCCAGGAGATTATCCGCCGTTACTATACTTCCCTCTGCAATTTTGCCGAAGGAAAAGCCACCGAGGCCGAGGTTAACAAGATTGCCCTGGTGATGAAGCACGCCAAGATCACCACCGACTATCGCAAAACCACGGTAGCCGCCCGGGAAAGGTTGGAGCAGAATGGCGGAACTTCCGCCACCGCAGCCATCGAACTGGAAGACGGCACCATCCTTACGGCAGAATCCAGTCCCCTGCTGGGCCCCAGCGCCGCTCTGCTGCTCAATGCCCTCAAGCACCTGGCCGGCATTCCGCACAACATCAAGCTCATCCCCCAGAACATGATCGGCCCCATCCAGAAGACCAAGGTGGACTATCTGCATGGCCACAACCCCCGTCTGCATACGGACGAGGTTCTGGTAGCCATTTCCATGATGAGCCTCCTGGATGAAAACTGCCAGCTGGCCCTGGCTCAGCTGCCCAATCTGGTGGGTGCACAGGTACACTCCTCCGTCATGCTCAGTGAGGTTGACCGTAAGACCTTTAACAAATTAGGGGTCGGACTTACGTGCGACCCCATCAGAAAGTTCAAGCCTGCCAAAAAGTAGGCTTACTCTTCCGGTAAGAACATAGGATCCCAAGCGGGAAGCAGAATGGGCTTCTGATTCAGAAGAGCCATTACATCGGCCGGTACGTATTTCTTCTCTACCACCAGGCGGAACATGTACTCGTTGAACCACTCGTCCGTCATGATGATATTGCCCTTGTAGCCGCTGGTGGCACCCCAGCTGTTTTCTACCATCCACTTGACCGGCTTGCCGTCCTTAATATCCACGGCGATGAGGGTCATGGCGTGGGTGGAGCCGCTGGCATGGGTCTGAATGCGCTGCTTCTTGTCCATTCCAAAGGTTACGCCCATCAGGGATTCATAATCAAAGTTCTTAAGGTCTGCAACACCGGTCTTGCGGTCCAGGAATTTACCTACGTCGCAGGAGAAATACAGGGCGGTGTTGTCCTTGATGGAAGCAATGGCCATTTCCTTGATCTTCTCGATGGGAAGATTCAGGTATACCCAGTTCTGGCCGTCGTATACGTGGCGGTCGTACTCGATCTCGTAAACCTTGCCATACTCTACGGCCGGGTTGTTCATGACCATAATATAATTGTTCTCCAGGTCCTCCCCTACAAACTCGTTGTAGAAGGCTTTGGGAGTATAGGTCTTTTCGCTTACAAACTCACCCTTGGAGTTGTAGCGGGCCCAGGTGAACTCGGTGGGAGGAACGCCCAGGCAGAGGGCCAGCATGCGGTAAACCTCTCCCAGCATCTGAACCTTCATGGCCTGCACTTCCTTGGGTTTGGCGGCACGCAGGGCAAGGGCATCCTCGCGGAGTTTGGTCTTGATCTGGGTGCTCATCTGGGAGGTGCTGTTGGCGCTCAGGGTCTCGGGCATTGCGTCAGAGGGAACTACGCCGTATTTCATGACCAGGTTGGATACGCCGGTGAACTGACCGCCGTCTCCCAGCGGATTGGAAAGGAGCCAGTCTACTTTACGGTCTTCCAGCGGAAGGTCTTTGGTATCGATGATGCCCTGCAGGAACAGGTTGGCCTTCTCCAGCTGGTCATAGAAGAACAGATAGTTCTGGGAGAAGGTAAAGGCGCCCAGGTCATGCTTCTGGATCATACGGGAACGCAGGACGTTGAGCCCGGTGAACAGCCAGCAACGGCCGCTGGACTTCTGGTCTGTACGGCCCTTGGTAACCACCTCGTTGCTAAAATGGGTGTCAATCATGGCCAGATTATCGGCCGAGACGGCCAGGGTGTTGATGGCCGTGCTGTTGAGCGCGTTGCGAAGGGCTTTGTCTGTGGCGTTGCCTTCGTAGGCGGCGCTGATTTCCTTAAGCATCTGGGCCGAAATGCCGCCTTTGGGATCTCCGGCGGGTTTCTGGGCAAAAGCCGCTGCACATAGCAGCAGAGAGGCAGTAATTACAAGGGTCTTTTTCATATAATCAGGTTTTGTTATAGACAAATCTACTATATATTTGCTAACTTTGCAAGCCTTTATGCTTGAACACATCCTCATAGCGCTGGCTTTGGCTATGGACTGCTTTGCGGTTTCCGTAGTCTGCGGCGTCCTTATTCGCAAATGGGATAGCAGGTTGGCTCTGAGACTGGCCTTTTTCTTCGGCCTGTTTCAGGCTCTCATGCCTCTTATAGGCTGGGCCCTTACCACCCATTTCAGCCATTATCTGGAAGCCATAGACCACTGGATAGCCTTTGGCATGCTGGGATTCATCGGCGGCAAAATGATCATAGATTCCTTTAAGGCCGAAGATGAAGCTCACCTGAACCCCAGAGATGTTAAGACGCAACTGGCACTGGCCGTGGCCACCAGCATCGACGCCCTGGCCGTGGGTATTACCTATGCCTGCACGGGATACAACAGCCTCAGCTCCATTTCTCTGCCGCTGGGCATCATAGGCCTGGTCTCTTTCCTGATGAGTCTGCTGGGCTTTAAGCTGGGCGTCCGTTTTGGGGATGTGGTTATTAAAAAAATCCGCCCAGAGTTACTGGGCGGCATTATTCTGATTGGCATTGGCGCAAGGATTCTCATTGAGCATCTTTCCGCGTAGTGCAGGCATTTACCAGATAGACAATGGAACGGTAGGTTATGCCTCCGTTGGTGGAAAGGCCAATCTCGCAGGTGCGGCTGTTGGAGTAGCCTTCCTTAATGCCGTGTGCCTCCAGGGCCGGCTTGAGCTTTCTTAGGGCATAGGCATTGACCTCGGGGTGCGTCATACCCTTGTCTCCGGCATAGGCGCAGCAGCCCACTTCTTCGGGCACATACACATTGGCAGAGCATTTCTTAGCCAGGCCGATGATGCTGTCTTTGAGCCCCATCAGGCGGGTAGAACAGGTCACGTGCACGGCCACAGGCGTATCTACCGGATGGAAGTCCAGTTTGTCGGCCAGGAATTCCATGATAAATTCGGCCGGTTCATATAGGCGCAGGGATTTGATGCAATGGCGCATCCTGTGCAAACAGGGGCTTTGATCGCAGAGAACCGGGTACTTCCCTTCCTCCGAGGCGTTCCAAAGAGCTTTCTCGAGCTCACGGACCTTCTTTTCGGCTACATCAGGCATACCCTTGCTTTCCCAGATAGTGCCGCAGCAGAGGCTTTCCATCTTGGGCGGGAAAAGGACTTCATAGCCGGCTTTGTTAAGCAGTTCCACCATTTCCTGATTCAGGGGCTTAACCTTGTCTTTGGGAGCGCGTCCCATAGTCTGGTTCAAGCAACTGGGGAAATATACCACTTTCAGCGTCTGCTCATTCTGAATGGGCTTACGCACCTTTACCGGAAGCGGAAGTTCCGGTGTCCAGAGCGGCAGTCCCACAGCGTGCAGGCCCTTTCCTACTCCACCCATAACGGTCTTTCCCATTACGGTTCTGGCGACGTTGGCCATGCCCAGCGTACCCTTAACCAGGGTCTTGGTGCCCCGGAAATGCTCGGCCACCCAGGCGCCCAGCCACTCCCCGGTCGCACTCATGGAATTGCGCCTGAGTTCGTGGGTAAGGTCTGCTACGTTGATGCCCATGGGGCAGGAGGTAGAGCAGAGGCCGTCTCCGGCGCAGGTAACCTTTCCGGGATACTTATAGGCCCTCTCCAGAGCCTCCCAGGGCTCCCCTGCCGCCTTTCTGCGGGCAATCTCCCGCTGTACAACAATGCGCGTACGGGAACTTAAAGTATAGCCGCAGGTGACGCAGTTTACCTCGCAGAAACCGCACTCGATACATTTATTGATACGTTCGTACAATGCCGCCACATCCTCATGTTCCGGATGCAGGACGGGAACGGTCTTAAGCTGCTTGAGATAGCACTCCGGGTCTTCGTTAAAGATAACTCCGGGATTGAGGATACCCTTGGGATCCAGCAGGGCCTTGATGCGCTTCATGATGCCGAAAGCCTGCTCTCCCCACTCGTATTCCACAAAGGAGGCCATATTTCGGCCCGTTCCATGCTCGGCCTTTAACGAACCGTCGTATTTGGAGACCACCAGTTCTACTACGTCCTTGATCATGGCGTCGTAGCGCTCTATATCCTCACGGGTTTCAAAGCCCTGGTTGATGATAAAGTGGAAGTTACCCTCCAGTGCGTGTCCATAGATGCAGGAATCGTCATACCCGTGGCGGTCCAGAAGGGCCGAAAGGTCCGCAGTAGCGGCCGGAAGATCCTCTATATGGAAGGCCAAATCCTCGATGAGGCAGGTGGTTCCTTCTTTGCGGAGGCCGCCCACCGTAGGGAAAATTCCGGAGCGGATGGCCCAGTACTGAGCCACTTCTTTGGGGTCTGTAGAGAAGCGTACTTCTACATCAAAAGGCTTGAGGGTCTTTGTAATAGCCTCTATCTGTTCCTGTAAAGCTTCAGGTGTCTGGGCCTGGGTTTCCGTCAGCACGGCGGTAAGGTCCGGGACATTGGCCTTCAGGTGCGGATCGTTAACGGAGGTAAGGCTGCGCTTGTCCAGCAGTTCGGCGGCTGAGATGTTGTTGGCTTTCATGGCCACGACCGCCTTGGCTGCCGTTACAATGTCCGGGAAGTAAATCATGGCGCTGGCCTTGTAAGGGGCTATGGGCAGCGTGTTCATGGTTACTTCCGACAGGAAAGCCAGGGTGCCTTCGGAGCCCACCATCAGGTGAGCCAGCATTTCAAAGGGATCATCGTAGGCCACCAGCGGGCGCAGGTTCAAGCCTGTAACGTTCTTGATGCTATACTTGTATTGGATGCGCTGGGCCAGCTTTTCATCGGCCTTTACCTCTTTATGGAGTTTCTCCAGGCCTTCCACTATTTCGGGATGGCTTTTCCGGAAAGCGTTGCGGGAGGCTTCCGAGCCCGTGTCCAGGATGGTTCCGTCGGACAGGACTATCTTGGCGCTCACTAGCATCTTATCCGAGTTGGCATGCGTTCCGCAGCTCATGCCGGAAGCGTTGTTGGCCACAATACCGCCCACCATACAACTGCCAATAGAAGCCGGATCCGGGCCGAAGTGCCGTCCAAAAGGTGCCAGATGCTGATTGACCTTGGCTCCTACTATACCGGGCTGAAGGGTGACGGTGGTGTCCGGATGGTACTCCCACTTTTCCCAGTTCTTGCCGGCCACCAGCAGGATGCTGTCCGTTATGGCCTGACCGGAAAGGGAGGTGCCGGCTGCTCTGAAGGTAACAGGCAGGCCCATCCGGGAAGCCAGTTCCAGGACTTTGGATACTTCCTCTTCATTGGCAGCCCTCAGGACCACCTGAGGCGTCATTTTGTATTCGCTGGCGTCGGTTCCCCATGCCAGGGTACGGAGTTCGTCGGTATAGATTCTGTCGGCCGGTAAAATGCCTTTTACGGCCTTAAGAAAAGCAGACATCATAGCGTCTCTTCGGTAAATTGTTTGTCAAAAATGGTTCTTAGCCTTTCTGTATCGTGGATAATGCTTCTCAGTTCTGCTAGGGGCGCCTCGTTGGGAGAGCCCTTGATGAGCAGCTTGAGATAACCGCCTTCGGCGTATTTTTCGTGCAGATGTTCCAGGGTGCGCTCCCAGTGCCCTTCGCGGTCCAGTTCGGGGTAATGGGACAGGCCGAATTGGATGGTCCGGCGGATAATGGTTTCCGGCACTATCATTCGGTCGGCTTCGGCTACCAGGGCTCCATAAATGCTTCTGGGCGGCGTTTTGGCACTGGCCCTATGGTCTTCGGCAGCCTGGGCTATGGTTTCTATCTCTTCAGGGGTAAACCATTCCTGAAGCCTTTTATCGGCCCTTATGATGCGCCCGCTTTCCAGGTGGTGGGTTTCGCGGCATACGCTCAGGCCCAGGTCGTGACAGGCGGCTGCTGTGTACAGCATATCCTCCCGCACTTCCGGCATGTCCTTGGCCATACCGAGGGCTCTTCCCACTACGCTGCGGGCGTGGTCTTCCCTATGGGCTTTGTCAAAGGCGGCATACTGGGGAATGACCTCGTTTTCTATATATTGCCGAAGCGTTTGGGGAATCATAGGCCTGAGAAGTATTTAAGGAGCGGGGAAATCATCAGGGACTGGATGAGTTGGTTTTCTCGCAGGAGGGTTTTCACTTCCTCTTCCGTAAGAAGATGCACTTCCAGTTCTTCGGTGGCATCCAGGTGGGTCTCCCCCACTTTCTCTACGCCTTTAGCCAGGAAGCAGTGCGTAAAGTTGGACATGGAACTGGGATTGGGGGTAATGTCCATGATGGGCGTCCACTCCCCTTTTCCGTAGCCGGTTTCTTCGGCCAGCTCTCTCTGCGCCGCCTGAAGGGGCGTTTCTCCTTCCTCCATTACACCGCACGGGAGCTCGTAGCAGGTCATGCCCACCGCATGGCGGTACTGTCTCTCCATCACAAACTTGCCGTCCTTGGTGATGGCTATTACATTGACCCAGTCGGGGTATTCCACTACGTAGTATTCCGGATTGATCCTTCCGTCGGGCAGTTCCACCTGGTCCTTGCGGGCCGTAAGCCACGGACGTTTATACAGATACTCCGTGGTAAGGATCTTCCACCGGCGGGTATTATCTTTGGGAATCAGGGACATAGTCTAAAAGCGGTAATGGAACTCTAAGCCAACCGACCAGTTGATAAGATGGCCCAGGACGGTGAATCGATAGTTATAATCGATATTCTCCGGAAGAGCATTCTGCAAATCTTTCTCCGTGAACTCTTTGCTGCGGAAGTGCTGGAAATGAAAATCTACGTTGGTACAAATGTAGAAATGGCCGAAGGAATAGCAAAGACCTGCCCGGGCCAGTGCATTGGGCAGCAGTCCGCCATTGACCGGGAAAACCTCCTCTTTCTCGTCCGGGGGTATAACGTGCGTCATGCGCATTTTGTTGACCACGGTAAGTAAGGGAATGGCCGTAACATTAAAGGTAAGGTTGCGAAGATTCCTAAAATCGTGGGTGGACAGGGCGTCCCGGTGATAGATGACCCAGTTGTAGGAATAGCCGGCTCCCAGCGAGAACTGATAGGTAGAATAACCGGTCAAATCCAGAACCAGGCTCCCCACGATGCTTTTGGGATTGATCAGGGTTAGATTGGAGTAATGGAATTTTGCTCCCGCCAAGAAGGAACCGGCCGATTTTCTCTGGATTACTTTACCCCTATAGGCTGCCGGATAAGAGAACTTCTTGTGATTAAACACATAATATCCACTTACTCTCCAGTTCTGGGCCATGGAAGGTTCCTCGGGCAAAGCAAGGGGCTCCTGTCCGGGATACTCCAAGAAGGGAGAGGCTGTATCATGCAATTTAATATAGTATAATTGCAGGCCGAAAGCATTGGTGATCCAGTCAAACGAGAAGTGTCTGTCCGGCTTTTCACTCTTGCCAATGGCTACCGAATATCCCAGCGACAGCGGCCCGTAACCTACGCGCAATCCAACGCTGTTGGACTGGTTGCTGATCATGTTGATACGGATGGTTGCCTCGGTTGTTACCTCGGGAAGAGAAAATACCACAGGCACTTCCAGACCGGCGTTGTCCCATCTTCCCTGGTAGCTGGCCGAAAGGTCCCATCCTTTAAAGGGTTGGAATACATAGACCGAGTCCAGGTTGCGGTTGGGTTGCATCAGTCTGTCCCAGATTCTTTGGCCTTTTTCCTTCAGAATCTGCGCCCGACCTTCCGGCTGGAAGGTCAGAAGAGCGCCTGCTGCGGCCAATATGAACACCCATTTTTTCATACCATACAAAGATACGATTTTTCCTTTAGCCCCGCCGGATATTTTTTTAAAATTTTTTTGCACTATCGAAAAAAGATACTA
>Ga0265299_10006997_pt1 | contig 10171 bp, 5 predicted proteins | sample AusTroGonzalo_MG_4_FD_193485 | JGI IMG/M metagenome (GOLD analysis project Ga0265299, IMG submission 193485) | Bovine rumen microbial communities from tropical cattle in Woodstock, Queensland, Australia - Gonzalo_02 | ecosystem: Host-associated > Mammals > Digestive system > Stomach > Rumen ...
CGCGCGCGACGCGGAGACCCCGAGCCACATCGGCCAGTCGGAAAGGAGTATCCTCTCGGGCCGTCCCACGTCCGCCTTCGAATACACCAGCCGCAGGTAGCGGGCGAGGCCGATCGCGACGGGGATCGCGGTGCATGCGAGCGCGCGGGTGCCGAAGCGCGCCACGGTGTCAGGCGAAAGCGTGTACCACGCGTACACGGCCAGGGTGGCTGCGGCGGACGCGAACATCAGCGCGTCGAGCGCGACGGGGTGGTAGCGCTTCAGCGCGTGGCGCGACTCGCTCGCGACCGCCATCTCGTGGCGGCGCTTGGCAAGCGCGAGGAAAAGCGAAAGGGCGAACGCGCAGCCGAGAAGCCACGGCGATATCCTGACGGCGGCAGCAGCCGCGCCCGCGACCGCGCGGAGGACGAACCCCGCCGCGATCACCGCGACGTCGATGTAGGGGATGCGCTTGAGGAATCCCGTGTAGGCGCACTGCATCACGGAGTAGATGAGGATCACCGCGAACCCCCACGTGCGGTCGGGGTGGCGGAAGACTAGATAGCACGGGAACATCAGCGCGGCCGCGAAGAGCGACAGCGCGACCCTCACCGCGTCGATGCGCGAGACGAGCCCGGCCGCGACGGGGCGGTTCCGCTTCACGGGGTGGAGCCGGTCGGACTCGAAGTCGGCGACGTCGTTGAGGAGGTAGAACGCGCTCGACACGAGGCAGAACGCGCCGGCCATCGCAGCGAAAAGGAGGAACGGCCTGAACCCGCGCGCCATGGCGGACTGCGAATCGTCCGCGAACGCGAAGAACCAGGCGAGGAACACGATCCCGTTCTTCGTCCACTGGTTGACGCGGATCGCGCGCAGCCACACGAGCATCCTGGCGGGCGTCACTTCCACGTCCTCCAGCGAAAGATCCCCCAGAGGAGCGAGTGGTCGCTGAAGAGCGGCGAGGACTCGCGTTCGTAGAAGGTCCAGAACTTGGACCAGTTGCGGTCCACCGCCGGCACCCAGCGTATCGGGAAGAGCGCGAGGAACCTTCCGCGCGAGACCTCGTCCCTCGTCTCGCTCTCCCAGAGCGGCCAGAGGCGGAAGTGCGAGCCGTCCTTCCGGCCGGACCAGAACGGGAAGACGCGCGTCTCGTCGTCGTAGAGCTCAACCAGCTTCCAGCCGAAGCGCGTGACGGACGCGGCTTCGTCGCGCTTGCCGTACGATCGCCAGTCCACGCGCTCGTAGAGCGGCCATATCGACAGGCGGCTCCTGCGCGCGTTGGACTCCCACTCGACGAACGGCCAGGGGCAGCGCAGCCGCATCTCCGGCGCGGAGTTGCCCTGCGACGCCCAGTACTTCGAGCGGGTCTCGGTCCACGAGAAGAACGGCGGGATGAAGAGGTCCTGGCGCTCGCGCGCCCGGCGGACCCGTCCGTAGAGCGGCCAGACCATCCAGGAGCTTCCCGCGCCCGCGGTGTCGCGGTCCTCGCGGTAGCTCGCCCAGGTGACGAACGGCCACAGCGCGTAGCGGTGGTCGCTCTCGCGCTGGTAGTTGACGCCGTACAGGGGCCAGGCTCCCCACGCGCCGTCCGAGCGCCAGCTGAAGAACGGGAAGAGGACGGCGTTGGACGTCATCCATTCCCTCCCGCGCGGCATCCTGTACCGGTGCCAGAGCGGCCAGAGGGCGAACTTGAAGTCGTACATCATCAGGACGTGCGGGTGTTCGCCGTATACCGGGAAGAGTCCCCAGTAGGGGCCCTTCTCCCTGTCGCGCCCGTTGAACCAGACCGGGACGACGGTGAACTGGCTCCCCTCCTCCTCGGCGTGGTCCTGCCAGTTCACGACATAGCAGAAGCGCCACCAGTCGCGGTGCTTCGTGAACACGGGCCAGAGCACGTCCGTCGTGTCGCCCTCCGCGGACCAGAGCGGGCGGAGCGCGTAGTAGTCCTCTTCAGGCTTCTGCTGGTAGAACGGCAGCACCTGGAAGGACGCGGCGAGGAGAAGGCTACTTAGCACTCTTCCTCAGCTCCTCGAATTCGCCGCGCTCGAAGTCCGAAAGCTCCCCGATGCGGCCCTGGACCTTCCGGAGCGTCCCCTTGCCGCGCACCTTGTCGCCGCGCGCGAGCTGCACGCGCGCGAGGGAGACGAGCATGCGGACGTCGGCCTCGCGGCCGTCCTTGCCCCTCGACAGCTCGCACGCCTTGTTGACGCACTTCTCGGCCTCGTCCAGGTCGCCGCCCGCGTCCAGCAGGATCGAGCCGAGCGTCTCCCATGCGACGTAGAGATCCGGCGCGGACTCCACAGCCCTGCGCGCGAAGCCCTCCGCATCCTTGTAGTTCCTGTTGCGGCGAAGGACCTCGGCGAGGTCGTTCAGGGCGAGCACCACGGGGCGGTCGGACGCGACGGCGCGGCGGAGGAACGTCTCGGCCTCCATGTAGCGTCCGTTCTGCAGGGCGATCGACCCCATCACGTAGTTGGCGAGCGGCGACTTGCGGTTGCGGCGAAGGACCTCGCGCGCCTGGCGCTCCGCGTCCTCCACGTCGTTGAGCGAGATGTCGAGCCCGAGGACCATGTCGCTCGTGGCCGCGACGTCCGGCCTGTCCCTCATGGCGGCGACGAACGCGTCGCGCGCCTCGCGGCGCTTCTCGTCGCCCTTGCGGAGGAGCACGAACGCGCGCGTCGTCTGGAGGTAGTAGTCGGACGCCGAGCGCGCCTGCTTCTCCATCGTGGCGAGTATGACGTCCTCGAGGTACTTCGTGAGCCTCGTCTTCTCCGCCTCGTCGCCCGCGGCGTCTATCTGCTGTATCGTGACGGCGGCGAGCATCGACCACGCCTGGAGGTTCGACGCGTCGGAGTCCGTCACCTTCCTCAGCTCGGCCGCCGCCGCGTCCTGCTCGCCCTTCATCATGTGGAACATCGCCGTCTCGAGCCTGGCCGCCACCGTGTCGCCCGCCTTGGCGATGGCCTTCTCGAGGTACGAGAGCGCCTTGTCGCCGTTGCCGTCCATGAGCTCGAGGCGCATGAGCCCGATGAGGGCGTCGTGGTTGTCCGAGTCCTTGGCGAGCACCGACTCGTACATCTCGCGGGACTTGCCCCTCTCGTCGCCGGACGCGTAGAGCGCCGCCATCATGGTGATGAGCGTCGTCTTGTTCTCGGCCGGGACGAAGTCGATCGCGCGGCGGATCTGGTTGAGCGCCTCGCCGGGACGGCCCGACCTCGCCCAGGCGTAGCCGAGCCGCACGAAGATCTCGGGGCTCCTGATGTAGCCGTAGTAGTTCGCGAGGCCCCAGAGCCTGTAGCGGCGGTCGGCGTCGTCCTTGATCGCCTTGAGGCGCCTCTCGAGCTCGACCCTCTTCTGCAGCGCCTTCGGGTGGCCGACGCGGGCCATCTCGAACTCGTTGAAGAGCGCGCTCACGTTGTCGGAGTCGATGTCGTCGAGGACCGTCTCGTACATCGCGAACGCCTCGTCGTCGCGTCCCTCGTCCTGCAGCCAGACGCCGCGGTCGTTCGCGACGAGGCCGAAGTGGCGCCGGAGGTCGAGCCTCATCTTGGCGACAGGGTCCTCGTTCTTCCAGAGCCTGTAGCTGCCCCAGCCCTTCGGCGCCGAGAGTATCTCGCCGAACTCCTTCCACGCGCCCCAGTCGGGCTCGCGCGAAGGGTCGGAGCCGAAGAACGCGAACTCGGGCACGGGCCGCAGCTTCGCCGCGTGCCAGAGGTCCGGCGCGCCGAAGATGGCGACCGACTTCGCCGCCTCCGGGTCGTCCGCCAGCCAGTCCTGCACGAACGTGAGCACGCCGAGCGACAGCGAAATCGCAAGCTCGTTGCTCTTCTCGCCGCCGAGGCCCTTCTCCTTCACGAGCTCGCCGAGCTCCTCGAGGTACGACTTGTCGAGGTCGCGCTGGAGGCAGATGAGGTTGAGCTCCCTGCCCTTGCGCTCCGCCGCGAACCTGAGGTGGTCGTCGAGTGATCCGTCCGTCACGAGCCACGTGCGCCCGTCGAGGTCGTCCAGTATCCTGTCGGCCACCTTGTCCGCGAACGCGCCGCTGCCGGCGTCGAACGAAAAGAGGTTCAGGAGCGTCGAGAAGACGAGCGCGACCGACAGTATTCCGCCGACGACGTACGCGATGATGCGCCCGGTCTGCGACGGGGCCGAGTCGAGAGACTCGTTGACCCTAGAGGTCGAGTGGGTCTCGATCCACCAGTACGCGGCGACGTACGAGGCGACCAGCGCCGCGAAGGCGCTCGTCGCGACGGGCAGGTGCCCGCATTCGCGCGCCACGGACGACGGCGAAAGCGGCGTCGCGACGGACAGCACCGCGATGAACGTCATCGCCGCGTGGAAGAGCCACTGCGTCCAGCCGCCGGGGTCGCGGTACGCGCTGATGCCCGAGAGGAGCGAGACGAGGAACGGGAGCGTCGCGAAAACCGGGACGAAGAGCCATCCGTTCGGGGCGAAGTACGCCTTCACCGCCGCGGTCTGGAACTTCAGGTACTCGCCGAAGTCGCCGACCGCCGAAGGCGCGTATGCGAAGAACGCGACGATGAACGCGAGGAGCACGACAGCCGCCGCGCCGTATCCCCTGCCGCCCGCCGACCTGGACGCGACCCACGCGGCGGCGAACTGGAGCGGCAGCAGCATCAGGAAGAGCGGCGAGTCCGCAAGGCCCGCGCCGGCAAGCGCGCCGGACGCGATGCACAGCAGCCACGCGAGCCACTTCGGCGCCGCGGCGGACGCGAAGAGGAGCAGAAACGACAGAAGCGCCCATACCGCCGCGAACATCCGCGGCTCGAGGTGGGTCGCGGCGGACTCCACCGCGGGCGACGCCATGAACGTGACGGACGCGACAAGGCCTGCGACCAGTGCGGACGACGACGTGTACTTGGGCGCCTCGTCGCCTCCGATCCTGCAGCGCACGAGCGCCGCCGCCACCAGGTAGATGGCGGAGACCGCGAACGCGCCGAACACGGCCGGGGCGAACCTGCCGAAGAGCCCCGCGAACGCGCGCGTGAGCGGATACATTTCGAACGGCGCCTTGTCCAGGCCCCCCCAGACCGCGGCGAGATGCGCGCTCTCGCCCGGGTAGACGTAGCCGGCCAGGTTCAGCGCGTACAAGATCAGCGCCACGGCGCCAAGCGCCAGCGCCGCGGTCCAGTCGCGCTTCCCGAGGAGCGAGCTTTTCGTTTCTTCCGACATTTCCTGTTTCCCTTTCCTTTTCCGGCGGCGGCCACCCCAGGGCCTACTTCACCTTGGCGAGAGCCTGCTTGAGGTCGGCGATGAGGTCGTCAGGATCCTCGAGGCCGACGGAGAGGCGGATGAGGTCCGGCGGGATGCCGGCTTCCTTGAGCTGCTCGTCCGTGAGCTGGCGGTGCGTGTGCGACGCCGGGTGCAGCACGCAGCTCCACGCGTCCGCGACGTGCGTCACGATGCCGATGAGCTTCAGCGAGTCCATGAACTTGATGGACGCCTCGCGGCCGCCCCTTATGCCGAACGTCATCACGCCGCACGGCGAGTTGCCGCTGAACTGCCGCTTGACGAGCTTGTTGTACTTCGAGTCGGGAAGCCCCGCGAAGTTTACCCACGCGACCTTCTTCTGGGTCTTGAGCCACTTGGCGACCTTGAGCGCCGACTCGGCGTGGCGGCGTATCCTGAGGTGCAGCGACTCCAGGCCGAGGTTCAGGAGGAACGCGTTGAACGGAGACGGGATCGAGCCGAAGTCGCGCATCAGGTGCGCGGTGCACTTCACGATGTAGGCCATCTTGCCGAAGGCATTCGTGTAGCTGAGCCCGTGGTACGAGGCGTCGGGCTCGACTAGCCCGGGGAACCTGTCGGCGTGCTTCGTCCAGTCGAAGTTGCCGCTGTCCACGATGCAGCCGCCGACCTGCGAGGAGTGTCCGTCCATGTACTTCGTCGTCGCGTGCGTGACGATGTCGCAGCCGAACTCGAACGGACGGCAGAGGATCGGCGTCGGGAACGTGTTGTCGACGATCAGCGGCACGCCGTTCCTGTGCGCGACACGTGCGAACTTCGCGATGTCGAGGACGCAGCCCGAGGGATTCGCGACCGTCTCTCCGAAGACGCACTTCGTGTTCGGGCGGAACGCCTTCTGGATTTCCTTCTCGCCGGCGTCGGGGTCGACGAAGGTGAACTCGATGCCGAGCTTCTTGAGCGAGACGGCGAAGAGGTTGAACGTGCCGCCGTAGATCTGAGCGGACGAGACGACGTGGTCGCCCGCGTTGCAGAGGTTGAGGATCGCGAACGTGGAGGCCGCCTGCCCCGAGCTCGTGAGGATCGCCGCGACGCCGCCCTCGAGCGCGGCGATCTTCTTCGCGACCGCGTCGTTGGTCGGGTTGGCGAGGCGCGTGTAGAAGTAGCCGGACGCCTTGAGGTCGAATAGGTCGGCCATGTGCTGCGTCGTGTCGTACTTGAACGTAGTCGATGAATATACGGGAACCTGGCGCGGCTCGCCGCAGTTGGGGGACCATCCGCCCTGTACGCATATCGTGTCTTGTCTCATTGTTCCTGTCTCTCTCTCTCTTGTTGCTTGTTGCCTTGCTTGTCGAATTGGTTGAAGACCGTCACCTGAGCCTCGCGTCTATCGCGCGCTCGGCCTCCCACGCCGCCGGAAGCCCGGCGTCGAAGCCGGACTGCGCGAGGTCCACCCTGAAGAACCCTTCGTAGGGCTTGCCGCCGGCGAGCCCCTTCACGGAGAAGGCCACCAGCCCCTTCCCCTTCGGAATGCGGCCCACGATCTCGACCGTCTCGCCGCGGTAGAGGTTCTTGAGCCTGCGGGGGAACGCCTCCGCGCCGGAGTCGGCCGCAAACACGACGCGCAGGTCGCTCAGCACCGGGTCGCGGAACCTCTCGCTGAGGCCCTCGATGCCGGAGCCGGCGTTCCACCGCTTGCCGCCGAAGACGAACCCCTCGCCGCGGTTTCCGCGCGTAAGGACGTCTATCAGCTCGCGGTTCGCGCTCTCCTTGACGCCGTACATGTAGACGGAGACGAGTCCGTCGTTGAGCTCCGTGAACTTCGATATGATCGCCGCCGTCTCGCTCACGCCGGCGTTTGCGTCGCCGTCCGTCACGACGAGCGCGATCAGCGGACGCTCCGGGGTGCGCGGCAGCGTGAGCACCGAGCGTATGACCGAGAACACGTCGGTCCTGCCGTGCGAGGCGAGAGACGAGAGCCATATGTCCGCCCTGTTGAAGCTGACCGCGTCGCACGGCTGCCAGGTCCGGAACGCGTACGAGAAGCTGTCCCTGAACGCCACCAGGTTGAACCTGTCCCCCGTGTTCGTGCATGACCTCAGTATCCGGCGCGCCGCCGAACGGCAGCTCTTGAGGCGGTCGTCCCCGATCGAGCCGGACGCGTCGAGGAGCACCACGACGTCCTTCGGCACGGCCTTGAGGTCCGGGCGCGGGTTGATGAGGACGCGGAAGTACGTCCATTCGCCCGCCGAGGCGGATTTCGCCGCGACGTCGACGACCTTCGCCAGCTCCTCGGCGTTGCGTACGTCCAGCATGTCGCGGACGGCGGCCTTCTCCTTCTCGACCACCGCCTCCTCCACGGACGCCATCACCTCCGCCGGCGGCTCGTAGCGCTCCTGCGCCGCGTCGGGCTCCTCCTCCTGCGGAATCGGCTCGTGCACGGACACCGCGTCTTCCGGCGGACCCTGCACGTATGTCGGCGCGGTGAAGAGCGGGACTTCCGCGGGCGGCGCGTCTGCGCCGGACGCCGCCGGCGCCGCCAGGCGAGGCGCGGAAAGCGGCTCGCCCCTCTCCACCACCGCGGTGGGAAACGACGGAACGTCCCTGTCCATGTGGAGCTTCTCGGAAAGGAACGGAGCGACCTCGACGGACGGCTCCGGCGCGGGAAGCGCCTCGGGCGGGCGTACCTCAGGCGCGGACGCGCCTTCGGGCGCGGCCGAATCGTCCGCAAGGGCGCCCGGCGCCGGGTCGTCCACCCGCGCCTCCGGCGACTCGCGCAGGGCCTCGACGTCGCGCACCGCCTCCATGGCGACGGCCTCGGCCGGCGGCGGGGCTTCGCGCACGGCCATCGGCCCGCGCGCGCGGTGGCGCGAGAACTCGCCGCTTACGTGCGTCATCACCTGCGGCTTCATGAAGACCATGAGCGCGACGTGCGCGACGACGGACGCGACCAGCGCGGCCAGAAGGACGTCCTGCCTGCGCTCGTCCGTCATTGGGCCCCCTCCGGATGCGCCTGCACGATCTTAGACGCCTCGCCCACGAGCTCGTCGTCGTCGAAGAGCGTGACCACCACCGTCGCGTATGCGCACGCACCGCGGTAGTCGGTCATCGACTCGCAGTTCCTCGCAAGCCACAGATACGCCTGCCCGCGGCGCGCCGCGTCGGACGCGTTGAGCTTGACCGCCTCCTTGAGCGTGCGGTCCGCGTCGCCGTGCATCCCCGCCTTCGTCTCGAGTATCCCGAGCGCAAGCGACACCGCGCGCGTCTCCTCGGTGCGGACCGGCTCGGCCATGCACTTCCTATAGGACTCCACCGCGGCGGTGTACTCGCCGGCGGACTCCTCGACCGCGCCGAGAAGCGCGAAGGCCGCCTGCCGCCACTCAGGCGTGTCGGCGCGGACGATCATCGCGCGCGCGCACGCCTTGGCCGCCGACCGCGCGCCCTCCGCCGCCGCGTCGTCCCCGAGCCCTTCGGCCTCGGAGAGGAGGAACCTTCCGACGGACCTGGACTTGGACGCGCTCATCCTGTCGCACGCGCCTTCCGCGACGAGCTTGACGTACGCCTCGCGCGCGGCGTCCTTGCGCCCCGCCGCGATGTCAGCGTCCGCGATCATGAGCCTCGCCTCGCGGGACTGGTCCAGCGACAGCCCGAGCCCCAGCGCCTCCTTCAGGAACCCGACGCTCTCCGCCTCGTGCCCGAGCATTCCCGCCGCGACGCCGCGCCAGTAGAGCGACTCCGCCTTGCGGCGCGCGTTCTTGCCGGACGAGAGGGCCTCGGCCAGCGCAAGCTCCGCCGCGGACCACCTCCTCGCCCTGACGTCCACCATCGCCTTGCGGAAGAGCGCCTCCGCCGCGTCGTCGGTGGACGCGAAGTCGCGCGCGATCGCGGCGTATTCCGTGGCCGCCTCGTCGTCCCGCTTCGCCTTCTCGTAGGCCCATGCGAGGCGCATCCTGTCCGCGACGCCGTTCGACAGCGCGACCCCGCGCTTCGCGGCCTCGACCGCCTTGGACGCGTCGTCCTCCTTCTCCGCCGCGTCGAAGTCCATGCGCGCCAGGGGAAGCTCGACCGAGCGGCGGTACCTGCCGGCGGGGAACTTCTCGAGATACGAGTGCATCAGCGCCTTGGCCTTAGCGAAGTCGCCGGTCGAATAGGCGCACGCGCCGAGGAGGTACGCCGAGTCGTCGTCCGACCCGTCCCCGCAGAGCGCCACGGCGTCGGCGTACTTGCCGGACATGTAGTCGCTCCAGGCGGCCATGGTCCTGGCCATGGAAATGCGCTCGTCCTTCGGGTAGACCTTCATGTACCTGCGGAAAAGGGACGAGGCCTCTCCGTAGCGCTTGTCGCTGTAGCTGCGCGTCGCCGCGAGGTAGAGCGCCTCCCGCGCCAGCTTCGCGTCCTTGCCGAAGTGGAGCTCCATCAGTTCGCCGATCGCCTGGCGGCGGACCGCCGGGTCGGGGTTGTCCGCCACAAGCGACGCGTGGCGGAACTTCGCGTACGGTGCGTAGCGCCCCTTGGGGTCAAGCTTGACCGAGCGCTGGAGCATGTCGGCGTCTTTCGTCGCGACGCCAAGGTGGTAGAGCGCCGTAGCGCGGATCGGCGCGGGGGTGGAGTCGGTGTCCAGCAGCTTCAGCTCCGCGAGCTTCTCCTCCTCCGTTCCAGAGAGCGCCATCATCAGGCGCGCGCGCGCGGCGTGGCGGGAAAGCGGGTGCCGCGCGAGCAGCTCGCCGTACGCGGCCCGCGCCGCCTTCTGGTCGCCCGCCATCCTCGCGCATTCCGCGAGACGGTACTTGATCTCGTCGTCCTCCACTCCATCCGCCCCCTCGAGGGCGGCGTACTCGGTCCTGGCCGCGGCAAATTCGCCGCGGTCGAAGAGCCTGTCGGCCATCGCCATCCTGTCGGAAGGCAATATGGCCAGGGCGGAGATGAGGAGCGATGAAGCGATCATTTTTCCATGTCTTCGTTAGATGTGGCGAGAGAGAAGTTCCAC
>Ga0265299_10006999_pt1 | contig 10170 bp, 13 predicted proteins | sample AusTroGonzalo_MG_4_FD_193485 | JGI IMG/M metagenome (GOLD analysis project Ga0265299, IMG submission 193485) | Bovine rumen microbial communities from tropical cattle in Woodstock, Queensland, Australia - Gonzalo_02 | ecosystem: Host-associated > Mammals > Digestive system > Stomach > Rumen ...
GTAAACTTCATCACCTGGCTTTGCCCATTCTCTTGGAAGAGCAACTCTACAGTGACTATCGATTACTTTAGTATTTCTGACTATTGCCATATTTTTCTCCTTTCATAGAGATGGTGTTAATTCCCTTGGCATTTAGGAGGGCAGGTGTTATCGCCTCACCTGGCTTATCTAAGCAACTAGAGAGGTATTAAAATGCGCGAAACGTCACTAGTTGTTTGACCCTTTGTTATCTTCTTTTACAACTCCGTCATCATCGACATCTGGAATTGTGTTAGTAACATTGGTTGTAACCTTTTCAGGTTCTTCTTCTTGGTTCTCAACGTAATCATAGTTGCCGTTTTCTCTAACGACCGCTTGATCGGCTTGAACCATTGTTTGCATTTGAACGGACATGATGCCCCACTTAGAGATAAGTTGTTTAATGACTGTCTTAAGGGCCATTTCATCAAACATTTCTTTCCACTTGCCACTACCGTACATACGATATTCTGGTGAGTATTTCTTGCCGTGAGTTTCACATTGTTCTTTTGTCCAATAAAGAGTCTTTGCGAATCCGCTTGTTAATTTGAAATAAGCGTAATAACCAACGACTTCTTCGTTGTCATATTTGTGGTCGAATTTGATGATGTCATCACCGAATTCATCTTGGCCGACAACTTCGCCTTTATGGACTGGCTTAACACCGATTTTCTCGTATGCTCCAGTACGGATAGCGAGTTGCACCCAGGCTTTCCATCCTGCTTGGAAGGTAGCTTCATACATTTGGTATTGTTGACCATTTGCATCTTTCTTGGTGTTTTTGTAACCAATGATGTATGCAAACCCAAGTGTAGGTGCTAAAGGTAGGTTGAGTGATTGAGCAAGCAATGCCGCGCTTAAGACTGTTTTTGGGTCACAATCTTGTAATGTGCTATTGTTCGCTACGAGTGTGCTTACATCAGCGATAAATCTTAAGGCAATCGCTTTGTCACCTAAGGTGTCGTTGATGAGTTTTTTGTAACTCTCAGATTGGATAGCAACTGAGAATTTTTGATTTGGTTTTCTGAGTTCTATAGCTTGTCTTTGTGCCATACTATTTCTCCTTGATTTCAGTAACTGTACAGCCGCGATCGACTGCTAATTTTTTGATGTCTTCAATAACATTGACATCACGATATTCGATGATAAGTGTAACTTTTTTAAGTTCGTTATCTTCGACTGGTTTTGGTTCTTCGCCAACTGGATTATTCAAAGCTTCTTCTTCCGCTTTCTTTGCATCGAATTCATCTTTCAAACATTTAAGTTCGTTATCCGCTGCATCGAGCATCGCTTCGAGTTCTTTGAATTGAAATGAGAATAATTTGCTAAGAGCAAGTCGAGTGGCTTTAATTTGGTCTTTCTTCTTGCGGAGATTAGTTCTACATTTCTTTAAGTTCTTGTATTCCTCATCGGTAGAGCAGGTTAACATCCTGTTTTCTTCGATAAAGCCTTCACAAGCGACTTTTACCTCATCAAAATTCTTTAATGAGTATTCCTTTGTCTCTGGGTTGAGAATCGGAGTAAGGGAGAATTCTTCTTTTTTAATTTCTTCTTCCATAATGTGACCTTTCTAAAATGAGATTTTATATTCAGGGATGGTGCCACCAACGACATCTCTTTCCCAGAATCGAGTGACCAACTTTTCCAAGTTTTGTACGTGCTTGAGTACATCAGCACGTTCTATGTGGTAGTAGCGTGTTTCAGTTTTTAAGAGCTTCTTCCCATCTGGGTCGTAATAATCAAAGAAGTTAAGCTTTGCTGTAACCTCTACGAAGTCGAAGTCATCCATAACCACTAAGTACCAAATAACTTGTTCGTAATACTTTTGAGGGATGTGGTCTTTCCACTCAAGTTCATCTTCACGATTTCTAATGTCGTGAGTTTTGCATTCCCATACGCCTTTACGTTTAGTAGCAAGTTCGGTGAGAATGCCATCAAGAGAAGCAGTCATATATGGCTTATCAATTCGCCTATACATTTCAAACTGTCTTGGTGTGTGCATCTTGTACTTTTCTTTGTAGTCAAGAGCGAAGATTTTGCGGATAAGAGGTTCCATTAAGGTTCCGTAAGTCATAGACTCGTTTGTTTTTTCCACTTCTACTTCATCTGGACAAACGATGTCAGCATAGAGTTCCAGAATGTTCTTATATGGACTATTACCTGTGATTGCTGATGCAGAGGTACCACCGAGCCCACGAGCCTTTTTCCATTCTTCTTTGGACTTGAATGTTTCTCTGCGATAGTTTTTCTTAGCCATTTAAGCCTCCTGTTTATTCTTGATTTTGTTTAAGACCTCGATCTCGCGGTCTCTAGTCGTTCCAATACATTTCATCACTGAGTCGATCGTGACGTGTTGAGATAGGTAACGAATGGATCCACCGAATTCCCTTAACGCTTGATTCTTAATTTGAATCGCTTTAGTAGTTCCGCAGTTAAGGTATTCGGCGATATCGTGATAATCCCAATGCGGTTTTGTTAACAATTGTTCTCTTCTTTCGGTAGTCATTTTGCTGTGTTTTCCCAACTTTCAACCGAAAAAAAAGTACGCCAGATTTCTTTAGCATCAGTCAAGCCTAAAATAGAAGAAGCTCTTACGATATCTTCCCTAGACCAACCAGCCTTATTTGAAATCTTTAATTGCATCATTTGTTCGGTTATACCGAAACGTTTTGCAAACTCTTTAATAGAGCCACAAGCAGCAACGACATGACCACGCAAAATTCGATTGTCAAACACAATTGAACCGCCTCTTTTCTTAGGTGTCATAGGTTCTCCTTTCTTTTAGTTTTATGTGATTTCACACATTTCTGCTTCCATTATAATTCGTTTATGTGAAAAATCAAATAGTTTTTGTGAAAAATGAAAAATTGTTTTTGTTTTTTTGTAATTCTGTGATATCATTGGAGCAGGTCAAGAAAGGAGAGGTTATGGAAGTTGTCGCAACATTCGCATCACGATTAAAAGAAATAATGAGAATAAGACAAGTGCGTGCTCGTGACATCACGTATCACACAGGCATCTCAGGTTCATCGATTTCCCACTATTTACGTGGTGATTATGACCCAAAACAAAACGTTATTATTAAACTCGCTATCTACTTACGAGTTAATGAAGTTTGGTTAATCGGTTATGACTGCGATATGGAACGATTCGAATCTAATTTGGAAGGAACCAAGAAAGAGATTATGGAAATGCTCGACTTGTTATCTGACCAAGATGTTGAACGTGTGAGAGACTTTATTCAATCTTATTTCATTGACCGCTAGTGACCGCCTAGGATAAAAAAAGAGCCGTTAAGACCGCAATTCTTAATGGCTCAGCGGTTTTTGTAGAAAAAGTATTTGAACGACTAACTTTTACAAGAAACCTTTTTGATTATAACAAAAAGAAAGGAGATTTGCAAATGAGAAAAGGTATTTATAAGGACGACAAACGTGGTACGTGGTACATTCACACTACCGCAACCGTGAATGGCGAGACCAGGCACGTGACTATACGTGGGTACTCAAGCAAGAGAGAGGCGGATGCTGACTACGACCGCGCTATACAAGAATGGGTACAAGCGCATACTGAACATTGCAAGGTGGTGTTCTTCAAGGACTTGATCGGCGAAGTTGATAAAGATAGAGCTACGACTGTTAAGCTACAGACTTTGCGTGGAGATACATTCATCTATGGTAAGTATCTGGCCCCAGCATTTGCCGACAAACTCATTGGAGATGTCTTCAATAGAGAAACAATTTCTAATTGGTACAACGATTTCATTGCCGATTCCACTATTTCTATTAACCGAAAGAATAAGGTTATCACACGCTTTAAGGACATACTTGCATTTGCCTATAAGCATCTATATGTGGATGCACCAACATACCAGATATGTGATGTCGTGCTTAAGCACTTACGCGTAAACATAGTGCAACGCAAGGAAAAGGATGTGTGGACTCGTGAAGAATACGAGCAGTTTATAGATGCGATTCCTACTGATAAGATTTGGTATCCACTATTCGTAGTCTTTGGTGAATTGGGATGCCGAATTGGTGAATTGCAAGGACTTATGTGGAAAAACTTTGATGTCGAAAAGAAAACGATATTCATTTGTCAACAAGTAATCGAAGGTACTGGTAGCGGTCATTGGCAAATAGAAACTCCTAAGACCAGTTCTTCTATCAGGTACAACCGTTTAACCGATGAAACAGTCGATTTGTTAACAGAGTTAAAGGACATTATGAAAGGCAATGATAATGACTTCATATTTGGTGGTCACAATCCTATCTCAAGGCACGCAATACGCGATGCAATGTATAAGTATAGTGCTTTAGCAGGTGTACATAAAATCACACCTCATGGTATGCGCCATTCTAATGCCTCATGGCTCGTTGAGACTGTCGAGACTATGGAAGATGTCAAGGTCATATCCAACAGGCTTGGGCACTCAAGCACGCAAATGACACTAGACACATATTCGCACGTATTAAAATCACGTGAGAGCTCAATGATAGGAGTTCTTGGTGGAAGAAAGACCAGAAAGCTCAAAATCGCTTAAGCGTGGTAAAGAAAAATGTCAAAAAAATCGAAACTGGATGAAAAGTTCCGTTATCCTGTGAAAGATTTATTGATATCTTATCATTTATATATGATAAATATGCTGTTTTGAAACGTGAGGTAATGCTGTGAAAAGTACATAACAATTCCCGTCACTTGCTCCATTACACGTATAACCCTGATTTTATCAGGGTTTTTTATATTTTTCAACGCTCGTGAGCAATTTTTGAGCAAAATTTGAGATAAAAAAGAAAAGGCGACCACAAAATTCGGATCGCCTCTGCTTAAGCACATACTACTTACGTATATACTTGAGTAGTTACTTACGTATATTCTATCCTGCGAAATCTTCCCAGTAATCCAGGCTGCTGCGGCCATATCCCATTCCGCTAAGACCAAGGTCATCCAGGATAGCGTTAATGGCAGCATCCACTGGTTCATCTGATTCGAGTACGCCGCCATCAATTGTTAGGCGTGTCTCTCCATCAATGTACGAGTAATCGTAACCGCCTTCGCTCGAATCCTGTATAAACAGGTAATTATCGTTGTCGAGCACTAAAAGTTCTTCGCCTTCCCATTCGTTACGCATACATATATCCTCCTGCTTGAGTGCTTAAGCGTATTTCGTTCATATACGCTGTGAGATTTTTGAATTCCTTTGGTTGAAGACCATTGTCTTTGCACCATTGAAGGTAGAATTTCATTTGTTCAGCAATAGTTAGTCGTTCCATAGCTCAGTTCCTTTCCGTGTGATTAAAACACCTTGCTCATGTGCACTATGCCTTTGATTGTGCGCCATACTGTGATTGATTCGAGGCCGAAGAAGTATTCGTCATCATCGTCAAAACAGTGGTTGGTGATGAATTTTTCGTCATCATCGGTGACATAAATGTCAATTTTGCCGTCTTTCCAGACTTCGCAGACGATATAATTCGTGCTCACATCGTCAATCGCATCCATAAATAGATGTGTGTTTTGCGCTTTAGCACCATAGTGTTCGTTGATGTGGTTCAAGACATCGATAATTTCAGTTGTTTTCATAGTTCAGTTCTCCATTCTTTTCTTATTTATTTCTTTTCTCTCAGGTATGCCCATTAGTTGAACATACCCAAGAGTGTCATTTGCTCAAAGTCGAAATCTGGTTCGGCTCGATCGCCCCTGCTTGAGCACTTGTGTTGTACTCTCACAGGTCTAGGCACTATGTAACTCTCGTTTGAGTAATAGATGCCATTGTCTTTTATCCAGTTGCCTATTAAGGCACAATATCCAGTTTTGGATAAGACCGCTAATTTATTTGGGTATCCATTGCCTAATAGTCTATTGACTAAACGCACTTTTTCAGGCTTTAGAGACCAGTAATGGTTACCGTGGATAATATCTACTAGATATTGGCTAATGAAGGTCATGCTGTCGTTTCTATCAGTCACGCCATATTCACTTGTTAGGCGGATGATTCCATTGTGTGCTACACCTATTTCGCATTCGCTTTCGAGTTTACGCATTTCTGCATAATCACGAGTGAGTGGGTAAGGATGTGTGAGTTGAGGTTGTGTTCCACCTTGGGTGCCGATTCTGAAGTGGTAAACTACTGAGTAGTTTTTATCATCGAGACCTTGGAAGAAGCTTTTATAAGCTTGCTCGAAATCTTTATAGTGCATAAATCCCTTGCGAATAATGACTGTGTCATTGATAGCGACCATAAATCCTGCGCCATCTGGGTTTCTCTTAAAGCATTGCTTAAGAGTTTCGAATGTTGGGGCCTTTTGGCCTGCTGGTTTGAATACTGCGATACACATATATATGTCCTCCTGTGCTTAAGTGCTCAAGCATTACGCTGCTTGTTGTGTGACTGTAATGCCACGGTTGTCAACGGCCACTGTATTTAAGAAAGCGCCGTTTTTTCTCCAGTAGTTCATAGTTTCACTAGGAACTAGTTTGAAGATTTTGCTCATGCAATAGATTTTTTCAAATCTAACGCTCTTTAAGTTTTCAACGATGCCTAAGACAAGTCTTAGATAGTGTTTGATTTTCTCTGGGTCATTGGTAGATTTACCAATGCGAAGTTCGATGGTTGAGCCAGAACTAATGAGTGCGTAGCTATGACTGCTTGGGTAAACGCTCCATTCGTATCCGCTATAGCGACCGCTTTCGAGACAAGATTTGAAGTTTTCGATGCTTTGCATTGAATAGAACGAACACCAACTCATTTCGCTTGGTCTACGACCACTGATTTTTAACCAGTCGGTTTCATAGGCTTTAAGAACGTATTGCAATTTCAAGAAATTGAGTGCTTGTTCTTTTTGTGTGTCGCCTAACCAGGTTTTGCTTAGGTGGACGTGGAATCCCACATTTGCGATGTTCTCGTCATTACCCATAAGGCGTAATTGTTCGGTTAAGATATTCCAGTCGAAGTCATATAATGACTTTTTGGTGAATACGTTGCTGATAATTTCGGCAGCCACAGTGCAATCTTGTTCGCATCTAAAGATGCGGTTGCGACTTCCTGGCTTAGCCATTCTATAGAATGCATCGGTACACTTGATTTGGTTGTTTCTAACCATCGATGCTCTACTGGAAGCATTAGCTTCCATTTCAATGCCAAGGCCCTTAACGTTATTGAGGTCAAAGGTTTCACCTTCGCCGTTAATAACTCTTACGTTGCTACTTGTTGAGTGATAACCAGCAAGGGAAATCTTAGGATTTCTGGCTTCTTCTTGCTCTTCTCTTGCTATGCAAGTGGCACAAAGTCTGGTTTCGGTCGCACGGTTCCAAGTGCTTAAGCCATCACGGATGTCTTGTGGTGTGACCCAAGCACCACATCTATCACATCTACGGAACCCTAAGGTTCTCATAGCGCTCTCGATGTCGCTTTCTTGGTCGCCTTCAAGGTAATAAACCTTGCCTTGTTCCATTGGGCTTGTTGTATCCCAAGCGGTGCTTTGGGATAATGTGTTCTCGAATGATAATCTTGTGAGAACATCCATTTGTTCCACATTGTGGAAAGTAGCGATAACTTGTTCGCTTTGGTTGAGAGTAAAAATTACTAAATAATTTTTCATTGTCGAGTTTTCCTTTCTTCGGTTCTACCGAGTTTCGACACCAACATTGTTTCACCGCTTTTTTTCGCATTTATCTGCGCCTTAATTAGAGTGAAAAAATTTTTCGGATCTGAAAAATTATTTTCAAAAGACAATTCCAAAAAGTTCTCGGCAATTCCGAAAAGCCCTGCTCGCTTAAGCAGGTCGCATATATTATTCGTAGGTATGTGTGAAAGACTAGACTAGTTTTATATACTAGTATTCTTTTCTGTAGAATAAAAACATCACTCTTTTAAGGAAGGCTAGAAAAATGAAAGCGGTTTACTTAAGTAATTGCCTATTGAAAAATTGACTAGCAAGAACTAAAAAGACTTACTAAAGTAAAGCAAAATTGAGATTGAGAAATGGCTGATTGAAAACGAAATGTGGTGAAAAAGCTATCATAAATGCATAATACACATTTAGCTTTGACGTGACATTTTTCGTCCAGTTTCACTCAATCAATTAAGTTATCAGCAGCAGCTAAAGCTAGTCTCATAACAGCGAAAACAATTGTTCACAACCTAAAAAACATACTTTCTTTACTAAAGTAAAGGTGTTTCATTGGAGCAGTTCATACAAACTGAACCATAGGGTTTCACTCTAAAGAGTGGCTATATATGAGAATATGTAGGGCTAGAATGACCCCCTCCCTAGACCCCCTTTCGCCTGGGGGTGCGTTTATATATCATCATGGCCCATCCCTGCAAAAGTTCATTTTTGACTTCTTTTCATATCATTTCGCATAATCACGCCTGTGTTTCTCTTTCTAAATAATTAAAGGATCTTCATTTTTGTTGGAATCGATTTCGTGAAAATAAAATTTTGGAAAAAACAAGGTGTTTTATGTGGTTTCGGTATTATCTCGGTAATTAAAGTATGTGTTAAGTAAACTGTATTGCTTTTATATCAATTATTTTGATGCCGAGGAACTCTATGGAAAAAACAGTTGACAGCATCTTTATCGACTTAATGCCTGAAAGCGAAAAGGCTGTTTTTTTGTCTGCAAAACGTACAGATAAGAAATTTGACTCAGAGGCTGCTCGTATTGGTTTAGCGAAATTGCTTACTGGTACATTCAAGACAGAGGATGGGTTGGAACTTTCGGCTAAAGACATTATTGATATGAAGACTGCTGCCTTTGTAATGGCAAATCCAACGCCACAAAACACTAAAGCTCTTTATGAACTTGCTGGTCTAGCAGCGCCTAAGGAGATTGATGTTAAGACTGGTGGCAAGCCAATTGATAGATTCCTTGAAAGTCTCTCTATAAAGCCTGATGGACAAGACTAGAAACTTCTCCGTGAGGATTCCAGATTCAACTGGGAGAATTCACGAAATAAGAGTCCTCGATTTTATTCAAAACTTTCTCTACATCAGACCGAAGCCAAAAAACTTGATGGCGGAAATCTTGGATGGGGAGGTTGAGGATACTCCGTTGATCTTATTTAAGTTGAACCCTCAACAAATGAGGTTCTACTTGCAGATAGAAGATGACTGGAGACACTATCGGCCAGTCCGATACATCGTCCTAAAGGCTAGACAAATTGGGTTTTCCACTTTGATCGCGGCGATTATCTTCACGATGACTCTATATAGTCCGTATCGTGAGTCGCTTGTTATCTCCGATAAAGATGACCACACAAAGAGAATCTTTGAAATGTATCAGAGGTTCTACGATCACCTACCTGAAGAGATAAAACCTACGGCGGCGGCGAATCGTAAAGGTAATATGCTGAGCACCACCAATGAATCAACGGTCAGCGTTGAAACGGTGAGTGATGACTTGGCTAGAGGTGCCACTCTTAGAGCGGCCCACGCTTCCGAGTTTGCGATGTGGAAGAAACAGCAAGAAGCAATGGCATCATTGAACTCCGCTGTTCCAATGTCTCCTGATGCGATGTTGTTCATTGAAAGCACCGCAAAAGGTATGAACTTCTACCGTGACCTATTCGTTAATGCCTTCAACGGCAATAGTTCTTCTCTAAAAGGATGGTTCGAACCTTGGTATCGAAACGAAGGATATCGAAATCCATACAACGGAGAGGAACTGCTTAGGTTCGGTGCCTACGGCGATGAGGTCGCTTTGTTAGAACAATACAAAGATGACGGCATGACCGTAGAAGGGTTGATGTGGCGCAGAGCTCAAATTGATTCAATGGGCTTAGAGATGTTCCACCAAGAAAACCCAACTTACCCAGATGAAGCATTCCTTACTACTGGTTACTCAATCTTTAATGCGATGAAAGTGCAAAAGAGAATTGAGGAAGTCGAGAGGGATGTTTATGCAAAAAGGGGCCACTTCGAATACAAATCTACGATTTCTCCTGACAATAGGCGAATCACCGTTAGCAATGTCAAGTTCGTAAATGACCCTGGTGGCGATGTCATCATCTATGAAGAGCCGTTTCCTGGCTATCCATACGTTATTGGAGTTGACCCTTCAAGTATTCACGGCGAAGACTTCAATTGCGCCCAGGTAATTAGGCACGATGGCAAATGCCGAAAACAGGTTGCAGTGTTCTCGAAGCAA
>Ga0265299_10007000_pt1 | contig 10170 bp, 6 predicted proteins | sample AusTroGonzalo_MG_4_FD_193485 | JGI IMG/M metagenome (GOLD analysis project Ga0265299, IMG submission 193485) | Bovine rumen microbial communities from tropical cattle in Woodstock, Queensland, Australia - Gonzalo_02 | ecosystem: Host-associated > Mammals > Digestive system > Stomach > Rumen ...
TCACGATGCCGCTGATTGTGTTACCTGCGTTCACGCCATTTCCGATGACAATGGACGCCCTGTGAAGTGGCTCTTGAGTTTTTGAGGATGTCCCAGGTATCAGGTGGATGGTGAGGGCGGTGTCGGCGGGCTGGATCCAATAGGCATCTTTGTAGCCGGCTTTTCTCGCTCTGAGCGTTTGGTCGTACGGCAGCCAAAGGTCGAAATGCCCTTTTTGATCTGTTCTGACCCCTCCAGCATCTAATGTCCCCATGGAGTGATTGATATAGACAAGTGCATCGGCGATGGGTTTTTCGGTTTCATCATCGAGGACCACGCCCTCGATGTAACGACGGTTATCGAGGATGGCTGGACAGTCGGAGGCGTAAAGCTTATCGACGGAGATCAGGTGCATGAATAACTGTCGCGGATGGGTGGTATTGAAGTAGGCTTCTGCCCACCAGGAGGATTCGGCCTTGGCATCGGGCGTGAAATAATATCTGCTCTCTATGTCGAAGTAACCGCCATCCTTCAGCGGGTGGGTCCAGAAAGGATGGGGCTTGCCGACTTTGACTTTTCCCCCGAAGATAAACGCCAGACGGACGAGGCTGTCGGTGCGCTCGATGGACTTGTCGGCCTGCCTGGCGGCTTGCCGGATGGCATTGACAACAGAGTCGGTATGATTCTGATCGACTTTAGCCGGAATTTTGATCTCTACCTCGCGGATGAGCGGAACGTAGATGCCACGGGCATCGCTGCCAAAGGGGCCTAAGTATTCGTTGATCATATGGCCATGTTGGCGCGTGAATTGTCCGAAGAACTGCTCCTCGACAGGCGTGGCAAACAGGTCGGGGTCGAGGGCATGGCTTTCACCGTTATAGATGAAGCCGTCGGGGCTGAACGTATGAGCGACGCTGACGACATGGCCTTGGTAATAGGTGTCATAGATATTTATGAGGGATGCCAGGCGACGGGCTTTCGACTCGCTGGGTGAAAGCGGTGCGACAGACAGGAAGGGCCGGGTGGTGACTTCTATGGCTCCGCAGGCTCCGATACTTCCATATACTGCCGTTGCTGCCGTGTCTGATAACACGCTTACATCTTTCACGTGTTCGTCGTGTCGGAGGAAGTAGGCCCGAAGATCCCTCATCAGTTCGAGGTCGTAGTACTCATGTTGATTCTTCATCTGCTCTATGAAGGAGAGGGGTGGCTTTCCCCCGACCTTTGTTATGCATCGATAAGGGTTGATGAGCTGCCTGTTCATAGCCTTCGGGAGCGCCTTGCCGTTGACGACGATGAGGACGGAGTCGATGATGTCGCCTTCAGTGCTGGGTATACCCTGTAAGTCCTCAGGCTGTTGGGTGCTCTGGGCGGTGGCGAGGCTGGCGACGAGTGCCAGCAGGATGATGGTAAAACATTTCTTCATAGGTTGGTTGGTGATGTTGTTCCCATATACTGTCCGATAAAGAAGATGGTGCTAGTAGACCATTCCCTGATGAAATAGAGGAAAGGATGTGTGGCATGGAAGACGATCGTTTCAGGCTTCGTGAAATCCAGCCCCGCAATACGCCCTTGCAAAGCAGTGGCAACCCACGCTTCGGTGCCTGTCTCGTCGACCTTGATACGACCTTTCTGCTTGATTATTTTGATGCAGGATTCTAAATCGAAGAGATTGGAGAAGTCAGCCTTCTTCATATTGAAAGCATTGGGCATGAGTGCCGACATGATACCAGTGAGATTCACCTCTGACTCCGACTCAAAGCGTGGCAATTTCACATCGACACGAACTCTTCTCATCTGATCATACATCTTCTCCCAACTGTCGGCCGTCAGCGACTGCGCCACCTCCTGAACGGTCCTACCCTCCTTCGGCAACATGACGATCATCTGATAGGCACCATTGCTATAAGGCAGGCAGAGCGTCTGGCAGAGGTCGTTCTCGGTATAGAAGAACTGGTGTGTCTGGTTCATCATCGGCACCGTCTGCTCTTTGCCGTCCTCGCCTTTGAACACCTCGTCCTGTGTGTAGGCTTTAGGAAACTTATCTGTCCAGATGCCCTTGAAGTTGATGGTGTTCACCAGGGTAAATTTCAACTGGTCTGACTCCGACGCCATGAACTTCGTGTCATAACTGTCTTTAGCCACCTCCTTGAAGGCAGGCTTGGGTTGGATATTCTTGTGCGAGGTGAATTCGTTACTGATGTCAATTGTGGCCAACTTGTCGAGTTTGGGCGTCTCAGTGAGCATCTTGCGACAGAATTTATTAATGTTGGCGGCTTTCTTATCATCACAGCCCAACACCTGGTTGATTTGTGTCCTTGTCTTGCCGGCAGCTCCGTTGTTGATCAAGCCGAGGGCGTAGGTCATACCCAGGGGCGACAGAAGGATGCTCTCGTCGGCTCCGACTTTGCGGAATAGGTTGAAACCAAGGTTATTAACGGACATCACCAACGTCTGTTCTTCGTCAGAGAGGTTGATCTGGATTCGCGGGTTATTCTCATTCGGCACCCCATCTCCCTCTGCCTCAATTTCGAATGCCTCGATTTCCTTCATGGAGAAGGGCATAACGGCGTTGGTCACCTCTCGCTGCGGAATAGGCAGATTGCGATGGGCGGTCTGCCTCCTCAGCATTTTCAGGTCGCGTTGGGGTGAGACATTCACCAACTCAAAATGGTAATGAGGAATCTGATGAAATTGGACGTATGAGGGATTGATGGCCACTTTCATTGTCTTCATACCCACATAACTGATGCGGAGACTATCTTGAGGACTCTTAATCTTGATGGTAAACATACCAAGTGAATCCGTGACGGTCGATTCGACGATACGTCCATTCACGTCAATCTCACAGACCATAGCACCCATTAGCGGACCATTGACATCGTTTACGGTGCCGCTGATCTTGTCGCCAGCCTTCAAGGCTATCGCAGTTTTAGATGGTTCTTCTGCTCGCTGCTTGACGAAGCCCTTGGTGGTGATTTCAATCACACCGTTTGCACCTTGGGAACCATAGACGGCCGTTGCGGCGGCATCCTTCAAAACGCGCTGCGACTTGATGGTGGCAGGATCGATGTCCGACAGCTTACCCTTGAAGATGACACTATCGACGATGATCAGCGGCTCGTTGGTGACGATCAGAGTTTTTCTAATACGTCTGATATCAGCTTTGGGGAAATGTTTCTTGATGGCAGCTTCCTGTTCATCGCTCATCTCACCCTTTATGGTCAGATTGTCTATCTGCAGGCCGTAGAACCACTCGGGCAACGCCACCTTGTCGGTGAAGTTGAGGGTCAGTCTCTTGATGTACTTCAACTGGGCGAGGTGCTCAGGCACTCTGTTCACCCGTAAATCGAGGCCATCGAAAGAATCTTCTTCAGCCTTTTTCTTGAGACTCTCTACTATCTTTTCGTTGCTCTCTATCTGTCGCACCATCCAACCCATCTTGGGCGTGAGGGCATGCGTCAGGGTGTCCACTTCCGTTCCGATATAGCCTGCGATGAGCTCCATCGGCGTATCGACAATGACGTTACCATTGGCAATGTCGATAACCTGGTATCTGAAATCAACATACACGCGCTCCGATGGCATCTCATGGATGTGAGGCACCTGGTCGAGCGTCAGTCCGTTTTCATCGGGGAACAGTTTGAGCATCCAGCCGTCCAGAACGGTCGGCTTGCGAAAGTCGCATACCTTATTGCCCACCAGTTTGTCGGGGTTTTCCTTCTTAACCATGTTCTGCCAGAAAGCTTGGTTGGGTTTCCCCTCGGAGGCCTTGATGAACTCGGTCAGGATGGGTTTGAGGCTTTTGAACCAGTCGCCCATGCCGTACTTTTCCAACTGCTCTGTTTTCTCCAGCACCTTCTGCCAGTCCTGAGGCGTGCCCATGAGGGTGATAGAGGGAATGCCGCAGCCCATATAATGGACAACGTAGTCGAAATAGGTCTTCATCGTCTCCATCAGCGTGACCTGTGAGACGATGCGTTCAGTAACACCAGTCGTGGTGAAGTCGGCGGTAATGGTCTTGGCAACGTCGCCCTTGGTGTATTCGTTGATTTGTGCAGCGAAACCGGCGATGAGTTTCTTCCAGTCAGCATCCTCATGGAGCAGATTCTTCGTGGTCTCCACCACCAGATCCATTTTCTCGGTGTGGCTCACTATCTGGTCGCGCAGTTCATCCGAATGTGCATTCACATAACGTGCAAACCCCTGACTAATGAGCAGCCAAACCATGTCGGGCGAGAGCACCAGCGGACGGTGCTCGGCATAGGCCCGCACGATCGTCTGGAAGAACACGTCTTTCCCCTTAAAGGTATAAAACCGTTCATCGTCAGAAAAACTCTTGGCAATCCAAATAGGTTCCAAAACCCCTTCTTCTCTGAAAATGCCATATAGAGCCGAGGAGCCCCTCAACTGGGAATCTTCCATATCAAGAGCATCCTCGTCGATGGGCGCGAGATTCTCGTCGACCACGAAGGTGATGCCGTTCTGGGCACTCGCGAAGCTGGCGACGAGTGACAATATGATGATGATAAAACTTTTCTTCATAGGTTGGTTGGTCTAATGGACTCTTCTTTGGGATTTAATCGTAACAGGCTCCGAAGTCATGATCGATTGCATCATGATCTTGTATTTCTTTTTGTCGATAGCACGCGTCTCGGTTATCATGCCCGGATAACTGAAACGGAGGCGATTCTCAGGATTCTGAACCTTCATGACAAAACGACCATTAATATCAGTGATGACCGATTCTACGATACGTCCTTGGGCGTCAACCTCACAGACGGTGGCACCCATCAGCGGACCCAAATCTTCGCTCACCGTGCCGCTGATCTTGTTGCCAGCCTTCACGGCTTTCGTTTTCTTTGCTTTTGGGGACTTATCGGAGGACAGTGGAATGACAAATTCCTCAACTCTTGTGATCTTGCCTTCCGGGAACCGTTGGTTCAACTGGGCTTCTTCTTCGTCGGTGAATTTGCCCCAGATGTAGAGTTCGTCGATGGGAATCTTGTCTAACCATTCAGGGATGACGACGGGATTGCTCCCGAAATTGAGATGCAGCCTGCGGATGTGCTCCAATTTAGAGAGCGCAAAGGGCACTTCCTGACCTTTACCCACATCGATACTGATATTGCCATTATACTTGTTTTGTTCCCTCATACGTGCGAACTCATCGGACTCCTCATCGGCAATGCGGGCCAGCCAACCTATCTTGGGCGTGAGGGCATGCGTTGTGGCATTTTCCTCGATGCCCACGAAGCCTGACCACAACTGCACGGGAATGGTATCTATAGGTAATTCGGTAGCGGGGTCGGTGAGTACCTGCTGGAAATTCACGCGCACCATCTCCTGAGGCATGTTATGGCTCCACATCACACTGTCGGAGGTTACACCATCCGCATTGGGGAAGAACTTCAGGATCCAGCCATCCACATAGGTTGTCCTTTTGGGATCGGGAAGGCAACCTCTGCCAATATTTATCTGGTCGACACGCCTTTTCCTGACGATATTTTGCCAGAACTTCTTGTTGGCTTTGCCCTTGGAGGCTTTGACAAACTCCTCTAGGATATCCTCCAGATCGTCAGACCACTTTTCCAGATTGTATTTCCTCAGGCTGCGGGCCTTGTCGAGCACCTTCTGCCAGTCGTCGGGTGTGCCCTTGAGCGTGATGGAGGGGATGCCACAGATGGCTGAGATTCTGGTATAGATGAAATATTCCTTGACCACATCCATCAGCGAAATCTGCGAGGCAATGCGTTCGGTGATGCCTGTGGTGGTGAAGTCGGCTGTCATCAGGTCGGCCAACTCACCCTTAGTCTCCCTGGCAATGCAGGCGGAGAAGTCGTTCAAAACGCCTTCCCAGTTGGCACCGGGCAAGAGGATATTATCATCGGAGACAGTCACAAGTTCCATTTTCCCCTCATGAGACACCAGCAGGTCGCGCATCTCCTCTGTATGTGCATTCACATAGCGGGAGAACCCCTGGCTGATGATGAGCCACACCATGTCGGGCGACAGCACCAGCGGACGGTGGTCGGCATAGGCCTGCAGGATGCACTTGTAGAAGTTGTCCTTGCCCATGTGGGCCAGTTGCTGCCCCTCAAAACTGGTCTTCAGCACATGATAGTCTTCCGAAGGCACCGCTAAGACGTTGATAATCTGCGCGGCAATAAACTTATCGTCGAACTTTGTGATGGTCTTCTTTGGGGCGGGCAGGTCTTTGTCAACTTCAAAGATGGTGCCCACGATGTCCAGTCCAGTGCGTGGGCCTTGAAGCGGGTAGTCAACCCCGGTGAGGGTCATCCCTTCGATCTCTTCCATTGAGAAGCGCTTGGCGGTCTGCTGCTGGCTCGTCTGTGCTGTAGCCAGGCTGGCGATGAGAGCTAGCATGGTGATGGTAAAACTTTTCTTCATAGATTGGTTGGTTTTTAATAAGATGTCGTCATTGTGCCATCAAAACCGATGGGGTCGCGGTTCAGCGAGCGCACACGGATATACGCTTCGCCAGAGTCATAGAGTTCTACGACATAGTGATAGGAATCCTCCTTGGTCCTGACATCGATGTCGAGCTGCGTGTATTTGTTCGACTTGGGTTTGCTCTCCTTATAACTCAGCACGGGCGCCTCGAAGTTCAGGCCTATCGAGGGTGCGAGCGTGGGCGATACACGGGCCTGTCCCAGATAGGGCAGATAGCTGTGCAGCGTGTCGCCTCGCAGTTCCAGATAGAAGTCGGGTGTCACCATCCTCGAGCCGTAGCGCATAGTGTTCATCGAACGGATGTCGATGCGCCACTGCCTGGCAGCGATGGCATCGGAGGGCTTCACTTCGTCTCTCTCGTACGTATGGGTGTAGAGGCCCCGGGCCTGGTTGGCGTCGTTCTTCTTATAGGTGAAGTTGACGGATTCCGTGTCGCTGAACACCAGGGCATACTCGAGGGTGTCGGTACCGTTGGCGTGGTTTTCGTAGAGATGACTCTCTGTCGCCTCCTTGCTCAGTGCGGTGAAGACGGTGCGGATGGAGTCGAGGACGGCCTGTTTGGGAGGCGTTGTGAGCTGTCCACCCTTGTTGTGGCGCTTTTTCGTCTTACTGGCGTTCGGCTTGCGATCGACCATCTTTATCAGGCCCTGCTCCTGCAGATAGGTTTCCAACTGACGGAGCAGCGAGAGCCTTCCGAGCTCGCTCGAAGATGGCCGAGTCGTGACGGACGAAGGCGAAGCCAACTGCCTGAGGCGCGGATGCTGGCCCTGTCCAGAGGAAGGCGTTGCCGTTGGTTTCGATACCGTAATGGGAAAGACTTCGACAGCCTTCATCTCGTTGTTTGTCTGGCGATCCTTACCCCCATGATAGTATCCACCTTGCGTGCCGCTGCAAAGGAACCGCGCTACCTCTCGGATGGGGCTCCGATGGTCACCATTGTCGTCATAACGAAAAGCCAACTCATACTTGATGGTGTCGGCACCGTCCTTGTGATATTCGTAGCGATAGCTGTCGGATGCCTCTTTGCTCACATTGGCGAAGACTTGGCGAATGGAGTCGACATTCACATTTTTATCCTGTTTCTGGAGGTAGGCGTCCAGTTGGCTGAGGCGCGGATTAGGCTGCTGAGCGAAAGCCGTCGTCGCCCATATAACCAGGCATATAAGTGTATAGCGTCTGTTCATGGTGGTAAGCTTTTAATTGTTCATGAGTGCTGTGATTTCCTGTTGCAGGCGCTGGCCGCGAGAACGGATATCCTCTAACTGAGCCGCCATCGCCACCAAGGGGTCGTCTTCGGTGTTTGCTGCTGCCTCAGGAGCGGGCTCTGTGGCTGCTGTGAGGGCGGGATCTGCTTCTGAAGCAGGAATCAGTTCAACGAGCTGCATGACCGTTTCCTGACGCTTCTTTGCAGGCTTATGAGAGGGCTGTGGCGCTGGCGCTTCAACAGGCTCAGAGATCGCATTTGCAGGCGCCTCTATGGCAGATTCTCCTTCGACGGGATTTCCTTCGACGGACTCAGAAACCAGGGTTGTAGGCTGTTCAACAGTCTGCGCCACGAGGGGCTCCTGCGACATTTGCTGCTTTCCGAAGTTGAAGACGATGAGCAGGACGATACTGGCAGCGACGGCTATGGCAGTATAGAGCCACAGGTGTCTCTGCTTGGCTTCTGGTCGAGTCTGCTCAGTTTCCTCGAGGCGCTGCATCAGTCGTTCGTTCAGGTCAGCAGGCATCGGTGCCAACTGCTGTTCGCGACGGTTGACGGCTTCGCGCAGGTTCTTGTCGTTTTTGATGCTATCCATTGTTCAGCGTGATTTGATGATTCGATAGAGTTTCTTGCGGATACGGCTCAATTGTGAGCCGATAGTAGAGGGGTTGGCGCCTGTGACGTAAGCCATATCGGCCAGGCTCATGTTGTCGTAGTAGAACATGCTCACAATGGCCTGCTCGTGGGGCGGAAGCTTGGCCAATGCCTGTTCCAACTGTCGGATGGTGTCTTCGTCCTGTGGCGCCTCATCGGGGGCTTCCATCAGATTCGTGCCCAGCGCGCTGTCGTCAATATATAATATGGTGGGCTTTTGGCCTCTGACGAAGTTGAGCGCCTCATGATAGGCAATGCGGTTGAGCCATGTGGCGAGCGACGCCTGACGGGGATCGTAGCCTCCAATGCCACGCAGGGCTTTGACAAACACATCCTGATAGACCTCTTCGGCATCTTCATGGCGCGTCACGATGCGCTGCACCATGCGGAAAACGGCTGGACCATACGTAGCCAGCAACTGCTGACAAGCAGCAGTCTTGTGCTGTTGCAACTCGCTGATCAGGATCGTTGAATCTATTTCCATATTGATGCCTTCTACTTATATATACACATCAAATGGAAATTTATTGCAATAAAAAAGAAAAAAATGTGATTATGATTTTTTCTGGGGGACGAAGGTTTCCCAGGTCTGATCATCATAAAACACGCGGATTTCAGTGATACGACGTTGTGGTTTGTCAATTGTTTTTACTTCTTTATACTCCAAATCCAATCGTGTATTTCTTACACTATTAGAAAATTGGGGTTGCTGAAGCCCATTTTGGGGGGTAGGAGATGGGGATTCATCAAAATCGAACATCGGATTTTGGATCTGACGGGGGGTATCTGACCCTGTTTCAGACTGGATTTGAGCCCCTTCAAGGGGGTCGTTTTCGGGTAAATACATATCACCAGAGCCAAACATGAGCCAATCGGTGCTGATGTTAGGAATTTTCTTTTTGATGGCCTCGACGATGTTGAGGGTAGGACGGGTACGTCCGTTGAAGATGCTACTCAAGGTGGCGGGTGACTGTTGGATATAGTCGGCGAACACCTGTTGGGTCATGTGCTGCGACTCCATAATTTGCCTGATTCGATCCTTCATATTCTTATTATAAGTGAAATAGGGGCCTTTTAGCCGGTTTTACATTCTGTTTACAAAGGTAAAACAAATAATTGAGAAAAACAACAAATGTAGAGAGAATTTAAGATTTAATAATTTATCTTTGCAGTTGTGAATTTTAAATTTAAAAGTGTGGATTGCTAAATATTCAGCTTTATAATTACAAATCAAAATTTAGAGTCATAAACTATTACAAAGCAAAATTTGAACCTATTTTTGCAAGTAACTGACTATAAATCGCATATTTTCGGGAAATAGGCCTATTTTAGGGCAATATACAGAAATAAAGAGCAAACAACAATTCTATATCTGCAGGTTTTTAGAGGAAATACAAGATAACTTGCAGATATTTAATAATTTACAAAACAAATAATAGGTGTGTATATTGTTGCATATAAAATTCTGAATGGTAAAATTTGGATTTTGAGTTTAAATGATACAAATGACAATTTATGATTTAAAACCTTAAATTCGTAATTACAAATATAAATATTGGGGGTGGAATATTCGACTTTAAGAATCCGAATCAAAGAAATTAAATGTTAACGAATATGAACGCTAAATTTTGCACGACGCCAACGAGCGAATTTTTTCATTTCTGCGTTATTCTGAACCAGTCGTCGCGCGTCTGAAAATACGCGAGTTTTGAGGGGGTAGAAATCGTGCTAAACCCTTGATTTCATTGGGATTTAGGCCTAAAAAAAGCGTCTCAGAAAGACGCCATTTTTAGAAATTCTAGCTCGAAAATAGGGCCAAATTAGTGCAAAATGTAAAAAATCAGTTCTTTCATCAGCTC
>Ga0265299_10007009_pt1 | contig 10164 bp, 8 predicted proteins | sample AusTroGonzalo_MG_4_FD_193485 | JGI IMG/M metagenome (GOLD analysis project Ga0265299, IMG submission 193485) | Bovine rumen microbial communities from tropical cattle in Woodstock, Queensland, Australia - Gonzalo_02 | ecosystem: Host-associated > Mammals > Digestive system > Stomach > Rumen ...
GCGTTTATCTGAAAAGAATGCTTTCAATCCATGCGGTTTTCCTGCTTTCTTTTGCTCTTTGCGCCACTTGAATCCTTGGATAATCATATTGCCGATACCGATTGCAGTTCCAACTGCAGCCCCGGCATAAGCAACACCTGTTGCTTTTCCAATAAACGTCAGCCCTGCAGACATAACTGCTGCTGCACCGAAATTCTTAGCCATACGTTTGAAGAATCCTACTTTCTGTTTACGTTCTGCCGCACCAGTTTTTTCGGATCTTGTGCTTGCCAATTTATCTATATCTTCAATAGCCTCAAATGGCCGCATAACAATTGGTTTGTCTGGCCCAACTTTTTCTGCCATTAACCCAGCGAAACCTGCTGCCTGGTTAACTTGTGCATCCAATGCTGCTTGGTATCCTTGATCAGAAATGTTACCGCCATCTTTTTCTAAGCTATCCCAAAAAGCATCAACATCTTGTTGTGTCATCATTGTGGACGGTTTGCTTTCTATCCCAGATATAACTTGATCCGGAACAGATATTTCTGCCATCTTCCATGGAACGCGATCAAACAATGCGGCTGTCAAATCAATGTCTTTGACATCGTGTTCTAAATCACCAACATTCCGCATAGTAACATCATTCTTTGCCAACGATATAATGCGATTCAATCTGCCATCTGGGTTTAATTTATAACCAGGTTGAAAATCTTTTTGTGGCTTGCCGTCCGCATCAATAAATTGTGGCATTGGATTGCCGTTTTCATCCAAAAATTCATATTTAGCTAACGTTGCCAACACATCGTCTGTCAGTTCAATATCTTTTAATTTTTCCGATATTTCATTCCAACGTGCATCAAGCGTTGAAGCATCTTCTGGTTTCAAATCTTTCAAATTCCACATATCGGAATACATGGCAACAATTTCTTCCAATCGTGCCATTGTTTCATCAACCGATTTTTTGATTTCTTCTTTGTATTTTTTTGTGCTTTCGTTGTCGCCTCGTGCTGCTTTCAAATCTTTGCTGCGAATATCACACATTTTGCGATACCCGGCATAAACATCGGCGATATTCGATGGATCTGAATAAAAATAATCAACTTTCTTGGCAAAGTTTTTTATCAAATAATCGATACGTTTTGCTAATGTTGTAAAACGATCAGCCAGATCTTTATCATTTGGGTTGGCTGCTAATTGTTCCTTTGTGAATGTGTACGCATCCGCCAACATCTTTGGTGGTGTTATCTCAAATAATTCTGCATTACCAATGATAGCATCGATAAACTTGCTTGCATATTCTGTGCGTTCATTATCGGTCAGTTTGATTCTATCTATTGTTTCCGCAACTTGTCTTGGTGTCATATTTGCAGGATCAACCGATGCATCAACCAATCCCATGTCTTTGTATACATTCAAAGTGACCAGGTCAAATTTGATTTGATTCTGGTCTGATGTCAAAGAAAAAATACGATCCGGATCTACCGCATTTTCTGCGTTTTCCAAAGAATCAATTATTGTTTGGAATCGTGCCGCTGCTTGTGCGCCAAGTTCTGTGACTACTTGTTCGCCAGCATCATTGGTCGTTATTCCAAATGTTTCTATTATTTTCTGAAATTCTTCCAGTGCCGATTGTTCGATATCTACATCTTCATTTACGAAATCTTTCAACAATTGTTCTGCACGCGCAATTGCCTCATCACGAGAGTCCTGATTTGCATACAAATCCAATATTTCCTGCAAGTCAGATTTACCATATACTTTATTCATAAAAACTATCCTTTTTTTCCTTTTCGTGCATTAAAATTTGACCTTGGTTAAAAACCTATAATTTTGTCGCTATTTATTATACCTTTTTTTCCAGTATTTATCAACATATCCTTACGTTTTTCTTACGTTTTCAAAAAGATGGAAAAATGATTAGTTTTATTACATGTTTTGTGATATAATGGTGTTTATGAAAAAAATACTAGCCGTTTTATTTGCGCTTGTTTTGCCGAATCTTGCTATGGCAGATCCTTGCATCTTGCCCGAAGAAAACCCGTTCATGGGGACTTATCAACAACAGGTTGCCTTTGGTATTGGTCAGGGCTTTGATACCGGAATTTTATTACCACCACCTGTTCGACCTGTGCCGTTTTATATTGCTACTTTTCAGTATTCACAACCGACTACTTTCTTTCGCGTTCCAGCACGTCGTTCTTTGAACATATCAGAAACATTGGGACTGGACCGCAAATATGGGTGGGAATGGCAAGACTATACAATTCCTATGATTTATTTCACCGAAGACATCGCCTTATTTAGATACAACAGCATATACGCTGGACTTGGCGCGGGTGCTGGATTACAAGCAAAACAAAACAAGCGAATTGGGTCAAAGTTGATTTTTGAATTTAAATTGACATTTGGTTATAATTTCAACGAACAATGGGCGGTAGAATTTTTTATCCAACACTTTTCAAATGCTAATACTGCAGACGAAAATAATTCATATGCTTTTTATGGGCTTGGCTTTACATATAACTATTAAAAACTACCAATTGATTGGTGTCATTCCATTTGCGACCAGATATTCATTAGCACGCGAAAAATGATGATTTCCAAAAAATCCGCGATATGCCGAAAGCGGTGACGGATGTGCGCTTTTTAAAATTAAATTATTCGCCACATCGAGAAATTCTGCTTTCTTTTGTGCAAAAGCCCCCCACAGCATATAGACTACATTTTTACGATTTTGTGCAACTGTTTTTATAACAGCATCTGTAAAAGTTTCCCATCCAATTCCACTATGCGAAGCAGCCACATGCGCCCGCACAGTCAATGTTGCATTAAGTAATAAAACACCCTGTTCTGCCCAGGTTGTCAAATCACCATTTGTAATACTTTTATGTCCCAAATCAGATTCAATTTCTTTGTAAATATTTATCAAAGATGGTGGTAATTCCGTCCCGCTTTGTACAGAAAAACAAAGCCCATGTGCTTGCCCTGGTTCATGATATGGGTCTTGCCCAATAATAACAACCTTTACTTTATCAAGTGGACATAAATTAAATGCATTAAAAATATTTTTAGGTTCCGGATAAATTGTTTTTCCAGACAAATATTCGCCGCGCACAAAATCAGTTAGTTTTTTGAAATAATCTTTTTCAAATTCATTCTTTAAAACATCTTTCCAAGATTGTTCAATTTTGACATCCATTTTTTAATTCCTTTATCAACCCGTTTTGAGAGCTTTTCCAAAGCACAACATCAATATATCCAATTGGCAAACCTGTTTCACGCGATAATTTTTCAAACATATCATCGCAACATTTTTTTATTTCTGTATTCAATTTTCCATTATCTATTTTTTGCGCTAACGCAGGATTTCTGCCGTACAGAACACCAAGCCTTTGTATCCAAATATCATATTTAACAATATTTTCACCCAAATTTCGTGCCAAATGATTTGCTGTTATTTTTCCAATATGTGGCAATTTTTGAAGATACGATAATTTTTCATTTAAATTTTTACACGCATAAAATCCGTCACAAAAATTTTGTCTGTTGTTCCAAATTTTACAAATAGCATTTATTTTATTTTTGTTATTAAATATTTTTAATAAATCTTCTGTGCCTGGGTTTTCTGGCATTTTTTGCATAATAATTTGATGTATCTTTTTGGCGGTTTTTTGTGAAAATCCACCAGCCAAAATTACATAAAATACAGCGCTTGAAAATTCATCGCACGATAATTTTTTCGGATTTGATAACATTTCGCGTATTTCATCGAACGATTTATCATCACTGTCTAACCCCATTTCACGAAGTTGTGATTCCAAATCAAAAAACCAAAATGCCGAAAAAATTTTATTCATTTCTTTTTTTAAACTTTGTCATTACGGTATAAAGAACAGAATTATCAGGTGATTTATCAGCAACAATTATTTCTTGTTTTATTTTTTCACGCGCTTTTTCCAATTCGTTTAATTTTGACAAATTTTCAGGATTTACAGTCGAATAATGTTGATTTGATAAATTTTTTTTAAGCCGATAAGAATCTTGCAACAAAACATTGTTGTTATTACTTTTTAATTTATCATCGACATTATCCGACATTTTATCCTTTTGTTACACATCCAAATTTGCGTTCAAAGCATTTTCTACGATAAAGTCACGACGCGGTTCTACGACATCACCCATCAACATAGAAATAACTTCATCCGCCTGGGAAGCATCGGTCACTTTTACTTGGAACAGCGAACGATGATTTGGATCCATAGTTGTTTCCCATAATTGTTCTGCGTTCATTTCACCAAGACCTTTGTATCTTTGAATCTTTAACCCAGTCTTGGCATATTCAAACGCAGTATTTAATAAATTAAAAGCACCCCAAATTTTTTGCGATTTATTTTTCACACGCAAAGTTGTTGGTTTTGAAAATGTTTCAATCAATTCATCGCGCCCCGCCATTCTTTGCCATGCACGGATTTCAGGTGAATTAATTTTATCACGCGTCAAAACATGTGTTTCAGTTACCGAACGCAAAGTGCGTGTAATTTTTATGCCTTCTATATCAGTAGATATTTTCCATCCGCGTTCGAATTCTAATTCTTGGGCATCCAACATGCGTTCTGCTGCTGCAAAATTTTCTGGTGTTTCACTTTCAAATACTTTGTTCAAAGCCAACGCTTCGACAAAGCGCAATGGCATGATATGATTTAATGCTTGTAAATTATTTTTCATATCATCAACCAATTCCAGTAAACGCTTGAAATCTGCACCTGCCAGCTGTTGCCCATCACTTGTTTCAATCATTCCATCAGTTGCCAATTGATCCAACAAATAATCATCCATTTCGCGTTCGTTTTGGATATAGATTTGCTGTTTGCCACGCGTTACGCCGTATAGTGGCGGTTTTGCAACATAAATATAACCGCGTTCAATAGCCTGTGGCATATGACGATAGAAAAATGTCATCAACAAAGTTTGAATATGTTGTCCATCGACATCCGCATCGGTCATGATGATAACTTTGTGATAACGGAATTTTTCGATATCAAAATCGTCTTTGCCAATCCCGGCACCCAAAGTAGTAATCAACGCACCAATAGTATCAGAACCCAACATTTTATCAAAACGCACGCGTTCTACATTTAAAATTTTTCCACGCAAAGGCAATATAGCCTGGGTTTTTCTGTCACGCCCTTGTTTAGCAGTACCCCCAGCAGAATCACCCTCAACAATAAACAATTCGCATTTAGATGGGTCTTTTTCAGAACAATTCGCCAATTTTCCAGGCAAACTGCCCAATTCCGGCCCGGTTTTCTTACGAGATAATTCACGCGCTTTGCGGGCTGCTTCACGCGCAGTAGCTGCCTCTACAATTTTATCAATTATCATTTTTGCAATGGTTGGATTTTCTTCCAGATATTGATAAAGCAAATCGTTCACAGTATTTTCAACCAACGGCCTAACTTCACTGGACACTAATTTATCTTTGGTCTGTGAACCAAATTTTGGATCTGGAATTTTCACACTGACAATACTGGTTAAACCTTCGCGGAAATCTTCACCAGACAAATTGATTTCCTTTTTCATATTCTGTTCAGAAATATATTTGTTTAACGCGCGTGTCAACCCAGCACGAAATCCAGCCAAATGTGTTCCCCCATCACGATTTGGAATGTTATTAGTAAAACAAAGTGATGTTTCTGTATAAGCCGTAGTCCACTGTAAAACAATTTCAATATAAGAATCATCAATTGTTTTAATCATTTGAATAGGTTCTTGATTTAACAATTCTTTGGATTTATCAAGATATGTCGCAAATCCTTTAAGTCCATCAGCAGAATGGAATTCGCGAACAACTTTTTCTGGTCCGCGCAAATCTTCCAAAATAATACGAACATTAGCATTTAAAAACGATTGTTCACGCAACCATACTTCCAATGTGTCAAAATCAAATCGTGTCCCAGTAAAAGTATCTGGTGACGGCAAGAAAGTCACTTCACTTCCATGTTCAATACCGCTTTCATTTTTAACAATAGTCAAATTAGTTGTAGGAACACCATCAGCAAAAGACATACGCGCCTCTTTGTCGCCACGCCATACGCGCACTTCCAGCCAAGTGGACAACGCATTAACGACCGACACACCAACCCCATGCAGACCACCAGAAACCTTATACGCACCATTACCTTCGTTATCAAATTTACCACCGGCATGCAATTCGCACATAATCAATTCCAGCGCAGACCGTCCTGTTTCATGATTAATATCAAAAGGCATACCACGACCATTATCGCGTATAGTTGTTGACCCATCTGCATTAAGCGAAACATAAACCGTATCAGCATAACCAGCCATCGCTTCGTCGATAGAATTATTTACCACTTCATAAATCATATGGTGCAGACCATCGCCACCTTCGCCGACATCACCGATATACATTCCTGGTCTTTTTTTGACTGCTTCCAGACCTTTTAAAACTTTAATTGAATCACCTGTATATTCATTATTTACTGCCATTTAAAAATCCTTTCTTTTTGCTGTTCAAACCATAGCAATTTATGGTATAATTATCAAGAGAAAATGACAAAAATCTAACAAAAAAAGGATAAAAAATGAAAAGCACTCATGGAAAATTTGTAACCAGGGAAGACGCCGAAAAATTCATATCTGTTGGAAAACCGGGCAACCTTGCCAGCACTTATACCAAGGCGGACTTTTTAACCCCTGGTAAAGTGGCTGAAAAGTTCAAAATTTCTACAGAAGAAGCAAAAAAAGTGATGAAACAAATGAAATCTCACAATACTTCTTTTATATTAAACGGCCATATGTCCACAGCCGTTGTAAACCTTGGCAAAAGCAACAGCATGTATCTGCACCCAATGGCAATCGAAGTATTTGAAAAACATTTAAACAAACAAAAGGGCTAAACCATGAAATTTAAATTATTATACTATGGCGATATATTGACAAACCCAAAGAAACGGGCACAACATATTGCTGATATCCGTATGCAATTCCACCCACAATTGAAAAAATTGGTGACCCTGAAACCATGGGATAATTTGACTAAATTCATGATGCCAGATGCCAAAAAAAGCCCTATTATAACTCGTCATATTGGTGGTATAGATTGGAACCCTATTATTACACCAAATTTAAAAATGATTGCAGAATTGGATATTTTGCTGATGCACCCAGAAATCGTGGGTGTTCCACATTCTGATATAGATAACCGGGTTAAAACGATTTTGGACGGTTTGCGTTGCCCACAAAACGAACACGAAATTGGACAAAATACACCACGCGATATTGGACCGATTTATACATTATTGGACGATGACCATTTGGTTACAAAGTTGACTGTGAACACCAGCCACTTGCTGGCGCCAAATGCGTTTACTAAAAATCCGCAAAAATCACCAGACGCAGTATTTATGCTGATTGATGTAAATGTCCGCGTGACCGAAGGAACTTTGGAAAACCTGCCATTTATGGTATAAAGAAAAAAGCCCCATCTTTTATTATAAGTGGGGCAATTCTTTTAAGTGTATTTTACGAGTGGAAATTACACAACCATTCGTAATAATACTACATCAACACAGCTGTGATTTGTTCTTGCATTTGGAAAGTCCCCATAACAACCCAACCAATTATTATGGATACAAGAATAATACCAATACTGTTTAATACACTGGATATACTTTCCATTTTTCGAACAGATTCTTCCATATAATCATTAGCAATTTGATTTACATTTTTTGCAAAATCGTTCATATCAGAATAAATTATCAAATCACCTATGATTTCAGGACTTGGGAATTCTTTGCCGGTCGCCGCCAGCGCATTACCCAAATTTTCACCGTTTGCGATATAATGCAATGCTTCTTCCAAAATATCAGACAAATAACGATTAGAATAATCTGATAATAACCTCATCGCGTCAGGCACAGAAACACCCGCCGACACCATCGCAGATAATGACATCAACCAACTGACAGACAATTGCAATTTATAAGTATTCCATGGTGGCAATTTATCAAACAGTGTTCTAAGTTTCCCAGTCCACACTGGCAAAGACGACCATATCAAAAAGATTAATATTGCAAATCCACCAGCCAACACATGCCAATATTTCCCAGCAACCCCAGACACCCAAACTAATGACGCCGCACTGCCACGCCAAACAACATTAGAACCGGCTGCTTCGGTTAATGGCGGAACCAGATACAAACCAACCATTATTATTATCGCCACAGTCAACACAAACAAAAACAATGGATAAGTGACCGCAGACCACATTGCGCGTTTAATACGATTTATTCCACCAACTATGCGTCCAATGTTTTCCAAAGATATCAAAAGACTAGACACACTGCCCGAAGTTAATAACAATGTCTCTTCACGCGGAACCCAATCATAAGTAGCCTGGGCAAAAGTCATACCGCGTTCAAGGTTTTGTTGAATATCACGCATTGCTATGGCAAAAGGTTCATTTGGCTTGCGACCATTTTGCGATTCAATCATTTCTATTCTGTGCAAAGCATCCATCAAAGTAAAATTATTACGCAATAATGATGCCACCTTGCGCGAAATAGCCATGCGCTTGTCAGTGTCCATTTTGAAAACGAATTTTGCATAAAGTAATTCTAGTCTATTCATGATTTTAATACACCCATGGTCTGTCTAACATACCAACCCAACGTTCCAGTTCATCCACACCAATAATTCCACGCAACATCAATTCTATGGCAGCTTCTTTTAATGTGCGCCCGTTCATTTTTTCCAACCAATATTTCAACGCAGCTTCGGTTTCCCCACCTAATGCCAAATTTAAAAATTCACTGTTTGTCATGATAATTTCACCAGCTTTGATACGACCAATAGTTCCCGTCCCATTACAATATTCGCACCCTGTCCCGCGGACAAAAACCTGCTTTAATCCCAAATCACCGAACGCATCTTTGACACGATTATATGCTGGATGTTCATGTTTTTCAGACAGTTTTTCACGACAATGTGGACATAGTTTTTTAAATAATCTCATCGATATCAAACCACGTATCATCGTTTCATCTTTTAATTTAAATGCTTCGATACCCATATCCAACAAACGCATTAACGCACCCATCGCAGAATTAGCATGCAAAGTTGTCCAAACATTATGTCCAGAAAGCGCACCCTTTACCGTTAATTGTGCCGCAGACAAAGTTCTTATTTCACCGACCATCAATGTATCAGGGTCACTGCGTAATGCCGCAGCTAAAGCTTCTGTAAATTTTTCTTCTCTTTGTTCTTCGTTCACAGCATTAACAACAGGCATTTGATGCGCACCAAAAATCTTTTGTTCTGCAGGGTCTTCCACAGTTATAAGATTGATTTCATATCGTCTTTCTTTCAACATCAACGCCATATTATGAACAAGTGTTGTAGATTTACCAGACGAAGTTGGTCCCGCAACAATTACTAAACCAGTCGGTGCAGAACGCAGACGCATCAATAATTTCTGTTCATATTCATTAAATTCTTGTTCCAGTTTAACGCCCTGACTTGGGTTGTCATACAAAAGACGCATAACAACATATTGCGAACCAAATGCAATAGGATTGAATTGCATTCTTATACCTAAAACACCAGCCGGCAAATATAAATCTTTGGTTCCACGCAATGGTGTGCGTCCATCTTTTTGAGCGGTTTGATATTCATTTTGTGAATAACTTGAATTAGAAATATCAGCAGAAGCAAACGCAGCTCTAACAAAAGATTCGCCCCATTGTGAATTATATTCCAATACTGGTTGCATACTGCCATCAATACGAAAATAAATTGTTGTTTGATCTGCCACTTCTATATGTATATCAGAAACCTTTTGCGCAGCTGCGCGTGCAATAATATCGACAAAATCTTTCTGCATCTGGTTGTCGTATTCTGTACGCGAACGAATACCATTGCCCAATCTTTCATCATTACTTTTATATATGTTTGAAATCAAACCTAAATCAGAATAATAAGGCTCTTTAACAACAAGATTTTTTTGATTTAACAAATCTAAAAATGCTAAGACACGACCATCATATTGATGTGTCCGCGATATAATGATTTCACCACCAGAAAAATATGCGATTAAATTTTGTGTATCTTTTGGCAAAGCTAATTCGCCAGAATATGCCGTCAACAGCTTGTTATTATTCG
>Ga0265299_10007010_pt1 | contig 10163 bp, 6 predicted proteins | sample AusTroGonzalo_MG_4_FD_193485 | JGI IMG/M metagenome (GOLD analysis project Ga0265299, IMG submission 193485) | Bovine rumen microbial communities from tropical cattle in Woodstock, Queensland, Australia - Gonzalo_02 | ecosystem: Host-associated > Mammals > Digestive system > Stomach > Rumen ...
GGAGTGGCAGTCGGCGCCGCTTTGATCACAACGGGAATAGTGTTTTACAGCATAAAGTTCGAAGACGAAAAGGAGAGTGGAAAAACTGAAATCTCTTTCGGAGCGAACCCGCTTGACAGTTCCGTTTCTCTGACACTGAAATGGTAGGAGGAAAAAATGAAAAAAATTTATTCAATCATCTCAATTTGCCTCTTTTCCGTGATTTTTGTATCGTGCGGAGAGAGTAAAACGACAGAAGAAAAACCTGGCAGTCAGCAGAATTCTTCTCTTATATGGTCTGTAAAAACCTCAAACAAACTGAACTGGCAGGAAGCGAAAGATTACTGTCAAAATCTGACGGAACGCGAGCAGTCTGACTGGCATCTGCCGACGATCGAAGAACTCAGGGATCTGATTCAGAGCTGCCCCGGAACAATCACCGGCGGATCATGCGCTGTATCGGAAACCTGCGCAGGCGGCTACTGCCTGGATGAAAACTGCCAGGCATGCTCTCCGGAATCAGACGGAAGCTACAGCAGGCTCGGTGATACAAACCAGCTCTGGTCGGCGACATCCCTTTCGAACCATGATCAAAACGCTTGGTATGTCGATTTCAGCAATGCCGGGATCTATATGGACGGCAAAGAAAACTACAGGTATGTACGCTGCACAAGGATCGTAAAAGGAACTGAAAGAAGGCGGGATTGTCTGGATCTTCCGGATAAAGCGACCTGGAACACGGTTTCAGAAATCACACAGACCTGGAACGGTGAAGAGTGGGGTCCGACAACGACGGCAGGCTACAATGAAGAGGCAAGTTCTGCGGAATGCCGCTTTAAATGTGTGGAAAACTACGAATGGGACGGTGCAGCCTGTGTCAACGCAAAGCGGAGCGCGGAATGCAGCGGACTGCCTGAAAATGCAGCATGGAACACCGTTTCAAGCATAACGCAGACCTGGAACGATGAAGAGTGGGTACCGGCAACGACTGCAAGCTACAGCGAAGAAGCCAGCAGTACAGAATGCCGCTTCAAGTGCAACATGAACTACTCTTGGAAAAACTCACGCTGCACAGCCGACACAAGAACAGCTGACTGCACTGGGCTTCCTGCAAATGCAGTCTGGAACAGTGCTTCAAGCATAACTCAGACCTGGAGCGGCACTGAGTGGGTTCCTGTAACCACCGGAAATTACGACACGAATCCGAGCAGTGCGGAATGCAGGTTCAAATGCGGCAGCAACTATTTCTGGAACGGTTCACAATGTGTAAATCCGTGTGATTCCGGTGTGTGCGGAAGCGTTGCAAATACCAGCGGAGAGTGCAAAGCTTCAAATGCGACCAGATATTCCTGCGGCTGCAAAACGAACTATACCTGGAATGAATCCGCACTGACCTGTGACGCAGACTCAAGAACTTCGGCATGTCAGGGTCTGCCGGAAAATGCTGTCTGGAATACGGTTTCAAGCATAACGCAGACCTGGAACGGATCGGATTGGGTTCCTGCGACGGAAGGAAGTTTCAGCAGCACTGCAAGCACGAATCAGTGCATATTCAAGTGCAAAGAGAACTACACTTGGAAAAATTCGCAATGTACGGCCAATCAAAGAACGGCAAACTGCACCCAAATTCCCGAAAATGCAGAGTGGAACACAGTTTCAACAATTACACAGACTTGGAGCGGCTCTGCCTGGGTTCCTTCGAACACGAGCATATATAATGAAAACCAGAGCACGAATGAGTGCAGGTTCAAATGCAAAACCAACTATAAATACTGGGCGGCAACTTCTCTTTTTTCAGAATCATGCGACCCTGAGACAAAAGAGTATATCTGCCCTGACAAGCCTGTAAATTCAAGCTGGAACAGCGTCTCCTATTACGAGCAGACCTGGAGCGGGGAAGAATGGCTTCCGAAAGAAACCGACACAACCTACAACATAACTCCCAGCACAACCGAGTGCAGATTCAAATGCAACGAAAACTACACTTGGAAGGATTCGCAATGCAAAGCTGACACAAAAATCGTAAACTGCACCGAAATTCCTGAAAATGCCGAATGGAATAACGGCTCAACTGTTTTCCAAACATGGAACGGCTCAACCTGGTTTCCTTCAAACGTAAGCAGTTACAGCGAAAATCCTGACTCTGAAGAATGCACATTCCGATGCATCGAAGAGCATTTTTGGCGACTTGGTGAATGTATGTCCCCGTGCGATGACGATCCCTGTTCAGATTTCGAAAACGCAGAAAACGAATGTAAAGTTTTTGCATGGAACAGATATACCTGCACCTGCAGGAGCAGTTATTACTGGTCGGGAACAAAAAAAGGATGTTCGGCTGAACGCCCCGTACTCGGCAACATCTGCACAGGTCGGAGCAGATTGTCTTATGCTGCATACAACTACGGGGAAGATTCTGAATATGGGATCTGCGTTCCAAAAAAATTCAGCATAGAAGAAACCTCGGAAAACGAAAATATCGTTGTAGACAACAATACCGGTCTTATGTGGCAGCAAACTGTTCCCGACGAAAAAGTCGAATGGACAACTGCTGAAAATTACTGTAACAATCTGGCCTATGGCAACTATGACGGATGGCGGCTTCCGACAGCACGCGAACTTCTTACAATCATCGATTTCGGAAAATATTTTCCGGCAACAGATACAACATATTTTCCTGACACATCAGATTCTTTCTGGACATCAGACCCCAACGGAAGTTATCATTTGGGAGTATCTTTCAATTTCGGAATGACAGACACGACTCTCAACAGCAAATATGTCCGTTGCGTAAAAGGAGAAAAAATGCCGCTCGGAAATTTGACATCTTCATCTGTCAACGGTGACAGCATCGTAGAAGATTCAGTGACAGGATTTATGTGGCAGGGAACTTATCCTTCACAAAAAACATGGTCGGAAGCATTGCAATATTGTGAAAATCTGACTTATGCCGGTTACAGCGACTGGCGGCTGCCGAATATAAACGAGCTTGCATCCATCGTCAGTTATGAACAAAGCAACCCTGCTTCCGAATTTCCGGATATGCCCGCCCGCTATTTCTGGTCTTCAACATTCTATGCCTACGATACTACTCATGCATGGGGGATAAACTTCAAAAATGGAGATATAACGCATAAACGCAAGATTGATGCATGGACTAATTCCGACGGCAGTTACCTTGTCCGCTGCGTCCGCTCGGAGTGATTTTCGTCGGTTAAGTCAACTTCTTTCTGTTAATTCAGCGATTCTGTAAAATTCAATTTTGACGGAAAAATGCTATCAGACTAGTAAATTTACGTCATTTTTTAGTCATGGCTTACAGGTTCGCAAAATTTGTTGATTTTATTGGATTTTTTGTGTGGTGAAAATAGGACTTTACTCTTTACTGAAAATCTTAGGAAACTCTTTGAGGATATCGCAGAGTTCGTTGATTGAGTCGCGGCACATTTCCCCGAATTCTTCGAAAGCGACCTCACGCGACACTTCATCGTTTTTCATCGTGTCGATGAAATTGAAAATACTCTCGATCAAACCCGGCTCGTTTTCTCCGCCGCTGCTTTCCTCGCCGCACTCTTCCGTTTCGCTCTCTTCGTCTTCACCGCAGTCGTCGCAAGCGCATTCGGGATCGGCAGGATCTTCCTCTGATTCATCACATTCCGAACTTTCAATGGTGTTGTTTTCATCTTCCGTCGCCTCTACATTCATCATTTCAGTAACGCCGTCCATTGCTTCAGCAATGCCTTCAAATAAACTTGTCATAATTTCCTCCATAAAAAAAGTTGACGAAAGAGATTATAAACACTGGGTTGGGCGCATAATGTCCAAGGGGAGAAAAAATTATCCTATTGAAAATGTTTTGATATTCAATCAAGATTTGAGGCTTCTCAGAATAAAATCAAGACTTTCTGAAAAAGAGAGATCAAAGATGAAAGGAAAAATCAATATCATTATAAGAAAAATGATTCCGAACCCTATGGTGACTATATCGCCTCTACTGATTTTAAAATATTCTTTTTCAGTTGTTTCATTTTTTTTGCCCTCGTTACTTCTTTTCCTTAACAGAATAATAAATCTCGGGACATCGTCTGCAAAATTCAGCACCGTCCTTATTGCTGCCAATGTTTTGGGACCTACGTATTTTACAAATCTGGCAATTCTTTCTCCTGTTTTAAGTGCCTTGCCTGTCTGACTGACGATTTTCACTTCTGTTCCCAATTTTGAAGCATTGGCTGCGCCTTTCACTCCCTGAGCTCCTTTTATAGCTTTGCCTCCCTGTCCGAGCAAAGCTCCGATCATTGCCTCAAGATAGATAAAGACAACGATTGAAAAAAGAATGAGAACAAAATCCAGCTTCATTTTCCACATTCCCGTTAGAACAGCTTTGAAGAAATGTTTGCCGCCTCGCATTGATACATAAATATCAAGAAAGAGATGAAGCATTACAATGACAATCAGCCAATAAAGGCTGAAAACCAAACTCAAAACTATGGAAAGAGTTATATAGGCAATATTAAATGTTAATTTTTCATCATGATTGATGATGTAGCTGCCGATTTTTTCAGACATTTTTTGACCTTATTTTGTTTCCCCGCTGTTTTCGTTGAATCCTATGAAAATTTCCCTGACAGAATCGGTCATTTCTTTCCTGAGTTTCTCAAGATCTTTCAACCATTTGTCATACTGTTCTATTGAAAGCAGTTTCTTCATATCCTGTATTTTACCGGCAATTTTGTCATCGTTTCCCTCAAGTAAACTGAAAAAATCATTTTCAATCGACGTGAGCTTTGTTTTAAATTTAGCTGTTGAACTCTTCTTTTCTTTTATAGTGTTTTTGTACAAGTCCATAACTTCTTCTATTTCGGCAATAATCTCGTCTTTTACCTGAACCGAGCGGTTCTCTTCCTCAAGGAATTTAAAAAGAGACTTCTTTTTAAAATGAAATTCTTGAAATTTGGTGGAACTGAAAGCACTGATTCCTTCAAAGTCGATATCTGCATCATCGAGTTGACTGCTTATCTCACTCAGAATTTTTTTAATATCACTGGCACCTTTCAGATCCGCCTTATTTGCCACAACATAAAGTTTTTTGCCGCTCAAATCGAGTTCAGAGATAAAATCCATGTCTGATTTCGGGAAAGTTCCTGTCGCATCCAAACCAATCATCCAAATCAAGGATTTTGCGTTTTTCAAATATTCGTTCGCTGTGTTCCTGTCTTCATCGCTGTATGTTTCGGAGCTTGATGAAGGATTGTAACCTGGAGTATCAACGAAACATATTTTGTCATAATTTTTAAGAGGCGTTTCTATCGCCATTACCGGAAGAATCTCCTTCAGATTGAAATTAAACTCTTTTATGAACTGGTGCGAAAGTGTTTTGTAGATATTTTCCTCTATTCCGAATATTCCGCCGTTTTTCGAGTAACCTTTGATGTTCGTGGATGAGCCTGACGTGATATAGGTCGGAATCGCAGTAGTCGGTTCGATACCGATTGCAAGAAGACGTTCGTTTTTCTCGAAAAAACTATTGGCAAATTCCGATTTCCCGCTGCTGAAACCTCCTCCTATCGCGATGATATTTTTCCCGTAAATATTCGAGAAACTGACAATCATTCTGATTTCGTCCATAATTCCCTGCATGACTTTCGTTGCCGCAGTTTCCTCAGCCATACAATCTTCTTCATTCTGAAAATCTTCAAATCTTGCATAAACTTCCTTGAATTTTTCAAAACTTTCGCTTTTTACCGGTTCTGACGAAAGAATTTTGCCGACTAAATCATACTTTGTCACAAGTTGCTGATGAGTGCGCTTCAAATCGGCGCACTGCTTTTCCAACTTTTCTATCTGTTGCTCTTTCTTATCATATTCCTTATCAAGTTTTCTTAATAATTTCTTGAACATAGTTCATTTCTCCTTTTTAAAGTTTTGCGAGTCCGTCCGTCAATTTTTTGAATTCAGCCAATGTCACAGCTTTGTTGTTTATCATGTTTTCAAGTTCTTCCATCTGTTTTTCATATCCTTTGAACAGTTCACCTGCCGGATCTTTTGTACCAAGCTGATTTATCAGATTGTCTATAAAACTGCGGACATCTTTTTTTACTCTGCGCTTCAGATTTGAAGTGTACTCTTCACATGCTGCAAGATATTCATCACGAGCCGAATCTCTCAATCTGTCACTCCGCCTTAAAGATTCTGGAATTTCTCCGCTGTAGCTAAGTTCAGGAAAATCTATTGAATTTACAAGCTGCCTGAAAACTTTTCTGACAATATCAAGATCTATATCGTCGTCATCAACTTTCTTTCTCAAAGTGTCGAACATACGCCCGTAAAGATTCTTTCTCCAAGCCGTCATAAATTCATCTTTTTTGTCGATGACGCATGTTTCAAGAAAAGCTGTCAGATCGTTCAATTCTTCATAGATCGCACCGGCATTTAGTTCCTTATAAGAATAAGGGTGTTCCTCTTTTCCCCATCTGATGAAGCCCCAATCATGTCTGTAAGTAGTATAATACCCTATTTTTTTCTCTGTATTATTTTCAATTTCTTTTTTCAGTTCTTTGAATGGGTCATCGACTGTTTTTTCGAGTTCGTCCTTGAGTTTGATTTTTAGATCTTCCAGAATTTCGGCATACTCTTCCGTGATTGCGAGAGAGGCCCTTTCTTTTATTTTGGCAATGTTTTTCTGCTGTTTTTTGAGTTCATCAATGTCTGTTTCGTTGATTTTGCTGACCTGTTCTTTCGCGTTTTTCAAAAGTTCATCCCTGAATTTGAGAATATTTTCCGATTTCTTTTTTATGAAATCAGCTTCTTTGCTTTCCAAAATAGTGTTCTTGTTCTCTCTTACCCCGTGAATAATGTTTCTGATGCTGAGGATATTGGCAAGCATCTCGAGAGCACTCATCGAAGTGACTCTGTCTTGATCTGAGAAGTAGCTCCTGTAATACTCTTTGAGGTTGTTCCATACCGTAACAGCTGTATCATCCCAAAGCTCTTTTTTGTCAAAATTTAAGAGAAGCGACTGGGAAATTCCTGATGAATAAGTGAGCTGAGCTTTGTTTTCATCTGCAAGTTCCTTGAGACTTTCCATTCCGCCGACATTATCAACAAGATTTTTTATCGCTCCGGAAAGCTCTTTTTTGAGTTTTCCCATAATATTGCCCAGTGCGACTTTTAAATCCCCCTGAGCTGCATCCTTCTCACTTCCGAAAAGTAAATCGTCAATCTTGCTTGCTACAAAATAAATGTGGTTTATTCCTTCTTTCGCGACAATTCTGTCAAGAAGTTTTGTGTCTTCGCTGCTCAGGAACTGCCCCGACGGACTGACTATGAAAATCGCATCACAGTTTTTCAGAAGTTCACGGGTTCTCTCTTCCCTCGACTGAACAGGATCGTTAATTCCGGGAGTGTCAATAATAAGAAGATCTTTCAGTTCTTCTGCTGGGTAATGGATTTCTACACTTTTCGTAAAAGGCATGTAACTGCCTTCGGAACCGACGTAATCCGCAAGTATTCCGCTCAATTCATCTATTGTTCCGGCATTCAGAGTCGCTGTTTTCTGCTGAGGATAATTTATACCCGATTTTTTGATTCTTTCATACTGGTCAAAAGATGCCTCAAGAACAGGATTTTCGTGAAGTTCACGTTTGGCATTTTTAGCAGCTTTATCCTCAAGCTCCATTTTCTCTTCCGATGAAAGAGTTTTTTCCTGAACCTTATCTTTAATTTTAGACACTAAAGATTGACGTATTCCTTTTTCCTGCTTGCCAACTCTTTTATTTTTGAGTTCTTCAAATTTTTCCGATTTCAGGCGGTTGAATTCATCAACATATCTGTCATGTTCAGCCTTGATACGGCGGATATCTTCTTCGGTAAAAAATTCGACTTCGGCGGAAAGAGTTTCTCCGTAGGAAAGCTGCGTCAAAGCAGCTGTCATCGGAGTTGCAGCTTTCGGCAGAATATCCTGACCGTTAAAAATCAAGGCATTCAAAAGGGATGATTTTCCAGCTTTTACCCTTCCTACAATTCCGAGTTTGAGAAGTCTTCCCTCGACCCTCATTTCATCAAGCAAAGCCTTCATTTTTTCAGTGCTGTCAACACTGAATTCCCGCTTCAGCATGTCTGGCTCGTTTCCGAGCAGTGAAGCGTGTCTGGCAAGTAAATTTTCAATACCGTCTCTAAAAGCAAAAAGTTCTTCCTGATTCATTTTTTCCCTCCTAAAAAATATTGTACTGTGTAGTCAACAGCTTGATATTATTGAGAACATGCTCATATTTTCTGATTTCTTCTTCAACAGAATTGCTCTGTTTCCGTTTTTCTTCCTCGGCAGCGGCTATCGTAGCTTTTTTAATACTGAGTTCTTCTTCGAATTTATTGCTGATATCCTCGATTAAAGTTGCAACATGCTTAGGAAGATCCGCTTCAAGCTGCCTGTATATCTCTCTTTTTATGTTCGGGATCACTTCAGTCAAAAGTTTGTTTCTGATATTTTCCTTCTGTTTATCCTGCCCGAAAAGATAAGAGATCAATTTGATTATCTCAGGAAGGAAAAGAATTATCAACTCTTGAATCGGATTCAGTATAGATGTTGTTATTGCAACTACTGAAGTAATTGTCTTGTAGAGTGTGTTATTGTTCAAAAGTTTTGCAGGTGTTTTGGAAGAATTGGAAGAGCCGGAAGAACCAAGCAAAGCTTCGATCAATTTAGATATTTTGTCTAACCAGTCCGCTGTTTCTTCAACTGAAAACGCATTTATTGTTAGTTCCAAATTTTTCAAACTGTCGGCTATTTTTTCGGTTATATCCAGAGCTGTTTCCTCCATTTCCCGTGAAACATGTTTTACAATCGAGGTGCGGATTATATCCGAGATTCCTTTCTGGAGTTTGTCTGAGCCGGACAAAGCCAATGAAACAAGCTCTTCGATGCTGCGTGACAAATCGCTGCCGACAGCGTTTACTATGCGTTCAATCTGAACATCGGAGTATTTTTCTTTTATTTCTGCAATAATATTTTCTTTTTTATGAACAAGTTCTGTGATGCCTTTCTGAAGCTCGGCAATAGCGTTTTCGTTGATATCCTTATCGTTTCTCAACGCTTTTAGATAAGTGTTGATTTTGTCTGAAATTTCAAAATAGCAGTTTCGAATCTCATCTGCGAATAAATTACGGAACAATTTTTCAGAATCAATCTCCTTGAGTATTTTTTCAAGGGTCTTTCCGTCGTTTTGCGTTATCGGAACAATTTCCTTTGAAATATCAAACTCGTCTTTGAACTGTTCCTTTATATATTCCGCGATTTTGTTTATATCTCCCTGAGACTTCAAATCGGACTTGCTCAGGAAAAACGAGAAATCTTTCCCGATTGCGCGTATGTTACTGATTTCGCGCATCATATTTTTTGTGACACTTCCTTCCGTGCAGTCGGAAAGAACGACATAATGAACACCCTTTGCAATGTACTCAACAATAGCTCTATTGTGAATATCAAGCGGCGAATCAAATCCAGGCATATCAACCAGAATCAACGGTTCAATATTTTTGAGGGGTTCTTTCTTAAGATAAAGTCTTAAAAATCTGTACTTGCCGCTGTTATCAGAGGTTTCCCAAATTTCTTTTCTTTCAATTCTGCCGTCTTTGTCAATCCATTCGCTGTATTCATCCTGCGAAAATCTTAATTCGGTCGCTATTCCGGTCGTCGGGGTAATGTCCACATCAAGAACCTCTTTTCCCAAGAACGAATTCAAAAGAGAACTTTTCCCTGCACTGAAATTCCCGATAACAGGAACAACAAGCTCTGTATCAGCAATATTTCTGCTGAGATTGTCCATTGTTGCTGTGTCGAAATTCGTAGGTTTGAGTTCATTTTTGACAGAATCCAGATAATCCAAAAAATTTTGTTTGGCAGCAATCATTTTTCTCCTCCTTAAAGTTTAATAAAACATAAGATATTCCCTGGTGATATTGTATTTCCATGATTGTTCTCATATTGCCCAACCCATAATTTTTTGTGAAAAAATTTCAGAAAAAAGCGGTAGCCAAATATAGAGACAAAAAACGGTGCTTTCCCAGTTCGATTTAGCGCATAAATATTTAATTTTATTGATAATTTTCTTGATAAAAACGGATTTTTGAGTAGTATTAAACTAGAAGAGCTGTCTGTCTGTCTGTCTGTCTGTCTGTCTGTCTGTCTGTCT
>Ga0265299_10007011_pt1 | contig 10160 bp, 10 predicted proteins | sample AusTroGonzalo_MG_4_FD_193485 | JGI IMG/M metagenome (GOLD analysis project Ga0265299, IMG submission 193485) | Bovine rumen microbial communities from tropical cattle in Woodstock, Queensland, Australia - Gonzalo_02 | ecosystem: Host-associated > Mammals > Digestive system > Stomach > Rumen ...
CTTTGTGTCGTCCGTTCAAGTCGGCGGCGAGGAAATGCACATTCTTGGGTAATCGCTCAAACAAAGGTACGGCCATCGGTCGGCTCAACATAGTGATGTCCAAATCAGGGTATTGCATAGCCAAATCATGTACGACTGGCACCGTCATGGCAATGTCCCCCAAGGCCGAGAACCGTATGATGAGGAGCTTTTTCATTTCTGCCCGTAAAGCACCGGATTCAGTGCGGGGTCGTTATACATTTTCATCTGCTTGTAGACCTTCATCACCTTTTCGCCTGTTTTGTAGCATTCCATCAGCTGGTCAATGGCGGTGCAAAGGTCGGTGTTTTGCTCCTGCAACACACGCAGTTTTTCCTCGCATTTCGCCTTGTGCTCCTCGCTGACATCAATGCGCTCCACCTCGGCTTTCATGTGGTAAATCTTCAGTTGCAGAATCGAAAGCCTATCAATGGCCCAAGCAGGACTCTCGGTGTTGAGGGTGGCATCGGGCTGTGGTTCAACACGTTGGAACAAAAGCAAATAGTAACCATCAATCATCTCCACGATGTCCGTCCTGTCTTGGTTCGACTTGTCGATGCGACGTTTCAGTGCCAAGGCCTCCACCGGGTCTATGTTCGGGTCGCGGATGAGGTCTTCCAAATGCCACTGCACCGTGTCAATCCACACCTTATTATAAAGGTACCATTCGATGGTCAGTTTCTCGTAGGGATTTTCGCAAGGATGATCCACATCGTCAAACTTGTGGTAGTCGGCGATGGCTTGGTTGAAGATGGGGAGGATGGGCTCGGTGGAAAGGATGATCATGATGGTGAGGTTTTAATGTAGAATGTGGAATGTGGAATGCTGAATGCTGAATAGGGCAAAGCCCAGCGTCGCATTGCGACATTCAGCATTCAGCATTCATAATTCTGCATTTTAAAATCAGTGCAGTTTCGTCAACGCGGCCTTGATGCGCTTCACGGCCTCGATGAGTTTGTCTTCAGAGGTGGCGTACGACAAGCGGATGCAGTCGTCGTTGCCGAAAGCATTACCGGCCACGCAGGCCACATGGGCGTTGTAAAGCAACCACATGCAGAGGTCGTCGCTGCCCTTGATGACGGTCTCACCGTCGGTCTTGCCATAGAACGACTTCATTTCGGGGAAGACATAGAACGCACCGGCGGGAGTGTTGCACTTCACGCCAGGAATCTCGTTCAGCAGTTTCACGAAAGTGTCGCGGCGGTGACGGAAGGCCTTCAGCATCTCTTGAATCTCCGTGGAGTTCTCAGGGCTGAGTTCCATGGCCTTGGCAGCAGCGGCTTGCGCGATGGTGCAGATGCCAGAGGTAATTTGGCCTTGGATCTTGTTGGTGGCCTTCACGATGGCTTGCGGCGCGGCGATGTAACCGATGCGCCAGCCGGTCATGGCATAACCCTTAGCCACGCCGTTGACGAGGACGAGACGGTCTTTCAGGAACTCGAACTGGCCCATGCTCTCGTGCTTCTGCTCGTATTGGATGAACTCATAAATCTCATCGGAAATGATGATGATGTTCGGATATTTCTTCAGCACCTCGGCGATGGCGGTCAGTTCGGCCTTGGTGAAGACGCTGCCGCTGGGGTTGCAAGGCGTGTTGATCATCAAGACTTTGGTCTTAGGTGTGATGGCCTTTTCGAGTTGCTCAGCCGTAATCTTGAAGTCGTGCTCGATGTCGCTCTTGATGATGACAGGCACGCCGCCAGCCAGTTTCACCATTTCGGGATACGATACCCAGAACGGTGCGGGGATAATGACCTCGTCGCCATCGTTGACAACAGCCAGAAGCACATTGTTGATGGCCTGCTTGGCACCGTTGGAAACCAGCACGTCAGTCTCTTTGTAGTCGAGGCCGTTGTCGCGTTTCAGTTTGTTGGCGATGGCCTTGCGCAGTGCGGGCGTGCCAGGTACAGGCGGGTAGTGCGTGTCGTTACCGTTGATGGCGTCGATACCGGCTTGTTTGGCCGATTCGGGCGTGTTGAAATCGGGTTCGCCGATGCTCAGGCTGATGACGTCGATGCCTTGGGCCTTCAGTTCACGGCTCTTGTTGGTCATGGCTAATGTTGCTGACTCAGCCATGTTCAAAACTCTGTTGGAAAGGATGATTTCGCTCATGATTTATGTTTTGATTGTGATTGTTTGTGTTAGGGTTGGCAAAGGTAGGCCTTTTTTCGATAGGGTGAGCAGAAAGACGTGAAAATTTGACAAATGTGAGTAAATTGATGGACAAATACTTTGAATAAAGGACAAACAATCAAAATAATCTGTATTTTTGCAAATTGTAAATACCAAGCAATATGAAATTCAAGTCAATAAGTATTAGAGATGGTAGAACAGGATGGAATGTGGTGAATATCCATTTTAATCCTATGCTTACATTATTGGTAGGTGCTTCGGGTGTAGGTAAAACGAAAATATTGAACGGTATCAATGCCATAAAGCAAATAGCAGGGGGAAAGTCTTTTTTTGGATTAGAATGGAAAGCTGAATTTGAACAATATGGACGACAGTTTAATTGGGAAGGATCCTTTGATGCAGTTGAGGATTTAAACCATGTTTATTCTGAAGAAAAAAGTGATGGGTATAGTATAATTAGAGAGCTGATATTAGAAAATGGAGAAGTATTGGTGAATCGCTCTTCTCAGTCTATTTTTTATAAAGGTAATGAATTAGTGAAGTTGGATAATACAAAAAGTGCTGTAGATCTCCTTAAAAAAGAGTCTTCTATTGAACCCGTTTATATGGGGTTTCAAAAGTGTTATGATATGGATATCGCGGATAATAGAATTCAGATTTCCTCAATAGTGGATATTAGTAAAAGACAAAAACTGGATGTTTGGACGATTAGAGCACTAAAAGCGTTTTCACCTTTAGAGAGACTGTTTTTGCTTTATGAAAACAAACTTGAGGAGTTTGAAATGATTTGCCAAAAGTTTCGGGATATTTTTTCAACAGTAGAGAAATTGGACTTTACTCTGGTAAAAGCAGGCAATGATGTTCTTTTCCCAGTGTTAAGAATCAAAGAAAGAAATGTCGCTGCATGGATTGAACAAACAGGTATATCATCAGGCATGATGCGGACTTTACAACTAATTATAACTTTGGTGCTGGCTAACGACGGCGATGTTATCATGATTGACGAGTTTGAGAACGGTCTTGGCGTGAATTGCATCAATGAATTGGCCGACCTCATCATGGAGCCAGAATCCGATATTCAAGTGGTGATGACTAGCCATCATCCTTATATCATCAATGCCATTCCTGTTAAAGATTGGAAGATTCTTACGCGCAACGGTAGCGATGTGCATGTGCAAACTGCGGAGGAACTTCATATCGGTGAACACTCGAAGCATGAGGCTTTCATGCAGCTGATGCAGACCCCAGAATATAGAACAGGACAGAATCGCTAATTAGCTTAAAGATGAACTTTTACATTGTTGTTGAAGGCGACCAAACTGAGATGTCGGTTTATCCTGCATGGCTCTCCATTTTGGCTCCTGCTTACACACGCATCGAGAACGCTTGGGATGTTGGCGAGAACAACTATTACATTTTTAGTGCAAATGGCATCCCTTCCATTTACAACCATGTGGCGAATGCCGTTTTAGATATCAACAGCATCAACGGCAAGGGAGGCTCACATTACGATTATCTTTTGGTCTGCCTTGATACTGAGGAGGAATCCAGAGAATACATTTTGCAACAGATTGAATCGGAATTACGAAAGAAAGGTGTGGCCTTGCAAAATGCTGAATTGGTGATTTTTGAGCAAAAAGTATGTATGGAAACATGGTTTTTGGGCAACCAAAAAGTGTTTAAGGACAATCCAGAGGGCTTGGAATACAGGGATTTTATTAGGTTTTATAATGTTGGCACAGACAATCCCGAAGCTATGGAAAACATGAATCCTGATAAGTTCCCGACAACAGCCAAATTCCATTTGAAGTACCTGAAAAAGATGCTTGAAGAAAGGCAAATGACCTACACAAAATCCAATACGAAAGAGATTCAGAAGGACGATTATTTGCAACAACTTATCAAGCGTTATAAGGAAACAGGACATATTGCCACCTTCGGCAGTTGGTATGAGTTCGTGAAAGCGCATTTCAGATGACATAATACGCACTTATATGAACACGCCCGACTACCACCAAGGCGCTGAGCAACGAACGGGAAATTTCGGTAAAAATGGGATTACTTATCTGCCTGTGTGTTATTGCATGTTTTATCAGCGAGAATTTATTAAGGATTAGGAGGCGTTAGTGATTCCAAAATAGAATATCCCTGAATATTACATGAAATAATTGTTTGAAGGCTTAAAAATGCTAAAAAATTGCCCTTAATGCGAATCCTCTTTTACTTGTTGATTTGAATCGCCATTTGGTGCTTTTATTCCAGCATTTTGTTGTTGTTGTGCGGCAAGTACTTGGAATGTATCATTTATTTCTATCTGGGCTTTAACGTTTTTATACACCTCATAATTCATTTGCAAACTGTCATCCCATAAGCCCAAATCAATTTCATGAATGATTTGGTCCATTTTTTCCGGAATAGGTATGCCATTGCTATCAAATAAAAAATCAAAACACACTCTTTCATGAAAAACACGAATTGTTTGAAATTCACCAACACCGAAATTATCATTCCAATTGTTTGGATAACTAACCAAGTGGTTTTTGTTGCTTCTACTTTTTGAAAGAACTTCTCTAACATATTTCTTTGCAACATTCCTTTTTGCGAATGATGTATTCTCTGCGAAGTAAGAATCCGGGTCTAGATAGAACAAATTATCACAATAACCTTTGTTTATTTGTAAAATAACAGCTTCGATTTCCTCTCCATCTATCACCTTATCAACAAAATGCATTTTCTTTATGTCAAACATTTCGTTGTAAGGTAATTCAAATGGCACTCCCAGTTTATGCAACGCAACAATAACAGTTCTTTTTTCTGTTATTGTTAAAGTGTTATTGAACTCGTTTTCCGCCTCTCTATACGATTGTTTTGCATATTTTTTCAGTATTCCCAACGCTCTAATTGCAATGTTTTGAACTTTTTTCATTTTATTCTCTTCCCTTAAATGCAAGAAATACGAGCCACAATAAGTTCCAATCAGACCGCCTATTAATGCCACTAATAATGAGAGAACAATGTTATTCATAGTGATATAATTTTGTTAAAGTGCAAAGATACACATTCTATTCTTTTCTTTTCATTTATTTTTTGTTTTCTTCAAAAACTATCCAGCATCTATTCCATTACGAAATTCTTTGTATATTTGCAGCGGTTCTTATGGCGGACTTTAGACCGCCGACATAAAGTAACACGAAGCGTTATGCTCGTCTTGCTATCGGAAACGTGAGAAATTTCCAGGATAATAATGCAAGAGAGTGTATTCGGTTCGCGCTGTTTTAGCGTGGGCTGATTACTACATCTGCATTATTAGGTAATCTCACGACCTCCGATAGAAGAAGTGGTATATCAGTGCCACGCTTCTTTTGTTGGAAATTGTCTTTGGGGCACTGGAGGACGGAAAATTAAAGGTTGCGCCCGATTGACGTATTTAGGGATTAAGAAATGAGAAGATTTAATATCATCACGTTATTTGCTGTTTTAGTTGCTTTTGTTTCGGTTTCACATGCTCAAATTAAACCAGATAGTCTGCTTTTTTATCAAAAAGCAAATGGAATCAGCATACCAGATTATTTTTCAGGCATTAGAAGGTGGAAAGCATTACCGGGAGATTTGTCCGAAAGTGGATATGAGCATAATCTTACGATTGATTACCAAGATATAGAAAAAGGAGAAATGATATTAAGAGGATGGACAGATAAACTTGGTGGCCAACTTAAAGCAGAATTGTTTAATTGCATATCTGTGAAGTACTATTACACAATATTTGTTAATGCCATTAGGGATGAAAATGGTGAAGTAATAAAATTTAAATGGGAACTGAAAGATGTTAAAGCAGTATTTAGTTCTTCTTATGGTTCTAATTACAGCTATCTAAGTGATGAAATACTATATACTATACGTACTGAATTGAAGGAAATCCAGATTAATGGCGCAGAAATCATGTTTGATAATTACTGTATGTCCAAGATCAAGCGTATGAGAGAGGAATTGTCTGAATATGAAACTGCAGCTAATGATGAAACACTTTCAAGACGGCAACGAAGAAAAAACACAGAGGTATATAATGAGTTCAAAACAAAACTTTCTGTATATGAAGCTGTATATACTAATGTGGATAGACTGAAAATTAAATTAAGTCTTTCAACATACAATATTCTTAAGTAATGATGAAAAAGGTTGCTCAATTAATAATATTGATTGGGATAAGTATAAATTCATATTCTCAAATTGATTTCTTCAATTGTATTAACTCAATCAATTGGCACGGAACAGAATCTGAATTGATTAATAGATTTCCCAATAATGTAATTAAGGTTTCACATAATGAGTGGAAAAGTGAGAATTCAAGCTCTGACTATTCAATGACCAACATTAATTTTGGCCAGTTTATTATCAAGGATGCAGCCATACGAGTAAATAAAACAAATAGGAAATTATTTCGTATAAACTTTATTGTATTTGATGAAATCACGGATGTTTCATTGTGTCATACAGCAAGCAAATTGTTAACGGATTCTTTAGGTACACCTGTCTCAAAGACTGATGAAGAAGGATTGTCTTCTTTTTATAAAATAGAATGGTTGTGTAAAGATTGTTTGGTAAGAAGCACTCAGATTGTAAACTCGAAAAATAAATATTCATTGGTTGTTTCTGTTGAGCCAATAGATAGTTATTATGTTGATTGTAATAATGTTACTATTGAGATAAATGAGAACAAAATTCCAACACCATTAATAGAAACTTTCATTTTGGATAATGAAGAAAGTATCTTTATCCGAATGAAAGGAGGAATTATTTCAAAAAAGGAAAAGACAAAAAAAATGAACACGCCAAAAGGTGAAGTGATTGTGTTTGATGGAGGAATGTTCTGTTACCGAAAAGAAGACAATGATGTCGTTTATATTCGAGAAAGATTTGTTGCTTGTTATCCGATTGTTTCAATCTCAGACTGATTTGCCATTTCACCGCAACCCAGCCTTCGCAGAATATCAACGGTTGCAAAGAAAGAAAATGGAATAAGGACGAGGCTTATTTGGGCTAGTCCTTGCTTTTCAATCAAAGAGTTCTACAAATAACCCGCATAATACACAGGCAAACAAGTAACAACCTCGTCTTTTTGATAGTCCTTGATGTAAAGCAAAATGCGCTCGCCAATGCGAGAGGGGTGCTTTTTGCAGAACTTGTCCCTGTTTCATGGGATTTTGCGCTTCGACGAAAAATCATTACCTTTGCAGCCCAGAAACGATAGAAAATTATGACAGAGGAAGAATTGAGAGAGATTATTGCCTGCGGTGAGACCAGCAAAGTGCAGTTCAAGCTGATGTTCAGCACGGCGAAGCAGATTGGTGAAGAGATGGTGGCTTTCGCCAACAGCAAAGGTGGAATGATAGTGTTTGGTGTGGAGGACAAAACGGGACAAATTATTGGACTGTCGTACAGCGAGATACAAAAATTATCAAACGAAGTTTCAACAGCCGCCAACGATCAAGTGCGTCCCGTGATATATTTGGAAACAGAGGTTGTGCTTGTTGAGGGGAAGCGTTTGCTTGTCGCGTATGTTCACGAAGGCACCAACAAGCCCTACAAAACCCTTGGTGGCAACATTTGGGTGAAACAAGGCTCGGACAAGCGTCGCATTGTGGAGAATAATGAGATTTTGTCACTGTTTCAGGCTTCGGGGAGTTATCATGCCGACGAGGCGGTCATTGCGGGCACCAGCATGGCCGACCTTGAAGTGGCTTATATTAACGACTATTTTCAAAAGGTGTATGGCAAGCCGAAAGAGTCGTTTGGGATGCCAGTCGATAAACTATTGACGAGTCTGGGCATTTTAGGAAACGGCGGTCAGGTGACTCGTGCGGGCATGTTGTTTTTCGGCCAATACCCGCAAATGAGAATGCCGACTTACACCATCAAAGCAGTGGCTTACTATGGCAACGACATTGGCGGCAGCGATTATCGCGACAGCCGTGACATCATTGGAACCGTTCCTATGATGTTCCGTGAGGGGATGTCGTTTTTGAAGTCGAATTTGCGCCATTTGCAGGCCGGGCAAAACTTCAACAGCGTGGGCAAGTTGGAGATTCCCGAGGTGGTGTTGGAGGAGTTGCTTCAAAATGCTTTGGTTCATGTGGATTTGTTGGGGTCGGCGTATATTCGGTTGTTGGTTTTCGACAACAGAATCGAAATTATCAATCCGGGCAGTTTGTTCGGTGGCTTGACCGTTGAGGATATCCGTTTGGGAAAATCAAAGCAGCGCAACCAACTTATGGCTGATTTCTGTGCGCGGACGATGATTTACCGAGGTTTGGGTTCTGGCATTCCAAGGGTGTTGAAAGAGGATGCCAAGATTGACTTTGTCAGCGATGACAACACGGGCGATTTTAAGACCATCATTTGGCGGAATACTGAATTGGGTTATGGGGAGGATGAATCGTGGGAAAGCGGTTCGTTTATTGCTGCTGAAGGTCAATCACATGGTGTAAATGGTCAATTAAACAAGAAAGAAGGGGCGATAAATGCTAAAAATGGTCAATTAAATGATAATATTGGTATATTAAACGCCGATAATGGTCAATTAAAAATTGCAAATGGTCAATTAAACGAAAGTCAGAAGGCAACATTGGCGTTTATTACCAACCACGAGGGGTGCAACACGACTGGCATTTCTGAAGGGTTGTCTAAGCCTTTCAGAACAGTAGATAAGCATGTCCGCGTATTATTGCAGTTGGGTATTATTGAACGCCGTGGTAGTAAGAAGACGGGCGGGTATTATTTGACTAGGGATTAAATAGTGATTTTGCGCTTCAACGAAAATTCCCTACCTTTGCAGCCAAATTACAAACCAATGAACACCTGGATTATCTATTCCCTAATGGGCGCAGGCCTCCTGCTGATGGTCGCGGCCATGATACTTTTGTCTCGGCTGATTAAGATGAAAGACGCTGAACTCCGCAATGGGAGCAAGATGGAACTGAAGGTGCAAGCCCTCAAAATCATCATGCCGCTGAAAGTGCAGGCTTACGAGCGGTTTCTGCTTTATCTCGAGCGGGTGCAATTGCCCCAGTTGGTGAAGCGTGTCTATGTGCCTGGGATGGAGAAAGGCGCGTTCCATCTCCAGCTTTTGCAGAATGTGAGGGAGGAGTTTGAGCACAACCTTGCCCAGCAATTGTATGTTTCCAATTCCACTTGGAACGCTGTGGTGAACGCCAAGGAAGAACTTGTCAATCAAATCAATACAACTTTCGAGCAGTTGAAGGACGAGGAGGATGTCTCCATTTTGGCGCAGAGTCTCGTGGCTTTGCCCAACCCCATGGTCGAGCAGGCCGTGACTGTCTTGAAACACGATTTTGAACGGCTTTTGTGAATGTTGAATTATGAATGCTGAATGCTGAATAGGGCGAAGCCCAGCAGCGCATTGCGACATTCCGCATTCATCATTCCGCATTCTGCATTTTAGTAGTCCTGTGTCAAATACAATAAATCGACTTTTCTTCCGTTTCTCCACCAATTAAACATATATCGTAATGAAATTTACCGCTACCCAAATCGCTGGAATCCTTGAAGGCAAGGTGGAAGGCAACCCCAACGCAGAGGTCTGGAATGTGGCCAAAATCGAGGAAGGTGCTCCAGGCATGATTAGTTTTCTGGCGAATCCGAAATACACGCATTATATCTACGAAACCCAGTCGAGTATCGTCATTGTGAACGATGATTTTGAGGCCACGGCACCCATTCAGGCCACTTTGATTCGTGTTCCCGATGCCTACGCTTCTTTTGCCAAACTGCTGGCTTTCTACGACCAAATGACGCAAAATAAGCAGGGCGTTTCCTCTTTGGCTTTCGTTTCATCGACGGCGCAATTCGGTGAGAACCTGTATCTTGGAGAGTTTGCCTTTGTAGGTGAAAACGCCAAAATCGGGAACAATGTGAAATTGTATCCTCAGGTGTATGTGGGCGACGGTTGCGTTATCGGCGACAATACAGTGCTTTATCCAGGCGTGAAACTC
>Ga0265299_10007014_pt1 | contig 10156 bp, 8 predicted proteins | sample AusTroGonzalo_MG_4_FD_193485 | JGI IMG/M metagenome (GOLD analysis project Ga0265299, IMG submission 193485) | Bovine rumen microbial communities from tropical cattle in Woodstock, Queensland, Australia - Gonzalo_02 | ecosystem: Host-associated > Mammals > Digestive system > Stomach > Rumen ...
CACTTTCCTCAGGGGATACGTCGATCTCGAGTTCACCGAGAAGATCTCCGACACCAAGGATCTGGATTTCGTGTTCGTCGCCACCCCTCACGGAGTGGCTATGAAGGAGATCCCCGCTCTGAGAGAGCAGGGCATCAAATGCATCGACCTGTCGGGCGACTACCGCCTGCATGATGTGAACGTGTACCAGAAATGGTACGGACACGAGCACACAGACCTGGAGAACCTCCAGAAGGCCGTATACGGGCTGCCAGAGTTCTTCCGCGACGAGATAAAGGGCGCTGACCTGGTGGCCAACCCCGGATGCTACGCGACATCGATCATCCTCGCATGCGGACCTCTCCTCAAGGCAGGAGTCGTCAGCGTAGACATCATAGTGGATGCCAAATCAGGCACGTCCGGAGCAGGAATGGTCCCGACGGAGCGCACGCATCATTCCACATGCGGAGAGACCATCATCCCATACAGCGTGGGCAAGCACCGCCACACGCCGGAGATCGAAATGGCAGTGGACAAGTTCGCGGGATCGCACACTAAGGTCACATTCATCCCGCATCTGCTGCCCATAGTCCGCGGAATACTCTCTTCATGCTACTTCAGCGTCAACAAGGATCTGACGCAGGAAGAGGTGGATTCGATTTACGATAAGCAGTACGGCAAGGAGACGTTCGTACACTACGTCCCCGACCCGTCGATACGCGCGGTGGTGGCTTCCAACCACGCACAGGTATCTTCCAAGGCCCTGGGGGACAAGATCGTCTCCTTCGGAGTTCTGGACAACCTGGTCAAAGGAGCCTCCGGACAGGCGATTCAGTGCATGAACCTGATGCTCGGTCTGGATGAGAAGAAAGGTTTGAACCTGCCCGGATTGGGGGTATGAGAATGGTAGAGGTAATAGACGGCGGAGTAACGACTCCGCAGGGATTCAAAGCGGCCGGAGTGCACAGCGGAGTGAAGTACCGCTCGCTGGATCTGGCACTGCTGTATTCGGAGGTGCCCGCGACAGCATGTGCGGGATTCACCAGCAACAATGTCAAAGCAGCGCCCGTACAGGTTATGATGAAGGAGAACTCCGACAAGCTTCAGGCGGTCGTCATCAACAGCGGAAACGCCAACGCCCTCACGGGACGCCGCGGTATCGAGGATGCTCTGGAGATGAAGAAGGTCACGGCGACGGAACTGGGATTGGACCCGCTGACCGTCGGAGTGATGTCCACAGGACTCATCGGACGCTTCATGGACATGCACAAGGTGAGATACGGGATCTCCCGTGCGGCAAGAGAGCTCTTCGACGGACGTCAGGCCGATGCCAACCTCGCAGAGGCCATAATGACGACGGATACGATCAAGAAGGAGTGCGCCGTGCGCGTGCGCCTGACCGACGGAACACTGGTCTACATCGGAGCCATCTGCAAGGGAAGCGGAATGATCGCGCCCCACATGAAGGTGCTCCACGGGACCACGCTCTCGCTCATAACCACCGATGCCAACCTCTCGCCGGCATTCCGTGCGAAATGGCAGGAGATCCTCGACGGATCCCTGAACATGGTATCGGTCGACGGCGACCAGTCCACCAACGATACAAGCATCCTTCTGGCCAACGGAATGGCCGGAGGACAGTGCGCGGACAACGATCCGGAGTTCTACGACGCATTGAACTTCGTGATGACGAAGATCGCACGCACAGTGGCCTCCGACGGAGAGGGAGCGACAAAGCTCATAGAGGTCAAGGTCACCGGAGCGGAGACCAAGGACGACGCCAACAAGCTGATCAAGGCGATCATCAACTCACCCCTGGTCAAATCGGCCATATTCGGATCCGATCCAAACTACGGACGTATCATGATGGCCCTCGGGAACAGCGGATGCAAGTTCAATCTGGAGGATGTTCGCCTGACCATCAAGGGAGGGGACATGGAAGTTCCCATCCTCGATTCCGGAGCACCTGTGTTCCAGGACGAACGCTCGGTGGAGGTCGTTCGCATGGCCATGGACAACAAGGAAGTGTGCATCATGGTCGACCTCGGCGCAGGAAAGGAATCCTCCGTCGGATGGGGATGCGACCTCACATACGACTACGTGCGCATCAACGCAGAGTACGCGACGTGATTCAGATGGACAATCTGTATGTACTCAAGTTCGGAGGCAACGCCATCCGCGGAAAGGAAGCGATGATGCGCCTTTCCAACGAGATCGCCCAGATGCTGAAGGACGGAGCCAAGATAGTTCTGGTCCACGGCGGAGGTCCCGAGATCTCGGAGGAGATGGAGAGGAGGGGCCTGGTCCCCAAGAAAGTAGCCGGAATCAGAGTGACCGACGAAGCGGGACTCGAGGTAGCTGAGAAAGTTCTGAGCAGCCTGAACAAGGATGTGGTCGCATGCCTGCAGGAGGCAGGTGTGCAGGCCATCGGAATGCCGGGATATCATTGCACGCTATGCGTGAAGAAGGCGCCTGTTGAGGCCGTCGAGGACGGAAAGAAAATAACAGTCGATGTGGGACTGGTAGGAGAGGTCTCGGAATGCGACCCCACCGCCCTGATGGACCTGCTCGACGTCGGAATCGTCCCTGTGATCTACCCCATAGGGAAAGACAAGGACGGAAAGAAACTGAATGTGAACGCAGACACCATGGTCGCGGGCATCGCGGCATCCCTCCCGTGCAGGGAGATGATCGCCATAACGGATGTGCCCGGAATACTCATGGATGTCAAGGATCCCAAGTCCAAGCTGGACAAGGTGGATCTGAAAAAGATAGACGAGCTGATCGGTTCGGGAGTGATCTCGGGCGGCATGATCCCCAAGGTGGAAGCCTGCCGCAAAGCGATCCTTGCCGGAGTGGGCACGGTGCGCATGGTCAACGGGACCGATCCGCAGTGCATAGTCGCCGATGTGATGAAGGAAGGCAACGTGCACGGAACAGTCATAGTGAGATGAGAATAATGAATTTCAATGAAGTCAAAGAAACCAGTTCGAAATATCTCTTCCAGAACTACGGGCGCATAGACCTGTCGTTCACCCACGGGAAGGGTTGCTACCTGTACGACAGCACAGGCAAGGAATACCTCGACCTGGTGGCAGGTATAGCTGTCAACTCGATAGGATACTCCCACCCGGAGTGGGTCAAGGCGATGCAGGACCAGGTATCGAAGCTCGTGCACGTATCCAACCTCTACTACGTGGAGGAGCAGGCGAAGCTCGCAGAGAAGATCGCATCGGTAACGCCCGGAGAACTGAACCGCACCCTGTTCGTGAACAGCGGGGCGGAGGCCAACGAAGGCGCGCTGAAGCTCGCTGTGAGATACACAGGCAAGAAGAAGATAATGGCCGCTCTGAACGGATTCCACGGAAGAACCGCGGCAGCACTCGGAGCAACGGGGCAGACCAAATATCAGGCGACCTTCGAGCCCCTCATAAGCGGCGCCTACGAGTACTACGATTACGGCGACTGCGAATCGGTCAAGAGCATGATCGACAAGGATGTCGCAGCGGTGATAGTCGAGCCCATCCAGGGAGAGGGCGGAGTGCGCACAGCACCCAAGGAGTTCTTCCAGACCATCCGCGACGTTTGTACCGACAACGGCGCGATGATGATCGTCGACGAAGTGCAGACAGGCCTCGGACGCACAGGAATGTGGTACGGTATCCAGAACTTCGGCGTGATTCCGGATATCATGACGATGGCCAAAGCGCTCGGAGGAGGAGCACCCATCGGAGCCGTGACATCCACCGACGAGATCGCGAAAGTGATGACGCCGGGAACCCACGGCACCACCTTCGGAGGAAACCCTCTGGTGACCGCTTCCGGATGCGCTGTCATCGACATCATGAAGAAGGAGAAGCTAGTCGAAAATTCACATGATCTCGGTGCGAGATGGATGGCGGATCTGAAGTCGATAAAATCCGACAAGATCAAGGAGGTCCGCGGATACGGACTCATCATCGGAATCGAAATGGATTCCAACGAGACCGCTTCTGCAGTTCAGAAGCACTGCCGCGACAACGGCGTGCTTGTGAATGTATGCCATGGAAACACCGTGCGTCTCATCCCTCCGCTCATCATCAATGATGCGCAGAAGGACACATTCACGAAGCTCTTCAAAGAGTGTCTCTGAAACCCATTGCCGTGCTTCGGCACGGCTCTTTCTCAAATTTTTGTTCAAATTGTCAATTTAATCAATCTTACCCGGGTTTGGCATGCTTCATTTCTACATCGCTAGTTTTTCGCATGCATTTCAGCAGTATTTTACAAATGTTTTCTGACACCCGAATTGGAAGAATAGATTGAAACCGATGCGAATCGTTTTTCACCTCCTGTTCGTCACGATGAGAGATTTATTTTATAAACATGATTGGTTTACCTATCCAACTAGGTGAAACCTTGGAATTGAAAGTGAACAACGTTTGTTTCTCATACACCAGCACACCTGTACTTCACGATGTGACTCTAGACTTGAGTGGTAATGAGTTAATTTCAATCCTTGGACCCAATGGTGTAGGAAAATCTACGCTTATTCACTGTATCAACAAAATTCTGTCACCAACTTCCGGCACAGTACTCATAGACGGAAAAGATGTGTCAGAAATCAAGTTAAAAGAACTTGCTAAACAGATAGGTTACGTCCCGTATTCGGCCAATGATTCTTTCCCGTTATCAGTTATCGATACGGTTCTTATCGGCAGGCACCCTCATAGCAAATGGGGATCTCTTGATGATGATTTAGACATCGTCTATGATACTCTCAAAATGTTAGGGATCTCTCATCTGGCTATGCGTGCATTCAATGAATTATCAGCAGGACAGCATCAAAAGGTCATGCTTGCCCGCGGCCTCGTTCAGCAACCGGAAATTCTACTGTTAGATGAACCTACCTCTAACCTGGATGTGAGACATCAGTTGGATGTCACCAAAATGCTCAGAAGGCTGTCCAGGGAGAGGAACATTCTGATAGTCATGATCAGCCATGACATTAATATTGCTGCGAAGTACTCCGATAAGATCATACTGATGCACGAGGGGACCATTTTCGATGTCGGTACGCCCAAAGAGGTAATCACGGTCGATAACCTTCGCACCGTTTATGGCGTTACCGCTCAGATAATAAATGACGACGATACGCCTCACGTGATTCTGAAGGACGCATTGCCCATGGATGAGGAAGAAATGATCTCCGAAGAGGAGGCAGTTATGACCAGTCCTGAGCCTGAGAACGTAGCTGAAGAATGAGGACCTCCGCATCTAACACTATAATATTTATAAAGCGTACCAGTTGGATTATATATTCAAGTCACATTTGGAACTTTAATCCAATTGGAGGAGTATTATGGAAAACAAGACAGCAATTATCGCTGTAGCCGTAATAGCTATCGTTGCCATTGCAGGAGTCGCAGCATTCTTTGTAATGAACAATGGAGGCGGCAACCATGACTATGACAACATCGAATCAAAGCTTATGGTCCGTGGAAATGCGAATAACGACTACACGATCGATAAAGAAGACTTGTCGATCATTCAGGATATAATAGACGGAAAGCGTGTCAAAACAGATTTCCCTATGGCTGACGCCAACAACGATGGATCTGTAAATGACAAAGATATCGCTCTCGTTAAAGACATTATAGACAGAAAGGAAGGCATAACAGTATACGTTGTATGCAATGATCTGGAGGGAAAAGATACCACAGTCGAAGTGGACTATCCTCTCAGGAACGTTGTTACATACGGAACAAACATGCAGCTGCCCTGTCTTTTCGCTAACGGCGGTAAGTACATGGCAGGATACTTCGTCAGCTCATATGAAATCGCTGAGAAATCCATTTCTGCTTCAGCGGTTGATCTGAAAGGATCTACTAGGACCATCTCAGACGCCTCATGGGCAAATTTCACAGCCCTGGACGCATCTCTCGCAGCGAAGGGCGGAGTGGGTGCACTTCTTGTAGATCACAGTGGAATCGCACAGATTACCGAGCAGCGTAAAGCAGATCTCGATGCTGCAGGCATCCCGATGATCGATTACTCTTCAGCAGATGCAACTGATGAACTTACAACCGTTCTTACCCTTGGATTCCTCTTCGGTGGCGAGTCTGAGAAGATCGGACTCAACTATGCAAAGACCGGCTGGGATGTCAAAGAGAAGATCCAGTCGACACTTGCCAAGTCTGACATTGCAAAGAAAACCTACATCTGCGGTACGATGTACATCTACATCTGCGGAGCATCTTCCTCATTCAACACCAGTGCAACCACTGCTGGAGGACTTGCATATGCATCGGTCAATCCAGACTTCGCTGCAAAATACACGAAGAACTCAACAAAGATGGCTTCGACCGAGGCTCTGTCCAACTACACGGATGCCCAGATCTTCATCAACAACCGTTCAATGGATTGGGGTCTGGATGAAGATGAGACCAAGGATATGATCATCGACACCTGGGACCACGACAACAGCGGCGTATCATCCAGAGAGTACTTCAAGGATTTCGAGGACAAGCTGGTATACGTTAACAACCTTCTCCCCGGCGGAGTTAAATTGGCATACATGGCTCACGCGATGTACGGCGAACTCTTCACCAGAGAGTGGGCAGACAGCGTCCTCAAGGACTACCTAAAGATGGGAACTGACCCATTCACAGGAATTGAATTCGACGAAGTTCTTGCATACATCACATTCGACGACTACAAGAAAGTCGCGAACTGAATAAACAGGGGGTTATCCCCCTCCTTTACTCAGTGTTTATGTACGACGAAAAGCAGATGAATAAAGAATCGGTGATCCAAGAATATCACCGCCAGATCTTCAAAAAGATCATGGTACTGGTAATATGCATAATTGGAATCATACTCTTCGTCGGTTTATTTTCACTGAGCGTTTATGATAATATCACAATCACTGAAGCATACGAGATCATATGGAACCACATAATTGGCCATGAGTATGAACCACGTAGCCGTTATTGGTGGGCAGACCGTTACATCTGGAATACAGCAATGCCTCATGTCGTTGCCGCATTTTTAGCAGGTGCATCTCTAGCCATCTGCGGAACTCTGATGCAGGCGATAATGGGAAATCCCTTAGCTGACCCGTATAGCACAGGAATATCTTCTGGTGCCTGTTTCGGTGCAGTCACTGCCATTGTTGTTGGAGTTTCATTCGCTGGCGTCGCCGGCGAATTAGGAATAGTGTCTAATGCGTTTATCGGGGCATTAATCCCTGCAGGACTTATCATTCTCATATCGTCCAAGATAAGAATGACTCCTGCCACATTGATTCTTTTAGGAACAGCAATATCGTATTTCTTCAACTCGATGATCACATATCTGATGGTGACAACAGATGCCGATACTCTGAAAAGTGCATATATGTGGCAGATCGGAAACTTAGATGGAATAACGTGGTCATACATCCCGATAATGCTAATAATTACCGTCATCGGAACCGTTTTTGTACTTTTCATGGCAAACAAACTGAATGTCATGTCTCTGGGTGAGAACAGTGCAAAGAGCTTGGGCATTGATGTTCAACGTTTCCGTACGATATCTCTCATTATCATGGCATTCATGACGGCAGCAATTGTTGCATTTACAGGGATAATCGGTTTTGTAGGATTGGTCGCACCGCATCTCGTAAGATTAGTCGTAGGTTCAGATAACAAGTTTGTGATGCCAATCTCAATGGCCGTAGGTGCATTGCTTCTGCTTATTGCCGATTATGCAGCATTCTTACTGTCCAACATACCAGTCGGTGTCATCATGAGCATCATAGGAAGCCCTGTATTCTTATTCCTGATCATTTACCACACAAGGAAAAGAGGTGTACTGTATTGATTACAGACAATGTAACAATCAAAAAGCAGTATGCTTCAGCCAACAGAAAACGCGTGCTGTGGATCATAGCATTCATCCTGATCTCAGGCGGGCTGTTCCTGATAACACTCGGATTCGGAGTTTACAAAATTTCGATAATAGATGCCATATCCGTATTTTTCAACCATATCCTCGGCAATCCGGTCGATCCCAGAGATGACATGTACGTCTGGGATACGAGGCTACCCCGTGCTATAGGCGCTATAGTGGTCGGAGCTGGCCTATCCATCGCAGGAGCGGTGATGCAGAATGATTTCAAGAACCCTCTAGCAGAACCGTACACCATGGGTATTTCATCCGGAGCATTCCTTGGAGCCACTCTAGGAATCATCTTGAATATCTCGATCATCCCGTTCATACCTGAAGGAAGCGAAGTCGTAGTTAATGCATACATCTTCTCTCTGATACCCGTAGGAATCATCGTACTCATATCCAAATTCAGAAAGCTTACGCCCATGAGCATGATTCTCACAGGAATTGCGGTCATGTTCCTTTTCAGTTCGATCAGCCAGATTCTGATGGTTACCGCACCTTCCGAGAGCTTAGCGGATGCATACAGCTGGAGAGTAGGATCTTTGGACAGAGTCCGCTGGAGCACGCTGCCGGTCATGGTCGCATCGACCGTAATCCTTTCGATCCTCCTATACTTCTTTGCCAAGAAACTTAACGTAATGTATGTTGGCGATAAGAGCGTACAGACCCTTGGAGAGAATCCCACTAACATCCGTATAATTACGATGATCCTGGCATCGCTATTAACAGCAGGAATTGTCAGCTATACCGGAACAATCGGTTTCATAGGATTAGTAGGGCCGCATGTCGCACGCATATTTGTCGGTTCAAACAATCGTTACTTGCTCCCAGCATCAGCAGCATTCGGTGCGGCATTCATTTTGTTCGCAGACACAATCGCTAAAGTATCCGGTATCAACGGACTACCGGTCGGTGTCATCAGCTCAATGATTGGAGGTCCGTTGTTCATGTGGATCCTGATTAAGATGAGAAAGAACGTATGGGCTTAAACTGCTCTTTGATAGGTTGAAAGACAGATCATACACTCTTTATCGGCATGAAAAATTCACACCGATATCACACATGAGGGGGCTTTACCCATATAATGCAATATTTCAAAGGGGAAAGTTTGCCGTCTGCAACAAATATGAGTTTAGAAAGATTTTATGACTGACATCATCGTCCTATCCTGAAACATCCTGTACGATTACAGACTGATTTTCAACATTATGTTCGAAGATAGACATAAAATACTATCCTGTCGATACGGGAAAACATGAGCAAGAACGACAGCAAAGAGAGCCTCGCCGAGAAGACGAGAGCCTACATAGACGCGCACCCCAGCATCAAGGACTGTGTGACCAAGGGACTCATCAACTACTCCTCTCTTGCTAGGATGATCATGAAGGACATCGATGTCGATAACGAGGAAGCCGTGATGATAGCATGCCGCCGCTACGCGTCGAAGCTGAACACCACCACGGACCACGAGCTGAACATCCTCAGGATCCTGAAGGACAGCAGGCTGGAGATGAGGACGAAGACCTGCATCGTAACCGCCAAGAACGATTGGTCCGTCCTTCACAAGATGGACAACCTCTTTAAGGACCTGTGGAACGAGAACTCGATCATGCAGTGCGTCCAATCCGCTTCCGCTGTGACGATCATCGCGGACCGCATGCTCAAGGACCGTATCACCGACACCGTCGGAAGGTTTAACATCATCAAGGTCAGGGAGAATCTGGTTGAGATCGCCGTCAAGTCGCCGGAGAAGATCGTGGACACCAGCGGAGTCATCGCCTATCTGATCACCAACCTGTCGGATGCCGGGATCAACATCGAGGAGACAGTCAGCTGCCACACGGATACAATCTTCATCGTGGGCGAGAGCGACATGATCAGCGCATATTCCGTGCTGACGAAGTGCATCCAGTCCGCAGAAGCAACAGTAAAGGACTGATCCGGTTGTCAGAAGGCACCCGTCTCAACAAGTTCATCAGCGAAGCGGGCGTCGCTTCGCGCAGGGCCGCCGACAGGATGATCGAGGAGGGCCGTGTGACCATAAACGGCAAACCTGCCGTCATGGGCGACAAGGTCTATGAGGACGACATCGTAGCTGTGGACGGCAAGAAGATCACCAAGGAAGAAGAGGATATCATACTGGTGTTCAACAAGCCTCCGGGGATAACATGCACGTCCAACCCCGAGGACAAGGACAACGTCATAGACTACATCGGATATCCCAAGAGGATTTACTCCATCGGCAGACTCGACAAGGATTCTC
>Ga0265299_10007016_pt1 | contig 10155 bp, 14 predicted proteins | sample AusTroGonzalo_MG_4_FD_193485 | JGI IMG/M metagenome (GOLD analysis project Ga0265299, IMG submission 193485) | Bovine rumen microbial communities from tropical cattle in Woodstock, Queensland, Australia - Gonzalo_02 | ecosystem: Host-associated > Mammals > Digestive system > Stomach > Rumen ...
GCTACTGTATATACATCTGTTCTTATTCTTTCATTATCGACAAGCTGTTCACATACTCTAGAAAAAGCATATAAAGTATCTTCTGCATCGTTTATAAGTTCGTCACCTAAAGTAACCATAACATTTTCAATTTCTTTGTGTGGATCTTCTCCTGGAACTTGATCATAGGCATAAGTATAATTTCTACCATAAGCACCAGTAATAAACAATGATACTTTGCATTCATCTGTATCATCTTCTGAAACAGCTTCGCTTTTATATTGATACATGTGAAGATCATAAGCATAATTAGAATCAAAACTATTCTTATCGTAATATATATTGTTTTCTTTTTCTTCTATATCACTATTTTTGGCCATACTAAGAACATCATTTCGATCTAATAAATAATATTGAGGAACAGTTATTAGGCATGGAACATTTGGATCTAAGTGAAATCTGTTTCGTATTAGTTCTTTATATTCTTCTACTTCAAATGAGTTTAGATTTCTTTCATCCTTAAATTTTTGTGCCCAACTGTTGATAAAGTTTTCATATGCTTTTTCGGCACCGTTTTTTGATTTGCTAATATACACAAAATTATTTTCTTTAGGATTTCTTTCGTCATATATTGTTGTTTTATAAAACTCACAAGATTTATATATTTCTGGTTCAAACATACCTTCACCAGCGTCTAATCCGCTTTTAGGTTGTTGTTGCTGTTGTGTGCCTTGTTGTTGTTTTTGTGGTGGTACTTTAGATGTCCATTTTTGGTGAACTTTTCTCTTATTTTTCAGATCGCTATATACTCCTCTACCCCAACGCCATAATCTATTTGCACCCAATCCAAGCAGAGCACCAACTGGACCAGCAATAGCACTACCAATACCAATAGAGCCATAGTCACCACTTTGAGCTTTGTTTTTTTCTAATAATGTTTCTGAATTTTTATCCATATTAAGACCACTGAGCCATATGTGAATGTACAACTTCTTTTATTGAATCTATTTTTGCTTTTAGTGCATCTCTTCTTTTTCCCATATTTTCAGTTGAGATTTGAAAATCGGGAGTTAGTACAACAGAAGATCTCATTGTAATAATTGAATCTAAGAAATAATATTCACAAAAATCACATACCCATTCTTCTCTTGATGGTGAAATGTAATCAGGATCATCAAAACCAAGACCAATATCAAAAATAATTTGTCCTAATCCGAATGGAGCTAAGATATGGATTTTTTCTGAACTCATATCTATATCATATTGCATTTGACCATGAGAAAGATCTTCATATGTTTCGTATGTTAATTGTGTTACTGGGTCAAAATTATTAGCAGAAAGTTGAACACCAAGCAATTGACGATCAAACATATTAGGATTTGATCTCATATTCCAGCTTGGTACATTTCCTCTTGTAACACCTAAAATGTAAGCATGTTTTTGTTGTTCTTCGGATATTCTTGGTTCACCAGACATCCAAATTTCAGCAAAATCAATAGTAGTAGTTGTTTGTTGTGTTCCATATGTTTTTGGTAGACGAACACGAAATGGCCAATAACGCCAATATTCACGGCAACCCATTCTAATTGCTGTGTTTTTTATACCTTGTTCTGCTACTGAAATTAGGTATCCAGGATTTGCTGTTGCCAAGAATAAGCGATCCTCGATAGCCTGAGACATTATTTTTTTTACATCCATGAAAAACTCACTTTATTTACTAAATTATAGAACTTTTATAAAGTGAGTTATCTTTTTATTATGGAATTTTTCTACCACTTAGCCCTTCACTTATTGTTTTTGCAGCAGTAAGCACAACAAGCATCCATAATATTGGTTTTATGATATGTTTCCATAAGAAGAATAAGATTTTACCTAAATGATATAATGTTTTTGCTAATGAAATTGAGAAAAAGAACAAAAACATTACCCATAACTTCCAATAATTAGAGTCTACAAGCAAATTCCATTCTTCTAACCATTTATATTGAGAGATTTTTCTTGTATACACTCTATTGTCATTGTAATAAGCATTATGAAACACTCTTGGAATTTGACAAATACGATTGAATGTGGCTCTTACAATGGTTACAATAAAAAACAAAGCATACCACCACATAAAAAACACATTACGAGTCCAAATTCTCTTTATGGTTTTTTCAAGATTCTCAGAGTTATCAATTATTTCAATGTTTTTCTTCATATTTTGCCTCTTTTCAGTATTAATAATATCAGTAAAAGCAAAAATTCAAAATTAAAAATATATCTATTTGTTTTTTCTTGTTCTAATATATATGGAAAAGACTTATTTATATATTATTGGTAATGGTGATGGGGCTGTAAAGGTTGGATTAAGTAGAAATCCACAAAAAAGAGTAAAACAGCTACAAACTGGTAATGAAAACAAGCTAGAATTATTGTTTTTTGAAGAGTTTGAATGTGAAAGAAAAAAAGTGTTTCAAGTTGAGAAGATGGTCCACAGAGATTTAGGTAGAAGATGTAAAAGAAAAGTAGGAGAATGGTTTTATTTAGATAGTGTAGATTTAGAAAGCATAAAAAACACTATAATTTGGCACAGAATACGTTATGATAACTAAAAACCCTCAGAAAATCGCAAACTGAGGGTTGTAAATTTCAATAATCATATAAACATTACCGAGCTTTAGCGGCAGCGATTTTTAATTGTAATTCATTGTCTTCGGATTGATCACCCAAATAAGCATCTAGTGCTGTTTGTAACATTTGTACTTTATATTGAGTTGAATTTAGGCGATTTTGCCAGCTATCAATTTTCATTTGACCATTAGCTGCACCAATACTACCATTTTTGATTGATTCTTGTTCGTTTGCAATTGCTTGTTTTAGATCTTCTATTGTTGATTGCATATCTGTGATCTTTTTAGCAATACTATCTGAGAAACTTGGTTCTGGTTCTACATCAACTACTTCACCATCAACTGGTTCGATTGGTCTTGCATGTCTAGCTTCGTCTAGTTGGAAGCTTCCATAAATATTTTTTAGTTTATCTGAGATCTCTGACATTTTATTATCCTATTTGTATACAATGATGTTTTATAGAACTACTTTGTGTAATTAAATGAAATTTTCTTCTACTTTTAAGTTTGAGTTTATTAAAAAGTTATGATATAATACAAATATAAAGAGGAAACAAATGAGAAAAGAAAAATTACTATATTGGACTTACTATTCACCAGAAGATGTGCGTAAAACCCCAGTAATCTTGAGTTTTTTTGATGTTGGAGATTACAAAGATAAGTATATATTCTTACATGTGGATAGTAGAATTTCATTTAATGTAGAGCAAGATAGGTTTTTACAAGAATTAGGAGATTATGTTTATCCTATTTCAAAACTAGAAGAAGATATGCTACTAGATGATATGGGGGACAATGGAAAGCGACAATATCGAGAAACACTAAAATCCCTAACTTTCCATGATGACTACAAACTTTATTCTTTCTCTATTACTTCTGAATCAACTTATCTCCTCACAAAATTTTTAGAAAACACTTTAGAAAAACCAATCAAAATCGAATTAGGAAACTTGGAGTAGAGAAATGAGCTGGAATTGGAATAATGAATCTTTACATCAACACACACCAAGAAACTATATGGCAGATGGTGTTGTTTATATTCAAGATGAGATAAATGAAGAAAATTGTGCTTTCGTAGTTGGAGATATGCACAAATATGTAATGGATGATGCTAATATAGGTAAAGAGCTAAATATTGTAATTAATTCTCCTGGGGGTTGTGTAGATGTTATGACTCAGTTTTCAGCTCTAATGACCATGGCAAAATTACGTAATATAAAAGTTGTTACATGGGTTTTAGGATGGGCTGCTTCTGCTGGATCTTTATTGGCGGTACAGGGCGATGAAAGATGGATGTCTCGTAATGCTTTTCATATGATTCACTTTGGCTCTATTTGGGAAAACTTCACTAAAGAGACAGAAATAGAAAAGTCTTTTAAGTTTACACAAGAATATACTAAAAGAATGCAGAAAATCTATCTTGATCATTGTCCTAAACTTACAGCTGCAAAGCTAAAAGAATTAGAAGAAGATGAAATGGGTAGATTATGGGCTGATGAATGTTTGAAGTTGGGTATTTGCGATCACATTATAGAAGATGATTATGATGAGAAAGTAAAACAAGAAGCAGAAAGTGCAGAATTATTAGAAGAAGTATTGAAAGCTAGAAAACAAAAAAATAAATCTAGAAAGAAATAATCAGTGTGGAGAGTATGTTATGAAGGCAGTAAGTAGTTATAGAGAACCAATGATAACGGATTACAAGCAAAAATGTAAAGATGCTGGAGAAAAACTGTCTAGAGATGCTTATAGAAAAGTTGGGAGTTTCAAAACCTGTCTAATTGAAAGAATATTTGGTGGTTGGAGAGGTTTTATGAATGAGGTTGAGACTGGTGTTGTTTATAGTCGTGGTAAAAGAGATATAACAAAGCAAACATCTAACAAAAAGGTCTTAATTACTTCTGCTTTTGATGGTAGTGATATAGATATGAATTGTTGGTTGACTCTAAAAAACTACGCAAAAGTCAATGGTTGTGATTTGTTTGTGTTGTGGGGTAAAGCCAATCGTGCCGGAGTAATGTTTTCTAAAGAGGTATATGAAGAATTAGAGCCTTATTTAGTAACTAATATTGAATTCACTAAAGATAAATATTGTACAGCCAAAGATCTTCAAATTTCCTATAATCAAAAAAATCCACTAATAAACCTAGATAAACTTTCAAACTTCATTCATACTTATATTGTCGGATCTTCTAAGCAATATATGAAAATTTTACCGTATGATCCTAATGATGTTTATAAAATTGCTTGGTCTACTGGTACAATCTCTAATATCTACTATGATTCTACTGTTCCAGCGCAATTAGATAAGCAACATCATACTTACGGAGCCATCTATCTAGAATATAATGAACTTTCAGGTAGATATATTACAAGAAACCTAATCTATAAAAATAATTTTATTGCAGACTTAAATAAAATCTATACCACTGATGATGTTATGAATGAAGACTATATTCCTGGTATGGTTTTAGGGGATTTACATTTACCAGAAGAAGATGAAAAATCAATAAGATACACCGTAAATATGATAAGAGATCTCAAAATCAAAACAGTTATTCTTCATGATATTTTCAGTTTCAATAGTATCTCTCACCATGATTATGAATTGGCTCTAACTCGTATTATGAATCGCACACCAGAATCAGAATCATTAGAAACCGAAATGTGTATATCTAGTGAAAAATTGGATGAAATAGCTGCTGAATGTCCTAATTCTAATTTTATTGTTGTACATTCTAATCATGATGACTTTATTCTGAAATATTTAAACAAATGCAACTTCCTTCATGATCTTCCAAATGCTGTTGCGGCAGCTAGGTTGTTTGTGAATATTTATGATGGTGAAAATCCTTTGTCTAAATATATAAAACAGAAAAACATTGAATTCTTGCCTCAAGGTTCTACATATGAAATATCAGGGTTTGAAGTAGGACAACATGGCAATTTAGGTATAGGTGGTATGAGAGGTTCTGCTACGACTTTTTCTAAAACATATACAAAGTCAATTACAGCTCATACACATTCTCCATCCACATTTGAATCATCAGTTATAGTGGGCACAAATAGTAAATTACAGTTGAGTTATAATGATGGAATTTCTACTTGGGCTCATAGTAATGTAATCATTCATGGAAACGGAACTTATCAACATATATTTTGTGATTAATTGAAATTTTTTTTGAAAGTGTTTTGTTTTCTATAGTTCTAAATATAAACCATATAAAACTAAAGGAAAATAAAATGGCGAATAAAAAGAATTATACAAAAATGGGTCAAACAAAAAAGCCCGCAAAACCTCCAGTAAAACCAGCTGCTAAAAAGCCAGTTGCTGAAGTAAAAAAACCAACTGCACAAAAAAGAAAACCAGCTGCAAAGAAACAAGTAAAAGTTCAAAAAGTACAAGTTTCTTCAGTTCCACCACAAATTATTAAAGAAGCAAACAATACATATAAAATTGGCAAATATGAAGTCAAAAAAGCATATGTATGGGGTGCAGGTGCTATTGCCGTAGTTATCTTATTGTGCGTATTGTTCTAATCAAATATTTCAAAAAAAGGAGCCACAATGTCTAAGAAATATGTTGCTTTAGATGGTAATGTGTTCGTAAAAGAAAAAAAGATTGAACACAGAATCGGAGCATTTACTGTTCCAGATAGTATTGATGTTGATTATACATTTGGTACTGTTGTTTCAGCCGGTCCGGGTACTTATGAAAACGGACAATTTATTAAAAATAATTTAGTCGTTGGTGATGAGATTGTGTTTCCAAGAACAGTTGGAAGCAAAACACATTTCAACAACGAAGAAGAATTGATTTTAGTCAGAGCATGTGATGTAATTGCTCGTCTAGAAGAAGTTGAAGATACAGAACAATAAAAAGGAGAAATCTAATATGAGTCGTAGTGCACTTTTTGATTTAGAAGCACAAAAATCATTGGTTAAAGGTGCTCATTTGGTTCGTGATGCTGTAAAAGTTACCATGGGACCAAAAGGTAAAACAGTGGTAATCCAACAAGCAAATAATAAACCACCAGTCATTACAAAAGATGGTGTATCTGTTGCTGTGGAGATTCAACCAAAAGACGAAAAAGTCGCAATTGGTTCTCAGTTGATTTGTTCTGTGGCTAGAAAAGCATTAGGAGAAGCCGGAGATGGTACTTCTTCTGCTACTGTTTTGGCTGGGGCAATTATTGACGAAGGCATCAAATATACAAACACAAATGCTGCTTTGAGTGATATTCGTAAGGGCATTAGTTATGCGGCTGAAAAGACTGTCAAAAAGCTGGCTGATTTGTCAACTCCAATTTCAACAGATGAACAATTGATTGATGTTGCTACTATTTCCGCTAATGGTGATAGAAAACTTGGTCAAATCGTTGCTGAAGCTTATTCTAAAGTCGGCAAAGACGGTGTTGTAACAATTGAAGAAACAAAAGAACGTGAAATCTCTTTGAATTTTACAGAAGGTATGAGATTAGATCACGGTTATTCTTCCCCATATTTTGCTGTAGGTTTTGAAGATGCAACAATTGAATATGATAATGCTGCTATTTTGTTGGTAGATTCTAAATTGACAAATATGCAGGTTACATTGAATCTTCTAAATCCTTTTGTTCAAGCTGGTACCCCTGTGGTTATTATTTCAGAAGGTATTGACACTCCAGTGTTGAATTTATTAGTAAAACATAGATTAACAGCAGGTTTGAATATCGCTTGTATTGATGCTCCTGGTTTTGGTCAAAGAAAAACTGAAATTTTGAGAGATTTGGGTATTTATCTTGGTGGTGAAGTTGGAGATGATATGTTGGGTGTAAAACTACAAGATATGACACCTGAACAATTTGGCCACTGTGAAAAAATCATTATCAAAAAAGATGAAACAATTATTCGTGGTGGAAAAGGCGATCAAGAAAAATTAGAAGAACGTATTGCCGCAATCAAAACAGCTATGGAAAATACTGACAACCAATATGATAAAGACAAACTAAAAGAACGTTTGGGATCTTTAACTACTGGTGTTGCCACAATCCGAGTTGGTGGAAGTTCCGAAGAAGAAATCAAAGAATTGAAAGATCGTTTAGATGACACTATGTGGTCTGTAAAATCTGCTTTAGAAGAAGGTTTTGTACCAGGTGGTGGTCGTACTTTAGCTTATTTGGCGGATCATATGGAATTAGATGAATATGCTAAAGAATTGAACGATGATGAAATGATTGGTGCTAAAATCCTTCAAAAAGCTATGCGTTCAACATTCTCAACCATCTTAGAAAACGCTGATGAAAACCCTGCAATCTACTTAAAAGAATTGAAAGATGCAGAAGTTACAGACGGTTATGATGTGGCTAAAATGCAACGTGTAAATTTGGTTGAATCTGGTATTATTGATGCTACAAAAGTTGTTAGAAGCTCATTACAAGCAGCCACAAGTATTGCTGGTTTGGTTTTGACAACAAATGTGGTTATCACCCAAGATCCAGAAGAAAAATCTGGTATCAACATCACTGGAATGATGGCTCCTGGTATGATGTAAAGAAAGGAAGGGCTAGATGTTGTGCAATATCTCGTCTAGTCCTTTTCTGGAATTTCCATCAAGTTCTATAATAACATGAGAAAACAAGAACAAGTTTTTAATTATAGAAGTGTAATAGAAGGCCGCCAAGTTGATTATTTAGCTGCCTTACGTGATTCATCTTTTTTCAATTTATATGGTATTCAGGCAGAAGTAAAGATACCAAAACATGAAAATAATTTAGATGAATACATAAATTACGTTGATGATGAATGGGATATTCAAGAAACAGTTGTTGTGCCTAAATTTACAGAATATCGTAGTATTTTATCGCAATTAGGACAAACTGCAGAAGATCAATATCCACTAGAAATTCTTATTCCATCAGCATTACACTTACCAAGAAACTCCAGAATTATCTTGAATGAATATGACTCCAATGAGGATAAAATAGCAAGAGAATGGAGAGTTCTATCAACAGAATCAAAACAACTAAGCAATAGTAAAACATATACAAGAATTGCTTATTGTACTCCAGCCCGTGCAAGTATTTATAAAACAGCAAAAGTTGAAAATACTGTTGTTATAACCGAATGGGAGCCAATAAGTGATTATGTGATATTACAAGACATAACCGCAACATCTGTAAATTATTTATCTATTGTTCCAGTTGAAAACAAACAACCAAAAGAAACAATAGCTGCTGAATCTACAAATGAATTCGTTTGGAAGGTTCGTTTGCCATCAATATTACATTAAAGGGTAAAAAATGACACCAGGATTAACAAATACTACTAAAACAAATATGTTGAAATACTTTTTGAATTCAATTGCCGAAGAAGTACCAGCACCTTCTCCTGTATATGCTGGTTTGCTTATTGATCAGGGAGGCCCAGAGCCAGAAGAATTGATAATTGGTACTGGTGGATATGCTCGTGCAGCTGTTGAGTTTGTTGTTGTTGATGGTATTGCAAAAAATAGTAACTCAATAACATTTCCAAAAGCCCAAACAGATTGGACAATGGGAGCTTCAAAAATTACACATATCGCATTTTATACTTCTCATTTTGATATGGATTCTGGTACATGGATTTCAGATACTGATGATTCCTTAATTGCAGTCCTTCCACTATCAGAAGAAGAAACAATACATGCTAGTGAGACTTTTCAATTGAACCCACAAGCAGTAAAAATGCAACTCTTATAATAACAAAAACAAAGGAAAACTAAAATGGTAGATTTTTTACATTATGGTATGAAGAAACCTGCAGCTAAAAAAGTTGTAGTTACAGAATCAACAGCTCAAGTAATGGCTGATGAACAAATCGTAATCAACGAAGAAGATACAGTTTCTGAAGTTGTTGAAAAAGTAAATAAATCCAACAAATTACACGCAAAAGTTACTGAAGGCGGTAAAAAAGTCAAAGTAAAACGTGTATTGAAAGACTAAAAGAAATAAAAAATGACTAATCTAGGTGAAATTGCTACTCCTTTTAAATGTATAAGTTATTATGTCTCAACTAAATCATCAGTAGACAATCAACATTCATATTGTTATTGGTTTAGAGGAAAACTTGTACGAATTGTATCTAACAAACCATTTGCTCGTGGTGATATGCTTATTGTAAATAGCATAGAAACTCAGCCTAACGGTGGTGTTGTAATAAATGTAGAGGTTGATTCAGGGGAGTATCAAAAATTACCTGTATTGAGTTTTGTTTCAACTAGATTGGTCTATAATAAATACTCTGATTTTGATTTTACATCTACTCCGGGTGTTACTATACTAAAAATAATAGAACAAGTCATGGATGATAACTATTCCGCTTGTTTTATTGTATTAAGTGAGAACACAGGAATGATTCATGCTGTAGATAAACATATGAATAACTACTTTGACATCAACATCAGTCTTGGTTGGTCAGAATAATATAGGAAATAGAAAATGCCATCAAAAAACAACACTAGAGAATATGTGAAAGGACTTGCTAAACGCATTGTAGAACATTCCTCTTATGATAAGGAAACTAATACCCTTTTTGTTACGAATCC
>Ga0265299_10007018_pt1 | contig 10152 bp, 8 predicted proteins | sample AusTroGonzalo_MG_4_FD_193485 | JGI IMG/M metagenome (GOLD analysis project Ga0265299, IMG submission 193485) | Bovine rumen microbial communities from tropical cattle in Woodstock, Queensland, Australia - Gonzalo_02 | ecosystem: Host-associated > Mammals > Digestive system > Stomach > Rumen ...
CTCATCATCCGTTCCGCTGCGATAACTCACGACAACGCTATATTGCTTATCCGTCTGCAAAATTTCTTGCGGCACAGTCCAGAAGTTTTCCGTCCCGATGACCATTTCAAGCGTATGAGCGTCATCGCCGTCCACTCCGCGAATCACAATCTTCTTGACCATGTCCTTGGGATTGCGAACCTGAATAATGCTCCAGAACGTACTCGCTCCTTCCTTCACCCAAATGGATGTGGAATCGCCCCACACGCCCTTGACGCCCTCGCAGCTCACGAATTCCCATTCGCCGTAATAGCGTCCCACAATATTTCCCATGATGTCGCTGGCAGGCGCTCCGCCCAAGTCGACGCCACAGTTCGCATCCGGGCAACGGTCGGTAATGCGCACCGTCACCTCTTTCCAGCCGTCCGGAGTTTTCGCTTTTACATGGACACAACCGCCACAGGCCGCGCCACCGTTCCAAGGGCCTTTATCATCGCCGGGTGAGACATTCACATGGATTGCCGCGTAATACTGAATATTCGTCTGTCCGTAATTGCAGGCGCCACCAAGGCTCGTCTCTTTCGCGGTAACGCTCCCGTAAGTCGTCACGGAACCTTTACCGCCATTTTCGACAAGTACCGGATCCGCCGCAGTATAGCTATCGCATTTCGTACAAACGCCACTATCCGACGAACCCGAAAACTTTTCAGAACTACTCGATGACTCCGGCACGGATTTTGCGGAACTGCTCAAATCCGCCGCAGAAGACGAATTGGGTTCGTTCATGGAACAACTCGACAATACAGTTGTTTTTTCAGAAGAAAGCCCCTCATGCTTTGCAGAACTGGAACTGGCAACATCAATCACCGAACTGCTCGATAAAGTCTTGCTGTTCTCCAAAGAAGACGAATAAACGTCGAGACCGTCCGACATGCTCACCACGACATCTGCAGAACTTGACAAAGATGACGAAGAAAGAAGCGTCTCGCCCACCGCCATCGGCGTTCCATCCGACGAATCACCGCACGAGCACAACGTGAAAGCAAGCGCAAGCAAACACGCTAGCGCCACTCGCAAGAACAAACTAAAATTGAATTTGTAAAAATTCACTATTGTCCAACCGGAGTTTGATCGATAATTTGCAAAGCCATATCACGAACAACATCTACCCAATCATGTTCCAAAGCTCTTTTTTCTGCAAAGTGGTCTTTTTCAACAAAACCAAATGCCAACATTTTCCCTGATTTTGCGTCATAGAACGCATAATTGGCTGAAACTTTGACCTTTTCACCACTTTTGTACATGGGCGCTGCCGGACCAGCCACGGAAGCCATCGGGACCGAGGACATTTGCGAATAGCTCTGACTCTTATACAACCGAATATCATCCATCACCAAATACACCTCAAAACTATCCGACATCGAACTCAATTTCGGAATGTTTACATCATCACCGTCCATTTTTTCGGCAACACTGGAAATCTGTTCCTTCGAAACTTCATCAATACTGTAATGAACACCCAAATTGAACTTGAACGTGTTGTCCAAATTTTTCTGGAACCAAGCCGAAATAGAAGTCATTTCATCCGTTACAACGGCGGTATCCTTTTCGCTTTTAAAGAAGCCCCATAAAGAACCTAATTCATAAGATTCCGTAGAATCCTGAACAATAACTGGTTTCGTGAACACGGCCTTCATATTCGACGGTTTATTCGTCCAAGTATTGTCCTTAAACTGGCGTGTACTGGAACAACCGGCAACGAGCAAAAGAGCCAAAGAAAAAATCACACTATTCAACAACTTCATAAAAACCTCCAATAGTTTTTTATAAAAATAAAAAATCCGCTGCAATTTTCATGCAACGGATTGAAGTTTTCGAGAAGGGAATCCTGCCCTTCGACAGTGTCAGGCAGACAGTCCGGAACGACTCTTCCTACTGTCTACTTCCGACTAATCTCCAGTGCGGTAGTTCGGGGCTTCCTTCGTGATCGTCACGTCGTGCGGGTGCGATTCGCGGAGGCCTGCGCCCGTGATGCGGACGAACGTTGCCTTCTTGTAGAGTTCCTCGAGGTTAGCAGCGCCGGCATAACCCATGGCAGAGTGGATACCGCCGATGAGCTGGTAAACGGTGTCGCGGAGCGGTCCCTTGTACGGAACGCGGCCTTCGATGCCTTCCGGAACGAACTTGCGCGGTTCCTGGACGCCACCCTGGAAGTAACGGTCGGCAGAACCGGCCTTCATGGCGCCGAGAGAGCCCATGCCACGGTAGCTCTTGTAGCTACGGCCATCAGCGAGAATCACTTCGCCCGGAGCTTCTTCGGTACCGGCAAAGAGCGAGCCCACCATCACGGCATGACCACCAGCGGCGAGAGCCTTCACAATGTCGCCAGAGAACTTGAGACCACCGTCGGCGATAATCTTCACGCCGACCTTGCGGGCCATCTTGCCGCATTCCACGACAGCGGAGAACTGCGGGTAACCCACACCGGCCACGATACGCGTCGTGCAGATGGAACCCGGACCGATACCGACCTTCACGATGTTCGCACCGCACTTGGCAAGTTCGGCAACCGCTTCGGGAGTACAAACGTTGCCCGCGCAAATCGTGAGCTTCGGATACTTTTTGCGGACAGCCTTCACCATGTTGCGCACCCCGATGTGGTGACCGTGGGCCGTATCGATAATCAAGAGGTCGACGCCGGCATCCACGAGGGCGGCGACGCGTTCCATCGTATTTGCAGAAGTGCTGACCGCGGCACCCACGAGCAACTGGCCGTTCTTGTCGAGGCTAGCGTTCGGGTTGTTTTCGCGCTTCAAGATGTCCGTCATCGTGATGAGGCCCTTCAAGGCACCGGAAGCGTCCACGAGCGGGAGCTTTTCGATACGCTTTTCGGCGAGGATTTCCTTAGCCTTGGCGAGACTCACCTTCGGGCTTGCCGTCACCGGATTCTTCGTCATGATCGTGCTGATCTTCACGTTCATGTCGCTAACAGTGCGGAGGTCGCGGCTCGTGAGCATACCCACGAGCTTACCCTTCGAAAGAATCGGGAAACCGCTCACCTTATTGCGGGCGCGGAGTTCAAAAGCAGCAGAGACCGGCTGGTCCGCATCAAGCGTCACCGGATTGGTCACGATGCCGGACTGCCAACGCTTGACCTTGCGGACTTCTTCGGCCTGGTCTTCAACGCTCATATTCTTGTGGATGATGCCGATACCACCCTGCAAAGCGAGGGAAATGGCCAAGGGAGCCGTGGTCACGGTATCCATGGCGGCACTGATTATGGGAATGTTCAGCTTGATATTCGGGGCGAGCTGAGTGCTCACATCCGTCTGTGCCGGAAGAACAGAAGATTCAGCGGGAACGAGTAGGACGTCATCAAACGTCAAAGCTTCTGGCAAAAGTTTCATAAAGTACCTCTTTTGCGCATTGAATATAGAAAAATATGCAAGGCGAGTAAAGCGTGAAAATAAAATTTTCACATTTTTAAGCCGCAGCCAAACTGCCAGAACCAAGACTGCTCTAAAGCATCCATTTAGAAGTGAAAATTTCCAAAAGGCAAAACTATTCTAAAGATTGTACCTATAAAATGATCGATTCATCACTTTTATAGGTACAAAACAGGTACAAAGCCGTTTTTTCAAAATATAACAAGGCGAATTCGATAAAAATCGTACCTATAAGCAACGCAAAAATTCGCCTTTATAGGTATTTCTACGTTTAATTTATATGTAAAAATAGGAAAATGTACCTATAAAACTATTGATTCATGCGCTTTTATAGGTACGAAATAAAAAGACCCCGTTCCCAGTACCTATAAAACTTCATTGACTTACGTTTTATAGGTACCGAAAAAACATTTTTTTCATGTAACAAATAATTCTTCAAAGCCAATACCCGCACTTAAGCCCAAATCTAAGGTTTCTTCACACAGCGGACTGCCGCCTGACGATCCTTTTCTAATGCTGAAATCGTAAGATTAAACCTCAAGGATTCATCATAACTCCTCGGATGGTGCCAAACATTCGCCGTTACAGCAAGACTATCGTTTTTCTCCGTCGAACTCCACCAAGTATTAGACTCCCCCACATGAACTAAATTCAACTGAGAACCATTTGCCGTCACCCCGGCAAGTTGTTTAGACAACTCTTCCCATTCATCCTCAGTCGGGAGCTTCCAGCCATCGGGGCATTGAGCCTCCGCCCACGTAAACGTGGTATCCCGCCAGTCGTCAATCATCCAATAAATCCCGGCCGCCTTGCGGTACGCATAACGCTTTCCGTCTTGCCCGTCTTCAAGCGAATCCGTAAAAATTTCCCACTTTTTGGACTTGCAAACATAGCCGAACAAATCGGTATCTTCAAGCGAATTTTCTTTTTCACTTGTACACAATCCAACCTTCCTTTCGACATCCAAAGCACTACGCCATTTTCCGAAATCGCAAACGATCAAAGAAGAGTCCACGCCTCCCGGCGTCATAAAGTAGTCCGTGCCATCGCATTTAATACCATAAGTATTCGACTCTAAGGCCGAAGACGATAACCAGCGGATACCTGTACGAGTTCTATCGTCGTTTTTGCAAGTAAAATATTTGCCAAATGAAGTTTTCGCGACCTTACCCAAATTACTATTGTCGCATTTATCAAGGCCATATTCGGCCAGCCAAAATCCGTCAATCACACTTTCAAAATCAGGAAGGAATCCGCCCGCTATACTACTCAAGTCAAATCCTGTCGTATAGACACTTCTCCATCTTGTCATTGTTGAGCGAATCGATTGAATATCAGCAGGAATAATCGCATCGCCCGACAAAATGGACTCATTCAAGTTGTAAGCAGCATTTGCAACGCTCTTTCTAGTAGAATCGTCATCCCACTTGCCGTCCTTCGCAAAATCTTCCGCAATAGTTTTAATCAATGATTCAACATAGTTTTCATTAAATGCGGAAAAAACAGCCGTAAGCCCCATCAACACTTTGTCTTCATCACGATTTTCAATATCGCGAATCCCGTAAATATTCCACTTTTCAGGGTCATCAAAATTTACCTTATTGCCTTTTTCGTCTTTAATAGCGACATGGAAAGCGTCTAGGAGTTCATTCCGGGCCTGTTTCTTGGCATCCGCAAAAGAGAGTTTCTTGTTTTTGACAAGTTCACGAACGCGTTCATATTCCAATGTTGTAAAAAGGTTCACATTCACAGAATCATGTACATTCAAGTCGGTCAGAGCGTACAAAGTAAGTTCTTTTTCGGAAAGTCGCCCAGATTTCGCTTCAAGGTATTTTCCCGATACAGAAACCTGCGCTATATTCGATTTCAACGATTCCACCTTGACAGAATACCCGCCAAAGCCACCATCAACTATTCCCGTAAAAACTTGTTCCGTAGATTCTAAAGTCGATTCATCCAATGCGGTCAATTTCACAATGGAACTATCCGCATAGGGGCCATTCTGCGCCAAGCCATAAACCGTCTTGGAAAGCCCTTCCTGCCTTGCCTTCGATACGCTGCTGCTGGAGTTGCCGTTAGATTCTGCGACACTCGACAAATTACCGTCTACGTTTTTTTCACTCAGGGATTCCGGGGCCGCAACAGGGTCATTCCCATTGTCTGTACAACCCACCAAGAAAAATGCGGCAATGAGCAAAAGACCCACTGCTTTCCCGGCGCCTCCAAAACAATCCAATTTCATAGCAACCTCCTTTTAATTTATTATAAAACAACAAGAAGCCACCCCATTCAACCCTATTCCCCAACTAGGAAGCCGGGAACGAAGGCATTAACGGTCTCGCCGATTGTCATTTTCCATAATATATAATTTAGCGGGGAAAAATAGAACCCCCGACAAGCTTACCGAAAGACGAGACCGTAACGTTTTTGTTGCATACGTTTCATATAGCGGCATCACTTGCCGTTATATCGTTCCATACACTTTTCGATACCGAGCTTGAAATAGCATTCCACGAGGGCGGGGACCTTCGCTATCGCCTCGTCGAATTTCGGACGGTCTTCCGGCGAGAACTTCGCGAGCACCCAGTTGCTGAGCTCGAATTTCGGAGGGCACTTGCCGACGCCAAAACGGATGCGCGGGAACTTGTCGCCCACATGCTCGATAATGTTGCGGAGCCCGTTCTGGCCACCATGACTACCGTCCTTGCGGCAACGGATACGCCCCACGTCCAGATTGATATCGTCGCTGAACACCAGCAAATGATCGACCTTGACCTTGTACCAGGTCATCAACGCCTGCACCGCCTCGCCCGACAAGTTCATGTACGTCTGCGGCTTGACAAGCAGACATTCCTCGCCCGCAATGTTCACCTTCATGGTGAGCGCCTTGTGTTCGCTTTTCCAGTCCTTGCCAGGATCGGCAAGCTTCTCGACCGCCATGAATCCAGCGTTGTGGTGCGTATTCGAATACTGCGTACCGGGATTTCCGAGACCTACGATAAGATACATAATAAAATCTCTACATCAAAAATATTCCCGCTCCGTGGCGGGAATAGCACTTGTAATTATTTCGCCCACAGAACCTGCGGCCAATCTTCGCCTTCTTCACCCAGCATGAACAAAGGCTTGGTTTTCTTGTCCAGGACAATCGTTCGCGGAAGACTAATCTCTTCTCCCTCCTTCACGAGCCCGAACCCCTCGGTCAACCGCTTGAAAGAATCGCTCACCACAGTAAACTTCGAAGCATCCGTCTTCTTGACCCAACTCTTGACAAGTTCCTCGTCACGTTCGCCAATATTCACGAGCACGACAGAAACCTTGTTCTTTTGCAGTTCATCGTAATTTTCGACAAGACGCTTGACGCCCGCCCTGCAAGGGATGCACCACGTCGCAAAATAGACAAGCGCCGTACGCTCATTGTTCATCGCAAGTTTCGACAAGTGCGTACGTGTAAACGGCAACGAATTTTCAGAAACTTGGCGGATAGCGAACCACGGCAGAGAATCGGAAATCGACTTCGGCATTTCCATCCTCTGAGATTCCTTCGCCCCGGCAAAAGCCAGGAAAAAGGCCAAAACTAAAAACGAGATACGAATCATTCCAATCTCCACTTGTCCAGTTCAACAGTCCATTCGTTGAACCAGTCACCGTTCAAAATATTCGCATATAGACGAGTACGCGCCTCGTTCATATCGTAGCGGCCGCTACCCTTGACCCTGGCATGGACGCTAAAGTAAGGCTCGCCTTCGCAGTTCGAACCGCTCAAGTTCAGTTCCGTCGTGCAAGAAACACCGAGACTTCCCTCGGAACATTCCTCGGGCGACACATCCAACTTCAACAGCAAACCGTTGGAACACACGGCCGCACGCACCGGATACTTGGCCGAAATACGTTCGAACACCGCCCGACGCTGCTGCAACACAGACGCGTCGGATTCATCCATCTGGTAATAGAACGCATACTGCGAACGGAAATCCTTGTACTTCTGCTGCGAAGACTCGAAAGACGCCTTCACCCTGTTGTCGTAGACTACACCAAGTCCATCGAGAATCATCCCGATCGAAAGCGTCCGCGCATACATGTCCTGCGCCGCCTTGAACGCATTGTTCCTGATAACCGGGTGAGTCTGCTCCTCGAAAATCTTGATCGCTAGAGCGACGGAGTCCTGCGTAATAGCAAGTTCATTGAGAAATGGCTTCGCGGCATCGGACTTGAGCATACACGCCACCACACCAAACTTGCCACCCTGCGTCAAAGTGACGATAGGCTTCGCATCTTGCGCATTCTGCAATCTAGTGATGACCTGCGTATTCGTCGCAAACGAAGACTGAATCGTTTCGTTTCCGGTCGCATCTACATTCGACTGACGCGATTCCTCGGTCTTCGCGACAACAACAGACTGGATTTTCGCCGAAATATCCTTTTGCGCAAGCGTTAGCGCCAAATTGGTATTATTAGCGATTCCCTGGCCACGCAAGTAATCCTCGCTCGGGCAAACATGGCTTTGCAACATCTCCGAAAGAGACGCCTGGGATTCTGCAACAACCTGCACTTGCGGAACACCTGCGTCACCTGGGTTCGTCACCGTCTGGTCTTGCCCGGCTTCGAGACCGTTGAACGCTTGCGACGAATTCGCACGGATTTCATCGGCATTAACGCTACGTTTAGCGGCCGGTTCAGAACCGGCACAACCTAACAAGGATATAAAGCAAACACAGGATAAAAGCTTTAAAGTTTTCATGGGAACAAATATAGATTATGTTGACGGAGGCGCGGCCTACGTCTCAGTAAAAGCGAAAATCAGAGACAACTATTTTTCCGCATCAAGTTCGCTATACGCTTTTTGAGCGTTTGCACGAACCTCATCGGCGTTACTCTCCTGCTGTTTGACTGGTTCGCTACTGGCACATCCCAGAATAGCGATAAAACAAAGGCAATATAAAAGTTTAATGATATTCATAGCTTGAATATAGATTTTTCAGGCGAAGGAAACCACAATCTGACGAAAAAACCACGTTATGGCTTGTACAATCCAAGAAAAAAGACCCGTCCCGACAAAAGGGACAGGTCTCAAATTCGCCTTGTATGACTTTGCCAAAATTACTGGGCAGCAGCCGGAGCGGCGGCGGCAGCGGCTTCAGCCGGAGTGGCAGCAGCATCCTTCTTCTTGGACTTAGAAGAAATCGTGAAGATAACGGTACGCGGGCCAGAAGCGAGCGTAACACCTTCCGGGAGCTTGAAGTCCTTAGCATAGAAAGTCACGTTCGTTTCGAAGTTGGAGATATCCAATTCGAGAACGGTGGGGATGCAAGCCGGCTTGGCAGCGAGCATGAGGTAACGAGCTTCCTGAGCGAAGATACCACCCTGAGTCTTGACACCAACCGGAAGACCGGAAAGCTTGACCGGGATGCGAACCTTGACGAATTCGTCTTCGGCAATCTTGATGAAGTCAACGTGAGTGATCTTCTGGGTGATAGCGTCCTTCTGGACACTATAGACGAGAGCCGGATTGCCAGCCTTGCCGTCGATTTCGAGGTCAAGAAGCGTATAACGCTTGCCCGGAGCGAGAACCTTGCGGAGGTCGATTTCGCTTACGCTGAGGTTCTGAGCTTCGATACCCTTACCATAATAGACGGCCGGAATCAGACCAGCCTTACGCAAACGGGCGTTTTCGCGGTTTGCACCTAGCACTCTCGAGGTAACTTTGAGCGTTGTGAGTTCCATTGTATTATCTCCATTAGATAAAAAAAATTCATTGGGGTAGCTGGACTCGAACCAACGAATAACGGAATCAAAATCCGTTGTCTTACCACTTGACGATACCCCAATGGTGCGACAAAGATAGTAAAAAAACGCTTTTTTTCAAAGATAAACGCGTAAAAAAAGGTAAAAAAGTTGAAATTAGGGGTTAGGGATTAGGTTTTAGGGGGTAGGGATTAGTAGGAAGTAAACAGTGGTTAGTGGTTAGGAATCGTCATCTTGGGGGCGTCAGCCGATAGGATCCAGTAAAGTCTTGAATAGCAATAAAAAAGTACCATATCCCGTTGCACTCGTTTCTCGTCTAATTTTACCGATGCCAGAACTTTGTCACGGTCTGGTAACGCGAGATCGGTTTCATCACGGCGGCGGCCTTTTCGGCAAGTTCCCTGGTCTTGAATATTCCGAAAACGGAAGCTCCCGAACCGGACATCAAGGATATATCGGCTCCAAGTTCAATGAACTTTTGCTTCATCTCGGCGACAAGCGGGTGCGTCGGGAAAACGGAAATTTCAAAAGCGTTGAAGCACATTTCGGGATTGAGAAATAGCTCAAACGTGTTATCGGCAGAAACGGGCTCAGCAACAGGATCACCACACAACGTGACCCGCACCTGAGAATCCCACGCCGCCTTGTACCGCTCCCAGCGGTCCGGGCCGGATTTCGGGACGCCCGCGTAGGCATCTTTCGTCGGGACGGAATCGAGCGGAGTCGCAATCAGGAGTGCCGCCCCTTCGGGGAGTTCCAGCGGTTCCACGAACGTCAAGCGTTCGCCGATGCCTTCGGCAAAAGCAGTTCCGCCACGGACAAGGAACGGCACATCGGCGCCAAGACGGGCACCGATGGATTCCAGCGTTTCGAACGGGAGGTGCAGGTTCCACAGGCGATTAAGCAATCGGAGCGTCGCCGCGGCATCGGCACTGCCACCGCCAAGGCCGGCCCCCAACGGCATGACCTTCGTCAAGTGGAT
>Ga0265299_10007021_pt1 | contig 10148 bp, 5 predicted proteins | sample AusTroGonzalo_MG_4_FD_193485 | JGI IMG/M metagenome (GOLD analysis project Ga0265299, IMG submission 193485) | Bovine rumen microbial communities from tropical cattle in Woodstock, Queensland, Australia - Gonzalo_02 | ecosystem: Host-associated > Mammals > Digestive system > Stomach > Rumen ...
GCCAAAAAAATTTACAGATAAAAACCTATGCCAAACGAATCACGGCAAGGGTACCCTTGCCGTGATTCGATAAAATATTATTTTTGCATCCCCAAAAAACCTGTAACGGTTATTTAGGACTAGTCATTATCATAATATTATTCCACAATGAATTTTTGGACGTGGCTGCCGTTCTCACTGTTCAGATGGAGGAAATAGACACCCTTGGCGAGGTTGCTCACCGGAATTTGATACAGCTCGGAACCGCCGTTATGGCCGAATTGATCCGTATAGACTGTCTTGCCCATCATATCCACCACCTTAGCGGTGAAATGTTGCATCTCTTCGGAGGCAACTTCCACGTTGAGGTAGGAAGTGGCGGGGTTCGGGTAAATGCTCACCTCTACGTTGTCAAATTCCCCGATACCGGTGTTCTCGGCGTAATAATAGAACTCGAATCCGGTGCCTTCGTCCTTATTGTCGGTGACGAAGCGGATGGTGATACGGCTGGTAGGGGAACCACCCTGATTGAAGGTGTTGACATCATAGGTGTAGGAGCCGTCGGGTTGGTTTTCCATGTCGAAGTGGCCAAGCAGCGTTTTGCTGGACGAAGAGTTGGTTTTGTTGTAGAAGATATCGACAAAATCACCTTGTCTCAAGTCGAATTTATGGAAACCGCAGATCAGTTGGTTTTTGAAGCGCAGGTTCAAAGTGTATTCACAAACGTTGGCGGCGCGATAGGTCTCATCACCGGTGGCGTTGTTGGGCTTGTCGGTCAGGATATTGCATTGGTCGGTGTACGTTTTGTTGGAGCAACCTGTCTGGTTGATACCGGTAACTTGGTAGTCCAGCACGAAGCCGTAGTCTGTTTCAGAAGTGGCCGTGGAGGTGAAGGTGATGAGCACGCTGTCGGCATTAACGGTAATGGCTGCCGGCAGGGCGTCGCCCGTGTAGTCGCCGTGGATGCTGTCACCCAGGTTCTGATAGTCGTTGCAGGCTGCCATGAGGTAGTCGCCGGAGAATTCTTGTTTCACACCGCTAGAAACAGTGCCGCCCTTATAGACGGTCACCTTGTCACCGGCTTTCACTTTCAGTTTGGAGAATTGAAGTCTGTAGCCCGTGGCGTTGGGGCAAGCCAGCACCCATTGACGGTTGGAGTTCTGGGCATATTTCATGTTGCCGGCACCGTCGCTGATGGTACCGAAGCTGGCGGTGACGCGTTTGAAGCTCGTTGCGGGTTTTGCGATTGCGGCGCTGTCGGGCATCAGCATGGTCATCATGCTGTTGGAGCCGGACACATTGAAATTGCCGAGGCCAGAGGCGATTTGGTTGGAAATCAGGTAGTAGCCGTTACTGCTGCCTGCCCAGCCCCAGTTGACGTGGAAGTAAGTGGCGTTGTTGACGGTGGTGTAGCCGTCCACGATCCATGCGTGACCGCCGGCGGAAGAGTTTTGACCGGAGAAGAACAGCGGGCGGTGGGCGTCAAGTTCTGCTTTTGCCATGGCGACCCATTCATCGGCTGTCACGTCGCTGACGGAGCGGAATTGGGCGTTGTCGATGAAGAAATAATGGTCTTGCAGGGCATTCATCGCATATTCCGATTGGGAGCCGGAACCGTCCCATCCATAGCTCATACGGACGGAAACGCCGCAGTGGTAGAGCAGCTTGGCCAGCTCGCCATCATAATCGTCAAGAGAATTGGCGATAGCGTCATAATCGTAGGTGGCCTGGCTGTAGTTCACCGTTTGTCTCGGGTATGTGTAGATAAGCTCGCCATCTTCATATTCTTTGGGAATATAGGAAACGATGCCGTAACCATGATCCGGATAACGGTAATAATAAAGGATGTTGGCCATGGTCAGTGCGACGCAGCCCACAGGGGTATGGAAGTCTTCAGAATATCCGTTTTGCGGGTTGTTGGGAGTCATGGCATTGTAATATTTCTCCTGCGTCCAGGTGGTGGTCACTAACGGTTCCACGCAAGGATCGCCTTTGGCAGAATAGGGTTTAAAGTCGGAAGTCAGATAGTGGTTCCAGGTATTGCGTTTTGCTAAGGCTGCCGAAGGATTGGTGAGCAGGAACGAGAGATCGTTGGCATAACGTTCCACGTAGAGGTCGGCGCCAGTGCCTTTCTGGAAGTTGCTTTCCAGGGAATAAGCAAGGATAGGATTGGCCAGGTCCGTGGCGGAAGCAATGATGAATCCTTTCTCGCCTACGCTGAAGCGATAGGTCACCGGTGTGCCGTCAGTGGAGTACTCTGTGCTGACCAACGCCAGTTCCATTTGGTTAGCCTTGGCCGCTCCTACACGCTCGGTGAGGAAGTTCTTGGATGCTTGCATAGCATCACCCACGGGGATAACGTTCACCGCGTAGGTCATTGTGATGAACATCAGTAACGATGCTAAAAGGGTAAATCTTTTCATACTTTATAGAATTTTATTTATAATTATTCCAATTAATAATATAGCCCGCAAAAATACAAAAAAAATAAATTGACACCCACACTTGAATGACATATTTAAAATTTATTCGCGTAACGCGGTTTTTTGTATCTTTGCCGCTTGTTAGAAAATTCCGCGAATCGTACAATGTGACAAATAGTTATCGAAAAATATGAATACATCAAGACAGATTAGCAACGACTTATGGTATATTGGAGCCTCCGACCGCAGATTGGCTCTTTTTGAGAACATGATGCCCGTTCCGCGTGGCGCGTCCTACAACGCATACGTGTTTTTGGACGAAAAAAACGTATTGCTTGACACTGCCGACCAAGCGGTGAGTGCACAGTTTTTGGAGAATCTGACGGCCACGTTAGCAGGTCGCACCCTTGACTATATTGTCATCCACCATGTGGAACCCGACCATTTAGCCTCACTGATGGAGGTGCTGGTGCGTTGGCCCAATGCGATGCTGGTGTGTAGCATGCAGGCTTCCAAGATGTTGAAACAGTTTATGGATATTCCCGAAAGCACTCAGATTCAGGTGGTTAAAGAGGGAGATACGCTGAATATAGGAAAACATACCCTCAATTTTATGGGTGCACAGATGGTGCATTGGCCCGAAGTGCTTGTCTCCTACGACTCTACGGACAAAATCCTCTTCTCTGCGGATGCCTTTGGCACTTTTGGGGCCATTTCCGGCAACCTTTATGCCGATGAGGTCAATTTTGACCGCGAATGGATGGATGAGGCCCGCCGCTATTATACCAATATTGTCGGCAAATACGGCATCCAGGTCCAGAATCTCCTGAAGAAGGCCGCCACGCTCGACATTTCCATGATTTGTCCGCTCCATGGTCCGATCTGGCGCAAGGACTTCGGCAATTTCATCGAAAAATACGACAAATGGAGCCGCTACGAGCCGGAAGAAAAGGAAATCCTGATAGTTTACGGCTCCATGTACGGGCACACGGAGTCGGTTGCCACGGTATTATCCGGTTTGCTGGCCGATAAGGGTTGCCGTAATATCCAGATGTACGATGTCTCTGCCACGCACGTCTCCTATTTGGTGTCGGAGTCGTTCCGTTGCAGCCACATCGTGCTCATCGCCCCGACCTACAACGGAGGCCTCTATCCCCCGATGGAGAACTATCTGCTTGACATCAAGGCGCATCTGCTGCAAAACCGCATCTTCACGGTAATTGAAAACGGCACTTGGGCGCCCGTTTCCGGCAATGCCGTGAAAGCCATCCTTGGTGAAATGAAAAATACCACAGTCTTAGAACCCTCCATCACCTTCAAATCCTCTATGAAAGAGACCCAACGTGCAGAATTGGATGCGTTGGCGGAAGCAATTGTCGCCTCGTTGTAACCGTAGAGACGCAAAATTTTGCGTCTCTACAGAACCTATTAACCCATTAACCCACTAACCGAGTAACATGTATAAAATCGTCAAAAAAGAAGAATTAGGTCAGGACACGTACCTGATGGAAGTGGAAGCGCCGAAGATTGCGCAATCCGTTTTACCTGGACAATTTGTGATCGTGAAGGCGAATGAAACCGCTGAGCGTATCCCGTTAACCGTCAGCGACACGTTTTTGCCAGACGGTACTATCACATTGGTGATCAAAGCGATAGGAGTTTCAACACGGAAAATTGTCTCCTATCCGGTGGGCGGTTTTTTCCATGATGTAGTGGGTCCGTTGGGGAACCCATCAGCCTTTATTCACCGTCCGATCGGCATGTTGCGCCGGTCGCGGTATTGTTTCATAGCGGGAGGTGTTGGCATCGCCCCGGTCTTTCCATTGGTAAAGTGGATGTCACAACACGGACTGGAATGCGATGTCATCATCGGGGCCCGCAACGCCTCGCTACTGTTCTACATCGAGCAGTTCCGCAAGATTACCAACAACTTATATATCGCCACTGACGACGGTTCCATGGGGTTCAAAGGGAATGTAAACGACATGCTGGATTATCTGGTGCATCACGAAGGTCGCCGTTACGATGAAATCACGGCTATTGGCCCGATGATCATGATGAAGTTCGTGTCGCTGAAAGCCAAGGAGTTAGGGATTCCCTGTGTGGTGAGCCTCAACTCGCTGATGGTGGATGGCACGGGTATGTGCGGTGCGTGCCGCGTGCAGATTGGAGGACAGACCAAGTTCACCTGTGTGGACGGTCCTGAGTTTGACGGGTCGCTTATCAATTTCGACGAGTGTATGCACCGTCAGGCCATGTACGATCATATTGAAGGACGTAAATTACTGGAAGAAGAGGAGTTAAGAGAGAATCACCAATGCCATATCGGTGGTATCACCCATGAAGCCCTTCCTCCGAAATCACGCGTGCCCGTGCGCGAGCAGGCACCCGAGGTGCGTCGTTCGAACTTCAGGGAGGTTTGTTACGGCTACAATGACGAGGAGGCGGTGGAAGAGGCTCGCCGTTGCTTGAACTGCAAAAATCCGCAGTGCGTGAACGGCTGTCCGGTGCATATCCGAATTCCCGATTTCATTTCCAAGATCAAAGACGGGCAGTTTGAGCAGGCTGCCATGCTGCTGAAGGAGGATACGGCATTGCCGTCCGTGTGCGGTCGTGTGTGCCCGCAGGAGAGCCAGTGCGAGGGCAAGTGCGTGCTCGGTCGTAAGGGTGACCCCGTGGCCATCGGCAAATTAGAGCGCTTTGTTGGCGATTGGGCAATGAAGAACCATATCGCCCCGCAGAAACCTTTTGAGAGGAAAGGGCAGAAAGTGGCTGTGGTAGGCAGCGGTCCAGCCGGCCTGACCTGTGCTAAAGAGCTTCGCTGCATGGGTTACGATGTCACTGTGTATGAGGCACTTCACGAGTTTGGCGGGGTGTTGGTGTATGGTATTCCGGAGTTCCGTCTGCCGAAGAAAGACATTGTGAAACCCGAAATCGAGACCATCAAGAATCTTGGTGTGCGTTTCGAAAGCGATGTGGTGATCGGTCGCACCATGTCAGTCGATGACTTGATGAACAAATGGTGTTACGATGCCGTTTTCATCGCTTCCGGTGCAGGATTCCCCAATTTCATGAACATTGAGGGCGAAAATTTGTGTGGTGTCGTTTCTGCGAATGAATTTTTGACCAGAAACAACCTATTGTTCTCTTACAAAGATAATTACGAGACCCCGAACTATGTCGGCAAGAAGGTGACGGTCGTAGGTGGCGGCAATGTGGCTATGGATGCGGCGCGCACGGCCATCCGTTTGGGTGCGGACGTGCATATTGTCTATCGCCGTTCCGAGGAGGAGTTGCCGGCTCGTCGTGAAGAGGTACACCACGCCAAAGAAGAAGGAATTGATTTCCAATTGCTTACAAACCCAGTACGGATTATTGGTGACGAAAAAGGTTGGGTATGCGGCATGGAGTGTGTGCGCATGGAACTGACGGAGCCCGATGCTTCGGGTCGCCGTCGTCCCGTGAAGATTCCGGGTTCCGAGTTTGTATTGGACACGGATATGGTCATCATGTCCATCGGCACTTCGCCTAACCCGCTGATTTACACCACGACGCAAGGTCTGGATGTCAACAATCATGGTTGTATTGTGGCCGATGAGGTTGGGGCTACTTCTCGTGAAGGTGTTTTTGCCGGCGGCGATATAGTTTCCGGCGCAGCCACGGTTATCCTCGCCATGGGCGCGGGAAAGCAAGCAGCGAAGGCGATAGATGAATATTTGAGGAATAAATAGGCAACAGGGAATGGGCAATAGGGTAGAGACGCAAAATTTTGCGTCTTTACTGTTTTATTGCTTGCAAGGCTTCCTTAGCAGCATCTAGCAACGGCTGGGTTGACACTTCGCTGCCCACGGCATGACGCATCCAGAGTTGCGGGGTCAGGCGGCCTGCGGGGTAGATGCGCTCAATTTCGGCAGCCACCGACTTGCCCTTTAGCTGCTGTTCCAGCTGGAAGTGGATGATGTGGCCGTAGGGGTAGTTGGGCAGATAGAGCGGCGAATCGATCATGTGGCTGTAGATGGCCAGAATGGGCGAATCCTTCTCTCCGAGGTATTTAGCGTAATATTTGTTCCACACCTCCCGCGCGGTGCGGATGACCTGTTCTTTCAGCTGCGCCACTGTGGCGTCGGGATGTTCGTAGAGCCAACGCCAGCAGTACATATCCACGAGCGCCACCCCCATGATTTCGTAGCACCCCCAGAAAATGTCCAAGGTCTGCATCGCCTCGCGGGTAGGGTCGTCGTTCTTATAGCCCAAGAAGTCGAGGTCGCGCACCTGGAACGCAAAGGCAAGCGCCTCGGTGAAGGCGGTGTTGGGAACGCCTTTCATGATGTAGTGATCGACATCGTGCAGGGTGATGGTCTGCTCCACATTGTGGCCGAACTCATGCACGGCGATGTTGTAGCCCTTATAATCCATGCCCTCCTTGCCTATGCGGGTACGCAGACGGGCGTTGTCGGTGCGCATGTTCGATTCCCATGCGTGGCCTGCCCCGCGTGAGGGGTCAACGGTAATATGCGAACAGATGAAATCGTTCTTCTCCTTGCTGAAACCCAGCTGGTTCAGGATGGAGGGCATCCCTTTCGTGGCGAATGCCTCGCGATTGGGATAGAGCTTGCGGGTTTGTGCCGAGAGATCGTCCTCGTTCAGTGTACTGCGGCTCTTAAAGCCATCGTACCAGATGTCGAAGGGCTCCAGCTTGCGACCTAGACGCTGCTCGATGAGCTTAGCCACTTCGCCCACTTGCGGCGAGCTGCAGAAAGCATCGAAGAGTTTTTCTATCTCGTCGAAGCTCACCTCCATGTCCTCGTCAAAGGCGCGGGCGATGGCTGTGGGGTAACGTGGATTGTATTTGTCCACCTGCTGCATGGCGTGGAAGTTGCCGAGGAAATATTGGTAGCGGGTGTCAGGCTCGGGCTTTACATCCACCTTTTTGCCGTCTTTGGTGACCGTGTTGGCATAGGGATTCCAGTCGTATTCGGGGTTGTCGATGACGCATTCCGGGATGCTCTGGTCGATGATGCGGCGCATCACTTGGTAGATCATGCGTTGCTTGGCCAAGCCCTGCTCGCCTTCGTTGTAGTGGGTCTTCAGCTCGTCGCGCAAGCCCCAGTGGGTAATCAGCGACATGTCGGGGAAGAGGCGCTCGCCCTTGTCGTTCAACAGATGCCCCATCTGGATGTTGTAGTTTGAGATGTAGTTGTCGGCTGCCGAAAGTTGTGCCGACAGCGCCTGCTGGACATCGGCAGGCACGCGGGCGGTGAAGACATCGCCGAGTCGGGCATAGGCCCACTCCTCGCGACTCCAGTTCTTACCCAGGGTATTTTTCTCCTCCAGCGTGTAGAAGGGGAAATTCAGCACCACGATGAAAGCAATCTTCTGCTGGAACATGTCGTCGTTGAAGTGCGCCGAAGGGCTGTAGGCTCCGAACATCTCGTCAAGTTTCGTCGGTTCGGGTCCGTCCACATGGATGGGCAGGTTCAGATCGACATTCATCTTGTTGAAGCAACCCCACAGACTCTCGAAATTCTGTTCCAGCTGTGCGGCCATACGCGCCCGCTCATCGGGGTCGGCCACAAAGTTCTCCATGCAGAACGCTTCGAATTCAGCGGCAGTACCGTCGGATTTCGTCCACAGGGCCGCCGCCTGCTCCACGCCTCTTGAAATGCGATCCTTGATGCCTTCAATGCTGGCGTACTTATCGCACAGCGCCTTCGTCGTTTTTTCCACACATTTTGGGTCGATGTTGCTCATAGTGGTCTCATTGTTTTTCTTACTGCAAGCAGCCAGACAAACCATTGTCGCCGCCAATACTATCGTCATTATTTTTTTCATTTGTATGGTTTTTAATTTCACAACATTAGGTTTTTGGGAGTATTTCTCTTCCACAAGGTGTTCAGTGCTGAGGCATGATGTCCGATGGTGACAACATGGTGGTTTCCAATAGGATGCGTTAAGAAATATTCCGCCTGTTTGGGATCCTTCAACCGCACCAGTAACTGCGTACGGCAAAGGTTCGGATTGGCTTGGTTTTGAACCAGTTCGCCTTCGGCAATAAAGTATCGCGACAGATCTCCTGACAGTTTCAGAATGGTGACAGGCCCTTCCTGCACGTGTCCGCGGATGCCCACGCCGATGCCGGATTCGTAGTGGGTATCCAGCTCGTAATGTTGCACCATATCGAACGGGATGGTGCAGTGGGCGAAAAGGATTTCGCCGGTTTCAGGATTGATGGAGGCGGGATTGCACTGGAAGCCCGAGGTGCCAAGTAGGGTGCGAACCGTCATCATCGTCAGCATCGTGGGCACATCGCCCTCGCAGCCAGCCACATAACCTTCGGCATTCAGCTTCGCCAATGCCCAACAACCCGTATTGTGAATCGTGTCCAACAAATCGAAGCAACGCAATGTAAATCCTTGTAAATCATGTTTTTGGATCATTGACTTCAAAGCTGCATAAATGCGGGTGGCCATAGACAGTGCTGCTTGAATAGCTGGTATATCGCTCTTTTCCTCCACGGTCTGTTCGGGTGTTTGTTCCAAAGTCTCAAACAGTTCCTTCATCGGTATGGAGACCAGTTTCACGCCCAATTTTTGGTGGACGATATCGGCATCTACATGGCTGGAGATCAGCCAGTCGGACGGTTCGCCGATAATACCAAGGCGGCAATGTTGCAGGCGTTTTCGGGCCGTTTCCACTTTGGAAAGCAAAGAAATTCTTTCGGAGACGTACTCTGCATTGCCGTGTAGGATTTTGCCTTGGAGACCATGTTGTTGCAGATAGGAGAGAATCTCCATGGAGGCGGCCAACGAGTTGCTCTTGTCGGAAGCCAAAAGATAAAACGGTTTGTCGGACTTGGTAACAAGTTGAGGCAAAAGACGTTGGAAGATCCCTTCCGTGCCGCCAGTGCGCACATATATCAAATTGAGATCGTGCTCGCCGAAGTCAGAATAATCGTCGCCTTTCCAGTCGTAAGTGATGCTTAAAGTGGAAAGGAACTCTTCGGTGAGCACTGCCACTGCCTGTGGGTCGTGCAGAGCGGAAGTCAGCGTATAGATGGCAATGGGGTTCATAGCTTAAAACGTTATTCTTACAATTCCACGGCTGGCCAACCGTAGTCCTGATAATAGTGGACGTTGAGGTTGTGCTGGCGGACGTACTCCTTCAGTTGTTCTTTCCGGACGGCTTCGCCAACATCTTGATTCGAGTGCATATTTTGGTAAACATCGTAGTGTTTGCCGAAGATACGTTTGGCGCTGGCCTCGTTGCCGGCACCGTCCTCTGTCTGTTCGAATGCCGTTACCGTATAACCGTTACCCTCCTTATGCAAGGTCATCAAGCCGGAATAATTGCCGCCTGAGGCTGTTTTGAGGGTATCGCCGACAATGTCGTAGTTAAGTACCCAAAAATTGCCCCACACCAACGTGTTGTTGGCCTCTTTTTCCTCCGTAGAAACGATCATCAGCACTGGAACACAGACCTCGCCTGGTGAGTATTGCGAGCCGATCTCCTTCACCAAGTACTCGCTGATGGCATCGCGTCGCGCCTGTTCCATACGGCTGTTGGCGATATTTTCGATGCAGTCCTGCTTATGGCCGTCGAAATCGGACATCAACCATTGACCGTCCACCTTCTCCATATAGAGTTTGTGTTCTTCGATGTCGCTATTGGGATCGAACGAGCCATCCTCCCACTTCTGGCGCACCTTGATGGTTGCGACCGCGTGGGTCTTGTCGGTTTTCTCCACGC
>Ga0265299_10007024_pt1 | contig 10145 bp, 10 predicted proteins | sample AusTroGonzalo_MG_4_FD_193485 | JGI IMG/M metagenome (GOLD analysis project Ga0265299, IMG submission 193485) | Bovine rumen microbial communities from tropical cattle in Woodstock, Queensland, Australia - Gonzalo_02 | ecosystem: Host-associated > Mammals > Digestive system > Stomach > Rumen ...
AAGAGGACGTTGAGAAGGGACTGTCCTCCGTACACGACGTAGAAGCGCAGGTACTCACGCCACCAGCATCCGCAGGAGCGATAGGTGATGAAACGGTGCGTGATGAAAGACATCGTTATTCCGAGGACGGCGGCGACGGCCGATATGAGCCAGTCCGGCCAGATTCCATTTAGCGCCCAGTAGAGGCCGGCGAACACGGCGTAGCCGAACACGAAGTTCCACACCCCCACGATCAGAAACCGCAGGGGCTGTGAATTGTTCCAGCCTATTATGGTACGTGTTACGCCCATTTGCACTAATTATACCAAAATCTCCTTTTGCCTGCCGAGGACAAATTTTGGTACAATACACAAAATGGAATCGTTTCTAGAGCGAAATCTGCCGCCATATTTGGCGCACGACCTCGAGGCCTGGAAGAAGGGCGTCGAGGAGAATTCTCATCTTCTCGATTGTCTCTGGGGCGAGCTGTACGGCTCCATCAACATCGCCGAGATAAACGACAACGCAATCACCCACGAACAGGCGCAGTACCTTCGCGACAAGTACCTCTGGGGGAAGGACGTATGATTGAGCCGATAGACTTTACCAACTGCGAACGACTTCCCGGACGTGCCTACAACGGCGCGAACGGAAAGAAGATCGCAGTTAGGTACGATGGCGACGTGTGGCTTCTGAAGTTTCCTCCTTCTACGGCTGAAAAGCCAACGACTCTTTCCTATTCAAACAGCAGCTATAGCGAGCACGTCGCCAGCACCATTGCCAACATGATAGGGCTCAAGTCCCACGAGACGCGACTTGGCACTTTCACCAATGGCAAGACGAAGGTCGTTTGCGCATGCCGTGACTTCACTGCGGACGGCAAGCAGCTCTATGATTTCTGCTCGATAAAGAACACGGTGATAGATTCCGAGACAGGAGGCGCAGGGACTGAGCTCGACGACGTACTTGAAACAATCGATCTCCAGTCGTTTGTCGATCCTGTTGTGCTCAAGGCGCATTTCTGGGATATGTTTATTGTTGACGCGTTCCTCGGCAACTTTGACCGGCACAACGGGAACTGGGGCTTTCTTGTTGACCCGATTACGCGCAAGGCGGAGATTGCTCCGGCGTTTGACTTTGGCAGCTGCCTCCTTCCGCAGGCGGACGACGACATCATGCGTCGCGTCATCGAGGACAAGGCGGAGCTTGATGCCCGCATCTACAACTTCCCGGCGTCGGCGCTCAAGCAAGGTGGCAAGAAGATCGGCTACGTCGATTTTATCGCGCAAAATCGCGATGGTGTTCTCGCGCCGTCGCTCAGCCGCATCGTCCCTCGCATCGACCTTGCGGCAATCAACGCCTTTATCGACAACACACCATACCTCTCCGACCTCCAACGTCGGTTCTACAAGACCTATCTCGCCGCAAGGTACGAGGCGATGTTTAGGAGGCAATGAATTTGCAGATGAAAAAACGAGTCAACATACTGTTTCAGAGCGACGACAACTTTGCGTTCATGGTTGGCGTGGCAATGTCGTCGCTGCTGGAGAACGCCAGCAAAGACGTTTTCTACGACATCTATTACTTTGCTTTGAATCTGAGCGACGATTCGCGCAGAAAGTTTGAGGAGCTTAAAACGCGGCACCCTGAAGTGGACTACCGGTTTACGATAGTCGATGCGGATAGATTCGAGAAGGAGTTCGTGTCGCTGGGGGTTCACGCGCATCGCGGCAGTTATGTCACGTATTTCAAGCTTCTTCTCGACCGTTACTTCAAAGATACTGACGTAGACCGCATAATCCACGTCGGAGCCGACACGCTTATCACCGGCTCGCTTGAGGGTCTCGCGGACTTTGACTTCAAGGGCGCGCCTTTTGCGATGAACTGGACTGAGAAGCAGCACGAGCGCTACCATCCCTGGCGCTATCGGGCGTGCATCGCGGAGATGATCTATTTCAATCTGCCAGAATGGCGCTGGCACAATTGTGAGGAGCGCATCATCCGGCATATCAAGGAAATCGGCGACATATACGGCAGCAAGGATCAGGGCATTCTAAACGTGGAATTTCAGGACGAGTATATCCAGTTGCCGCTAAAGTACAATGTGTACGACATGGCGCCGCACATGTCAAAGAAGAATCTCCTTCGCTATCACAACGCGCCAGTCTATACACGCGATGAGATTTTCGATGCAATTGACCACCCAGAGATAATCCACATTGCGCGGACATTCCTCTATCGTCCATGTGAGGAGGGAAGTCTCGACTTCAACAACAATCTGTGGTGGGGATATTGCAATCGCTCCCCATGGTCAGGGATGAAGCCGATTCCGCCTAATCCGCCTCTCGGGGCGAAGGAAAAACTTTTCCGCTGGCTCTACCTGCATGCCCCGCTCTCGTTTTGCGACTGGCTTTACATTTACTCCCGCCGCATCTTCGGCGTCTATCTATATCTTACCCATCTTCCGCGAAAGCGAGTCAACATAGGGATGGATGAAGATGTTGCGTGCAGTAAAAATGTGCGCATTGACCAGAATCGGCCTTTTTGATATGATATTAGCCGACAAGAGCCAATAAAATGATTTCTTATTTCAAAATAAAGAACTTTCGTTCTATAGTTGATTTAACGGTTGATTTTCGCTTTGGCGAAAAGCGAGCGCCCAATGGTTATCTTGAACAGGATCGCCTCCCTTTTCTTGAACGCGCATCGGAAAGAGTTGTTCCGGTTATGGCCATTTTTGGTCCGAATGCCGCAGGCAAGAGCAATGTAGCTCGAGCTTTCTCACTGTTTAGGACGCTGGTGGTTTCAAAGAAGGTGGATGTGCGGCAGCTGACGGATTTCAACCTTATAGTGCCCTGTGGCGATGTCGCCGAGTTTGAAATGGGCTTTGTGAGTGGAGAAAGCTTTTATGCATACCGCTTGGCGTATGGGCGCGACGGATTGTGTGAAGAAGCCCTGACTAGAGATGGCAAAGAGGTGTTTTCAAGTTCCAAGGCGGACGTTTGTCTGGATAAACTGGTTTCTAGAACCTATACAGGCAAGCGCCTGCTAGAAATAATTCGGGTTGAGTGTTGCGCTCCAGAATCAGAAGTGCAGATACGTCCTCTCCTCAACTGCTTCGGGATGGGATATGCCAACCTGAACGAAGACGTCACTTCGGCGTTTCAGTTCTTTGCGACGGAGCTGGCCGCTTATACCGACGTCTCGATGCAGACTTGCTTTCCGCATGCCGTGCAGACGTTGCAACTGGCGGCGGGCATCGGACAGTCCGAGGCCGTTCGGCGAATAGTGTCGATGGTCCGTAAGCTTGACGTGGAAATCCTGAACATCGAGATTGCCGAGAATCCGAACGGACCGGACAAGATGTTCGCCGGTTCCGATTATCTTGCCGGACGCCATGACGGGTCGGGAACCGTTGGCTTGATCATACAGTCCATGCACAGGAATCTCAATGGTGACAACGTGTTCTTCCGCTTCATGCAGCAGGAATCAGAAGGAACGAAGCGGCTTTCCGCATTGATGGGATATCTGCTTGCTGCGATAGAAAAGGGTTCGACCGTAGTCATCGACGAGTTTGACCTTGCGCTTCATCCACTTGTCGTAAGGGAAGTCCTGTCGCTTTTCCAGAATCGGTCCAACAATCCGAAGAATGCGCAGCTAGTGTTCACTACGCACATGACGGACATCTTGGACGGCAATATAATGAGGATGTCCGAGGTCGGGCTCGTCGTCAAGAACCGCAAGGCGGGAACGCGGATAAAGCGCATCGTCGACATGAAGGATGACGGTGAATCGCTTCGCAACGTGACAAACTTCCGGAAGCAGTACATGGATGGATGGTATCAGGCGATACCTCATCCGTCGGTCTGAAGGCATGAAGCGGCGAATAATAGTAGAAGGCCCGAGCGAACGGGCATACATGCAACGGCTGATGTCGTTTCTGGAATCAGACATGCCGCTCGATGTCGACGGTTATTCATCGCGCCTGGTTTTCTATCCAACGGTTACAAATAACAGGATCGGCGGCGGCTCTTACAATCTTGTCTACAGGACGTATCGGGAGGTGTCGCCGCGCAATCTCAGGACGCCGCTAATGATATGGGTTGACCGCGACATCTACGTGAGGAACTCCAATCGGAGCGAACGGGCGTCTGCTGCAGGTTACGCCAACAAGGGCACTCTGCCCGATTTCTATTTCTCGGTGATGAACTTTGAGGATTTCCTTGCCTTGCATTTTGAGTCGGAGCTGTTCAACAGGTGGAAGGCGTCGCTAAACCAGAATCAGCATTTTGCCGTGCCTCTCCACGGTGACGACTATGATGCATTGTGGCGGCCGGTTTGGAAAGACTTCCTTGATGTGCATTCCGAGGTCGGACAAGGCGCATACAAGAAGGGGTCTCTGCCTGAGGGATTCGTTTCGCTCGCTTCGCTGCGAAACCTTTGCGAGAATGTCCGGGATCCAATGATGGCGGGGATTTTTGCGAAACATTCTTCTTCGTCCGCTCCAGCATTCCCAGTCTGGCTGGCAGATACATTGCGTCAAATCTATCCGGAGGAATTTTCGTGATGTGTTCGGTGATGGATGCGCATTGGCCTGATGGCGCACACCGCGTCTTCGGCGTCTATCTATATCTTACCCATCTTCCGCGAAAGCGAGTCAGCATAGGGATGAACTAAAGCCATGGTATATGATTGCTTTACATTCTTCAACGAGTTGGATTTGCTCGAAATTAGGCTAAACACGTTGAAAGACGTTGTAGACAGGTTTGTGATTGCAGAGGCTACACGGACTCATACCGGTAGGCCTAAGGAACTTGTCTTTGAAAAAAACCGCAAACGTTTTGCCGAGTTTTCTGACAAGATCGAGTATGTTGTCGTCGACAACCTTTTACCAGAGAGCGAGGTGTTGAAAGACCTCTACAACTTGCCTTGGGTGAATGAGAATCGGCAGCGCAATGCCCTCATAAGAGGGTTAAGAGATGCACATCACGATGACATTGTGCTGCTGTCGGACCTAGATGAAATACCTCGTGCGCAGTCGGTAGTAAAGGCAAAGAAATGCTTAGAAGGCGAATCGTCATGTGTGCGACTAGAATTGCGCTCGTACAATTTCTACATAAACTATGAGAATTGTTCGTGCCCAAAGTGGCTTATGGGAACAGTTGCCGCTAAGTACGGGGACTTAATCGGCGAAGAGTTGCTGTCGGGCGTGAAATACGACAGATATACGCAGAAATCCGAAAATCAGGGGGTTGCCCTGCATAAGTTGCGTTTTGTCAGTACCGGCGTTGTCTTGCATAACGCAGGGTGGCATTTCTCCTTTCTTGGCGGGATAGATGCCATACAAAGGAAACTTGCGGCATTCTCCCATTCTGAGTTTGGAAACGTTCCGCGGGACATGCTTGAGTCCAGACTGCGAAGGGGGTGCGATCTCTTTGGACGAAACGGGAAGTTTTTTGGCGTGCCACTGGATGCGTCATTTCCGAAATTCGTTGTGGAAAACCAAATGCGTTTTCGCGAGTTGATATTTCCCGTAGATGAAGAATACATGCGGCGGACAAAGTTTGCTCGTACGGCTGCGAAGGTTCGCGGAGCGCTATATCGCCTGGTTGTCATGATGATACCGAATCGTCTGGCCCTTGTTCTTGTCAGAATCCGTGACGCTGTCATGAAAAAGCTGGGTCGTATCTGATGGATGTCACGGTGTCTATAGTAGTTGGCGTTTACAACGGCGAGAAATTTCTTGCTGAGTTACTTGACTCTATTGTTGCGCAAACATCGTCGGCTTGGGCTTGTATATGTGTAAATGACGGATCAACTGATTCATCGGCGGATATTTTAGAATCCTACGCGAAGAGAGATTCAAGGTTTAGGATTGTCTCGCGGCCGAATGGAGGTGTGGGCGCTGCGCGCAATGCGGGGATGGATGCCTCTGGCTCAAAGTACATAATGTTTGCAGATCAAGATGATAAGCTGCTGCCTGGCGCAGTCGCCACAGCGCTTGCTGCAATCGAAGGCACCGGCTTGGACATTGTGAGGTTTCAGTCGAACAAGCATATGCGCAAGTCAAACGCCGTATGGGAGCGGATATACAGGCGCGATGCGATAAAGGACGTGCGATTCCCGCATATTACAGGAGGAGAGGACAACGCTTTTCTATGGGAACTTGACCTTCTCGGCCTCAAAACAACCGAGATACCCGACGAACTGTACTGGAACCGAACGAACACCGGGAGCTTCTCACACGTCGTTTCGCCTAAGTACATCGAAAACGTTTTTGCGGGATATCGCAGCATGATAGCGGCTGGCCGCCGAAACCATCTGTCGACATGGCGTCTTCTTGCCAAGTTGTTTTCGCCGGTGCTCTGGTTTTCCGTGTCTGTATTGGCGAAGCATTTTTCCGCTGCGAATGCAAAGTGCGTGATGCGCGAAACATGGACGCTCTTGAAGATGTTTGTGGTCAAGCGAGGAATGAATCATGTTGTTTAAGGTTGTCGATTGGATTTGTTGCCGGCTCGCGAACGCCATCATGTTTCTCCTGTCTCTTTGGCCGAGGAGGAACGAATATGACTTCTCTCCCAGCAAGGGCAAAAAGCACGTCCTTGTCGTTGCGAACGATTTGCTTGGCGATGCGCTTGTCAGGATGCCGTTTTATGTAGCATTGCGCCGGGCATTTCCTCCCGAGACGCATCACATAGCTGTTATGCTCACTCCCCCAATAGCGAAATTCCTTTCGCGGTTGCCGTTCTTTGATGAAATCATCGTTTCGCGTCACCTTTGCTGCGCGCACTTTATAAGATGGATTTTCTCAAGGCGGCAATTCGTTGATTCTTCTTTGAGATGGGCTCTTGTGCACAAGACTGACATCTATCTAAATCCGTTTCGCTTTCGTTCTCTTGGCCACGACCATATTCTGAAACTGACAAAGCCGAGTATCAGCATCGCATACGAAACATTGGATCAAGCGAGAATCTTCCCTGCTTCGGCGGAATGCCAGAAAAGGCGGTTTGATGACCTGTATACGCATTTGCTGCCAATCACGCCAAATGCTTCGCAGGTTGATGAAATGTACAAGATTCTTTCGCTCGCCGCCCCTGGGGCATGCATAGGGCTGGTTCCCGTGTCACAAAAGGAGGTTGAGCCGATTTTGGATTTCAGCGCTGAGGAGACGCTGCTAAGGCCATATGTCGTGATTGTCCCGGGCGCAGGTGCCGAGTATCGTCGTTGGCCAGTTGAGAGGTTTGCTCAAGTTGCATGTAGACTTGGAGTCAATGTCGTTGTTGTTGGAACGGCGGAAGAGGCCGCTCTCGGCAATAAAATTCCCAAAGCAGTCAATCTTTGTGGAAAGACATCGCTTCCGGAACTTGGCGGCATTCTTGCAGGAGCGAGCCTTGTCATTACAAACGAAACAGGGACGGCAACTTATGCGGCTGTAATCGGGGCACGTACTTTGTGCTTGGTCGGCGGTGGTGATTTCAAGGCGTTTTTCCCAAATGATTTTTATAAAAACACTCGCAGCATCTTCCATTTTGCGCATTGCTTTTCCTGCAGATGGTCTTGTTCGCAGACAAGTTTGTCCAGCTCCGTCGCTCCATGTATTGACTCTATAGGGGTTGACGAGGTATATGCAGCCGCGAAGGAGATGCTTGACGAATCGCGTGGAATGATCAAAGGAAGCGTTTGATCATGTTCAAGGCGATTCGGGCAGCCCAACTATAGCGCAGGCGCATTGCAACTATCGTGCCAAACGGGTATTTTCCGTCGGTGCGGCGAAGAGAGGACATTATGCATGCATGAGTCTCATTGGCCGATTGGTCGTCTGCGCCCTTGTGAGGATTGTATGAGCGATAGGCAGAGTTAAAGATTTCTCCGAGAAGTTTGCCTGTTGCGGCAAAAGAGTACCTTGATTCGATAAGGCCTCGTGTGGCAAGCGACATCTGTTTTGCAAGGTCGGGATTTTGCGCTAGCCGCAGAATGGCGTGGTAAAGGTCTTTTGGCCGGGCGAGAAGCAGCCCGCCCCTGCCGTGGACGATCATTTCGACTTGTGCGTTTCCCCATAGCGGGGTCGAAAGTGCTATGACGGGCGTTCCGCATGACATCGCCTCTGCGTTTACGAGCCCGAAAGATTCTCCTATGTCGCTCATGCTGACGCAGACAGTGCATGCCGAATAGAAGCGGCACAATGCGGCGTCTGATTTCATCCTTTCGATGAACCTGGCTTTTGGGTGCGATTCGATCTCGGGCGGCGTTTCACCATTGTAGTCCTTTGCCGAGACGAAGAATGCGTTTTCTATCTCGTTGAGAACTTTTAGCAATGGTAATCTGAGCTTCCTCCAGTCCGTCTTTCCGGCTCGGCCTATTATGAACGCGCTGTCTGGGATGTTCCACTCTTTTCTTGCAAGGGCAATTTCCTCTTCGGAAACGCGCTTGAAGCTGTCAGTGTCGACGGGGTTCGGACAGTATGCGCCGATGTCTGGAAGAAGCGGCCCTTTTAGGCGGCGCCATTGCCACAGGTCCCAGTGCGAAATCTGGATAGACGCGTCAAGGTAAGGGAACAGCTCTGGCGCTACGCATCCAAAGACATTTGTTTCGATGCATCGTGCGCCGGAGGAATGGAATGTCTTCAGTATTTCAAGTGCCTTGCTTGAAAACACGCCGCTGTGGTGGATGTTTACGATGTCGGGCGCGAAGTCCTTTGCCGATTGTTCCCCATTCGCGCCAATGAACACTGGGAAGCCCTCGGCATTGAGCTTTTCCGCAGTGTCGCCGCCGTTTTCATATCCCCAGACTGCGATTTCGTTGTCCTTGCCAAGAATGCGGGCGTAGCAGGCTACGACGCGAGGCGTGCCTCTGTATCCGAGCTCGGGCGTTGCAAGGAGTATCTTCATTGTGCAGTATTTGGATGTTTTGCCGCGGAAGTATAGCAAATATTCTACTCGCAGGTCAACGGCGTCAAACGTTCGCCAACCGCGCGTATAGCATCGTACGGCCCGCTATTGCCATATGGAATCAGACATGGTATAATTGTTCCAAAGTATAGAAAGGCACACATATCTTCAAAGTATAGAAAGGCATACATATCTTGGCGCCATGACATCAAGAGAACAAATGGCTGGAAACCGGCACGCTGGGCTGGACGCCTATCGCTTGCTCATGATGCTCATGATTGTTTGGCATCATTGCTGTATCCATACTGAATTTGGGGATGGGAAAAACGGCATTTGGCCTCTGATGATCCTTACGCTTCCCTGCGTTGATTCATTCATGGGGATTTCGGGTTATTTTGGCATGCACCTGTCTATGCGAAGGGTTATGAGGTTCCTTGCATTGCTGGCATTCTATTCTTTCGCATTTTCCTCCATATGCGTAATCGCGGGGCGCCCGCCGGCAGGGTTTCATCTTGGCTGGTACGGCGTGGTGTATATGGCTACGCTGTTCCTGTCGCCAGTTCTCAATGCAGCATTGGAATCGTTTGCCGCCAGAGGCCGAGCCCTTAGGCTGATGTTCATATTCGTGTTCCTCGCGCTTGTACAATATACACTTAATTGCGTTCCGGGATGGGGGCCGTATACTGTAATGAACTATGTGTTTGTATACATGATTGTGCGCTGCCTGGTGGTTGGCCTGCCGCAGCATGCATTCAGCAAGACCGCTTGCGGGATTCTCTGGGCAGGTGCGGTTGCCCTGTCGTACACCGTTGCCTTCATTCTTGTTCGCACGGATGTGATTACGTGCGAGTCCCTTTCGCTGGTTGGACGTTGGACAGGATATATGAGCCCTGTTACAATTCTTTGCGCCGTCTTGGGACTTATGTTTTTTTCAAGGCTGAAGATGCCGTTGCGGATCGCCAGGGTGGTGTCTTGGCTCTCGCCTTCTGTCTTTTCGGTATATTTGATCCACGATGCATATGACCTTGGAAGAGACTTGCTGGTTTGCCTGCCTGTAAGCTGGCTGCGGACCAATACGGCGTTGCCTGCGCCTGTGATTGTCATGTCATGGGGCACGTGTGTGCTTTTATCGGCCTTGCTTGCCGATGTCCTGTTACGAAGGGTTCCCCTTGCAGGGCTGACCAGCATAATGTCCTTTTTTAGAAGCCGGAGTCGCGACACGACGGCAAAACACGATGTTTGTACTTAGTAGGCGGAAGAAGGTTATGATAGTTCATG
>Ga0265299_10007029_pt1 | contig 10138 bp, 11 predicted proteins | sample AusTroGonzalo_MG_4_FD_193485 | JGI IMG/M metagenome (GOLD analysis project Ga0265299, IMG submission 193485) | Bovine rumen microbial communities from tropical cattle in Woodstock, Queensland, Australia - Gonzalo_02 | ecosystem: Host-associated > Mammals > Digestive system > Stomach > Rumen ...
CGTCCCCGATAGTTAAATGAAGATGCCGTTTTTTTTATAAAAAAAGCCAGTCGCTCTGACTGGCTTTTGCGGTGCGGACGAGGCTCGAGCCCACGTAAACGCGGGCTAATCGCAGGCCTTTTGTACTCCCCCGACCCCTCTCGAGAGAGGGGAGATGGGGTCGCTCGTCATGAGCCTCCCGCACCTATATGCAAAACAGTCCAGCCTTTGGGCTGGACTATTTTGCGGTGCGGACGAGGCTCGAACTCGCGACCCCCGGCGTGACAGGCCGGTATTCTAACCAAGCTGAACTACCGCACCTTTTCCTGATTGGGAGTGCAAATATAGGCAATAATAAAAAATGTGCAAAAAATATATCAGAATTTTTTGATTCAGTTCCTGAAGTAGCTGAAATGCACGTTGCCGTACTTCCTCTCCTTGAAAAAGCCGGGGCTGCCGCTGAAATCGAAAGTGCCGGGGTGCTCCAGAATGAACAGAGCGCCCTCCTTCAGGATACCCGCGCCGAGCACCTTCTCGGGAATTCCGGCAAGGTTCTCTATCGCATAGGGCGGATCGGCAAACACCAGGTCGAACTGCTTGCTGCAGATGCCCAGAAAATCGAAGACATTATGGTGGACAACCTGCAGGCCGGTAAGCCCCAGAGCGGCCGCAGTCTGCTTGATGAACCGCGCATTGGCGGGATTCATCTCGACAGCAATGATGTCGTCGCAGCCTCTGGATGCCGCCTCATAAGAAATGCTGCCCGTCCCGGCGAAAAGGTCGAGCATAGAAAGAGCCTCGAAGTCCAACTCATTGACAAGAGTGTTGAACAGACCTTCCTTGGCATAATCTGTGGTGGGCCGCGCCGCATAGCCGGCCGGCGGCATGATGGCTTTGCCCTTCAGTCGGCCTCCGATTATCCTCATAAACGCTCCACCCCTTTGAAATACGAGAACAACAGCTCCTGATTCTCATAGGATATTTCACCGGTGTAATAAAGGGTCGTCATCCGGGGATTGATCTGGAATTCGTTCAGGGCGGCAAAGATGAAATACAAGGCTGTAGTGAAATCCGCCGCCTCGTAGGAGTTCGCAAGAAGCAGTTTCTCCCCCGCCCCTACTGTCAGATGCAGCACAGAGTCCTCGACGCAGCACAGCACTTTGTTGTAGTCCTCTATCCCGGGAAGCCTGCAGAGCAGGTCGTAGATATGCGGCTGCCCGCCTTCTTCATCCGGCACAAAAAGCAGAACTGCCCCGAAAGCGGGCAGTTCCACATATTTGACCGTCTCCGAAGGCAGAACCTCAACAACTTGTGACAATACCTTGATGTCTCCGTTGAAGAATTCTTTCGGAACGAGGGTATATTTCTCCACTACTCCCAGTTACCGGCGTTGTTGTTAGGATTTTCGATGCTGCCGACCTGAAGTCCGGGATAACGGCCTGCATCGGTCCTTTCGAAATTCAGGTTGACGAGAAGCTGGTGATCCATGCCCTTGAGGAGGGAATTGAAAGGAATATCAGCCTCGAACAGAGGAACGTTCACACCTGAAACCACCTTGATGGTAGCTTTCATGATGACAGTGTCGCCGTCTGAATAAGGGATGGTACGAAGGTACTCCGGATTGAAAGAAGGCCTGTCGTTGAAAAGGGTGTCGCGAACTTTCAGCTGTATGTTCTCGCGCCTTACTCTCTTCTGTGCAACGGCCAGCGAGTCATCCATCGAACCGATCTGCTTTACGATGGTCATTTCACCGTTGTTGTAAAAATCAACGAGCGAATCCATGACAGGAGCATAGTGGTTGTACACGTTTTTATAAGCAACCTGGAGCGTACGGATGTCCTTGAGGAGTGAGATGGCGTCAGCCTCCCTTGCAGCTCTCTCTTTGTTGAACTTTACAGGCTCCATGATACTACTGACAATCAGATACGCAAGTGCGATGATAATCAACGGTAAAATTACGTAGGTAAGAATTTTTTTCATGTTATTTATTGTTTCTTTTCTAATTATCCGTGTTTATACAGAAACGCCAATGTGGCTTACAAAAGTAAAAATAATATTTAGTCCTTGCAATATATTTTTATTTTTGCAGAAAAATAATTTTTCATCCTGTGAGGATATACAAAAATACAGAACTGCTGTGGAGCCTTGTCACTTCGAGCTCCTCGATAGTTCTGGTGGGACACGCGAACCCTGACGGAGATGCAATAGGTTCGGTATCTGCAATGTACCATTTCCTTAAGCAGCAAGGCAAGCACGCCTTGACAATGTTTCCCAACCCCTTCCCCTCCTTTCTGTTCCGCCTCGACCCGGTGGATTGCCCGGCGCTCATCTACGGGAAGGACAGCGAAAACTGCAACCGCGCCATAAGCGACGCCGACCTTATCATCTGCCTCGACATGAGCGGCCCAAAGCGCATCGATGACATGGCAGACGCCGTTTTCGGCAGCAAGGCGAAAAAAATCCTGATAGACCACCACCTCCACCCCGAGGAAGCTTTTTTTGACGTTGTGGTTTCCGACACCGAGGTTTCTTCGACCTGCGAGCTGCTGTTTTCGCTGATTCTGGATTTCCCCGGAATCAACTCAGACGCGGAAAATCTCAGCCTCGACTGCGCCACTTCGCTCGCCGCAGGCATCCTGACTGACACCAACAACTTCTCCAACTCGATTTTCCCTTCAACCCTTGAAAGGATGTCATTGCTGCTCAAGCGCGGTGTGGACAGGGACAGCCTCTACAACGATATATTCTGCTCTTACTCCGCATCGAGAATGAAACTGATGGGACATCTCCTTTCAGAGAAAATGACTCTGATCCATGACGGCAGGGTAGCATTCATAATCCTTGAAAAGGCAGAAAAGGAAAAATACTCTTTCCAGACCGGAGATTCCGAAGGTTTTGTAAACCTCCCGCTAAGGATCCGCAAAGTCTGCATGTCCGCACTTCTGACCGAAGACGACGGTTTCGTAAAGGTTTCACTCAGGTCAAAAGGCAGTCTCGACGTAAACAGTTTCGCAAGGCAGTACTGCAACGGCGGCGGACACCTCAACGCATCCGGCGGCAGGCTGTACATGAAAATCTCGGAAACCGCCGGATATTTCACCGAGAGCGTCGAGGAATATTTCAAAAAGGCATAGCTTTTGCTAAATTTGCGCTCGATATGAAAAAACCGCTGATACTTGCAATGACAGCCCTTTCGGTCGCAGTCGTGGCAGCATGCACGATTGATGACAAAATGAACACATGCGTCAAGCAGGAAGAAAGCATCGAGAGTTTCATTGCAAACCATTATGCAGATTCCACCGTTTACGTCACCGACACCGGCATTTCGAGGATTGTGATGGTTCACGGCAACGGCCCTGAAGCCAAGAAAGGCGACAGCGTATTGTTCTCATATCAAGGCTACAACTTCAAGAACGGGCCGTCAGACCAGTTCGCAGAAGGCAGTTTCAAGGCAAAGCTTGGGAGCAAGGACCTTGTCATCGGACTTGACGAAGGAATGGTCGGAATGCAGCCCGGCGAAGAGGCATACATCGCCTTTTCCGCAAGATACGGTTTTTACGATGAATCCGTCGGAACGGTCGATCCCATGACTGCCCTCATCTATTACGTTACACTAGAAGATATTCTCAAATAACATGAATAAGCCATTGTTTTCAATACTCGCATGCGCAGTCCTTACCGCGATGCTCGCATCCTGCGAGGTTGCGCCCGTGGATAATTCCGAAAGCCAGCAGAAAAGGGTAAGGGACGCATGGGTCAGGGTCAATTACGGAGCCGACTATGTAGCCCTGACAGAATCCGGAATCTACATTCTCGAAGAAACTCCCGGCACCGGCGCTGCGATTGACGATTCTACCTACTGCTTCGTTCATTATTCCACAATGGCACTTGACGGCACCTATCTGGACTCTTCGGATCCCGAAGTGGCCAAGACACGTCTGGGCACATACTCCGACACTCTGTACTGGCACCCCGAAATCTGGAGAATCGGCAATTACACCGAGAATGACGGGATACGCGAACTGCTGTCAATGATGAAGGTCGGAGGCAGAATGAAAGCAATCATTCCTCCGGAGCTCTCCATCATCACATACCCGGAAAAATACACCACATACTACACTTCGAAGAACAAGCAGTTCTCAGAGAATACAATTTACGAGCTTTCACTCGAAAAGGCAGTCGCCGACATAGAACAGTACGAAATCAGCCTGCTCGAAGGTTACGCCCAACAATACTGGAGCGGCCTGGATTCCACACTCAAGGGCTATTACTTCAAAAAGCTCAGGGAAAACCCTGCAGAAGAGGATACTATTATCGACGGGACGTCCATCAACGTATATTATTCCGGCCACATCATCGACGGCATCACGGACAACTTCCTTTTCGACACCAACATTGCCGACACGGCCCGAATGTTCAGGCGTTACAACAAAGACAACTCCTACGACGGCCTGTCTGTCGTCTTCAAGAGTGACCCCGACGAATCGATTTCTGCCAACTCGCTTGTGAAAGGGTTCGCAAGAGCCATATCCGAATTGAATTACGACGAGGAAGCTGTCGTTTTCTTCAGCTCGAATTACGGGTACGAGGACAAGGGCAGCGGCACCATTCCTTCATACTGCCCCCTCGTGTTCTACATCCGGTCGCAGAAAAAATAGCTTAGAAGTTGGGACGCAGGGCGTAGCGGGTGTAGAAATCCTCTATGATATTGACTGCGGCTGACACCGTGTCCACCACTTTGAACAGCTGGAGTTCTTCGGGGGAAATGTTGCCCCCTTGCGTCATCTCACCCTGTATCCAGTCAATCAACCCCTGCCAGTACGCCTTTCCGACAAGGACGATGGGGAAATTGGCAATCTTGTCGGTCTGGACGAGGGTCAGCGCCTCGAACAGTTCGTCGAGTGTGCCGAAGCCGCCGGGCATCACCACAAAGCCCTGTGCATAGCGGGTGAAAATTGTCTTGCGTGTGAAGAAATACTCGAAATCTATGGACTTGTCGTGGTCGATGTAGGGATTGCTGTTCTGCTCCATCGGAAGCACGATATTCAGGCCTACACTCTTGCCTCCTCCCCTCCTGGCACCCCTGTTTCCTGCTTCCATGATGCCTGGACCGCCGCCGGTGATGATTCCGAATCCGCGCTGCGTAAGCTCGTATGCTATTTCCTCGGCCATTACGTAATATTTGTTGTCAGGGAGAGTACGGGCCGAGCCGAATATGGCTACGCACGGACCGATGGCCGACATTTTCTCGTAGCCGTTGGCAAATTCGCCCATTATCTTAAAAATGGACCATGCGTCCTCAGCCTTGGTTTCGCTCCAGGTCTTGGTCTTGAAACTCTTGCGGATTCTGTCTTGTTCTTCCTTGGTCAGCATAGCGGTATTATTTTAGTTTCTTGTATTTGAACCGTTTCGGCTCTGTGTCCCCGAGACGGCGTTTTTTGTTTTCTTCGTATTCAGAGTAGCTTCCTTCAAAGAAATAGACATTGCTGTCACCCTCGAAGGCCAGGATGTGAGTGGCGATGCGGTCGAGGAACCAGCGGTCGTGGGAGATTACCACAGCGCAGCCCGCGAAGTTCTCGAGGCCCTCCTCCAGAGCCCTTATGGTGTTTACGTCCACATCATTGGTAGGCTCGTCAAGCAGCAGCACGTTGGCCCCCTCCTTGAGAGTAAGGGCAAGATGCAGGCGGTTGCGCTCTCCTCCGGACAGGATACCGCACTTTTTCTGCTGGTCAGCCCCGGAAAAGTTGAATCGGGAAATGTACGCCCGGGCATTGACCTCCTTGTTGCCAAGATACACGAATTCAGAATCGCCCGCCACAGTTTCATATATGGTCTTGTCAGGGTCAATCTTCTTGTGCTGCTGGTCAACGTAGGCAATCTGGACGGTATCCCCGATTTCAAAGCTGCCGGTGTCGGGGCTTTCCAGACCCATTATAAGGCGGAACAGAGTGGTCTTGCCTGCTCCGTTCGGCCCGATTACACCCACTATGCCCGCCGGAGGCAGCTTGAAGCTTAGGTTCTCAAAGAGCAGCCTGTCGCCGTAGGCCTTGCTGACTGCATCGCATTCGATGACTTTGTTGCCGAGACGAGGTCCGTTGGGAATGTAAATCTCAAGCTTTTCTTCCTGCTGCTTAGTCTCTTCGTTCAGCAGTTTCTCATAAGCGCCGAGTCGGGCCTTTGACTTCGCCTGACGGGCCTTGGGAGCCATGCGCACCCACTCGAGCTCTCGCTGCAGAGTCTTGGCACGCTTGCTCTGCTGCTTTTCTTCCATCGCGAGTCGGGCTGTCTTCTGCTCCAGCCAGCTGGAATAGTTGCCTTTCCATGGAATACCCTCTCCCCTGTCGAGCTCCAGTATCCATCCGGCCACATTGTCGAGGAAATAGCGGTCATGGGTCACGGCAATCACAGTGCCCTTGTACTGACGCAGATGAGCCTCGAGCCACTGTATGCTCTCGGTGTCGAGGTGGTTGGTGGGCTCGTCGAGCAGCAGCACGTCCGGTTCCTTCAGCAGAAGACGGCACAGCGCCACGCGACGCCTCTCTCCTCCGGAAAGGTTGGCCACCTGCGCATCCGGCTCGGGGCACTGCAGAGCGTCCATGGCCCTTTCGAGCTTGCTGTCGATGTCCCAACCGCCGAGATGTTCTATCAGTTCAGTCAGCTCTCCCTGCCTTGCGATGAGGGCATTCATCTGCTCGTCATCCATAGGCTCGGCGAAGCGCATGTTGACCTCTTCATATTCTGCAAGGGCATCCATTACCTCCTGAACACCTTCCTGCACGACTTCCTTCACTGTCTTGGAGTCATCCAGCACAGGTTCCTGCGCAAGATAGCCTACGCTGTAGCCTGGAGCCCAGACGACCTCTCCCTGATAGGACTTCTCGATGCCGGCGATGATTTTCAGCAGGGTGGACTTGCCGGCTCCGTTCATGCCCACTATGCCTATCTTGGCTCCGTAGAAAAACGACAGATAGATGTCCTTGAGGATTACCTTGTTGTTGTGGGGCAGAATCTTGCCCACACCGTTCATCGAAAATATAATCTTCTCGTCCATGGCCGGTTCCTATTTGCCGAGCATTTTGATAATGGCTTCCACGCAGCCTTCAATGCCGAATTTGCTGCTGTTCAGACAAAGGTCGTAGCTTGCGCTGTCACCCCACTCCTTGAAAGTGTAATAATTGTAGTACGAGGCGCGGCGGCGCTCCTCCTGGTTGATGAACTTCTCAGCCTCCCTGTCCGTGAGCCCGCGCTTAGCGGCAATCCTTGCTACCCGGTCTTCCATTTCGGCTGTGATGAAGACGCTCAGCAGGCCTTCGCGATCCCTCAGCACATAGTCGGCACAACGACCCACGAAGATTCCCGAGCCCGCATCCGCAAGCTGACGGACAATGTCACTCTGCGTCTTGAAAAGGCCGTCCTCAGACACGGCACTGTCCTGGACATAGTTGTCCGCATAATTGCTGCTTTTCTGCCCCATGAAGCGTGCGAACAGGCCACTGCGTGCGGGCTGCTCGTCGTGTTTTTCAAAGAAAGCCGGAGAAAGGCCGCTTTCCTGAGCGGCTATTGCTATCAGCTCCCTGTCATAGACTTTGATATCAAGTCTGTCAGCAAGCATGTGGGCCACTTCCAGCCCACCCGCACCAATCCTTCGCCCGATGGTAATGAGAATCTGTCTTTCCATAATTGTTTATTCTAAGATGGCTCTTTCTTCTTGGCCAAAGGTTTTCATAAGGCGGCTTATCATCAGGAAAGCTATGACCGAAGCGATCAGGTCGGAAGCAGGCATACTCCACCACACTCCGTCAGTGCCCCAGAAGCCCGGGAAAATGATGAGGAAAGGTATGAGGAATATCAGCTGCCTGCTCAGGGACAGGAAGATGGCCTTGTTGACATAGCCGATGCACTGGAAGAAGTTGGACACTACTATCTGGAAGCCTACTACCGGGAACAGTGCCACGTCAATCCTCAGTGCGTGTGCGGCCATAGCCCTCAGGGTCTCGTCTCGCGTGAACAGGGACACGAGGGTTCCGGGAATCAGCTCTCCAATCAGGAATCCTATGGTTGTGGATATCGTGGCGCAGATTATGGTCATTTTCAACACCAGCTTGACCCTGTCATACTGCTTTGCGCCGTAATTGTATCCGGCGATGGGCTGCATGCCCTGAGTAAAGCCCAGAATAAGCATCACGAACAGGAATACGATGCGGTTTATTATGCCGTAGGCACCGATGGCCATGTCACCGCCGTGGGTCTGGAGCTGCCGGTTGATGAGGATGACGACGAAGCATGAAGCTACATTCATAAGGAAGGGAGCCATGCCAATGGACAGGGACCGCCGGGCGATCTTGATGTCGAAGTGGAAAATCTCGCGGCTGAAGTGCAGTACGTACTCTTTGTCGCTGAGAATCCTGGTGATCCATACCAGGGATACGACCTGCGCAAGCAGGGTGGCTATGGCAGCGCCCTGAATGCCCATCCTGAACCCGAAGATGAATATCGGGTCGAGGACGGTATTGAGGCCTACGGCGAGCAGGGTGGCGGCCATTGCCTTTCTGGGCTGTCCGCTGGCCCTGACGACTCCGTTCAGGCCATGATAGAGATGGGTTATTATGTTGCCGGCGAGAATGATGACCATATACTCCCGGGCGTAGGAAATCGTCACTTCGCTGGCGCCGAAGAAATAGAGGATGGGGTCGAGAAAGACCAGGCCGAGTATGGTAACCACCACACCTATGGCCACGTTCAGCATCACCACGTTCCCCAGCACCCTGTTGGCCATGTAGTAGTTCTTCTGGCCGAGCAGCATCGAAATCAGGGTGGCGGCACCTACCCCGACAAGGGTACCGAAAGCAGTGGAAAGGTTCATCAGGGGGAAGGTGACTGCAAGGCCGGCTATGGCCATAGGGCCTACTCCCTGACCGATGAATATGCTGTCGACCATATTGTACAAGCTGGCCGCGACCATCGCCACGATGGCCGGCATGGCATACTGCTTGAGCAATTTGCCGACGTTCTCGATCCCAAGTTCGGTAGGAATCATTCTCTCCTTCAAATATTATCTGCTCTTGGCGGTAAGAGCCGCAAGTGCAATTGAGTTCAATTTGGTGTCTATGCTGTCGGCGCGGCTTGAAAGCACGCAGGGAGCCGCTGCTCCTGCAACGATAGCAGCCAGCCTTACGCCCTTGACAAGCTGGGAATTGCTCTTGTAGAACACATTCGCCGACTCGATGTTGGGGAATACCAGGCAGTCTGCGTCGCCGGCCACCTCGCTCTTGAGCTTCTTGATGCCGGCAGCTTCGGGGTTAATTGCAACATCGAGAGCCAGAGGACCGTCACCGACGCAGCCTTTAATCTGCCCGCGGTCGCACATCTTGCTGAGGATGGCGGCATCTACACAGGCCTGCATGCCGGCCAGCATCTGCTCGGTAGCGGCCATGAATGCTACCTTCGGAGTCTGGATGCCGAATGCCTTGGCAGTAGAAACCACATATTTGGTTATGGCTTCTTTCTGCTTCAGGTCGGGAGCCGGGATTACGGCCATGTCGCCCAGAATGATAAGCTTGTGGTAGTTGGGGTTCTGTATCACGCTGACATGGCTCAGGACAGCCTTGGGAGGCAGCAGTCCGCGTTCCTTGTTGAGGATGCCGCGCATGTATTTGTCGGTGCTGCAGAGGCCTTTCATGAGGATGTCACCCTTGCCTGCATTGATAATGTCGATGGCCTGGGCGATGCTTGCCAGCTCGTCCTTGTTGTCAACTAACTCAAAAGCCCCGGCGTCCATGCCTTCCCTGGCACACACATCCTTTATCATATCTGCGTCACCCACGAGCGTCGCTTCCACGATGCCGAGAGAGCATGCCTTGTGGGCAGCTGTAATGGTATGGTCATCGACAGCCCACGCTGCCACCAGTCTTTTTTTCGGTTTCGAGCGCAGAGCCTCGAACAGTTGGTCGAAATTTGTAATCATATCGTTGGATTTAATTGTTTTCTTCTTTAATCACTTTTTCGCGAAGGGCGTTCACGATATTCATGGTATCGGTGGCGATGACAAGTTCCTCGTTGGTGGTAACGGCCATAACCTTGACCTTTGAAGAAGGCTTGCTGAGCTCTGCGTCCACGCCTCTCGTGCCTTCATTCTTTTCAAAGTCGAAATCGACGCCCA
>Ga0265299_10007031_pt1 | contig 10137 bp, 7 predicted proteins | sample AusTroGonzalo_MG_4_FD_193485 | JGI IMG/M metagenome (GOLD analysis project Ga0265299, IMG submission 193485) | Bovine rumen microbial communities from tropical cattle in Woodstock, Queensland, Australia - Gonzalo_02 | ecosystem: Host-associated > Mammals > Digestive system > Stomach > Rumen ...
TGGTCGTGACGCGGGGCTTGACGAAGTCCCAGCCCATGTTTCCGAATTCACCGTCGCCAGGCGTAAAGTCGCTTGGTTTAAAGCTAAAGCGCTTCCAGCTGGATTCTAGATAGTCGACGTACTTTGTTTTGCCGGTCGGTTCTTCGAGAACTTCGATGGCAAAGCCGAGTTCGCCGGAGCCTTTGGCGTAGAAGGCGATAGAGTCGATGCCTTCGAAACTTGACGGGAGGCGGTTTAAGCGGGTGCCGATCATCGACCATTTGCCGTTCTTTTGGGACGTGCTCTTCCAATGGAAAACGTAGCCGTTGCGTTCGTCGCTCAGTTCGAAGGCTTCGTTTGCGTTTTCGTTTGTGGGCGTTGTCGTGACATTGGAATCTTGCGGGGCGAAGTACCATTCGCGTTTGCCGTCGGCGTAGTCGATTGCGGATTCGAGCGTTTGACTTTCGAAGTCGATGAGCGTGACGGAGTGGAGGGCGGTTACGAGCGAGTCGGGGAGGTCTTGCCAAATGTCGCTTGCGCAGGCTTTGTTGCTGGTGTTGTCGCTATTGCTGGAACTGCCGCTAACATTACAGCTTGCGTCGATGGCGGCAGTCTTGCCCCAGTACATCACGATGCTTTCGACGGAGGTTGTTCCGTTGATGCGGATTTGCAGTTCTGCCTGCTGCAAGGAATCGCTCCAGAATGCTTTCTTGAAATCAAGACGGTTACCGCTTTGGTCGGTGATGCGGATGTCGTTTCCGTTTTTCATCGTTTCGCTAAAGTCGAAGTTCATAGCGTTGAGGCGGACGAAGACGACGGTGGTATCTGCGATGGGCTTCATCCATTCGGAGATGGTGGAGTCGAGCGGAATGATGCGTGAATGAGCCCATTGTTCTAACTGTTCGTTTTCAAGCGTCGGCTTTTCGAACGTTTGCATTTCGTTGGATGTGCCTGCTAAAACTTGCGCGGAACCTTCGCCGATGGCTGCCTGGTCGTCAGAGAGTATGGCTCGGATTTGGTAGTTTGCGGGCGGGAGCGAGTCGAGCGTGAATTCGCCCTTGTCGTTTGTCTTAATGAGTTTGTCTGTGCCGTAGATTTGTACCCATGCAAAATCGGCATCCTCGGGAAGTTCTGCTTTGCCCGTCACGGAACCGAGCGTTTCCATCTGGAGCGTCGTCGCTTTGTTCTTTTTCAATTCGCTAGCGGAGATTTGCTGGAATACGCCTGCGTTGCCGTCGATGATTTCGATGTAGCCTTTGTCGAAGTTTTCGGCGTCAATGGCGATGGTGCCGAGCGAATCGGCGGTAAGTTCTAGAACGTCGCTTTGTGAATGTTCCGAAGATCCTTGTACGTACCAAAGCGGGCGCACTTTGGCGACGGCGTATGCGGCTGGTTTTGAATCCAAGTTGACAACGTTGATGAGGCAAGCGTTTTCTGTTTCGACGGTGCTGGCGCCGGCAACTTGCTTGTCGGAAGAACAGGCGAAAAATAAAATGCAAGAGACGAGGGCTAATGATTTTTTCATGCTTTCCTCGCATTTTCTTTTGAAGTTTTTTTGTCTGAAATATCGGCGACCGGGTACAGCGAAAAGATGAACTGCATGACTTTTTTGGGGGCTTCGACTTCGGCCACGCGCTTTTGCACTTGCCTGCGGAATTCTTGCGTCATTTCGACGAGGTCTTCGAGGCATTCGTCATCAACGCAGGCGAGGATCGATGAGATGTTGCGTTCGGCGGGAGGAATGTTGACGAGAGCGTTTTGGGCCAACGTCAGTAGTTGATTCTGGTAACTGCGGATGGCACTTGTTTTGGAGGCCCCTGCCGAAGTAAAGTTTGCGGTCGTGACGGCGTAGCGTTCGGAGGCAAGTGGCGTGATCATCTTGAGTTCTTTCAAGACTCGAATCGCTTCTTTGACCTGGTCTTCGGAAATGGCGGGCGTGATTTGTTTGACGAGCGTGCGGACGTCCGCTTTTCCGCCATTGATTTCGATGATGGAACGCACGACGGGAATCCACCAGCGGCTAAGAAATAGAATTTCGTTGGAGTCCAACTTGCGGAGACTGACGTCTTGCAATGCAAGAGCCATTTTGTAAAGTTTATCTTTCTTTGCCTTGGATTTGGTTCGTGAGGCTGCCACCAGGATTTCGAAAAGTTCTCCGTCGCGACCCTTTAGTCCAAGTAGTTTTTTAGAAAGTGGGATGCTTTGTACCGGAAGGTGCGATTCCTTGTTGAGGACTCGGAAAACCTGACTTGTCTCGAGACCGAGCTTTTGACCCATCATTTTGTAGGAAAATAGCGGAAATTCCAACTTTTTCTGCACAAAAAAGTTTTTTAACAGGTCTCTGTAATCACCAATTTCGTCAATATTCAACATAACCACATCCCTTTTCTATGAAATAGATTTTTTGGGCTGGCAGAGGCGTTTTATGGGTGCTTTTTCTATGGACGGAATGTCAATATGACGAAAATCACGCTCGAAACAGAAAAAAATTTTGTTTTTCTTACATCTGCGCAATTTTTCTCAATAAAATCTAACTTATGACCAAGAAACAAAAGGCGGCTAATTATGCAGAAAGAAGATATCTACGTTCTCAAGCAAGTTGTGCTCTTTACGGTAATTGCAGTTGTACTTGGTTTTGTATATGGATAATTTAAAATAAAATTTGGTGTATATGCGTAAAGTCGGTGCGGTTTTTTCTGCATCGACTTTTTTGTTTGTAAAAGATTTTATATTGCAGTTAGTCTGAACGACAATGAAGAAGTCGATTAAAAAGGGACTATTAAATGCCTGCTGAAATAAAGATTCTTGAACGTGCTGAAATGTTTTTGCGTAAACTCTCTAGTGGAGTAAATCCTCTGACTGAGGAAGCCTTGCCGGAAGATGATGCCTGCCGACAGGAAAGAATTAGCAAGTGTCTTGTGTATGTTGCCGATTATTTAAAGCAGAAAGTCATGCCGTCGATGGCGCCGCAAGAAAAACCGAAAGCAATTAAACCTGCAAAAGTTTTAAAGCAACGCCCAGTACGTGAAGTGGCGGATAAAGAACTTGTCCTGACTCCTGAAATGTTGTCTAGATTTGAATATACCTCAAATCCGGTTTCTGTTTCTGGTTTTGTCCGTCGATTGAATACGTTGATTCCGCATGGTAGTGGAATGATTCCGTTTGTTTATGCCGACGTGGCGGAAGTGCTTTCGAGAGAAGGAATTCTCAAGAAGGAAGAAGGCGAAAAGGGTAAGGATTTGAACTTGCCGACGCAGCGCGGCGAAGAACTTGGCTTTGTGCGCGTTGAAGCGGATATCCGTGGCCACCATTCTGTTTTTACGGAATGCATGGTGCCGGCCCAGAAGTTTATTTTGGATAATATTCAAAAGTGCGTGGCTCAGGCGAACGAACGCTTGGCGAGACGCAAAGAACGTGCGGAATCTGGAGAAACAGGCCGTAGTGGAAAAGAAAAATTCCATGTGACCGAAGACCAGATCAAGAACTATCCGACGGACGAAGCTCCGGTTCCTGTGAGTGAAATCGCTAGGCGTTTGAACGATTTGCTTCCGCAAAATTCCAACGTTGAAAAGATTTATTTTAAGACGATTCGTGATTGGTTTGTGTCGCAGAATTATTTGGAAGAACGCCGGAATGCACTCGGAAAGATTTTCTTTGTGCCGACGGAAACGGGTTCGCAGAATGGCATTGTGACGGAATCGCGCGTGGGCAAGAATGGCGAAAATTATGATGCTGTCTTGTACAATGGCGCTGCCCAGAGGCTTGTGCTCGACCACGTGAACGAACTGTAGTGTGGTTTTAAAGGTGACCGTGTGAAAAATGCCGCCTGGTGGGGCGGCTTTTGTCATTCTCGCGACCTGTAGTGAGCTTGTCGAACTAAGGCGAGGATTCATTGATGATGCGCGATTACCTCAATCGGCGGAGTCCGCGAGGCATCGGGACTTCCTTGCCGTCTTCACCGAGCAAGTAGATGTTGTCAAGACTGATGAATCCCTTGCCGCTGTGGCGGGCGCGGAACGCAAAGTTCTTGATCTTGGTCGGGTCGAGCTGCGGGATGGTCTTGCCCCAGCCTTCCTGCTTCATGTTTTCCCAGATGAGCGTGTCGCGAGTCCAGTTGCCACGCGTGTTCTTGAGGCGGATCATGAATTCGTCGTAGTCTTCGACTTGACCCGACATGATTTGCAGTTCGATGTAGCCTTGCGGATTGTTGTGCGTCGTGGAGTAATCGAATACGATACCGACGGACTTTTTGACTTCTTCAGGAACGGCGTAATAAGCGCCGGAGTAGTTCGGCCAGCCGAGATTAGGCGGTTGTTCGACGATGAAGTCGTGGCGGATGTAGCCGCCGAGAGGCGGATTGCCGTTGATAATCTTGGCGTCCATGGAGGTGGCGTTGTCACCGTTCACGACCGGGAACCAAGGCACGTCATCAATGCTTCCGTCAAAGTTCTGCATGACGCTTGTAGTGCGGTAGGCGCCGCGGATGCGGAACGGAACCTTGATAGTCGTTTTCTTCTTGTTCTTGCCGGTAAGCGTAATCTTGATTTCCTGAGCGCCCTTCACGACTTTGTCTGTGACGGGAACTTTGACGTGGAAACTTTCGATGGACGAATTCCACTTGCCATCATCCGGCGTGGCGTGGATGGTGAGCGGCTTCTTTTCCCACTTGTCGATTTGAACATCGGCTCCGGCGAGTTCTCCGCCATCTTGCACCGCAGTTACGAAGAGGTCGAGCGTATCGCCTGCGGTCATCACTTTCTTTTCGAGGGCGATGGCGAGAGCTTCAGGGGCGCTTGCGTTCTGCTGGGCGGGATTCATGCGGACAACGACGGTTCCAAACGGCGGAACTTCAATGTCGCGATTCTTGCCTTCGAGACGTCTACCGCTCGGGCCCATTTTCGGATACGGGTAAGCTTTTCGTTGGTCGCCAATCCACTTGAACTGATCCGCTCCAAAGACGTCGACTTCGATATGGCCGTTGGCGCTCGGCTTTTTCTTTTCGCTCTTGCGGTCAATCTGGACAATTTGTTTTTCGTCGGTCATGTTCACGAGAAGAACATTGCAGTTCGCGCCTTTGCAGATAGCATAAGGCGTGACGGAAGCTGTGGTGCTCTTGACGGGAACGACGGCGTAGCCGCTTTCTAAGAAGCGTTTGAATGCCATATAGACACCGTAATATTCGGCGGTGGGTTCCAAGCTTGCCCACTTGTTCCAGGAACCTTCCTTGACGAGAGCGGTCATGCTGATGGTGCCCCACGTGTGGTCCGGACCTTCAAAAACGTTACCGAAAGCGTCCCACGGGAGTGCCTGGAAACGGTCGCCAAAGCGGACGGCATACTGTGCGAAGATGTTGGCGATACCGGCGGCTTGCGGGTAGTCCATCCAAATCTGTGAGCCTTGTACGGACGTGCTGAATTCCGAGAGGAATACGCGGCGTTTGCCTTCGAGATACTTGTTCATCCAGGCGTTGAGCGTGTCTGCGTTCTGCGCCACATCAAGGCTTGCCTTGAGCATGTCCTTGGCGTTCAAGTTTTCGGGAGCCCAGTACGGATAAGTGTGCAAGTCCACAACGTCGAGGTAGCGCTTGCCATCGGCTTTTTCGGCTTCGCCGACGATGCGCAAAAATTCGGCCATCCAGTATTTGCCATCGTTGAGGCCTGCGCCTTTCTGTAACATCTTGTGCGTGCTGAAAAGCGGTCCGTGCAAAATGATGCTCGGGTCGACGGCCTTCATGGCGCGGGCGTATTCGATAAAGCGTGCGGCGTAATGCCTTGCCGATAGCGGGCCGGATTCTTCCCATTCGCCATCGAGTTCGTTACCGATTTGCCATTGCTTGATGTTGTACTTTTTTACCTTGTTGGCGTACTTGACCCAGGCGGCAGCTTCCTTGGACGTGCCTGTGCCAGCGTTCACGCAAATGACGGCTTGAGCCTTTTGACCGTTCACGAGTTTCGGGAGGCCGTTGATGTACGTCATGAATTCTTCGAAGTGCCACTTGATGTTTGTCCAGTCGGTGCGCGGCGTGTCGCCGTTGCGGGTGGACATGGCGAAGAACTTGTAATCGTTCCCGGCGAGCAAATCGTCAGAGCCGCTATAGAGCTTCATTTCGCGAATCTGCACGCCTTTAGACGGAAGGTCGGTCGTCTTGAACTTTACGGCAACATAGCGTGCTCGCGTTGTCGGGAACTTGTACTTGGTCTGGTTGCCTGTAACCTTGACCGTGCCCCATCTCTTTAACTTGTTTTCGGCGTGCTGATGAACGCCCGGATAATCAGCGTAGTCTTCGGTCCAGTACGAAAGATCAAAAGACTTCGGGCGGAGATTGCCCCAGTCGATGATGATGGAGTCGAGATCCTTCTTTTCGGGGAATTCGATGACAACCCAAGGCGGATCCTTCGGGTCCAAAATTTCGCCCCACCACATGGTGTTCATGTTGTTGTCGGCAAGGTGGCTACGACGGATAAAACCGTAATTGTCCTTGGTGGTGCCACGGTAAATCGTTTCGCCCAAGAATCCCGGAGCCCAGCTTTCTTCGCTTGGCGTCCAAAGGCCTGTGCTGTCGTATTTTCCGGCGCCGTTCCAGTGGTAGTCATTGCTCAAGCTTCCGTTCGGGAAACGGAAAATCGTGTAGCCACCATCGACGAGGGCGGGCGTCATGTCGTAATAGCGGGTGGGCGGATTCCAGATGGCAAGATCTGCGCCCATCATGTTCTGTTTGTTGATGACGATGCCTGGATGGGTGTCGTCAACTTCGATGACGTTCTGTGCTGCAAAAACAGGCGTCGCAGAAAGTGCGAACGCCGTCCCGCACAAAAAATTCTTGATATCAAATTTCATAAAAGCTCCTCAAAAATGGGGTAGGGCTTAATTTTTAAAATTTAATGAATTTTAAGTTCGATGAAATTTTCGTAATGGTCGGATGTATAGTAGATGATGCAATCGCTTTGGTAAACGAGGCGCTTTGAGCCACGATTCTTTGCAGAGTAATCGACGTCGGCTTCGTGGTAGGATCCCTCTGGTAATGTTTCGTGGTAATTGCTTGCATTGGAGGCGTAATTATTGAATTTGTCGCCGCCAATCATGACGCCGATGGTTTCCCACGGGTTAAAGTTCCACTTTTCAAAAGTCTTGCCGGTCTTGGATTCGTAAAGCTTTTGTCCTTCGCTTTTGCCAACATAATTAGAGGGCAATTTGTCGAACTTGCACAAGTATGCGGCTACGGAATCGCGGGTTGTGTACTTGCCGGATTCTTGGACTGCTTCGTAGATGCTTGCGTAATAGATGCTGTCTTGAACGCGGATAATGCTATCTAGATTGCTTGTATTTGCACATGTTGCATTGCCACATTCATCAGGTGGACCATATTCCCAACAACTGACAAGAACCAGTTGACATTTGTCGTCGTTGGATACTGTTGGTGACGAACAGGATGATGCTAAAAAGGCTGTGGCTGCGGCAAGGCCTAGCTTGAGAATGCTCTTAAAATTCATGTTTTAAATGTAATATAAATTACACTCCGCGCATTTCCGGATTCCAGACAATCTTGTGCAACTGCACTTGGAATCGGGCGTTGTTTGCGGTCATGACTTTGCTTGCAAGCATCCAGTTGACGATGTGTTTGTTGGAAAGCTTTCCGAAAACAGGTGAAATGAAAATGTGTGGCATGGAAGTTGCCACGGAACCCGCGGCGGTTCCTGCAGCGGGCGCGAGATTTGTATCGCGCGAGGCCTTACGTTGCGAAAGTTCTGTCACGACTTTTTCGGCTTCGTCAAGATCCTCGACCGTCCCGACAACAAACTTGAGTACGTCTTGCGAACCGAGCGTTTCCAAGTTTTCCATCTTCATTTTCGAAGACATACCGCTGCTTTGGCACTTCCAATCCATCGTGTAGAAAAGTCCTGGCAGCTGCCATTTGCAAGGAACTGTTCCGTTCGTTTCGATGTTGACGAGGAATCCTGATTCGCTTAACTTTGTCAGCAATTCATCGATGCCGGGATGTAATAGCGGTTCGCCGCCAGTGAGCGTTACGCATTTCACGCCGCTCTCGTTACGGTAAGATTCTACAGCCGCAAAAACTTCATCGACGCTCATCGTCTTGAAGTCGTTGCCTTCGACGGCGTACATGGAATCGCAATAGCTACAGCGCAAGTTGCATCCGTGAAGTCGCACGAATACAGCGGCAAGGCCAGTCCTTAAGCCCTCGCCTTCGATGCTCTTGAATATTTCGGAGACTTTCATAAAATCAATGGTTGTATGTTACTGGATCCTTCGGGCTTGCCCTCAGGATGACAACTTCAAAGCGTTAAACTTCGTACTCGACGATGTTGCCTTCGCTTTCTTGAATTTGCACTTTGTAGCAGTGCGGCACGCGTTCGCAAATCCAGCGGGCCATATTTTCTGCGGTCGGATTCACGTCGATGATTTCGTTCAAGAACTGGTGATCGAGCTTGCCGTGTACCAATTCCTTGATGCGGGAAAAGTCAACGACCATGCCGTTTTCGTCGAGCGTTTCGGACTGGCAATAAACCGTGATGACCCAGTTGTGACCATGCAGTCTGCTGCACTTGCTTTCGTAGGGGAGCGCAAGCTTGTGGGCTCCAGAAATTTCCATTCGCTTGATGACTCTGTACATGATTACGCTCCGTAAATCGTGGTGTCGTTGATGCCTGCTTCGGCGAGGGCTGCCTTGCGTTCAATGCAGGTGGCGCACTTGCCGCAATGGATTTCTTCGCCTTTGTAGCAAGACCATGTTTCGCTGTAATCAATGCCGAGTTCTTTTCCGCGGCGGGCGATGTCTGCCTTGGAAATTTCGGTGTAGGGCGCATCAATGGTGATGCCTGCGTAAGTGCCTGCGGCAATCGCGTTTGACATGTGGTCGACAAACGTCTTGCGGCAATCGGGGTAAACTTCGTGATCGCCAAAGTGGTTCGCCATCATCACCTTGGTAAGTCCCTTACTTTCGGCAAGTCCTGCGGCCACCGAGAGCATAATGCCATTGCGGAACGGCACTACCGTCGACTTCATATTTTCAGAAGCGTAACTCCCTTCGGGAATCGCATCTGCACCCGAAAGTAACGACGACGTGAAGTAATCGCGCATGAACTTCAGCGGTATCGTGAGGTGCGGGATTCCTAGCTTTTCGCAGTGGAGTTTGGCAAACGGAATTTCTTTATCGTTGTGGTTGCTGCCGTAGTCAAAAGAAACGGCGAGAGCGATTTCGGAAGCACGGTCATAGAGCAGAGTGACGCTGTCCATGCCGCCGGATAAAATCAGCAAAGCATTTTTCATTGATGTTCCTAGTTTTGTTTAATGTCAGGATGGGTTTCGAACTGACATCGCCAAAGATAGAAATATGCGCCACTTTTGAAAGGGGGCTTGTACTTAGAATTATTAGGGGATGATGCGAATATTTGTCTTTTTTGTCAAAAACTTTTTATTGACGAAATATAACGGGTACGAGGCGAAAAGCGAAATCAGGAGAATCATAACGCAAGCGGAATTTTTATCGAGATAGTCCAGGAAAATGAAAAACAACTTGTAGAGATAGATATGGCACAGATATAGCTCTAAGGACATCAGTCCCATGACTGTAAATATTTTACCAACCGTATCCCATTTTTCAAAGAACTTTGCCAATGCGATACATAAAACCGGTGTAAGGATCAGGTAGGGCAAATAGGCGAGGGAACAAGTCTGCATGGAACTGGGGAGAAAATTCATAAAGAAAATCAAAGCGCCGATGGCGACAGCTGTTACAGACCCAATTAGAATTTTTCGTTTTTGGGTGAGTTCAATATTGCAACCATCTTTTGCCCAATGGCCAAAGACTGCGCCGATAAAGAATATCGGGAGCCTTGCAATCGTGAGGATGGTGAATCCGCCAAAGTTCTTGTTGTTGTAAGCGAAAACGCAAATCAAGGCGTAGATTAAAATGAGGGCGAGACCTGCGCCAATGAAAGCAAGCGAGGCTTTTATTCCATGTGTTTTGAATAACTTAAAGTATAGTGGGAATATGGCGTACAAGAATATGATGCAAGAAATAAACCATGTTTCGTCTTGTCGTCCAATCCAATAGCCAAGTGTTGAAGCTCTGAGAATGAATGCGCTAAAATTCGTGGCGCTAAAGTCCATTTGGGTCAAAAAGACAATTCCAAGCAC
>Ga0265299_10007035_pt1 | contig 10136 bp, 3 predicted proteins | sample AusTroGonzalo_MG_4_FD_193485 | JGI IMG/M metagenome (GOLD analysis project Ga0265299, IMG submission 193485) | Bovine rumen microbial communities from tropical cattle in Woodstock, Queensland, Australia - Gonzalo_02 | ecosystem: Host-associated > Mammals > Digestive system > Stomach > Rumen ...
ACGCACAATGCGGAAACGGAAACCGCTTGCGAGAGTTACGAATGGTACGGCACGACCTACACGCAGTCGGGCACATATACGTATGCTTACGACAACGCTGACGGTTGTGCCAGCGTGGACACGCTGCACTTGACAGTCTACTACGGCACCCACAATGCGGAAACGGAAACGGCTTGCGAGAGCTACGAATGGCACGGCACGACCTACACGCAATCAGGTACATATACGTATGCTTACACCAACAATGACGGTTGTTCCAGTGTGGATACCTTGCACCTGACTGTCAACCACGGCACGCACAATGCGGAAACGGAAACCGCTTGCGAGAGTTACGAATGGTACGGCACGACCTACACGCAGTCGGGCACATATACGTATGCTTACGACAACGCTGACGGTTGTGCCAGCGTGGACACGCTGCTCTTGACTATTAATCCTTCGTACGCAATTGATGATTATATCACCATTTCGGAAGATGAGCTGCCCTACACATACGGCGATACTGTCTTTGACATCGGAACTCCGGAATCATCCGTTTTCCATTATCAATTGTCCACTGTGAACGGTTGCGACAGTATCGTGACGTTGCATCTTACTATCACCGTTGGCATAAACGACCATCAAACTGTGGAGTTCAAGGTCTATCCGAACCCGACATCGAATGTGGTCAATGCACAATGCATAACGCATGACGCGGAATTCTCGGGTGGAGAGATTCAGGTAGTGGATATGTACGGAAAATGGGTGCGAACCGTAACGTTTGATGGCGAATCTACGCAGATTGACCTTTCGGATTTGGCCGCTGGGGTCTATTTCGTGAAATGGGTGCTGGATAGCCAGACCATTGCCGTGCGGAAGGTTGTGAAACAATCATAAAGGTCCATTGTAGAGACGTGGTGTATCACGTCTCTACAATGGGATATACCTATGCTTCCAGAACGAGTTTGTAGTCCGTGGGCAGGCTGAAATTTCGGACGAATTCTTCCGGATTCACCTTTGCTGCAAAGTTGAAGAAGTCGGAGTAGAAGACTTTGTCCTTCTCGAAAATGCGGATGTTAAAAGGCGTTTTGCCCGAATTTTTTTCTAATAAATCCTTGATTTGCAGGGCTAAGGAGCCGGTGATGTCGCGCAGTTGCAACTGGAGCTGAACCCCTTTGCAGAGTTTTTCGTAAACTTCGTTGAGCGGGTAAATGGAAACGGGGTTGATATCGTATCGTATCACATCTTGCTGCGTGATTTTATCTTTCCAGGAGTTTTGCTTCACAGAGGCGTTCACGAACACGCGGTTGCCTGTTTTGAGCAGCCAGGCATATTTTTCAAAGTTGGAGCCGCGCAGGAACCAGGTCCAGGTGCCGTTGTTGTCCTCCAAAACCACTTTGCCGTAAGGATTTCCGGTTTTGCTTACGCCACTCATCACACTGCTGACGATGCCGGCCACCATAATGCCTTTGCCGCTTTGTACAATGCGAGCAAGGAAATCTGTGTCTTCCATCATCGACATGTCCGCATTGGCAAAACTGTCAATGATGACCTGGTATTCCTTCAGTGGGTGTCCGGAAATGAAGAAACCTGCCACCTCCTTTTCGTATTTGAGTTGGTCGTAGTAGTTCCACGGGTCGCACTGGGGAAACACAAACGTCTCTTCAGCAGCTCCGGATGTCTCCTCGGACATTTCAGAGAAAATGTCAATTTGGGTGGCGTTCTTCTCTTTCGATGATGCGCGGGAAATCAGCATGTCGATGGTGTTGCGGCCTTTGTCGTTGGTGATGAAATACTGCGCCCGGTGAATGTCGGGGAAGCAGTCGAAGGCACCGGCGTATGCGAGGGATTCCAGGCAACGCTTGTTGCAGCTTCCGAGGTTCACGCGCTCGAAGAAATTCAGGATGCTGGTGTAGGGACCGTTGGCGTTGCGTTCTTCCACAATGCTGTTTGCCGCGCTGAACCCGACTCCTTTCAACGCCGCCAATCCAAAGCGGATATCTCCGTCTTTGTTCACGGTGAATGTCTCGTCCGATTCGTTGATGTCGGGACCCTTGACCACGATATTGCTCTTCTGGCAATCGTCAATGTAGGTGGTGATTTTCTTGATATCGGTGACGCTGTTCGTCAAGTTCGCGGCCATGAATTCAGCGCGGTAATGCGCTTTGAGGTAGGCTGTCTGATAGGCGACCCAGGAATAGCAGGTCGCATGGGATTTGTTGAAGGCGTAGGAGGCGAATTTCTCCCAGTCGGCCCAGATTTTTTCCAGCACTTTCGCATCGTATCCGTTGGCGGTGCCGCCGCTGATAAACTTGGGCTTCAGGGCATCCAGCTTGTCTTTCAGCTTCTTACCCATAGCCTTACGTAGCGTGTCTGACTCGCCTCGGGTGAAGTTGGCCAAGAGCCTTGACAATAACATCACCTGCTCCTGATACACCGTGATGCCGTAGGTGTCTTTCAGGTATTTTTCCATCACGGGGATGTCATACTCTATGGCTTCGCGTCCTTGTTTGCGATCGATAAATTGAGGAATGTAGTCCATCGGCCCTGGACGGTAAAGGGCGTTCATGGCGATAAGGTCCTCAAAGGTAGAAGGTTGCAGCTCACGGAGATATTTCTGCATACCGCCGGATTCAAACTGGAACGTCCCTATGGTGTCTCCTTCGCAATAGAGTTTGTATGTTTCAGGGTCGTCCAACGGGATATGGTCGATGTCAACATCCACTCCTTTGGATTTCTTGATGTTGGAGATGGCCTCTTTGAGGATGGTGAGCGTGGAGAGACCTAAAAAGTCCATCTTGATCAACCCAACGTCCTCAATCACAGAACCTTCGTACTGAGTGACAATGATGTCCTCTTTCGCCTCTTTGTCTTCAACGGTGGAGAGGGGCGCAAATTTGGTGAGGTCGTCAGCTCCGATGATGACGCCGCAGGCGTGGATGCCGACCTGCCGCACCGTCCCCTCTAATTGGCTGGCATAGTGGATGATGTCGTGCAGGCGAGGGCTGCTGTCGTAGGCGGCCTTGAACTCGGGAACGTTTTCCAAGCAGGTCTTGATATTGACTTTCGGGGCTTTGTGGGTCTTCGGATCTTCGGGCAACTTAGCCGGAATCATCTTGGTGAGCCGGTCCGATTCGGGAATGGGCAGGTCGTGTACGCGTGCCACATCCTTGAGACTCGACTTGGTGGCCATGGTGCCGTAGGTGATGATATGCGCCACTTTCTCCTTGCCATACTTCTTGGTGATCCAGTCCAAGATCTTGTATCGTCCCTCGTCATCAAAATCAACATCAATATCGGGGAGGGAAATACGGTCGGGATTGAGGAAACGCTCAAACAGGAGGTCATACTTTAATGGATCTACATCGGTGATTTTCAGGCAGTAAGCAACCACAGAACCGGCGGCGGAACCACGTCCGGGACCTACTGACACGCCCATGGCACGGGCTGCCGCGATGAAGTCCTGCACAATCAGGAAGTAGCCCGGGAAGCCCATGTTGCGCATCACGCTCAATTCGAATTCGATGCGCTCGAGGATTTCGGGGTCCAAGGGGTCGCCGTAACGCTGCAACGCACCCTCCATGGTGAGCTTGTGCAGGTAGTCGGCCTCCAACTTGATACGATAGACACGTTCCAGTCCACCTAACTTCTCGATGCGCCCTTCTCCGCCTTCGCCACTTTCGAACTCGGCGCGCAAGTCTTCTTCGCTGAAACGCTGTTTGTAGCTTTCCACCGTGCCGAACTCTTCGGGGATTTCGAAAACCGGCATGATAGGAGCGTGCTTTAGCTGGAAAACCTCCACTTTATCGACAATCTCTTGCGTGTTGGCCAGAGCCTCGGGCACGTCAGCGAAAATCTCGGCCATCTCGTCAGGGGTCTTCAGCCACTCCTGCTTGGTGTAGTGCATGCGGTCGGTGTCATCGAACTTTTTGCCGGTACTGAGGCAGATCAACCGGTCATGCGCCTCGCCGTCCTCCTCGTTCACGAAGTGCACGTCGTTGGTAGCGATGACTTTGGTGTTCGTCTCCGCCGCCAGACGTAGAATGCCTTCGTTAGCGATTTTCTGCTGCTCATAAACGGTACGGTCCCCGCCCGGCTTGTCTGTTTTATGTCGCTGTATCTCAAGATAATAGTCGTCTCCGAAAATATTCTTGAACCACATCACAGCTTCCTTTGCCTTGTCGTAGTCCCCGTTGGTGATGTTGCGCGGGACTTCTCCGGCAAGACAGGCGGACGAGACAATCAACCCCTCATGGTACTGCTCTAAAAGCTCGCGGTCGATGCGCGGACGATAATATTTGCCGTCAATCCAGGCCTGCGAAATGATTTTGCAGAGGTTATGGTACCCCTGTTCGTTTTTTGCGAGCAAAATCAAGTGATAGCCGCTTCCGTTTTCCTTGTGCTCTTTCACCAACCGGCTGCCTTCCGGGTTGGTGTTCGTCTTGCGCGCCACGTAGGCCTCGCACCCGAAGATGGGCTTGAAGATCATCTCCTTCAGATGGGCGATTTTTTCTTGACATTCCGCGATTCCCGCTTCCTCGGTCAGCTCGGACAACTGCTTCTCCAAGGCTTTGATCTCGTCCTTTACCTTGCCGTTTTTCTTGCTTACCGTATCGGAAAACTCCTTGATGCCGTACATCACACCGTGATCCGTGATGGCCATGGCGTTCATGCCGTTCGCCAGACATTTGTCAATCAACGCCGGAATGGCCGACATGCCATCAAGGATGGAATATTGCGTATGCACATGCAAATGCGTAAACTTACTCATAACCTATTGTTTTCTATCAGTATTAGTCATAAATAATAACCCCCTAACCCATTAACCCACTAACCTACTAACCCACTAACCTTCCTACAAATTATCCCTGAAGTCATCATGCAGATTGAGCTTGAGCACGTCGCGGAGGGTGGAGGATTTCACATTGATGGTGAACTGCCAGCCTTTCCGGTAGCCTATCGGAATCCAGTTGAAGCTCATCTCCCAACAGTGCATGTCGCGGTAAATGTCTATGGAGGTGTACGACAGCGATTTCTGAACAAAGTCGTAACCGGTAGTGAAGCCCACTCTCCATTTCTTGGTGATGTTTATTTCGCCTTGCACGTTAAGGGTATGCACCATGTTGTCTTTATAGGGTTTCAGTTTTTCGTCGTTGTAGAGTGCCCTGTAATAGTCTGGATTGTCATTGATGCCGTAAGTAAAGGTGTAGTTCAGGGTGAACGACCAGGGCAATCGCGCTTTCTGCCGTTCGGGGTCTTTCGATTTGAAGGTGTTGTGGTCGATGCGGTAATTCAGGGATACCGTGTAGGTTCCGGAGGAGAAGCGCAACAAGCGACGGTTGGCCTGCCATTCCGTGATGTTCACCCGACGGCCCTCTTGGTTGATAATGTAGGGATCGAATACGAAACTGTAGGTGAGGTAAAGTTGCTTGAAAAGCGTACTTCTTCCCGAGATGGTGAGCGGAGACCATCTTAAGGAGTCCGCGGCAAAGTCGTAGTACATGGAGATGTTCAGGTTGTCGATCAAGGGTATCTTTTTCAGTCCGGTGACAGTGTCTTTCTTCGATTTGACTTTGATTTCCAGATTGTTGCCGAAAGACAGTTGTGCCCTTGCTGACATCCGGTTGGTGCCGCCCCCGAAAATCGAGTTGTCGTAGTAGTTGTAATTCACGATTTCACCCGTCACAGGATTGACATATTGCCCGACGTTCCGGCCGTTGAGGTTCGGCTGGAAGGTGAAGTTCAGGGTCGGGGTGATGATATGGCGGATGGCATTCAACCCACCTTTCTTGAAAACGTACATCACATAAACCTTCGTGGTGAGGTTCGAGGAAATCGACAAATCGTGCACGGCACCGAATTTGCGGTTGAAGTACTGTTGCAGCACAGGTACGGATTCCGCTTGCGTGCTGTCCCAGGTCATCCCGCGGGTGTAGTGCTGCAAGTACCATTTCTCTGTCAGGGTGACCGAGGTGTTCCAGTTGATGGTCTTGGCGATTTTGATGGGGATGGTGAGCGGGATGGTGTGCATCATGCCGGTCTCGAACTGCTGCCAAGTGACGGGATGGAAGAAAAGCGAGTCCGTCGTGTTCACCTGCCCGACAAGCTGCGATGACCATTTCAGGGATATGTTGTCGTACCATTTCAGGCTGCCGGACTTGTTTTTTTTGCGGAAAGGATAGAATTGCGCCACCGACATGTTGATGTTGGGCAGTTTCAGGTTGACGGCGTGTGTGCTGGTGTTCTGCGAGTAGGAGATCGTGGCATCCACAAAGAAAAAGTCCGCAGCGGAGGTGGAAAGGTTGACCGAGGAGGTGAACTGGTTGGAGAGGTAGTCCTGCGCCGAGGTCATGGTGTATTTGGCGTAGTTGGAGCTCTGCATGTTGATGTGCGCAGTGAAGCGGGTGCGCGGATGCGACTTGTTGTCTTGCTTGTGGTCCCAATAGATTTTGTAACTGTTTGTTTTCTGGAAGTTCTCTTTGTCGATAGGATCGCCGGTGAGGATGCGGGAGTATCCGAGCTCCACGACGCCTGCGCACTTGTAGCGGAACGCGTAGTTCGATTTGGCCTTCACCCCCCAGCTACCGCGGGTGTAGATGTCAGCCGACAACAGCAGGTCGATGTTATCGTTGATGGCAAAATAGAAACCGAGGTCGTTGAGGTAGAAGCCCATGGAACCGGACTGGCCGAAGGAGGGCATCACCAAGCCGGAGCGGTGCTTGTCGTTGATGGGGAAGAACCCGAAGGGCAATGCCAGTGGGGTAGGGATGCCGGTGAAACTCAAATAGGCCGGTCCGATGAGGATTTTGTCGTGCTGGATGACCTTGGCTTTGGAGAAGGTGAGCTCGTAATGCGGGTCGTGCAATTCGCAGGTGGTGTACTTGCCTCGCTTGATGAAGGCCACATTGTCGCCCATTTTCTTGACCTGCTCCCCATGGATGTAGCCGTCGTCCTGTGAGGTGATGACATGGGAGATCTTTCCTTTTTTTGTAGTAAAGTTGTATTTGATCTCGCGGGCGTAGTAGTCGGTGCCGGCCTGGACAAACACGGGATTCCCGTGTAGCACCCCGTTGGAGTCGGCCACCCCGCTGGCGTACAGCTCGTTGTTCTTGAAGTCAATCTCGATGTAGTCGGCGCGCAATTCCATGTCTTCGTACTTCACCACCGCACCGCCGAAGAGGTAGGTGTACCGCCGTTGCAGGTCGTTGACCACCGAGTCCGTCGCACTGTAGTCCACGACGGAGGTGAGGGCGTTCGGGGAGAGCACTTTCGGGGTTGGGGGAATTACGATGGTCGAGTCCGCATGTTGGGGCGCGGGCAGCCCCTGCTTGCTCGTGTCCGCTGGTACCCTGTTCGGCCGTCTCGGCCTGGTGCCCTGCCCCGTCGCATAAAGGCACAACACGCTGATTAGGAATGCCATAAACAGCTTTCCTAAATATGAAAAATCCAGTGTGTATAATTTTTTAACCAAGGGGCAGTTGTTAAAGTCAATAATATTAATTTTGCGCCAAAAAATCTGCAAAGATAATCAAAAAAATCGAAAGTGATGAACTCGAAATTCTTTTTCTTCGTATATTTGTTTATAATTTTTTTGGTCCTGCCCGTGAACGCCCAAAAAGACGGCAAAACATTCAAAGTGGTGATCGACGCGGGGCATGGCGGCAAGGATCCCGGCTGCCTCGGCGCTTATACGAAAGAGAAAGATATTGCCTTGGATATTGCCTTGAAAACAGGAAAGCTTATCAGCGACAACTGCCCGAATGTCAAGGTGATATATACCCGTAGCACCGACGTGTTCGTCGAACTTTACCGTCGCGCCAAAATCGCCAATGACCAGCACGCAGACCTCTTTATCTCTTTCCACTGCAATGCCAGCGAGAACAAGTCGGCACACGGCATCGACACGTGGGTGATGGGACTTCACAAAAGCGAGGCGAACCTGGCCGTGGCTCGAGCCGAGAACTCCGCCATGATGAAGGAGAAGGATTATGAGAAGAACTACGGCGGTTTCAACCCAAACTCGCCCGAATCTGCAGTGATGTTCTCCCTCTATTCCTCCGCTTATCTGCAGAATTCCATCCTCCTTGCCGACAAGGTGCAGAAAAATCTCATCAATGCCACCAAACTCCACGACCGCGGCGTGAATCAGGCAGGCTACTGGGTTCTTTGGGCCGTCTCCATGCCCAGCATCCTCATTGAAATGGGTTTCCTGACAAATCCCAACGAGGAGAAATTCCTCAATGATGAACAGAACCGGAAAACCATCTCAAACGCTATCTACCAGGGCTTTGTCTCATATTATACCCAGATGACGGGCAACAAGATTTCACCTACCGAGCCCGAACCGGCACAAAAAGAACAAAACGAAAATTCCAACAAATCCAACGTTAACAGCAATAATCATCCTTCTGATAGTCAATCGGATAATAAGACGAAAGAAGTAGAAAGCATATCGCTGAATACACCTGTGAACCCCGACGCAGTGCGATTCGTGGTGCAGTTCATGGCCCTGCCGGACAAGGTTTCCTTGAACGACAAACGCTTCAAGGACATCCCCGAGGTGAACTGCTATTTCGAGGGTGGTCTTTGGAAATACACGGCAGGAAACGAATCCAACCTGTCGTCCGCTAAAACGATTTTGAAAGAAATCAAGTCGAAGTATCCCGACGCGTTCATCATCGCCTTCAAGGGAGAAACGAAAATCCCAGTCTCGGAAGCTGTTAAATTGGTGAAGTAATAAAAGGTTCTCAAAGAGAAAACCCCATATCTCGTTGACGATGGTATGGGGTTTTCTTATGACGAAAAGATGCTTTTGGGGGTGCTGTTCCGATAAGTTAGAACGATGTGGTGACCGACAAACCGCAGCCGAAGGAGGCGGGCACGGCGCGGCAGACACCGCCGACGCAAAGGATGCCTTCCTTGGTCTTGCCGAAGTTCAAGGCAATGCGCGTGGTCTTCCATACGTAAGCGCAGGCAATGTTGTAGTAGTGCGTCTTGTGGTCTTTCAGCGGGTTGCCGTAATTCCAGTCGTCGCCGATGGAGAAGAACCAGTTGGGACTGATGGAGTACTCTAACATGGCATACACGCTGCTGCCATCGTCGTCTTTGGTGTAAAGATGTTGTAGCTCAAGACGTAAGGCGTGCTTCGGAGTGACCTTGTATGACAGGTCGGAGGCGACCAGATGCCCGCGCATCATGCCGGCGTGACCTTGCAGAATCTCCAGATTGTAGGTGATGTAGTTGTATGCCAGAATCCATTTCCATTTTTTGTTGTTGAATCGGTGGCTGATTTCCAGCCCGATGTCCTGATAGAGCAGGTCGGGACCGAATTTGAAGAAGTTGGAGGTATAACCCATTGTGCCGAATGGCGTCCCGTTGTCAATGGCCTCTTGCACAGGAACTTGATCGGTGTTGTGGAAACGGGAATAGTTGAAGGTGATGTCAGTGCCATATTTGCCGCCGAGAACAGATTTTTTGGGAATCTGGTAGTTGACCTGCAACTGAGCCCCTATTTGGCTGTTGGGCTGGCTGGCGTAGCTGTAGTCGCCTATGAGCTGGTAGGAGTACTGCCGGTTGATGGCTGGAATGCAGTTGATCATCAGTTCGGAATTCTGGTTCATCCAGCGTTGGGAACGATACTCCATGTTGTCGGCGCGGATGAAGGATGCGGCGATGCCAAAGCCTTTCATGGCGTATGTGGCGGAGAGGAAAAGGGCTTCACCGGGCTTGTAAATGAATTTGTTGCTGATGTTGGGGTCGTTCATTTTGCGGGCGTATTCCCCGTCAAGCCGGAAACCCTCATAACCGAATGTGGCGCGCACTGCCCATGTGGCCACGTTTTCCGGTAGCTTGTCAGCAGGGATGACGCCAACGCTGCTGTTCTGGATGTCGTTCCCTATAGCGAAGTATATGTCCTCTTCGGATTTTTCGAATTTGCTGACGAGATTGGCGCCCACGCGGGCGATGAACCCCTTCTCTTGGATGACGGGGAATAATTCCCCGAAGGAAATCTCCGCATCCGCGCCACGCACATAATCCTTGCGGCCCAAATAAGTCTCGAAGTTGTCTCGTTCAATACCCCAGACTCCTTTCAAATAGATGCCTTTGTAAGGGGTGAGCTTGATGCGGGCGCCGAGCAGACTGTTGTCAATACCCAA
>Ga0265299_10007038_pt1 | contig 10133 bp, 9 predicted proteins | sample AusTroGonzalo_MG_4_FD_193485 | JGI IMG/M metagenome (GOLD analysis project Ga0265299, IMG submission 193485) | Bovine rumen microbial communities from tropical cattle in Woodstock, Queensland, Australia - Gonzalo_02 | ecosystem: Host-associated > Mammals > Digestive system > Stomach > Rumen ...
TGGCCATTAGAATATAAGGGGTCGCCAGTCCAACAATTGGAATCAAATACAGCCTCATTTCTCTGATGCCATGCACTATCAAAGCAAATAAAACCCAGAATATCATCAAGATAGCAGGAATATAAAACATCGAGCCGACAGCGATAAAAATACCTGTATTCATCAAGTATCTCTCAGGTTTTTCAACATTATAGATAAGAAAAACGGTCTGCTGGGCCATCACCATCAACGGCAACGCTATCAAAAACGGATAATAATTGTTGTTTATAGGCACACAGCACATGCATAGCACCATCACAAAGGAGAAAAAGCTGCTGTTTCTTGTAACCAGGTTGTCGACAGTCATCATTGAATTGAAGACGAACACACACGAGCCGAACAACAACATAACAAAGATTGTCATTGCTATATTGGAGTTGCCCATAATACTCAACAGAAAATCATACATCGGAGTCGTCGGGTATTCATAGGCCTGGTCGTTCGACTGGGTTAGGAACGCAGGTATCCACAGCACTGCAATCAGCAGCACTATCACGACAGCTTGCGCTATGTAACTGTGTTTAAAGAATTTAAGCATGATAATTCATCAAATCCACGCCGATATCATGACGGTAGTTTTTGCCTTCAAACAAAATCATTTTTGCGTTATGATAAGCCTTCTCTCTCGCCTCTTCGATGTTTTTACCATGAGCCGTCACCGCTATGACGCGACCGCCTGATGTAACTATATCATCACCATCGAGTTTGGTGCCTGCATGAGCCACGATGCAGCAAGGGCAAACGTTTTCGAGACCGGTTATCTTCATGCCTTTCTTGTAAGCCTCAGGATATCCGCCTGAAACGAGCATCACCGTCACCGATGTCTCAGGACTTGCCTGATAATGAGCCTCGTTGAGTCTGCCAATAGCACATTTATCAAGCAATTCGGCAAAGTCAGAGTCGATGCGGGTCATCACGCCTTCAGTCTCAGGATCGCCCATACGGACGTTGTATTCGATGACGTAAGGGTCGCCGCCGCAGTTCATCAAGCCCAAGAAAATGAAGCCTTTATAGTCGATTTTCTCTTTTTTCAGACCTGAAATAGTAGGTTTTATGATGCGATTCTCGACTTTCTCGACGAATTCAGGTGTAACGAAAGGCACTGGTGATACCGCGCCCATGCCGCCTGTGTTAAGACCTGTGTCACCATCGCCGATGCGCTTGTAATCCTTGGCTTCCGGCAGGATGACGTAGTTCTCGCCATCTGTCAAAACGAACATCGAGACCTCGATACCTTTGAGGAACTGCTCGATGACCACCTTTGCTGATGCTGAGCCGAACTTGCCGGAGAGCATCTCTTTCAATTCAGCTTTTGCTTCGGCTAAGTCATTGAGTATCAGAACGCCTTTACCTGCTGCAAGACCGTCGGCCTTGAGGACGTAAGGAGCCTCGAGCGTTTCGAGATATTTCAAACCTTCATTGAGGTTGTCGGCTGTCACGGTAAAGCATTTTGCTGTCGGGATGCCGTTTTTCTCCATGAAATCCTTAGCGAAAGCCTTGGAGCCTTCGAGCTGTGCGCCTTTCTTATCAGGTCCGATGATTTTTATATCTTTTAAATCGTTGTCATTCTTGAAGAAATCGACGATGCCGTCTACCAATGGCTGTTCCGGACCGACCACGACAAGATTGATTCTGTTTTTCAGCACGACATCTTTAACTGCTTGAAAATCAGCGATATTTATTGAGATATTGACACCCACCGATGCTGTTCCGGCGTTTCCCGGAGCGATATAAACCTTCGACACTCTTTCGCTTTGAGCGATTTTCCATGCGAGGGCATGCTCACGACCGCCTGAGCCGAGCACCAGGACATTGCGCTCAACAGCTGTGATATTTTGAGCCTGAATATCCTTATAATTCACAGTATCTTTTTTATTTTCACCAGGATACATAATGATCTTTTCCATATTTTTTAGTTTTTAATTGTTAGCATTATTGGACGGAGATTTTTCCACTTCGGTCGAAATGACTGAATACCACTGTTCTGCGGCTTTATCCCACGAGAAATCGTTACGGCGGATGCGTCCTTTCTCTATCAAAGAGTTACGGACGTTGTCATCCATCACCAGCTCCAATGCGCCGGCTATCGACTCGATGTCGAACGGGTCGACGAGAAGTGCGGCATCGCCAGCAACTTCAGGCATTGAGGTGACATTCGACGTGATGACCGGCACATCGCATTTATACGCCTCCACTATCGGGATGCCGAAGCCTTCGAAATACGAGACATAAACTGAGGCCAGCGCCGCTGCTGTCACACGATGCAGCTCGACCATCTGCAGATGACCGACAAACACCACGTCGTCTTTATGTTTCATCGCCTCGTAAGCCTTCTGGATAGGCTCTGTCCACCAGCGTTTCTCCCCCACTATCAATAACTTAACATCTGAACCCGTACGTTCCTTAAACAAATCATAAGCTGGAAACAACCTTGCCAGATTTTTGCGCGGATGCAGCGAGCCTACAAACATAAAGTATTGATAACCAGCGGTATATTGATTTCTAATATTATTTTTTTCTTTTTCAGAAAGAGGTTTGAAACCCTCGTTGGCGCCGTTGTAAACGACTTCAATCTTATCAGGTTCAACCTTATAATTATCAATGATATCCTGCTTTGAAAACTCCGAAACTGTTATGATTTTCTTGGCTTTACGGGCAAATTTCTGGAAAAATTTCTTATAATGCCATAAAGCTAACTTTGGAAAATCCTGTGGAAAATGTTCGAAGTTAATATCATGAAACACAGCGATTTGCGGTGTCTTCGACCTTAAGCTAAGATATGCGTCTGTCGACAGATAAACGTCGGGTTTTATTTTGCGCAGAGCGCGACACACAGAGATTTCGAAGTAGATGATATACAAAAACGGGTGTCTCGCCTGTGGGAAAAGCACGACAGGCTTGACGTTTTCGGCGAAAATAAACTTCGGGTCGGGCTTGCGGTCGAAGAGGAAGTAAAACTCGTCGTCGGGATGTGCCTTTACGATACGGCTCAGCGTCTCGTAGGCGACCCAACCGATTCCTTCGAGTTTGTCTTTCAACAGCAAACGAGTATTTACAGCGATTTTCAAAGCAAATTCTTTTTTGCAAAGATACAAAAAAAATAAAAACCAGTAAAAAAATTGTACTTAGCTAACGTATTACTTAACCAACGTTATCGTTGACAGTTCTCTGCCGACAGAGCGGATTCCGTCCTGAATTCGAAGCACCTGTTCCTCTGAGATATACTGTCCATGCTTGTATTGACGCATCAGCGATGAATTAATGTTGAGACGTTTTGCCAACTTGCTGACATTTAGATAAGGATGTGCATTGTAAAATGCAGAAATGTCGTATCTGTATTCAAATTCAACGTCTTTCAGTTCCACAGGAACCGGCTTACCGTCGTCGATATAAGTTTCAACCATTTCCTGATAGCCTTCAAGGAAATCTTCTTTGGCTTCGTCAACGGTTTCGCCACTTCCGATGATGACGTTTTCCAGTTCCGGAGCATGCACTCCGAACAGTCCGTCCTCACCTTTTTCGATTAATGCGATAACTTTTTTCATAATTATTTCTCGATTTGTTTTAAAATCTTATTACAAATTCCGTTTCTAACTTCTTGAGAATCATGTCGTTCCATTTCAATAAAATAGTTTTTATCAGGATGACAATAAATATCATGTTTCTTTCCGTGCCTCTTCAATCGCCAACCATTCTCCTCAGCGATTCTTCTTAATTCGCTCCATTTCATAAAAATTCGTTTTTAATTCCGCTGCAAAGATATAACATTTTTGTTATATATGCAAAGAAAATGTTTTTTATTGCAAAACTATAACGAATTTTTCTAAGAAAATCCATTGTAAAAAAGAATTAACTTAAATTGCGGAAAAAAGAATTTTGTGTTAAAAAGTTTTAACATTATTAACGTCTTGTCGGGCGGGGTTATGATACTTTTTTCTTGATAAAAAAGTATCCAAAAAGTCAAGTCCCGAATTATCGGACCCCCGCTGCAGCCGAGCTAAAGCTGTGATCCTCATGGCGGCGTTGGGTGCTTCCTAACGGAATCAAACGCCAAGGCGCCCCACCTTGAGTATCAGCGCCTTAGCCCGGCTCTTTGGCCACCGCTGCCCCGCAATCGGGCCCCTCCCACCGCACCGCAAAGCGACGTGGGAGCGAAGCCAAGATAATTTTAACTATTTCCCGCTTTTTCTCCTATTGCATTCTTTACACAGCATCTGGCAGTTTTCGGCAACTGTTTTACCTCCGAGATGCCACGGTGTGATATGGTCAGCTTCCATCTGATTCAATTCAAAATGATGACCGCAATCTGGACAAACACCAAGTTGACGCTCGTAAGCCGACAGTTTTTGTGCGTCGGTAAACGCCCTAATTGATAAATATTTTTCTTTTCTGGTGAGAATATACGGATAGATTCCTGTTTTCTTGGTGACATCGTCATCAAGGATTAAGCGTTTCACCTCTTCATCAATCTCCTTATAATCAAAAACATTGTCCTTGTATTGTTTGTAAAGAATACCCCAATCAACACCTTTCATTATCTTTTTGCGCTCTTTCGTGGGGCGGAATGAGGTCTCTATCCACGTTATTACCGATTGGAAGAACTGCCACAATGGTGCAGCACTCGCATCATGTTGATGGTTCGACATATAAACCTCGATGTTGCCATCCAAAATCCATGAGATTGCTGTCTCAAGATAATCCTGACGGATAGCTGAGCCGCCGAGATAGTCACTGCCAATTTTTGATGCCGGACAGCCGTTTTTGCTGAAATAACGTTTTGCATCACTCACCCAAGAACCAGCATAAACCGCATTGCGAAGTTCCTGTTTTGTAAGTTCCTCGCCAGCTATGTTGATAGTTTCGAACCATTTTAGTTTTTCGCTATCGGAACCGCTGCAGATATAAACCTGAAGCTTGTAGTTGAGAATCTGCTCTTGCTCATCGGGCTGAAGGTTGTGGAAATAGCGAAACATGTAAGCAAAATCGCCGTTCACATACTGACAGATGCTGATAGTTCGCTGCTGTCCGTCGATAATCTCGTAAGTACCATCGTCGCGCACCGACCAATACATCACGTTGAGCGGAAAATCGTGAGTAAGTGTGTCGATTACCGCATCGCGTTGTTTCTCATTGTACACGAATTCACGTTGGAAAGGCGGACGCACGTCGAGGTTCCCACTATAGGCGCGCACTCCGTTTTCATTATTGTCAACATAGCCCTTAGTAAGGTCACGGACAGTGATGTGATGTAATTCTATCTTCATAGTTTATTGTATTTTGCTTGTTCTTCGGCTGCCATCGGAAGCTCTGATTCTAGTTGTTGATAGTCAGTTATGTTGTTTTGGCGACGACGAATTAAAATTCGACTATATACTCTTTTGTTGTTTAATACAGCACAGCCACCTCTATCTTCAATATGTGGAGTATATGGTACTATGCCAAAAAATTTATTTAATCTACTATTACCTGCACATATACCGAGTATTTCAAACTGTTCTGGATTATACTTATCCATAAAAGTAATTGGAACACCCATAAAGCCATAGTAATCTGCTGGAATATCAGATGTCTTATCAACATTTATAGCATCATAATTGTCATAATGAGGATATTCTTCAGGTGAATATTTTTTAAATAAAATCAAATCCTCATGTCTTTTTTGGATCTCAAGATTTGTAAACCAATTCACTCCCGAAACACGAATCATCCCTTCTCGATGGTCGCCTGCTGTAGCGACATCTTCATATTTACTATAGAAATGTCCTGCTCCACCTTTAAAACCATAACCCAACCATATCTTATTGTCGCGAATCAATGGGAAAAAGTCTTTGTTTGTAATTGCATTTTGATTGCCAATTATAACAAACTTCTTGTCATATTTAATAAGCTGCGCAACATATTCTCGAAATAGAGAAAAAGGAGGATTCGTCACTACAATATCAGCCTCTTTTAACAATTCAACACATTCTTGTGAGCGAAAATCACCATCTCCTTTCAAATAATGTATGCCTATTTCTTCTGGATCAGGAACACGATTACCATTTTTGTCACCAAAATATTCAAGATATATGGCATGTTCACTATCATTTTGTGAAAACAAATCTCGATTTTGGTTTTTATAACAAGTAGTAATTAGTTTCTTTAATCCTAATTGCTCAAAATTATAGCTGAAATAATGAAAAAAATTGCTTATTCGAGGGTCATCACAATTACAAAGAACTGTTTTATCTTTAAAATGTTGCTTGTAATGTCTCAACTCATTCTCTATATCAACGAGTTGTGTATAAAACTCGTCCTTTTTCGCCTTACTCGCTGCATGCAAATAATCATTTCCAGCCATAAAGATTGATAGTTTTTGCAATGCTATCAATCCGCAAACACAATAAAGAAAGGTGCTAGACCCCTTATTGCGTTTAGCTGAGAGGCGGCCTCGGATGGAAACCTCTACAAGTAAACAAGTTGCCTGCACCTAATTGGCACAAGCACAGCCTTATACTACTTGTAAAGCCTTTCATATCTGAAGACTACCAGATATTATTTCTGTCGATTATTTCCAAAAAGTTTCCGAGGCTCTTTGCTAAACGCGAAATAATAGCTAATGCTTATAATTTTTTAATATTTCAATTTTGTTTTACTTACTGCTTCTTTGTTATAGTTTAACTGTTAGCGTTGCAAAAATAGGAAATTTCTGGCAAAAACAAAAATATTTTTAAAAAAATGGCTGACAATTTCAAAAATGTTGTATATTTGCATCGAGAAAGTGTATCGTAGGTAGAGCCATGATCCGGAACGGAGGCAGGGTTTCTCCCTGAGGAGTGGGTTCGACTCCCACCGCCCACGATACACTTTCTTTTCTTTTTTAGCCGATTTGCGTAGCAGTTATAAATACCACCCTCTTTTCTCTTTTTCTGTCTATTCTAATTGCATAATTAGGATGTATAACATATTTGGCTTTTCCATCAGTAAATATAAAAGCATCGCCGTCATAAACCATATCCATTTTATGCCGAGTCATCGGAAAAGCAATTATGTCTTCTTTCGGCACCGCCTTTCCTATACTAACTTTATGTTCTCTCTCCGAATGAGAAAGAGAGTGTGATGACATATACACATCAAATGAACCGAGTTCAATATTGTTTTCTTCAGCATATTTTTTCATACGGTCTTCAACAGTGCCAATAATAAAAGGTTTTTGCCGTGAATAACCGTATTTTTCTATATCCGCAAAAATTTTACGAATTATTTCTGATGCATTCTTTTCTGCATCTGAAGGTAATTTAATACAACTATTTGTTTTCATATTACATAAATTTTGGCATTTGTCTTATATAACAAGCCATCCATAAACCTAAAAAACTGTTGCAAAGATACAAAATAATTCTTATCTTTGCATTTTGAATTTTCGGAAAATTATGGCAAAGGATTTAAAACCTCATATCGGGATCTTCGGGCGCATGAACAATGGCAAAAGCTCGATAATCAACAAGTTAACGGGACAAAAGATGGCTATCGTGTCGGAACAGGCAGGAACAACCACCGACCCCGTGAAGAAATCAATAGAAATTTTCGGCATCGGCCCGGTGATTCTGATCGACACCGCCGGCATCGACGATATGAGCGAACTCGGCAAACAACGCGTGGAGAAGACCTACCAGACACTGAAAGAGATTGATTGCGCGATTTTGGTGATTGTTGGAGAAGATTTCGGGGAGCCGGAAAAAGAGATTATTGGACAGTTTAAGAAGCATGAAATACCTTTCATTATAGTTCACAACAAATCAGAGATCTCGGAGCTCTCAGAAGAACTCAGAAATAGAATCGAAGCCGAATTTTCTGTTAAAGTTCTGGAATTCAGCGCATTAAAGGATAATGCCAAAGTTTTACAAGAAGCTCTGAAAAAAGCCATTCCAGAAAGCGCCTACAAAAAAGCTTCATTGCTCGGAGGCATAATAAAACCTGGCGACGTGGTGGTTCTGGTCACCCCTATCGACGACGAGGCTCCTGAAGGCCGTATGATTCTGCCTCAGGTGATGACCATCCGCGACGTGCTCGACAACGACTGCATCTGCGTGGTGCTGAAAGAAACAGCATTGAAACAGTATTTCGAATCAAACATGCCGCGTCCGAATCTCGTAGTCACCGACTCTCAAGTGTTTAAGATCGTCAACGAGATTGTGCCTAAAGACGTGATGCTCACAAGCTTCAGCATCATCCTGGCCCGACTGAGAGGCGATTTCGAGAATTATCTGAAAGGCACCCCTCACCTGTCGAACCTCAAAGACGGCGACAAAATCCTCATGCTCGAGTCATGCACGCACGAAATAAGCTGCGGCGACATCGGACGAGTGAAACTGCCGAATCTCATCAGGAAATTCACAGGAAAGAACATCGAATTCACTTATCTTTCAGGCCTCACCCCTATCGAAAACATCCGTCAATACGCGATGGCCATTCAATGCGGCGGCTGCATGGCGACACGCAAACAGCTCATCAACCGCACGAACATGGCAGTAGAAAACAGCATCCCGATCAGCAACTACGGCATGGCAATAGCCTACATGAACGGCATTTTCGAAAGAGTGACGAAAGTTTTTAGCCATTAGACTTTTTTATTAAAAATATTTTTTAATTAGAAAAAAAGAGTATATTTGCAAAACCAACCAACAATAGTTTGTAGATGACCTAAAGTCGAGATAAGTTATTGAGACTAAGGGCTTTACGAATAAAAAGTCAGAGCTGGAAGAGGTAAAAAATCCGACGGCAAGGGAATTGAAACACGTCATTTCTCAGCTGAATTTTGTTGTTTTGAAAGGAAAAATAACAAATAAAAAGCTAAAAATATGCAATTTCATCCGGAAAAATGTCGCATCCCAGACGAGCCTAACCGCCCGTTTATCTCATCGGAAGAGATTTGGGACTACATCAACAACACCAAGAGCACTCCTGAGCGCGTGCACGAAATCATCGAGAAATCACTGGCAAAAAACCGCCTGACGATGGAAGAGACAGCTGTTTTGGTCAACACCACCGATCCTAAGCTCGTCGAAGAAATCAAGGAAGGCGCACGCGAGTTGAAACGCCGCATCTACGGCAACCGTATCGTGCTGTTCGCCCCTCTCTACGTGGGCAACTACTGCGTGAACAACTGCAGCTACTGCGGTTTCCGCTCATCGAACAAAGAGCAGATCCGCACCACTTTGACCGACGAAGAACTCGTCCGCAACGTGGAGGCTCTGGAAGACGACGGACAGAAACGACTCATCTTGGTCTACGGCGAGTCACCGAAATACTCACCAGAGTATATCGCCCACACCGTGAAAGTGACATACGCCACCAAGAAAGGCAAAGGCTCAATCCGCCGCGTGAACATCAACGCAGCTCCATTGGATGTTGAAGGCTTCCGCACAGTGAAAGAGGCCGGCATCGGAACATATCAGATCTTCCAGGAGACTTACTGCCCTGAGATCTACAACGAATATCACCCGATTAACACCAAGAAAGGCGATTACAACTACCGTCTGACCGCCATGGACCGCGCTCAGCAGGCAGGCATCGACGACAACGGTCTTGGTATCCTCTTCGGCTTGTACGACTGGCGTTACGAGGTCTTGGCTATGATTCGTCACACCAACCACCTCGAGGCTTGCTTCAACGTTGGACCTCACACCATCTCGTTCCCTCGTATCAAAGACGCATCGGGCTTGAGCATCGACAAGAAATACTTCGTCGACGACGACACATTTGAGAAGATCATCGCCATCTTCCGTCTGGCAGTGCCTTACACCGGCATGATTCTGACAGCACGTGAGGACGCCGACTTCCGCGCAAAAGCCATTGAATACGGCATCTCACAGATCGACGGCGGCACCAACCTGCAGATCGGCGACTACAAATATCATCACGAGGAAGAAGAGAAGAACAGCGACAAACAGGAAGACCAGAACCTGCACCGCGAGCAGTTCAAGATCGGCGACGACCGCACCTTGGGCGAGATCATCGATAAGCTCCTCGACCACGACTTCATCCCGAGCTTCTGCACAGCATGCTATCGTTTGGGCAGAACCGGCGAGCATTTCATGGAGTTCAGCGTGCCA
>Ga0265299_10007040_pt1 | contig 10133 bp, 11 predicted proteins | sample AusTroGonzalo_MG_4_FD_193485 | JGI IMG/M metagenome (GOLD analysis project Ga0265299, IMG submission 193485) | Bovine rumen microbial communities from tropical cattle in Woodstock, Queensland, Australia - Gonzalo_02 | ecosystem: Host-associated > Mammals > Digestive system > Stomach > Rumen ...
CCCGTTGCAGGCACTTATAAAAAATGGGCTATTGAAAACGGCAAAAAATACTTCTCCGTTGCTTCCGGCGGTGGCACAGGCAGAACCTTACACCCCGATAATATGGCCGCAGGTCCCGCTTCTTACGGTATGACCGATACAATGGGCCGTATGCACGGTGATGCACAATTTGCAGGTTCTTCATCCGTTCCGGCTCACGTTGAAATGATGGGCCTTATCGGTATGGGTAATAACCCGATGGTCGGCGCAAGTGTTGCAGTGGCCGTCGCCATCGAAGAAGCCAACAAATAGTTTAGCGTTGTTTTGACAAAAATATCCCTCCTTATTAAAGGGGGGATATTTTTTCTGCGGCTTTTGCGTTATTTTTTAGAAAGAAAAGTCATTATCTTTTATTAATGTTTTTTCCTGTAAACCTTCTAATGAACAATCTTGCCAAAGTTCTTGCGGGGGGATTTGCTCTGCTTTGATGTAGTGCGGTTTGCCTAACATTTTTTTAAGTGCTTTATGAATATCTATAAAATGGCCGGACCCCATTTCACAAAATACAATTTCATATTCATTTAAAGCAGCGGCTATATTTTGTAGCATAAATACGCTTCTAACATCTGGTTGGGCGTGCATCATTTTATAGAAAGGTGTTTTCTTTACCCATTTTTTGGGGGAACTGCTTTGTAAATCCAAGCGCAGTTTTATAAAATCGGTGCTGTTAAAATATCCGTAATAGTGTTGTTTAAAATATTCGCTCAAACTTTCTTGTGTAAATAAATTACCCCAAGCGGGATTATGAACCTCATTTTTATAATTTTCAATTTCTTCTTTGGCGGTGGGTTGTTTATTCTCGTGTTTTGCCACGCCTTCAGCATTTTTTATTATCCAAAACATTTGGAAATCTTCATAGGAAAAGCCATTTTTTTTAGCATATTGCCATTGTTTTTCGTAATCTGCGTCAATTCTTACTAAGGGGGTATTGTTTTTTGCGCTCAAAGCGGCGGTGTAGCCGTCTTCGTTTGTTTTACAATTACCTATAGGGGATTTCGGCTCTCTTTCAATTAGCGCTACTTGCGGGTGATATTCATTGAAAGAATATTGCACGGCGGGCAAAGATTTCGGCCCGTGTTCGGCCGCTAATAATACAAGTGTCCGCCCGTTCTTTTGATAAACGGCCAAAAAAGGCGGTTGCGCTTTATCAAAGACGGCATTAGTTTGCTTTTCCGTGGGATTAATTATCAAATTAGTATTTGCTTTAAATGTTTTAGCATATACAGAAGTTATTAAAATAAGTAATAGAAAGGAAATAATTAATATTCTTTTCATGATTATTTCTCATCTTTTATTAATACTTTTTCTTGTAAGCCGTCTAAGGTGCAATCTTGCCAAAGTTCTTGCGGGGGGATTTGGTCTGCTTTGATATATTGCGGTTTGCCTAACATCTTTTTAAGTGCCTTGGTCAAATAGTGGTAATGTGCAGAACCACTTTCTACGAATACGATATCATATTGATTAAGGGCTTGAACAATGTTTTGCAACATATAAGAATTGCGTGTTTGATTCATATTTGCATGCAAACGATTAAAAGGTGTATTAGGATCTTTATTATAGACATCTGTTAAATTATCAAAAAACTCAACAAAGTCCAAGTTGTTAAAATCTTCTTGATAATTCTCTTTAAAGTAATTAAGTAAACTATCTTCTGTAAATAAAGTGCCCCAACTAGGATTGTGGTGCCTTTTCTCATAATCTCTAATAGAACTTTGTGCACTACTGCTGTATCCTTCTAATCCACTATAATATGCTGTTCTAATAAGCCAAAGAGCTTGCCAATCATTATAACTAAATCCTGCCTGTTTTGCTATATCCCATTGATGTTCTAAAGAGGCATCTGCGCGCACTAAAGGTATTTGCTTTTTTGCACTCAAAGCGGCAGTATATCCATCTTCTCCCTCAACACAAGGAATAAAAGGTTCATTAGGTTCCCGCTCAACTAAAGCTATCTGTGGATTAAAAACATCAAATGCATATTGAACAAAAGAAATTGTTTCAGGAGAATGTTTTGCTGCTAAATAAACAAGAGTTTTCTTTCCTTTTTTGTATATAGCTAGATATGGCGAACGATATTCTTTAGTAAATTTTCTATGGAAATCCGGATATTCACTTTCCTGTAAGATAAGAGAATCATTTGCTTTAAATGTTTTAGCATACGCAGGCAAGCATAAAACATAAAGTAATAAAGATATGCTTAAAAAATATTTTTTCATTACCATAATTATACTACATTTAAGTAGTTTGCTCATTTTTTGCTTTAAAATTATTTTAATATAGTAAAATAAAAGAAGTAAGATATTTTTACAATAGGAGTTGTTATGAAAAAAATATTTTTTATGTTAGTAGGGCTAAGTTTAATATCTGCTTGTGCATCTATACAAACAAATCAACAAAAAAATGCTGTAAATCAAGAAGAAACCCAGCAAACGAGAATCTCTTTGAAAGAATTGGAAAAGCATGTTAAACAGAAATTTGCAGAAATTCCTTCACAAGAATTGAAAAAAATAGAAAAAGATACAGAATTTCAAAAAGGTAGAAAAGAGCTTGAAGAAGCTATTTCTAAATATAGTGAAAGAGAATTTTCTTTACAAGATATGGCATTTATGTCTGCTGCTGTTGCTGCTGGATATACGGAAAGTGAGATATTTGAATATTTAGATCCCTCTCTAGTAGTAAAGAATCCGTATTGCGAAAATGAATTTCAATCTTTTGAAGTATTTCAAACATTATCAGATATTATTTTAGTCCACGGATGTGAAAAAACTTCATATAGTGAATGTTCTACTGCTTATAGTCGTAATTTTGTTACTTATAAGAAACCAAATGAAATATATTTTGATAAAAAAATATTAACACCTAATAAAAATGAGTGTCCTGTTTACATAGGAGTTTATCAATATGAATCAAAAAATGGCAATACTCATGTAGTTCCCATACTATCTTTTGAATCTAAAAAAATAACCAAGATGCGTATTGAAACAATTTTAAAAATCAGAGAAGAAACAGCAAAAGAAATAAAATAGTTTATATCCTTTTTGTCTTTTCTATTCCCGTTTGCTTGGTATTTGGCGATATGGAGTGTTTGCAAAATTGAAATATTTTTCTGTTCTAACAAGCCGACTATGTCCGAATTAAAAAGCAAAAGCCGTTTCTTTTACAAATTTGCTTTTTAATGAGTTAGCGGCTTAGATAGAAAAATATAATTTTGCACGATTTTGAGCCAAAACCAAGCAAACAAAAAAACTGACAAACCATAAAACTAGAATAGAAGAAATAGAGTAATAAAAGAATATGGATATATTGTTCAAATTCTGACAAATAAAAAATCCACCTTTTTCAAAGTGGATTTTTTGCGGGGGCAGGATTTGAACCTGCGATCTCAAGGTTATGGGCCTTGCGAGATACCGGGCTTCTCTACCCCGCAATATTATTATAGCATATTTAATAAAATAAATAAAATTTCACTCGTAATTACCGTCAAAACTACAATAAAATAATAATAAAAAATAATGCTTTATAGCGCGCTCATAAAATGCTAGAATTAAATATTATGAATACAAAAGGAAAATTTATCGTTTTTGAAGGCCCCGATAGAGGTGGCAAATCAACCCAGGCCTTACTTCTTGTAAAATTTTTAAAAAGGTTAGGCCATAAAGTCGTTTCCACACGCGAACCCGGCGGTGATGAAGTGGCAGAGAAAATCCGCAAAATCTTGCTTGACCCCAAAAATAAAGTAAGTCCCATGACAGAACTTATGCTTTATGAAGCATCGCGTGCACAACACACCCAAAATGTTATTATTCCGGCGCTTGAATCCGGCGCAAGTGTAGTTTGCGAAAGATACACCCTTTCTACCTGTGCTTATCAAGGTTATGGCCGCGGTATTGATATGGATGTTATTAATAAGTTAAATGATATTGCAACTTTAAATGTTAAGCCGGATTTAAATTTAGTTTTCCTAATGTCAGATAAGTATTTTACGCAAAGGGGGGAAAACCTTACCTCTGATAGACTTGAGCAAGAAGCAGAATCTTTCCGCTTAAAAATGCGCCAAGGTTACACCGAACTTGCCCAAAAAGTCCCCAATACAACACTTATTGATGCTGATAAACCGGTGGAACTTGTTCACGCGGATGTTATAGAAAAATTAAAAGAATTTAAGGTAATTTAGATGAGTTTTAAAAAAATTCAAGGCCAAGAAAAAGCAATAGAAACGCTGAAAAATTTTATTAAAAGCGGCAGAATTCCGCCTGCTTTAATTTTCAGCGGGCCTGCCGGCGTCGGCAAGGCAACTTGCGCACTTGAATTTGCCAAAACCTTAAATTGTTTGGACGAAGATTCTAATAAAAATATTGATAATTGTTCGCTTTGCCAAAACTGCAAACATATTGATGCTAAAACCCACCCGGATATAGTTTTTGCCGATTTTGAATATCAGGCCAATTTGCGCGGTGAAGAAGTGGAAAAGCAACAAACAATAAGGGTTGATACTATTCGCCATTTAACCGCTTTAAGCCAGCAAAAAGCAACTCTTGCAAAGTGGAAAGTTTTTATCATAGATAACGGCGAAAAATTGCAGGCCGAAGGTGCAAATGCCATGCTCAAATTTATTGAAGAGCCACCCGCAAACACTCTTTGGATTTTGATAACCTCTAAAAGGGAAGCAATGCTCAGCACTATAAAATCGCGCTGCCAAATTATCAATTTTGCACCACTTTCGGGCGATATTTTACTTGAAATTTTAAAAGATAATATGGTGGAAGAAAACCTTGCCAAAGAGGCTTTAAAATATGCCCAAGGTTCAAGCCAAACAGCATTAAAAGTAAGTGAGGTTCTTGAAGAATTTTCTTCTTTAGACAAAGGCCCTGCTTTTGCAATGCAGGCAGCGCGTTCTTTACCCAAAACTTTAGCCCAAAGCCGTCCTTATGCTTCTTGTATAATTGATATGCTTGTTTATAAAACGCATCAAAATTGGCTTGAGGCCCGTGACGAAAAACAACAAACAGATTTAAAAGAATTATTAAACAAATTAGTCTTTTACAAAAAAGCCTTAACGCGAAATGTTGCCCCGTCTTTAGTAGTGGAAAGTGCAATAATTCGCGCCCAGCAAAATAAAATTGAATTTTAAAAGACTTAAAACAGGAGTATTTATGACAAAAAAATTTTATATCACAACCCCGCTTTACTATCTTAACTCAGAGCCGCATATCGGCCATGCTTATACAACCCTTGCCGCAGATGTCCTTGCGCGCTATAAAAAAACCAAAAACGAACCTATTTATTTTTTAACCGGCACTGATGAGCACGGCGCAAATATTGAAAAGGCCGCTTTAAACCATAATGTTACCCCGCAAAAATGGACCGATGATATGGCCGCAAAATTTAAAGAACTTTGGCAAGTTTTGGGTATTGAATACGACGATTTTATCCGCACCACCGAACCCAGACACGAGAAAGTTGTTCAAGCCATTTTTGAAAAATTACTTGCCAAAGGCGATATTTATAAAGGCTCTTACAGGGGCAAATATTGCCTTTCCTGCGAGGCTTATTTAGACGAAAGTGAACTTGTTGACGGCAAATGCCCTATTCACAAAAAAGAACCTCAAATTATTGAAGAAGAAACTTACTTTTTCAAACTTTCCGCCTATCAAGATAGACTTTTAAAGTATTATGAAGAAAACCCGACTTTCATTTCCCCAAAGCACCGCGCACAAGAAATTATTAACTTTGTAAAGGGGGGACTTAAAGATTTATCAGTAAGCCGCACAAAAGTTAAATGGGGTATTTCCGTTCCAAGCGATCCTGCCCACACAATTTATGTTTGGTTTGATGCTTTAATTAACTATATTTCCGCCGCAGGTTATTTGGCTGATGAAAATAAATTTAAAGAACTTTGGCCGGCAAATATTCACTTTCTCGGTAAAGAAATTTTAAGATTCCACGCCGTTATTTGGCCTGCTGTTTTAATGGCGCTTGATTTGCCTTTGCCAAAACAGGATTTTGCCCACGGCTGGTGGACTATTGAGGGGGAAAAGATGTCTAAAACGCGCGGTAATTTTATTGACCCAAGAGATATTACCTCTAAATACGGCGTTGATGCTTTTAGATATTTTATTTTTAGGGAAGTTCCCTTCGGTCAAGACGGCGATTTTAGTATGGAAGCCTTCAAAAAACGCTTCAATGCTGATTTGGCAAACGATCTTGGCAATTTGCTTTCCCGCACTTTAAATATGGCAGCAAAAAATGTTGGCGAAATTCCGCAAAATTATACAAACGAAAATAGCGCCTTACTTAAAAAAGCCGAAGAAACAAATAAAATTTACGACGATAATATGCAAGCCCTTGCTTTTGATAAAGCGCTTGACGCTATTTGGGCTTTAGCCGGTTATATGAATAAATATATTGACGAAACAAAACCTTGGATGCTTGCCAAAACCGACCCTGAAAAAACAAAAGAAATTTTGCTTGAACTTGTTTTTGCTTTACGTTATTTCGGCACTTGGCTTGCCCCGTTTATGCCGACTAGCGCAGCGGAAATTTCAAGACGCTTACAAAGCGGTAAAATTGAAAAATACGGTCCGCTTTTCCCAAGGATTGATTAGAAAATAAAATGGAAATTATTTCACAAATAATAGATATATTTTTCCACATAGATAAACACCTTGCCGCACTTGCGGCCAGTATGGGTGCTTGGCTTTACGGCTTATTATTTGTGATAATTTTTTGCGAAACAGGTTTAGTAATAACACCTTTTTTGCCGGGCGATTCTCTGCTTTTTGCCGTCGGTGCACTTTCCAGCGTGGAAGGGTCCTCGATAAATGTTTGGGTGGCTGTTTTAATTTTATTTATTGCCGCCGTGCTTGGGGATGCGGCAAATTATTCTATCGGCAGATATATCGGGCCAAAAATTTTTACTAGAGATACCGGCAAACTTTTAAATAAAAAACATCTGCTTGCCGCGCACGCTTTTTATGAAAAGCACGGCGGCAAAACTATTTTGCTTGCACGCTTTATTCCTATAATCAGAACTTTTGCACCTTTTGTGGCGGGTATCGGTAAAATGAGTTATTTTCATTTTGCTCTTTATAATATCACAGGTGCTTTTTTATGGGTTTGTTTATTTGTTTTCGGCGGTCACTTTTTTGCCGCTACACCACTAGTAAAAAAACATTTTCATTATGTAATAGTAGCGATAATTTTTATTTCTCTATTGCCTGCAATTTGGGAATATTTTAAAGCAAGAAAAGAATCAAAAAGAGAGCAAAATGATAAGTAAAAAACCTACTATATATATAATTGACGGCCTAAACTTTGTGCGCAGTTTTTTATTTAAAGGCATCAGCGACAAAGAAGAACAGGCCAGCCGCGAACTTGCTTTTTGGCTTGAAGATTTAACTCATACAGAATTACTTGGCAGCAGTTTTAGAATTATTTTTGACGGCACTTTTCGCGATATATCTCAAAGACAATGCCAAAATGTTGATGCAATTTTTACCGAAGCAATTACCGCAGATGAGTTAATTTTAGAGCAAGCAACTTTTTTACACAGACAAGGTCAAAGGGTTAATGTTATAACTTCCGATAGAGAACTTACCCAAAGATTAAGAGAAGAAAAAATAAAAACAATTAGTTGTTCAAAATTTTTTAGTGACTTTTCTGTTTAAATTTGTTAAAATATATATAACGGCTTTAGGGCTGGTGGCGGAATTGGTAGACGCGTCAGACTTAAAATCTGATGATCGCAAGATCGTGGGGGTTCGAGTCCCCCCCTGCCCAAGGTCGTTTTTGTTTTTAGCGCGGGCAAACTTTTAAAACCCCTCAAATCGGAGGATGTATGTTGGCAGATATAAAAAGAACTTTGGGAGAGGTGTTTGGTTGGGTTAAAACAATACTTCCTTTAGGTCGCAAAGTTTCAAAAATAATTTTTCTTCTTTCTCTAGTTTTACTTATTCTTCATTTCTATTATTGTTCTTCTATTTTACTTGTGTTGTTTTTTATTTATTTTCTTTTGGGTGTTTTTGTCGCTTTTTTCTTCAGAGATCCTATCCGCAATACCATTTATGCCAAAAATGAAATTGCCGCTCCGGCAGACGGGAAAGTTCTTTCCATTAAAACGGAAAAAGATCCAAATATTTTAGTTATCCGCATTTTCCTTTCTATTTTTAATGTCCATATTCAAAGAGCAACTATCGACGGCGAAGTGGAAGATACTCTTTATACCAAAGGTTCTTTTGCTTTTGCCAATAATCCTTCGGCGGATAAGAACGAACGCAATTTAATTAAAATAAAAAATGGCGAAAAGTTTGCCCATGTTGAACAAATTACCGGTGCTATTGCCCGCAGAATTGAATGTTGGGTTAAAAAAGGCGAAAAAGTTAAAGCAGGCCAAAAAGTTGGTGTGATTTATTTTGGTTCGCAAGTAGCGGTTTATTTGCCGAAAGATAAAGTTATCGTAACTGTTAAAGAAGGCCAAATGGTGCAAGGCGCTTTAAGCGTTCTTGGCCTTTGGAAGGATTGATTTTTATGGATTTAGATAAACTTAAAAGAGCAGGAATTGTAACAATACCATCCTTATTTACGATGGGAAATATTGCTTGTGGCTTTTTTTCAATAATGGCCTCAATCAATGGCAATTTTTCAAAAGCAGGTTGGCTTATTTTTGTGGCAATGCTTTTAGACGGCTTTGACGGCAGAGTTGCCCGTTTGCTCAAGGCGGAAAGTTCTTTCGGTGTTGAAATGGATTCCTTGGCCGATTTAATTTCTTTCTGCACGGCTCCTGCTTTTTTGATTTACTTTTTTGCTTTAAAAGAGATTCATGTTTGGGGTCAGGCAATAGCCTTTATGTTTGTTTTATTCGGTGCTATAAGGCTTGCTAAATTTAATGTCCTTGCAAATGAAGGCAAAGGTTCCAAAAAATATTTTTCCGGTTTACCCACGCCTGCAGCGGCGGCTGTTTTAGTTTCCTTTGTTCTTTCTTATAATATATTTGCTTTTGATGCAAACGGGCATTTGCTTCCGTTTATGAAAACTTATTTGCCTTATGTTTATAATTTAATTGCTTTTATTACTATCGGCCTTGCTTTGTTAATGGTTTCCACAATTCCCTATGCCGCCTTTAAAGAAAAACGCACAACGGCAAATAAGAGAAAAATTTCCGTTGCTCGCTTGCTTTTAATAGCCATTCTTCTTGTCTTATTCTTCAAATATCCGCAAGATGTTATTTTTATTTTCTTTGGTCTTTATGCTGTTATTGGCGTGATAATGGTGTTTGTTAGGGCTTTTATTAAAAAGGAAGATAAATAAGATATTATGAAATATGCCGGTTTTATAAAACGCACCGCCGCATTTTTTGCAGATTGTTTCTTCTTAATAAGTTTTTCTCTTGTCGTTTTGTTTTTTTATTTTTATATAAATTATAGCATTAACACATCTGATATTCCGGATAATTGGTATTTTTATTATTTATCTTTTTTAATAATATTATTTCCTATATATTATTTAATTTTTGAGGGGCTACTTGGACAGGCAAGTTTGGGCAAGCGTTTTTTTGCTTTAAGAGTTGTTTCTTTTGAGGGGGAAAAACTTTCTTTTAAACAAAAGTTTTTCCGTTTGCTATTTGCATTAGTTTTTTCTTTAAGTGCGCAATTGCCAAATCTTCTTTTTTTTATTACTATCAAAATAAATCCCTATGATCCTTTTATTACAAAGTGTAATTTCTTTTTATATTTAATTGCTTTAGCAAGTTTAATTTCTTATTTGTATTTATTATTAGCGCCAAAGAAACAGACTTGGCATGACAAAATAACCATAACAGCGGTAATAGAATATAAAAAGCGTTTTTCCGTTTTTGCATGGATAGTTTTTGTTATTGGCCTTTTACCTGTTTTGCTTTATCCGATACTCAGTATCTTACTTAAAATCTTCTGGGAAGACCTTTTTTAAATACTAATCTAAATTATAATTAAATTGCTATTTCTATATTTTGCAGCAATAATTTCTTTTGTCATATTGATTTTAATTATAAAAGGCCCCTCATGTCTAGAATAACTGATAATACCTATAAGCGTAAAATTTAATGCCTAAAAAACACA